>Ga0310810_10008817_pt1 | contig 11636 bp, 12 predicted proteins | sample NCmetagenome_FD_207641 | JGI IMG/M metagenome (GOLD analysis project Ga0310810, IMG submission 207641) | Soil microbial communities from experimental microcosm in Duke University, North Carolina, United States - NC | ecosystem: Engineered > Artificial ecosystem > Soil microcosm > Unclassified ...
GCAGCAGGTAAGGGCCGCTCGCCGCGTCCGACAGGACGGCGACACGCTCCAGCGCAGGCATCGCTTCCTTGAGCAGCTGGATCCATTTCCCGCTCAGCTCGGGGAAATCGAGAAATACGCCCGTGATATTTCCGCCAGGACGGGCGAGGGACGCGGCAAATTTCTGACCGACCGGATCGGTCTCCAGGTCGATGGCAACGATCGGAAGCTCGCGGGTGGCTTTCGCGGCCGCCGTGACACCGCCTGTCGCGATCGCCACGATCGCATCCACTTTGGCTTGCACCAACTCGTTCGCCATTGCGAGCATTTCCTCGCTCCCAGCCGGCCGGACCCGATACTCCATCGAGATATCCCGGGCGGACATGAGCCCGCGCAGCGCCGACACGAAGGGATCGAAGTTTTGTTGAAACACGGCATCCTTGGGTCCGGGCCTCAGGACACCGATACGCCAATGCCTCGAGGCTTGCCCATTCGCGGTCCCGGTGGCGAAAGCAGCCATGCACAGCACGATTGCACGCCGCTTCATGCGATCGACCTTCCGTCCGATGACGACGTGCTTCATTGCTCAGCCTTGACCTGATTGCGGCCGGCGCGCTTCGCCTCATAGAGCGCGGTGTCGGCGCGATGCAGCAGCTGCTCGATCGTCTCACCCTTGCGGTAGCAGGCGACGCCCGCCGACACGGTGACCTTGAGCCCGGGCGCCGTGGTGCTCCAGTCGATCGCCTCGACCGCCATGCGCACCCGCTCGGTCGCCTGCAGCCCGTGCGAGCAGTCGATGTCCACCAGGATGAGGAGGAATTCCTCGCCGCCGAAGCGGCCGAACACGTCGGTCGTGCGCTTGGTCTCGCCGGCGACGCGCGCGAACTCCTTCAGCACCGCGTCGCCGGCGGCGTGGCCGAGCGTGTCGTTCACCGACTTGAAGTGGTCGAGGTCCAGGATCGCGACGCTGAAAGGCTGGCTGCTGCGCTCGGCCCTGTTGCGCTCGCGCTCGAGCGCGGCCATGAGCGAGCGGCGGTTGAGCGCGTGCGTCAGCTCGTCATGGCTCGCGAGCACCTTGGCCTGCTCGTAGGAGGCCGCGAGGCGCCGCCGGCTCTCGGCCAGGCGGGCGCGCATCTCGGCGGCGTAGACGCTGAGCACCAGGCATCGCCCCATCACCACGGCGAAGTAGGCCCAGGTCAGGAACGCTTCGTAGCGCGTCGCCGAGGGCACGCCCATCGTGCCGCCATTGGCGAGCAGCACGGCGCCGAACGCGATCGCCCCGAGCGTCCAGACCACGATCGAGTCGCGCAGCGAGAGCCACATCATGCCGAAGGCGAACACGGTGAACTGGTTGGCGAGGAACGGAAACGCGATCTGCGGCGCGGCGGCCACCACGCCGAGGTTCATCGCGATCCCGAGCATGATGAAAATCTCGGTCAGATTGGGATCGCGGGCGCGCAGGTTCCAGCCGCGCGCGATAAGCGCATATTGCGCGACGCAGATCAGCACGGCACCGGTTCCGTAAGCGACCGGCACGGTGGCGTGAATCGTCCCGACCAGCGCAAACAGGGCGAGAAACGCGGTGTCGACCGCGTAGCTGCCGGCGGTGCCGAAAACCCAGCGCCGCCGACGGTGCTGGTCGCGCTCGAGCGCGCGCGCCGCGCGCAGCGCTTCGTCCAGCCGCTCTTCGGGTTCGATCACGCGCGCTACCCGGGGAGCTTGTAGTCCTTCATCTGCTGGCGCAGCGTGAGCTTGGAGAGCTTGCCCGTCGCGGTGTGCGGCAGCTCCTTCACGAACACGACGTCCTCGGGCATCCACCACTTGGCGATCTTGCCCTCGTAGAACTTGAGCAGCTCGCCCTTGCTCACCTCCTGTCCCGCCTTCTTGACCGCGACCACGATCGGGCGCTCGTCCCACTTGGCGTGCTTGACGCCGATCACCGCGGCCTCCTGGATCGCCGGGTGCTCGACCGCGATGTTCTCCAGGTCGATGGAGCTGATCCACTCGCCGCCCGACTTGATCACGTCCTTCGACCGGTCGGTGATCTGGATGTAGCCGTCCGGATCGATCGTCACCACGTCGCCGGTCGGAAACCAGCCGCGGCCTTCGGCGTCCTTCTTGAGCGGATCGCCGCCCTCGCCCTTGAAGTAGCCCTTGATGATCCAGGGCCCGCGCACCTGCAGGTCGCCGAAAGCCTTGCCGTCGCGCGGCAATTCCCTGCCCTCTTCGTTGACGATTCTCGTGTCGACGCCGTAGATGACGCGGCCGACCTTGTTCTGCAGCGCGTAGCGATCTTCCTTGCTGGAAGCCGCATGCTTCGCCTTGAACGTGCACACGGTGCCGAGCGGGCTCATCTCGGTCATGCCCCAGGCGTGCAGCACCTGCACGCCGTAGTCTTCCTGGAAGGTGCGGATCATCGCGGGCGGCGCGGCCGAGCCGCCGATCACCACGCTCTTCAGCGTGGAGAATTTGAGCTTCTGCTCCTTCATGTGGTTGAGCAGTCCCAGCCACACGGTCGGCACGCCGGCCGACATCGTCACGCCCTCGGACTCGAAGAGGCCGTGCAGGCTCTTGCCGTCGAGGTGATGCCCCGGGAAAACGAGCTTCGTTCCCGTCATCGCCGCGCTGTACGGAATCCCCCAGGCGTTGACGTGGAACATCGGCACGACCGGCAGCACCACGTCGCGCGCGGAAAGGTTGAGCGCATCGGGCATCGCCGCGCCGTAGGCATGCAGGATCGTCGAGCGGTGCGAGTAGAGCGCGCCTTTCGGATTGCCCGTCGTCCCCGAGGTGTAGCAAAGGCAGGCCGCGGTGCGCTCGTCGAACGACGGCCATTGGAAGTCATCGCCCTCGGCTTCGAGCAGCTCCTCGTAGCACTGCAGGTTCGGAATCGCCGCTTTCGGCATCGCGCCTCGCCCGCACATCGCCACGAAGGCCTTCACGCTTTTCAGCATCGGCGCCAGCTTTTCCACCAGCGGCGCGAGGTTCACGTCGAAGAAGAGGAGCTTGTCCTCGGCGTGATTGCCGATATAGCTGATCTGGTCGGCAAAGAGCCGCGGGTTGATGGTGTGGATGACGCAGCCCGAGCCTGCGGCCGCGTAGTAGATCTCGAAGTGCCGGAAGCCGTTCCAGGCGAGCGTGCCGATGCGGTCGTTCATCGAGGCGCCGAGGCTCTTCATTGCCTTTGCGAGCCTGCGCGCCCGCTGGTGCGCTTCCCGGTAGGTGTAGCGGTGGATCGAGCCGTCTTCGACGGTCTTGGAGACGATCTCGGTGTCGCCGTGGTGGCGGTCCGCATGCTCGATCAGGCTACTCACGAGCAACGGTAGGTCCATCATCAAGCCCTGCATACCCCCTCCTCCTTGCAGACCGGGCATCCCCGCGAACGCGGGGATCCAGGTTTTCTCTACGGCATCTGGATTTTCCCGCCGCCAGGGCCCATCGGCGGCATGCCGCCCTGCGGCACCACGATCGAGGACGCCGCCTGGCGGCGCAGCTCCTGCAGCTCCTTCACGGCGCGCTCGATGGCGGTTTTCGCGGCCGGGCCGAAGAGCTTCGCGGCCTCCTCCAGCGTCTTTGCCTCGAGCGGGAACGTGATCGGCAGCGTGCCGATCTGCGAGAGCACCTGCGTCTCGCCGACGTACATGACCTGGCGCTCGGCATCGGGCGTGCCGTCGCCCTTCACCGGCGTCATGCGCCGGATCGTGCCGACGCGCCGGTCGGTGAAGATCTCCTCGAGCCAGAGGTCCTGCGGATTCATGTCCGGCTCGATCGTGCGTTCGTCCTGACGGGTTGCCATGGCGGACCTCTACGAAAATGCGGCCAAAAATGCTGCCAAAAATGCGGCTAAAAAGTGCGGATTCCGGGGTAAGACTCGGGGTATTACGGAATGAGAGAATTGTCGCATGAAAGTTTCCGTCCTCGACGACTACCACGACACCCTGCGCACGCTCGGCTGCTTCGCCAAGCTGCGCGGCCACGAGGTGACGATCTGGACGGACCATGTGCAGGAGGTCGGCCCGCTCGCCGAGCGCCTGAAGGACACCGAGGCGCTCGTCCTCATCCGGGAGCGCACCCAGATCCGCGCCCCGCTGCTGGAGAAGCTGCCGAAGCTGCGCCTCATCAGCCAGAGGAGCGTCTGGCCGCACATCGACATCGAGGCCTGCACGCGCCTCGGCATCGTCGTCTCCTCGAACATGCACGCCGGCACGCCCTCCTATGCGACCGCGGAGCTCACCTGGGGGCTCGTGCTCGCGGCGGCGCGCCAGATTCCGCAGCAGATGAATTCGCTCAAGGCCGGCACCTGGCAGACCGGCGTGGGCTCGACCGTGCGCGGCAAGACGCTCGGCATCTTCGGCTACGGGCGCATCGGCGCGGTGGTCGCGAGCTACGGCAAGGCCTTCGGCATGAAGGTGCTCGCCTGGGCGCGGCCCGAGTCGCTCGAGCGCGCGAAGAAGGACGGCCACGCGCTTGCCGCCTCGAAGGAAGAATTTTTCGCCGAGTGCGACGTCCTCTCGCTGCACATGCGCCTTGTCGACGCGACGCGCGGCATCGTCTCGGCGGCAGATCTCGCGCGCATGAAGCCCAGCGCGATCCTCGTCAACACGAGCCGCGCGGGCCTTGTTGCGCGCGGCGCGCTCCTTGCCGCGCTCAAGGCCGGCCGCCCGGGATGGGCCGCCGTGGACGTCTACGAAAAGGAGCCCGTGCGCGACCCGAACGATCCGCTCCTCAGCCTGCCGAACCTCGTGTGCACGCCGCACATCGGCTATGTCTCGCGCGAGGAGTACGAGCTGCAGTTTTCCGACATCTTCGACCAGATCGTTTCCTACGCCGCCGGCAAGCCGATCAACGTCGTCAATCCGGACGCGCTCAAGTCCGCGAGAAAGTAGCCGCCATGCTGCAGCTCAGGCCGACCTGCGAGCACTGCAATCGCGCGCTGCCGCCCGATTCCGCGGAAGCGTGGATCTGCTCCTACGAATGCACCTTTTGCGGCGAGTGCGTCGAAAACGTGCTGAAGAACGTGTGTCCCAACTGCGGCGGCGGGTTCATGCCGCGTCCGGTGCGCCCGAAAAAGGACTGGAAGGGCGGCAACTACCTCGGCAAGGACCCGGCAAGCACCTCGGTCAAGCACCGGCCGGTGAACCGCGCCGAGCACGACCAGCTGATCGCGCGGCTGAAGGGGGTTGCGCCCGAGAAGCGTTAGGCTGGTACCTTTTCTTTCAGAAACGGGGGAGGCGGCATGAAAACGGAGCTGTTCTATCTGGCGCTGGTCACCGCGTTTACCGGCTTGCTTTGGATTCCCTACATCCTGGACCGCGTCGCGGTGCGCGGCCTCGTGAACTCGGTCGGCTATCCGGAAAATCCCAGGCCGCAGTCGCCGTGGGCGCAGCGCCTCATGAAGGCCCACGGCAACGCAGTCGAAAACCTCGTGATATTCGCCGCGCTGGTGCTCGTCGCGCAGGACGCCGGGATCTCGAACACGGCGATCGCCACCTCGAGCATGGTGTACTTCTGGGCGCGCGTGGTGCACGCCGTTTCGTACACCTTCGCGATCGCCTGGGTGCGCACGCTTTCGTTCACGGTCGGATTCCTGTCGCAGGCCTGCGTCGCCTGGCACATCCTGGCTCGCTGATCGTTCGCCGGGCAACCGGCGCGGACGCGGATGCGATACGCGCCTGCGTCGATGCCGCCTACGCGCACTACGTCGAGCGCATTGGGCGAAAGCCCGCGCCGATGCTCGACGACTACGCGAAGATCATCGGCGAGCGTCCGGTGCACGTCGCCGAGCTGGCGGGAAAAATCGTCGGCATGCTCGTGCTCGACGAGACCGACGAAGGATTCCTGCTCGAGACCGTCGGAGTCGACCCCGCGGTGAAGGGAAGAGGCGTCGGCCGCCTGCTCATTCAGTTCGCCGAGTCAGAGGCGCGCAGGAAAGGCCATGCGAGCCTTTACCTGTACACGCACGAAAAGATGACCGAGAACCAGGCGCTCTACGCGCGGAACGGCTACGTCGAATACGCGCGCCGGACCGATAACGGCCTGGCGCGCGTCTTCATGCGAAAGGCGCTCGGCTAGCTCTTCTTGTCGAAGTGCTGGCGCTGATCGCCTTCGCGCGCATCCGCTTGCCCCTGCACGGGCGTCTGCGTCTCCTTCTTGGCGTCGGCCTGCGGCGGTTGCTGAGAGGGCAATTGCCCGACGTCGGCGCGTGGCGCCTGCGAGGACGCAGGAGCCTGCGAGGCGCTCTTCACCGGTCCGCGCTCGCCGCGGTCGCAAGCTGCAAGGGCTGCCACCGCGATGAGCAGCACGATCTGGGCTCGCATCATGAGCTCCTACTTCGACTCGCTCTTGGCTTCGCTCTTCGTGCTGTCGCTGCTCGGGCTCGCGGTGCTCGAGGACGAGGACGAGGACGGCGCCTCGGCGCTCGGCGCGGGCGTGGTCGTCGAGCTGCTCGAGCTCGAGGCAGGCGGGGACTGGGGCGCGATCGTCACCGATGTCGACGAGGAGGAAGGCGGCGGCGTGTTGGACGCGGAGGGGCCGGGCGTCGCAGACGAGCTGCTCGAGCTCGACGGGGCGCTATCCGCGCGCGCCGAAGGCTGCGTGGCCGTCGAGGACGAAGACGACGAGGACTTGCCCGGCGCGCCCGCCGGTCCCGCGGGGCCTTGCCGGTCGCAAGCCGCGAGTGCAAGGGCGCTGGCGCTCAAGGCAACGATAAGCGGAATCAAAGGACGAGTCATGAAATTCTCCTGATGGTGAGGGGGTCGAGAACAGGCAGCGGACGAGCCGCTGCCTGCCATCCGTGGTGCTTGAACTACTTGCTGGAGCCGGTCTTGTCTTTCTCGTTTTCCGCGCTCGGGCTCGAAGAAGGCGAGCTCGGCGAGGCACCCGACGCGCTGCTCGAGCTCGACGGGCTGGAGGGGCTCGACGGGCTCGTCGCCGCGGAACCCGACATGCTGCTCGAGCCGCTGGCCGGACCGCTCGGGCTCGAGTCGTTGCGCGAAAGCGTCGACGACGAGGACTGGGACGGGCTGGACGAGGCGCTCTTGCCCGGATTGTTCGTGCGGTCGCAGGCTGCGAGGGTGAGCGCACCGGCAGCCAGTGCAATGAGAAGCTTGGTGGCGTTACGTGTCATGTGGGGTCTCCTTGAGTGGACAGGAGACTCAGGAGCAAGCATCGGGCCACAGGAATTTCTCCTATGGATCAGTGTGTTGAGCGCGCGAAGTGTCGCTCTGGCGCGCCAGTTTCCCGGACGTAGTCCTAAGGACGCATTCCGAAGCTCGTGCGTCCGCGCTCGCGCAGCGGCGCCGCGAGCTCGGCGAATTCACAAAGAATCCTGCGCGTGTCGCGCGGGTCGATGATCTCCTCGACGTCGTAGCGCTCTGCGCCGCGCATGGGCGAGGCGAATTTGCGGATGCGCGCCTCGATTTCGGCGCGCTTCGCCGCGGGGTCGGCGGCCGCCTGGATCTCGGACTTGTAGGCGGCTTCCAGCCCTCCGGCGATCGGGAGCGAGCCCCACTCGGCGGAGGGCCAGGCCACGCGCATGCCGTAGCGGGAGGAATTCTGGTGCAGCGCGCCGGCGACGCCGAAGACCTTGCGCACGATCACCGAGCACCACGGCATCTTCGATTGCAGGATCGCCGTGGCCGCGCGCATGCCGTAGCGGATCGTGCCTTCCTTTTCCGCCTCCGGCCCGATGAGAAAGCCGGGACAATCGACGAGGTGCACCATCGGCAGGTGGAAGACCTGCGCCAGGTCGACGAAGCGCGTGATTTTTTCCGACGCGCGCGCGGTCCAGGCGCCGCCATAGTGCATGGGATCGCCCGCCATCACGGCGACCGGCCAGCCGCCGAGCCGCGCGAGGCCCGTGATGATCGAGCGGCCCCACAGCCGCCCCATCTCGAAAAACGAATCCCGGTCGAAGACGGCGGCGATGATCCTGCGCATCGCGTAGACCTTGCGCGCATCCCTCGGCACCGCTTCCAGGAGCCACGGGTCTTTCCTGTTGGGATCGTCCTTGTTTTCTTTTCTCTCCGAAAGATCATGGACGGAATTGGGCAGGTAGGACAGAAACCGGCGCGTCTTCTCGAACGCCTCGTCCTCGCTCGCGGCCTCGTCGTCCACCGCGCCGTTCCTCGTGTGGATGTGGCTGCCGCCGAGCGCGTTCTTCTCGAACTTGCCGTGCGTCCACTCGACCACGGGCGGCCCGGCGACGAACATCTGCGAGCTGTCCTTCACCATGACCGAGTAGTGGCTCGCCGCGACGCGCGCCGCGCCCAAGCCCGCCACCGAGCCGAGCGCGAGCGAGACGACGGGAATTTCGCCGAGGTTGTCGGTCCACCAGTCCCACAGGAACGCCTTCGGCATCGGCGAATGGCCGTGCAGCTCCAGGTTTTTCACCGAGCCGCCGCCGCCCGTGCCGTCGACGAGGCGCACGAGCGGCAGGCGCAGGTCGCAGGCCATGCGCTCCACCGCCAGGAGCTTGTCCTTGATGCCGCCGTCGTTCGCGCCGCCGCGCACGGTGAAATCGTCGCCCGTCACCGCGATCGTGCGCCCGTCGATGCGGCCGCGTCCGAAGATGAGGTTGGCCGGACGCACGTCCTTCAGGTCGCCCTCGGGGCCGTACTCCGCGACGCCCGCCAGCGCGCCGATCTCGTGGAAGGAGCCTTTGTCGAGCAGCCGCTCGACGCGCTCGCGCACCGTGAGCTTGCCGCCGTCGTGCTGACGCTTGACCTTGTCGGGCCCGCCCATCTTCTGCGCCAGCTGCTCGCGCCGGCGCAACTCCTCGATTTCTTTCTCCCAGCTCATGACTTTTTAGAGTTTTAACGCAATCAAGCCGAGCAAAACAGTGAAAGCCCCGGTTAACCGGGCCCGCAGATGGCCTTCCTTGAGGAACCAGGCGCCGATCAGCGCGCCGAATATCACCGACGTCTCGCGCAGCGCGGCGATGATCGCGACCGGCGCGCGCGTCATCGCCCAGAGCGCGATTCCGTAGGACGCGCCCGAGAGGAGCGCCCCGGCGGCGCCGCGAACCCAGTTTTTCCGCGCATGGCGCAGGAACACGCCGCGCTTCACCGCGAGCACCCCCAGGCTGAAGGGCAGGCCGTGGATCACGAAGAGCCAAACGACATACGACCAGGCATCGCCCGAGGCGCGCACACCCGCGCCATCGGCCAGCGTGTAGAGCGCGATGATGAGCGCGTTGAGCAGCGCCCAGGTGGTCGCTGCGCGGCTGGCGCCTCCGCCCACGAGACTGAGCGAGAGCACGCCCCCGCAGATGAGCACGATGCCCATCGCGGCGCCGGCGGAGACCGACTCCCCGAGGAAGAGCCAGGTTCCGAGCGCCGTGAGCAATGGCGCGGTTCCGCGCATGATCGGGTAGCCATGCGAGAGGTCGCCCGCCTTGTACGCGGCCGCGACGGTGAGGTAGTAGCCGAGGTGGATGACCGTGGAGGCGACGATATACGGCCAGGCCGCCGGCGCGGGCGGCGCCACCGCCGCGCCAATCGCGATCACGGTACCGACGAGACTGCCGCCGAGCGTGACGAGCGCCATGTTGAGCAGCGGCTCGCCCCCGGATTTGACCATGGCGTTCCACGACGCATGACAGAGCGCCGCGCCGAGGACCGCGAAGGTGATTCCCAGCGTCAGTTCCAAGACGTGAGTTCCAAGGTGCCTTTCCCCGGCTACAGTCTAGGTTAGAATCGTCCGACCCTCCAGGAGACTTCCACGCAATGAGCGAAGCGGTTTCGTATTCCGTCCGCGACGGCATCGCCGTCATCACTTTGAACAACCCGCCCGTCAACGGCCTGGGCAGCGTGCTCAGGCCCGGCATCATGGACGGCATCAAGAAAGCCGGCGCCGACCCCGCCGTCAAAGCGGTCGTGATCATCGGCTCGGCAAAAGCGTTTTCCGGCGGCGCCGATATCCGCGAGTTCAATACGCCGAAGATGCTCGTGCCGCCTTCGCTGCCCGAGATCAACGACGCGCAGGACCAGTGCCCCAAGCCGATGGTCGCCGCGATCGGCGGCTTCGCGCTCGGCGGCGGCCTGGAGCTCGCGCTCGGCTGCCACTACCGCGTCGCGCTGCCGAAGAGCCAGCTCGGCCTGCCCGAAGTAAAGCTGGGCCTGCTGCCCGGCTCGGGCGGCACGCAGCGGCTGCCGCGCGTGGTGGGCGCCGCGCAGGGCATCGCGATGATGACGAGCGGCAACCCGATTCCCGCGGAAAAGGCGCTGCAGCTCGGCCTCGTGGACGAGATCGTGCAGGGCGACCTGCTCGAGGGCGCGATCGCCTTCGCGAAGAAGCAAACCAAAACCAAGCGCATTCGCGACCTCTCCGTCAAGGTCGACGGCGATCCGAAGCAGTTCTTCGAGAAGGCGCGCGCCGACGTCGCCAAAGCCTCGCGCGGCTTTCCGGCGCCGCTCGAGATCGTCGCCTGCGTCGAGGCGGCCGCAACCAAGCCCTTCGACGAAGGCCGCAAGGAAGAGCGCACGCGCTTCCAGAAGCTCGTCGAGGGCAACGAGTCGAAAGCGCTCCGCCACATGTTCTTCGCCGAGCGCCAGACGACGAAGATTCCGGACGTGCCCGAGGACACGCCGGTGCGCGAAATCAAACGCGCCGCCGTGATCGGCGCCGGCACCATGGGCGGCGGCATCACCATGAACTTCGCCAACGCCGGGATTCCCGTGTCGATGATGGATGTGACCGAAGAGGCGGTGAAGAAGGGTTTCGAGAAAATCAAGGCGAATTATGCGGCGACCGTGTCCAAGGGTCGCCTGAAGCAGGAAGACATGGACAAGAGAATCGCCCTGATAAAAACGACGACGAAACTCGAAGACGCAAAAGACGCCGACATCGTGGTCGAGGCCGTGTTCGAGCGCATGGACGTGAAGAAGGACATGTTCACGAAGCTCGACGCAGTGATGAAGCCGGGCGCCATCCTCGCCACCAACACCTCGACCCTCGACGTGGACGAGATCGCCGCGGTGACCAAGCGCCCGCAGGACGTGATCGGCACGCACTTCTTCTCGCCCGCGAACGTGATGCGGCTCCTCGAAGTCGTGCGCGGCAAGAAGACGGCGAAGGACGTGCTCGCCACCACGATGAAGCTCGGGAAAACGATCAGGAAGGTGCCGGTCGTCTCGGGCGTGTGCGACGGCTTCATCGGCAACCGCATGGTCGAGAAGTACGGCCAGCAGTCGCTCTTCCTCGTCGACGAAGGCTGCTCGCCGCAGCAGGTGGATGCCGCGGCCTACAAGTGGGGCATGGCGATGGGCCCGCTCGCGATGGGCGACATGGCCGGCCTCGACATCGGCTGGGAGATCCGCAAGCGCCGCTACAAGGAGCGGCCGAACATGATCTATTCGCGCATCGCCGACCGCATCTGCGAGCAGGGCCGCTACGGGCAGAAGACCGGCAAGGGCTGGTACAAGTACAACCTGCCCGACCGCAAGCCCATCCCCGACCCCGAAGTCGACGCGATCATCGATAAATACAGGGCGGAGAACAAAATCAAGACCCGCTCGATCTCCGATGAAGAGATCGTCGAGCGCCTGATCTACGCGCTCGTCAACGAGGCGGCCTACATCCTCGAGGAGGGCATCGCGCTCAGGGCGTCGGATATCGACATGGTGTACCTGACCGGCTACGGCTTTCCCGCCTACCGC
>Ga0310810_10008818_pt1 | contig 11636 bp, 8 predicted proteins | sample NCmetagenome_FD_207641 | JGI IMG/M metagenome (GOLD analysis project Ga0310810, IMG submission 207641) | Soil microbial communities from experimental microcosm in Duke University, North Carolina, United States - NC | ecosystem: Engineered > Artificial ecosystem > Soil microcosm > Unclassified ...
TCGAAAGCTTTCCGGGCCTTCGCCACGTGCTGCGCGATCTGCTTGAAGCGCTGGCCGGCAGTACGAACCGCTTCGTGCTGACCACACGTTATGTCGCCCGCGCACAACGCCTGCTGCGTGACGCGACAGCACGCTTCGAGGTGATGCAGATTCCGCCGCTCGCTGCGAGCGATGTCACCGACAGCCTCGCGCCCGCGTTCAACAGCTACGAACAGATGCCGACTGACGATCGCGACTATCTTGGACGTGCGGTGCAGGCGCTCACCGACGGTCGCGCCGCCTACGTGCGCGCGATTGGCCAAACGATGGCGGAGATGGGGCGCACCTCCGATCCGGTCTCTGCGCTCACAGCGCTTCTCTCGCCGGACGGCGAGCTGAATGACTGGTGCCGCTTCTGCTACGAGCTTCGTCTCCATCGCGCTCGCGGCTACGGCGCTCTGAAAGCGATTCTCGACGTGCTCGCCGACGAGGAGCCGCTGACGCTCACCGAGATTTCCCATCGGCTGCACCGTACGCCGGGGTCTACGAAAGACTATCTGTCCTGGCTCGAGGACGTCGATCTCGTCACCTCGCGCCTCAAGCGCTACAGCTTCACTGATCCGGTGTTGCGTCTGTGGGTGCGCCTGCACTGCCGGCCCGTGCCTCCAAGCGAGGAGGACGTCGCGCGCGAGGTGCAGCAGTACGCGCTCGGTCGCCTGCCAGCGGCGGAGGCGGCGCCGGCGCTGGCCTATGCAGGCGTCGACGCGACGCCGGACGAGCGAAAGAGCTGGGGGATCATCGAAATCGACTAAGTGGAAAAGTGGAGAAGTGGAAAAGTTACTTTTCCACTTCGTCGAGCCGCAGAATCGCGAGACGCGCGGCTTCTTGTTCTGCTTCCTTCTTCGCCTTCCCACTCGCGGCGCCCAGCACTTCCCCGCCGACGACGACCTCGATGCTGAAGATCTTCCGGTGATCGGGACCCGTCTCGCCGGCGATGCGGTAATCGGGAAGCGGGCGGCCGAGTGCCTGGACGCGTTCCTGCAGTGCTGACTTGTAGTCCTGCCCCACGAAATTGCGCTCCGCGCCCGCGTCGATGGCAGTCTTCAGTTCGCGCAAAAGGAAGGTCGCCGCTGCCTCGAGCCCGCCGTCGAGGTAAATCGCGGCGATGAGCGCCTCATACGCATCGGCGAGGAGCGCCTGCTTGAAGCGGCCGCCGGTCTTCTCCTCTCCGCGTCCGAGAATGAGGTGATCGCCGAGCTGAATGTCTTCCGCCTGCCGCGCGAGCGCCTGTGTCGAAACGACCGAAGCTTTGATCTTCGACTTCTGCCCTTCGGTGTAGTTCGGATACGTCCGGAACAGCGCCTCCGCGACGACCAGACCGAGCACCGCGTCGCCGAGGAATTCGAGCGACTCGTTGTCCGCAACGCCGCCGGACACGTCTTCGGCGGCACGTGATTTGTGCGTCAGCGCGTGCTCGAGCAGGCCGCGGTCCTTGAACCGGTACCCAATCCGCTTCTCGATCTCGCCGAACTCGTCGCGCAGCCGCACGACACGCGCGCCGACGTCCTCACGATGGCTGTCGATGATCCGGCGGGCATCCTCGGCCGCATCCTCGGGAACCGCAATGCGTACCTCGCCGAGCGGGCTGACCGACATCGGCAGAATCGCCTGTGGGTTGCCGCTGATCCGGAATGCCGCGATGCCCTGGCTGTCGAGCAGCGCCAGCACGACGCTCGCTTCGATGTCCGATGTGGTGCTGAAGACGATGACGGGAGGCATTCGTGATTAGCTCTCCTCCACCTTGAGCAGCACCAGCGTCAAATCGTCGTGCAGGCCCGCGTCGCCGACAAACGCGTGGATTTCGCGCAGAATGCGCTCGCGCAGCTCCTCGAACGGCAGCTCGCCGTGTTCCTCGACCAGCGACGCGAGCCGCTCTTCGCCGAAGGGCTCTCCCTCCGCGTTCATCGCCTCGGTCACGCCATCGGTGAACAGCAGCACGACGTCTCCAACACCGAGCGGCTGCGTCACCTCGTCGAGCAGGCTCTCGAACCGTTCGCCATTGTCGATCTTCAAGCCGAGGACGAGCCCGTCCGGGGCACTAATTTGCGCCCTTCGCACCGACTGCACCTGCACTCCTACGCCACCACCTAATTCCTCTCGACTGACACCTGTTGTCCCTACTTCTCTTCCCCCATCCCCCGTCCCCCTTCTCCCCGGCACTTCTGCTCCGATTCCAGGCAGATAGATCAACGGACAATGTCCAGCACGCGCGTAAGTGAACGTGCGCGCGCACATGTCGACCACCGCGTAGGTCATGGTGATGAAGCTGCGAGCATCGAGATGCTGGGCGATGATTCGGTTGGCGTTGACGAGCAGCTCGCGCGGCGAAGTGTAGAGCCGGCTCAATGACAGCATCAGGCCCTTGAGCTCCGCCATATACAGCGCCGCGGACGTGCCCTTCCCGGCGACGTCGGCGATGATGATCCCGACGCGTCCGTCGCCGAGCGGCAGGTAGTCGTAGTAATCGCCGCCCACCTCACGCGCCGGCTCGCAATGGGCGGTCACCGACAGCCCTTTCAGCTGCATCGGGCCCTGCGGCAGCAGCGACATCTGGATCTGGCGGGCGATGCGCAGTTCCTGCTCCAGCCGCTCCTTCTCCGCCTTCTGATGCAGGAGATCCTCGACGCTCGCGGTCATCGAGTTGAACGAATCGGCGAGATCGCCGAGCTGGTCATGGCTGCTGACGGTAATCCGATGGGTGAAGTCGCCACGCCGCACGTGCTCGGTACCGGTCGCGAGCTCGTGCACGGCGCCGGTGATGGAGCGCGCGAGCTTGAGTCCCATCACGAAGGCGACGCTCTGAATCGCGAAGAACAACCCCCCCACCACCGCGAGGAGAATCAGCAGCAATTGACCCACGCTGTAGTTGCCAATCTGGGTCAGCGGCGTCGCCGAGATGCGTCGGTAGATGTCCGTCACGTTGAGCCCGATATTGATGACGACATTGCCGTCGCGTCCGGTCGTCCAGTCGCTGTAGTCGAGGAACGTCATCCACGTGAGGGTTTCGCGTGTGGCGGCCGCGGTCGCGTCTTCTTCGATCGCGCGCCCGATCACCGGTTTCACGTCGGTGGCCGTCATCCCGAGCGTCGAGATGTCGCCGAGCTCGATGCCGGTCTCGTTCTCAATCTGCAGGCCGGTCGCGGCGGTGACGGGCACATCGATGATTACGGCGTAGCGCGGGGTGGCTTCGGCCGGGAAGGCGACGGCGCGCACGACCAGATGGGTACGCCACAACGGGCTTTCACGGATGGCTGCGGCGCCGAGCGGCGGCGCCTGGTAGGCGATCAATCCGGCGAACCCCTCGCACGAGATCCAGTTGGGCAGCGACGTGGGCGCGTCCAGGTGCGCCCACGCACCGCTCGCGAGCGGACGATTCACCGTTCGTCCGGGCGGCGTTCCAGCCAGGCCGCACAGGCGCAGCGTCGGCACCACGACCATCGAGGCGCCGTGGTACCGCGCCGAAGCGGCTTCCTGTCTGCGGGTCAGCACCTCGTCGAACGCGCTGTCGTCGGAGGTCCGCGCGAGCTCGATGGCACTGGCTTCGGCGAGAAACCGCGTTTCGTCGACGAGCGCCTCGACGCGGGACTGCACGAGATAGGAACTCACGTTGAAGAACAACAGCAGGCCGCAGAGCAGGAAAAACACGACGACCAGCAGCACCGGGACGAACCCGATGAAGATGTAGGAAAGCGTCAGCTTCCGCCGGACACGCCAGAGAAACCCCTGCGCCATCACCAGTCTGCGGCTTACAGTCTACGGTCTACGATATGCTTTTCTTACCTTGAAGCTTCGCGACACGGCGCGGTTCAGCACCATCTGCATCCACGCCGGCCAGACCCCCGACCCCTCGACCGGCGCCATCATTACCCCTATTTATCAGACCTCCACATACGTCCAGGAGGCGCTCGGCAGGCATAAGGGCTTCGAGTACGCACGGACCCAGAACCCTACCCGTGCCGCGCTCGAGGCCAATGTGGCCGCCATCGAGAATGGCAAGGCTGCATTTGCCTTTGCGTCCGGCATGGCGGCCGAGGGGGCGGTGATGACGCTCCTCCAATCGGGCGACCACGTGGTCGTGACCGACAACACCTACGGCGGCACCTACCGGCTCTTCGAGCGGGTGCTGCGGAAATATCAGCTCGACTTTACCTATGTCGATTCGTCGAGCACCGAGGCCATTGCCGGCGCGATCGGACCGAAGACGAAGATGCTCTTCCTCGAAACGCCGACCAATCCGACGCTGCGCCTCACCGACCTCGCCGCCGCGTGCGAAGTCGCGCACGCGCGCAATGTCGTTGTCGCGGTCGACAATACGTTTGCGAGCCCGTACGCCCAGCGGCCGATCGACTTCGGCGCGGATCTCGTCGTGCACAGCACGACAAAGTTCCTCAACGGCCACAGCGACAGCGTCGGGGGCATTGTCGTCGCCGCGCGCGAGGACCACATCGAGTGGCTCGGGTTCGTTCAGAATGCCGCAGGCGCCATTCTGGGTCCGATGGACGCCTGGCTCGTGCTGCGCGGAACGAAAACGCTGCCCATTCGGATGGAGCGGCATAATGCCAACGCGATGATGCTCGCCGAATTCCTCGCGTCGCATCCAAAGGTGACCCGCGTCAACTACCCGGGGCTGCCGTCGCATCCGCAGCACGCACTGGCCAAAAAACAGATGCGTGGATTCGGGGGGTTAATCTCCTTCGCTCTCGGATCGCTCGACAACGCCCGCACGCTGCTCAATCACGTGCGGCTGATTGCGCTGGCCGAAAGTCTTGGCGGCGTGGAATCACTCATCAGCCACCCGGCGACGATGACGCACGCATCGGTGCCGCCGGAACTGCGGCAGCAGATTGGCGTCACCGACGACCTGGTACGCATCTCGGTCGGCATCGAAGACGTGGACGATTTGAAAGAAGACCTCGATCAGGCACTTGCCCGTATCCCGTGAATCTCTTCCAAAACTTTTTTCACACCATCTACAACGTCCCCGAGTTGATCCGCATCGTCGGCCAGTTCGGCCTGCCGCTGATCATCTTCGCGGAAACCGGATTGCTCGTCGGCTTCTTCCTGCCGGGCGACTCGCTGCTCATCACGGCTGGACTCTTTGCGGCGCGCGGCGACTTGAGTCTGCCCCTGCTGATCGTGACGCTGATTCCCGCGGCGATTCTCGGCAACGCCACCGGATACCAGATCGGGAAACGGACCGGCAAAGCGCTCTACAGCCGCCCGGACTCGCTCCTGTTCCGGCGTGAGCATCTGCAGATGACGCACGAGTACTACGAGCGGCACGGCGGAAAGACGATCATCATCGCGCAGTTCGCGCCGATCCTGCGGACGTTCGCGCCCGTGGTCGCCGGCGTCGCCGAGATGGGCTACCGCCGTTTCGCCAGCTACAACATCGTCGGCGCAATCCTGTGGATCTCGAGCATGACGCTCGGGGGCTACCTGCTCGGGAACATCATCCCCGGCATCGACAAACGCATCGACGTCGTCGTCATGGTCGTGATCGCGATCTCTTTGCTGCCCGCCGTGATCGCGTGGCTACGGGGTCGTTCGAACCGTTCGGATCGTTCGCGTTCGGTTCGTTCAGGTTCGTGATGGATCGGCTGACGCTGTTCGGCCTGTTCGCCGTTACATCCATGCTGGTGTTCTACGCGCTCGAAGATCGAAGCCCATGGTTCGTGCTCGCGTTTGCGGCGGCGTGCGCGCTCGGATCGATATACGGGTTCCTGCAGGGTGCATGGCCGTTTGGCGTCGTCGAAGCGATCTGGGCGCTCGTGGCGTTGAGACGGTGGTCGCGGACGCGCGCGTGAACGGTCAATTCTTAACGCGTCTTTTCCGACCGCGTTACCTCCTCCGTCGGTAGTCTCGATCACAGAGCAGCCCGCAGCGTCTCACCGCGCGTCGTTGGATTTTGCCCGGCCATTGTGAGCCGCCCGTGTGGTGACGCTCGCGAGCACAGTGTTCCGCTCCACGACGGCGGAATGACGTTTGCCCAAAGCCGCCTGTTACGCCTTTTTTATCAAGTCTTGAGCGCGCCTTTATGGCGGGCGGGGCTACGTTCGTAACTGGCCTCGACATTGGCTCCAAAACGGAGACTTCAGTGAAACCGCAGACGGCTATTCGCGTTGGCGTGATGGCGTTCGCCGTGCTCGTGCCGGCCGCGGCGCACGCGACGCCGAGCACTTCGTACTGGACTGTATCGACGGCGAACTGCCAGGCGAAAGGCGTCCCGCATGTGACCTACGACACGTACTACGCCAAGGGCACCCCGCCGCCAGCAGCCGGAGCGCGCACTTATCCGATCGACACCGGCCTGACAATCGGCGTGCTGCCCTCGAACAAAGTGCAGGCCGAAGTCGGGTACGACCTGCTGCTTCCGAGCTCCGATCCGGTGTTCTTCTTCGTGAACGCCAAGCTGTGCACGCCCGAGTCATCCTTGTTCAAGGGCTCGCCGGCAATCGGTGGAGGGATCTACAACGTCGGCTTCAAGAAGAATGTCACCAACTACAACGTCCCGTACGTGATGGCCCAGAAGGCATTGCCTAAGAACGGATATGTCTCCGCGGGCGTCTATCACGGCAGCAACGACGTGCTGTTCACCAACAGCGATGGAGAGATCGTCAAGACCGGCGCGATCATCGGCTTCTTCTCGCCGGACATTCCGGTCGGACTGAAGGGCCTCAACAAGCTCAATGTCACCGCGGACGTTCAGACGGGCAAAAACGTGCTGGGAGGCGGCGGCGCGGGTCTCTACCTGTACTTCAACCAGTACATAAGCCTGTTGGTGGGCCCCGTGTGGTTCACCGACAGGGCGCTGCAACCTGGAGGCGCCAAGTACCTCTGGACAACGCAGCTCGACGTCGACATCCCGCTCGGCAAGTAAGGAGTGCTCCCATGCTTGACCTTTTTTATCTCGTGATTGGCGCGTTCGGCTTCGTCACGCTCTGGGCCATCACCAAGGGCTGCGAGCGTCTGTAGGAGCTGCCATGTTCGACTACATCATCTCGGGCATCGTCTCCTTTCTGCTGCTCATCTACCTCGGCTGGGCCATGTTCCAACCGGAGAAGTTCTGAGGCGCTGCGATGACTCTCATCGGCATTCTCCAGATCGTTGTGTTCTTCGGGATCATCCTGCTGCTGACCAGGCCGGTCGGCTTGTTCATGTCGCGCGTGTTCCAGGGCGAGCGTACCTTCCTGCATCCGATCTTCCGGCCCGTGGAAGTCCTCGTCTACAAGGTGTGCGGCGTGCGTGAGACCGACGAACAGCGCTGGACGCAGTACACGGGATCGCTCCTCGCGTTCAGCTTTTTCGCCTTCCTGTTTCCGTACGCCCTGATGCGCCTGCAGGGCGTGCTGCCGCTCAATCCGCAGGGATTCGGCGCTGCGCAAGTGAGTCCCGACCAGGGTTTCAACACGGCCATGAGTTTCATGACCAACACGAACTGGCAGTGGTACAGCGGCGAGGCCGCGATGAGCTACCTCGTACAGATGGCAGCTCTGGCGGTGCAGAACTTTGTGTCGGCGGCGGCAGGCATCGCCGTCGCGATCGCGCTGATCCGCGGGTTCGCGCGGCATGAGACGGACAAGCTCGGAAACTTCTGGGTCGACCTGACGCGCTGCACGTTATACGTGCTGATTCCGATTTCGATCGTTGCGGCGCTCGTGTTGATCTCGCAAGGCGCTATTCAAAACTTTCAGTCCTACACGCAGGCGACGACGCTCGAAGGCGCCAAGCAGTTGATCGCGCAGGGCCCGGCGGCATCGCAGGTCGCCATCAAGCAGCTCGGGACCAATGGCGGCGGCTTCTTCAACGCGAACTCCGCGCATCCGTTTGAAAGTCCCAATGGCCTCACGAACCTCATTCACATTCTCCTGATCTTTGTCCTCGGCGCCGGATTGACCTACACATTCGGCCACATGGTGAAAGACACACGGCAGGGGTGGGCGATCTTCTGGGCCATGGCCGTGATGTTTCTGATTGGCGTGTTCGTCGCCTATCCCGCCGAACAGGCTGGTAATCCAACGCTCGCGAAGCTCGGGATCGAAACGGCCGCGACCGCCACGCAGTCGGGCGGCAACATGGAGGGAAAGGAAACACGGTTCGGCATCGCGGCATCGTCGCTGTTCGCAACTGTGACGACCGATGCCAGCTGCGGCGCGGTCAACAGCATGCACGACAGCTACACGCCGCTGGGGGGGCTGGTGCCGCTCTTCAACATGCAGACCGACGAAGTCATTTTCGGCGGCGTCGGGGCCGGCTTCTACGGCATGCTGCTCTACGCCATCCTGGGCGTGTTCATCGCCGGGCTCATGGTCGGCCGTACGCCCGAGTACATCGGCAAGAAGATCCAACGCAAGGAAGTGACGATGGCGCTCTTTGCCGTGCTGGCCACGTCGTTCCTCATCCTCGTCTTCTCAGGGGTGAGCATCGTGCTGCCGTTCGCGAAAGGCAGCTACTGGAATCCCGGTGGACCACTCATCGCCAACCTCAATAACAGCGGCCCACACGGCTTGAGCGAGATGCTCTACGCCTACACGAGCGCCAGCGAGAACAATGGCAGCGCATTCGCCGGCATCACGGTGAACACGCCGTGGTACGACCTCACGCTCGGCCTGTGCATGCTGTTCGGGCGTTTCCTGTTCATCATCCCGGCCCTGGCAGCCGCCGGCAGCCTGGCCAGCAAGAAGGTCGTCCCCACGTCGGCGGGAACGCTGCCGACACACGGGCCGTTGTTCGTCGGCCTGCTCGTCGGCACCGTGATCGTCATCGGCGCGCTGACGTTCTTTCCGGCGTTGTCACTCGGGCCGATTGTCGAACATTTCCTCATGCAGAACGGCACGCTGTTCTCGATCGTGCTGCCGATGTGGAGTTAATCAAATGGCCACTGCACCCGTCATGACGCCTTCGCCCGCGCCGGCCTCGGCTCCGCCGGTTGACGAAGGGCTCATCCCGAAGAAGCTGGTTCGGGCGCGTCCGCTGTTCGACCCTGAGATTCTTCGGCGCGCGTTGAAGGATTCGGTGCTGAAGCTGAATCCTGTCACGCTGATGAAGAATCCGGTCATCTTCGTCGTCGAGGTCGGCGCCGCGCTCGTGCTGCTGTTCCTGATCCGTGACGTTGCCGTCGGCGCAGGCAGGGTCGGCTTCGAGCTGCAAATCGACCTGTGGCTCTGGTTCACGGTGCTGTTCGCCACCTTCGCGGAAGCGATGGCCGAAGCGCGCGGCAAGGCGCAGGCTGAATCGCTCCGGAAAACGAAGACGGACACGATTGCGAACCGCCTGGTCGACGGTCGTATCGAAAAGGTGTCTTCATCGAGGCTGCGCGCGGGCGACGTCGTCGTCTGCACCGCCGGCGATGCCATTCCGGGCGACGGCGAGGTCATCGAGGGCGTGGCCACCGTCGACGAATCGGTCATCACCGGCGAGAGTGCGCCCGTGATTCGGGAGTCCGGGGGCGACCGAAGCGCAGTCACCGGCGGCACGCGAGTGCTCTCGGACCGCATCAGGATCAAGATCACGTCGAATCCCGGCGAGACCTTCCTCGACCGGATGATTGCGCTCGTCGAGGGCGCGGAGCGTCAGAAGACGCCCAACGAGATCGCACTTAACATCCTCATTGCGGGCCTGACGATCATCTTCCTGTTCGCCGTGGTCACGCTGGTGCCGTACGCCATCTACAGCGTGAGTGCGGCCGGCAACGGGACGCCGCCCACCATCGCGGTCTACACGGCGTTGCTCGTGTGCCTGATCCCGACGACCATCGGCGGCCTCCTGTCGGCGATCGGTATCGCTGGCATGGACCGGGTGATGCAGCACAACGTGCTGGCGATGAGCGGCAAGGCCGTGGAAGCGGCCGGCGACGTGAACACGCTGCTCCTCGACAAGACCGGCACGATTACGCTCGGCAGCCGACAGGCGGTGGAGTTCCACCCCGCATCAGGCGTGACGGAGGGTGAAATCGCGGACGCGGCGCAGCTCTCGAGCCTCGCAGACGAAACGCCTGAAGGTCGGTCGATTGTCGTCCTGGCGAAGGACAAGTACCGGCTGCGCGGACGCGACGTCGCCGCCCATCACGCGAAGTTCATTCCCTTCTCCGCGTACACGAAGATGAGCGGCGTCGATTTCGAAGGGCGCGAGCTGCGAAAAGGCGCAACCGAGGCCATCATCGCGTTCGTCAAGGAGCGCGGCGGCCGCGTGCCGCAGGAGATCGTCGATCTCTCCGACAAAATCTCGCGCACTGGAGGGACGCCACTTGCGGTCGCCGATGGCGCGCGTCTGCTCGGCATCATTCAGCTCAAGGACATCGTCAAGGTCGGCATGAAGGACCGTATCGTGCAGCTTCGCGCGATGGGCATCCGTTCCGTCATGGTCACCGGCGATAATCCGTTGACGGCCGCCGCGATTGCCTCCGAAGCAGGCGTTGACGACTTCATCGCGCAGGCGACGCCGAAGGACAAGCTCGAATACATCAAGAAGGAGCAGGCCGGCGGCCGCATGATTGCCATGACGGGCGATGGCACCAACGACGCCCCGGCGCTCGCGCAGGCAGATGTGGGCCTGGCGATGAACACCGGCACCACCGCGGCGCGCGAGGCGGGAAACATGGTCGATCTCGACAGCAACCCGACGAAGCTGATCGAGGTAGTGGCCATCGGCAAGCAATTGCTCATCACCCGCGGTGCGCTGACGACGTTCTCGATCATGAACGACGTGTCGAAGTACTTCGCGATCATCCCCGCGATGTTCATGACCACCTACCCCGCCCTGGCGAAGCTGAACATCATGTACCTGCGGACGCCGTCGAGTGCGGTGCTCGCGGCCGTCATCTTCAACGCCGTCATCATCGTCGCGCTGGTTCCATTGGCGCTTCGCGGCGTGCGTTATCGCCCGCAGAGCGCGGCGCAGATGCTGCGGCGGAACCTGCTCGTCTACGGCATCGGCGGCCTGATCGCCCCGTTCCCATGCATCTGGGCGATCGATCGCATCCTTGGCTTGCTGCACCTGGCGTAGGAGACAGATCATGTTGAACCAGCTCAAACCCGGATTTCTGATGATGGTCGTCATGACGGTCTTGACGGGATTGATTTACCCGGCCGTCATCACCGGCATCGCGCAGGTTGCGTTCCGCGACAAGGCGAACGGCAGCCTGATCGTGTCGAACGGGCAGATCGTCGGCTCACGCCTGCTAGGCCAGGGCTTCTCCAAGCCGGAGTACTTCCACTCGCGCCCCTCCGCGGCTGGCGCCGGCTACGATCCGACGTCGAGCGCAGGCACCAATCTCGGCCCGACGAGCGCCAAGCTGGTCAACGGCACGATCAATACCGACGACAAAGGCAAGGAATCGGTCGCGTTCGACGGCATCAAAACCAGGCTCGTTCACTACTGTCTGGACAACGACATTCCGTACGAATCCTCGGCGCCGCTCGAACAATTCAGGGACGCGCACGGCAACCTGGACGACGTTAAGTTGATCAACGCGTTCGGTGACGCGAAGGCACCGCTCACCTTCCGCGCGACGATGTCCGTTCCTGCGGACGCCGTGACGACGTCGGCATCCGGTCTCGATCCCGACATCAGTCCGCGCAACGCGGAGCTGCAGGCGG
>Ga0310810_10008819_pt1 | contig 11636 bp, 13 predicted proteins | sample NCmetagenome_FD_207641 | JGI IMG/M metagenome (GOLD analysis project Ga0310810, IMG submission 207641) | Soil microbial communities from experimental microcosm in Duke University, North Carolina, United States - NC | ecosystem: Engineered > Artificial ecosystem > Soil microcosm > Unclassified ...
CTGCCGCGATTTCGAGCACTCGCGCCGGCTGCAGCGCGGCTGCGCGTTTCGCGAGGTCGGCGGCGTATTCCGCAAAGATCAACGGGCCGAGATAGCGGTCGTAAAGTGCCGGTATGGAGCCGGCGAATACGCGATCCGACTCCGACATGTCGCCTCCTGGCATCAAGCTTTGGTGGGGCCGAACGCGCCGGCCTCGCGCAGCCCGGCGATATCGACGGCGGAATAGCCGATCTCGGCAAGCACGGCCTCGGTATCTTGGCCGAGCGCCGGAGCGCCGCGGCGAATGTTCGGCGGCGTTTTCGAAAAACGCGCCGCCGCGCGCGACTGGCGCAGCCGACCGGCTTTCGGGTGATGGTATTCCTCGAGGAGTTCGAGCGCCTGCACATGCGGGTGCCGGATCATCTCGCTGCGTGTCAGAACCGGGCCGCAGGGCACGTCCGCCTCGGTCAGCTTTTGGAGCCATTCCGCCGAGGGCCGGCCGATCAGCACGTCCTGCGTCATCTGCAAGCGGGCTTCGATGTTCTGCGCTCGCAGAGAGGGTGTCTTGAAGCGCTCATCCTCGAGCCATTCCGGCTTGTCGAGCGCGCGCGTCAGACCCTGCCATTGCCGATCGGTGACGACCGCCGCGGTGATGTACCCATCCGAGGTTTCGTAGATCAGGTCGATCGAGCTCGCGGCCTCCTGCTCGGTCGGCTCGTCACCGACAAAGGTCTGGCCAGACATGTCCGAGCTCCACAGAAACGCGACGGCCGCCTCCAGCATCGAGAGGCGCACATGCTGCCCCTCGCCGGTGCGCTCGCGCGCGAGGAGCGCCGCAGTGATCGCTTGGGAGGCGGTGATCGCGGTCAGCTTGTCCGGGAGGATTGTGCGGACCAGGCGCGGCCGCTCGCGGTCCGACCCGGCCTGCACCGTCGCGAGCCCCGAGAAGCCCTGGATCACCGGGTCATACGCAGGCGCCTGGGCGTAGGGGCCCTTCTCGCCAAAGCCGCTGATCGAGACATAGACAATGTTCGGCGCGACAGCGCGGATCGCCTCTTCGCCAACCCCGAGCCGGTCGGCAACGCCGGGCCGGAAATTCTGCACAAACGCATCGGCCCCGGCAGCCAGCCGCTTCAGCGCCTCGAGCGCGGCGGGGTTCTTCAGGTCGAGCGCCATCGAGCGCTTGTTGCGGTTGTTGTTGAGAAACCCGGCCGTGAACCCGCCGCGCCGGTTGGCGCCGGACCGGGTCGAGTCGCCGATGCCCGGCGCCTCAACCTTGATCACCTCGGCGCCCTGATCGGCGAGGATCATCGTCGCGAGCGGCCCCGAAACGTTCGAGGTCAGATCGACGATGCGATACCCGTGTAGTGGACCCGGCATTCTTCCGCCTTTCCGATAAGCGCAGTCTTGTCGACGATTGTAGCGCAGAACCGGCGGCTCCGAACGGGGTTCCGCGCTGCATCGCGGAGACGGCGCTAGACGCCGGCCTCGCGCTGCATGGCCTCCAATCCGGCGACCGCCGCGCGGGTCGCCGGATCGCTTTCGCCAAAGGCGCGCCGCCGCGTATCGACGACCTGCTGCTGCAGCCAATAGGCCTCGTCCTGCTCGCCGCTCTGCCAAAGAACGCTCGCCAGATTGCCCATCGCGGCGAGCGTGTCGCCATCCTCCTCGCCCCACAGCCGGGTCATCGCAACGATCGCGTGTTCCAGCAATTCGCGAGCGGCAAGGAGATCGCCTTCGGCCGCTACCGTGCCGGCGAGATTGTTGAGCGCCCGCCATCGATCGCGACCATCCTCGCCCCACACTTCAGGCGCCAGCTCGAGAATGCGTGCTTGGATGGCGCGGGCGGTCGCGAGATCGCCCTGCACGCCGATCGTCGTCGCCAGCTTTCCCATCGCCTTCAGCGTGTCCGGATGCGCGTCGCCAAACAGCCGCAGCCGCGCTGCGACGACCTGCTCCTCCAAAATCCGCGCGGGGCGGAGCCGGCCTTCTTCCCACAACAGCTCGGCAAGATCGAGCATCGCTGCAAGCGTATCCGGATGCTCCTCGCCCCGGCTGCGGCGCAGCTCCGCGATGCGCCTTTCCTGGTCGGCGATGTCGCTCATCCCCGCAGCCTGCCGCCGAACCCGCAGTTAAACAAGCCCGCGTTGCCAGCATAGATCCCGGCGAAGGCCGGGGCCCATTCTTCAACCGCCATATCCTGGACAGCCATGGGTCCCGGCCTCCGCCGAGACCTTAAAGAAGGCACCCGCTTGCTCAGTACTGCGATTGTGCCTTGAATGATCTCAGACGAGAACGGGAGCCAGCCGATGGGTATGACCGTCATCGAGAAGATCCTGGCGCGAGCGAGCGGCGCCCCAAAAATCGCGCCCGGCGATCTCGCCGTCGTCGATATCGATCTCTCGGTGCTCATCGATCTCAGCTTCTCGCGCGGCTCGTGGCGCGAGGTGTTGAAGGTGCATAACCCCGAAAACCTCGTCGTCGTGTTCGATCACGATGTCCCGGCCTCAAACCGCGAGACCGCCGCGATGCATGTGCGCGGCCGGGATTTCGTGCGCCGCTTCGGCATCCGCCGCTTTCACGATGTCGGGCCGGATCAGGGTATCAGCCATGTCGTCGTCGCCGAGAACGCCTACTGCCTGCCCGGCACGGTCATGGCGTGCTCCGACTCGCACACTTGCAGCGCGGGCGCACTGAATTGTGCGGCGCGCGGGCTTGGAGCGCCCGACCTGCTCTACGCGGTGACGACCGGCAAGACCTGGTTTCGGGTCGGCGAGACCGTGCGATACGATCTCAAAGGCCGCCTCGGCGAGGGTGTGTCCACAAAGGATGTGTTTCTGCACATCGCGGGCACCTATGGCGATCACGCAAACCAGAATGTCGAGTTCGGCGGCGCCGCCCTCCCCTGTCTCAGCATCGATGCACGGCGCACGCTGACGACAATGGGCGCGGAGTTGAGCGCCGAATTCGCGACCTTCGAACCGGACGAGGTGCTGATCGATTACGTCAAGGCGCGCAACCCCGCGCCGTTCGAACCGCAATATCCCGATAGGGACGCCGTCTACGTCGCCCGCCGCACGATCGATCTCTCCACGCTGTCACCGATGGTCGCGCTGCCCGACCGCGTCATCCGAAATGCCGTGCCGGTCGAGGAGGCCGCGGGCGAGCCGATCCAGCAGGCCTTTATCGGTTCCTGCGCGAACGGCACGCTCGACGATCTCGCCGAAGCCGCGCGCGTGTTGAAGGGCCGCCATGTCGCGCCCGGTGTGCGCCTGCTCGTGACGCCGGGGTCGCAGCGCATTGCCGTCGCCGCGGCTAAGGCCGGATATGTGCAGACGCTGCTCGATGCTGGCGCCGTGGTGACGCCCGCGACCTGCGGCGCTTGTTACGGCGGCCATATGGGCGTCCTCGGCCCCGGTGAGACTTGCATCACTGCCTCGACCCGAAATTTCAAAGGCCGGATGGGCGATGCGACGGCGCGAATCTACATGGCCTCGCCCGCGACCGTGGCCGCCTCGGCGGTGGCCGGGCATATCGCGCACCCCAGCAGCATTTAGGTGCGGACGATGATCACCGGGCGCGTGTGGAAATTCGGCGACGACATCAACACCGATCTGATGTTGCCGGGACCGCTGTTGACGGCCAGCGAAGAGGAGCAGCGCCGGGCTGTGTTCTCGGCGAACCGGCCGGGCTGGGTCGATGACGTCCGGCCGGGCGACATTCTGATCGGCGGACGCAATTTTGGCACGGGATCGAGCCGGCCGGCGGCACGCTCGCTGCGCAATCTCGGGCTCGGCGCGCTAATCGCCGAGTCGATTAACGGGCTGTTCTTTCGCAACGCGGTCAGCTTCGGCTTTCTCGCCCTCGAATGCCGCGGCATTCATGCCGCCTTCGGCGAGGGCCAGACAGCGGAACTCTCGATCGAGCGCTGGACGGTGCGCAACTGCGAGACCGGCATCGTGCTGCCGATCTCGCCGGTGCCGGAGCAGCTGCTGTCGCTGATGACAGCGGGCGGCGTCTACCCGCTGCTCGAAAAGCAGGGGCTGATCGCACCAAAAGCCGCGCCGTAATCCGCTCAGATCCCGTCGAGCGTGATGTCGTGGTCGAGAATGACAACGCGGCGCTGAAACCGCCACTTGCCTTCGGATTTCACCAGATCGCACTCGTAACGGCCCGGCGCCAGCAGCTCGCTCTTGCCGTTGCGGGTCAGGATGTTCACCAGATAACAGGTCGCCCGCGCCCGCTCGCCCTCGATCGCAACCGCGAGATTCGAGATGACATGGCGCAGTTGCGCGCCGCGCTCGTGAAACCGCGCAAAACGCTCGGCAAAAGCGCGGATCGCGGCGTGCCCTGAATGTTGCCCGACTGCGGGGCTGTCGAGCGAGCCGTCCGGCATAAAGCAGTCGACGAGAGTCTCGACATCGCCGCGGTCGAGCGCCGTCGTGTAGCGCACGAACAGATCGCTGATCGCGAGCCGGTCTTCGATTTCGGCGAGGGACACGGCTTTGTCTGGCGGCTATTCGATCGGAATAAAGATGGAGTGCCGGATCTTGTTTTCGACGTGATCGGAGAGGTGGCCCTTACCGGTCGTGTCCTCGACAAGGATTACGTCGCCGGCCGCGATGAACCGGCTTTCGCCGTCGCTCGCGGTGATCTTCACCCCGGCGTCGAGATTGACGATGTACTGCCGCCGCGGCGCCGGGTGCCAATCGACATTGTGCTCGGCCTGGGTCTCGCGAAAGATGACACCCGTCACCGGCAATTTTCTCGACAATTTGCTGCCCCGCCGTTCCTCGACCCATTCGACCTCGATATCCCGGAAATGCGACTCGCCCTTGGCGTCGGTGTAGAGATTGTGGATGCGCATCTGTTCCTCCCTGAAGGCCCCAATCACTCGGCGGCGCGCGCCGTCGCCGGCTCGTCGGCGAACGCGGGCATGACCTCGCGCGCGAAGCGGCGCAGGCTGGCACGGCCGCGCTCGCCACCGCCCGAGCCGCCGCCATTGACCAGCACATAACCGACTCCGACGCGGCGCAACTCGTCGAGCTTCTCGGCGATCTCGTCGGGCGAGCCGTATATCGCGCTGTTGCGGTTGACGGCGTCGGGATCGCCGGTAGCGCGGTCGGGGCCGCCATGCACGGTCCCGTCGGGACGCGTGGCCAATTTCAACTGACGCACCCGGTTGGCGAGGCGCCGCTGCAGCGCGGTCTCTTTCTCCGCCGCGCTGTCGCACACAAAAAACGCGCGGGTGACGCCGACCTGCAGCGGGTCGAAATGCCGGCCTTGCGCCTCGACCGCGGATTTGTACGCGGCGATCGAGCGGCCGACATCGGCCGGCGAGGCGTATTGGCCCAAGAGGAGATTGTAACCGCGCTCGGCGACTTGGCGCACCGAGCTTTCGCCGCCCGCTCCCATCCAGATCGGCGGGTGCGGCCGTTGCGCCGTCGGCGGCTCGACAATGATGTCGTCGAACCGCCAGTAATGTCCGCGATGCGAGAACGGCTCGTTCGAGGTCCACGCCTTGACGATGACATCGAGGCATTCGCCAAAGCGCGCGTCGGCCTCGTCCATATCGACGCAAAAGCCGGCGAACTCGTTGTAGCGGTAGCCCTTGCCGATGCCGAAATCGAGCCTGCCCCCCGATAGCAGATCGAGGGTCGCGGCCTGCTCGGCCAACAGGACCGGATTATGCCAGGGCAACACGATCACGGCGGTGCCGAGCCGCAACGTCGTCGTGCGGGCTCCAAGCCAGGTCAGGAGGTTCAACGTCGCCGAGACCTGGCCATAGCCGGTGAAATGGTGCTCGACGACAAAGGTGCTGCGAAAGCCGAGCGCCTCGGCCTCGACATTGTATTCGATGAAGTCGCGGAAGCCTTCGCTGCTGTCGAACTCGGCGGGCTCCGAGGGGCTGGGGCGCCGCGCCGCCGCGCTGCCGAACAGACCGAATTGCATATGTCTCTCTCCCGGCCGCAGACCGTCGGGGCGAGAGAGTAACCGCGACCCGGGCCCTACTCAAAACGCCGGTTTCTCATTGCCGTATTGCGGCGCCCCGTCCTATGTCGCCTCCCCAGTCGCAGAGGGGGTACCCGAAGCTAGACGACTGTGGCCGCGACCGCGCCGATCCCGCCAAACGCGCATTCCACCCGGTCGCCACGGTTCAAGGGGAATTGCCGGGTGAAGGAGCCGCTCATGATGGTGTCGCCGGCGCGCACCCTTTCGCCGAATTTCGCGACCTTGGCGGCGAGCCAAACGACCGCGTTGAAGGGGTGGCCGAGCACGGCATCGCCGCGGCCGGTCGCAACCTCGGCGCCGTTGATGCGCACCCGCGCCTCGACCTCACTCAGCTCGGGCAGCGCCTCGGGACCGACCGGCGGGCCCAGGACAAACGCCTTCTGCTGAGCGTTGTCGGCGAGCGCCAGCGCCAGTTGGCGGGTCAGGTCGCCGCGAGTCTCGATAATCTCGAAGGCGGGATGGATGCGTGCCACCGCCGCGGCGACCTCCTCGCGCGTCGCGCCGGGCGGCACATCCCGGCCAAGCACGATGCACAATTCATTCTCGAAGCCGGGCTCGATCAGTTCGTCGCGGCGAAAGACATGCCCCGATTGCTTGAGGCCGTCCGCCAACAGGCAGCCGAAGACCGGCTCGTGCACACCGAATTGCTCCTGGATCGCGCGTGCGGTCAGCCCGACCTTCCAGCCGACCCGCTCGACACCGCGAAGCCGCAGCCGCGCCAGCAGGATGCGATAGGCGTCGTCGATCGCGAGCCGATCGGCCCAGTCCTGCGGAAAATACTCGCCGCGCGCCGCGGCCGCCTCGAATGCCGCCGCCGTCGCTTCGATTTCGGCTGCATCCACGCCGCAATCCGCGCGTCTAGGACGCCACAGCGGCCGGCTCGGGCATCGCGAGCGGCGCCGCCGCGGCCCCGTCGTAAAGGTGACAGGCGATCCGCCGTCCCTCTATGGTCATGAGCGCCGGCTCCTCTTCGGCGCAGCGCGGCATCGCCTGCGGACAGCGCGGATGAAAGCGGCATCCGGCGGGCGGGTTCAACGGGCTCGGCACTTCGCCCGGCAGGATGATCTCGTCTTGCCGCTCATCCGGATGGCTCGGCAGTGCGGCCGAGAACAACGCTTCGGTGTAGGGGTGCTTCGGGTTGCGGGCGAGCGTGCGCGCTTCGCCCTGCTCGACGATCTTGCCGAGATACATGACGACGATCGTGTGGCTCATATGCGCCACCGCCGCCAGATCGTGCGCAATAAACAGGTAAGACAGCCCGAGCTCGGCCTGCAGATCGCACAGCAGGTTGAGGATCTGCGCCCGGATCGATACATCGAGCGCCGAGACCGGCTCGTCGAGCACGACAAGCTTTGGCGAGAGTGCCAAGGCGCGGGCGATCGCGATACGCTGGCGCTGCCCGCCGGAGAATTCATGCGGGAACAGATCGGCGGCGCGCTCGGGCAGCCCGACCATGTCGAGGAGGCGCCGCACGCGACTTCGCACCTCCTCCTTCGACAGCTGCTCGTTGGTGACGAGCGGCTCGGCGATGATCGCGCCGACCCGCATCCGCGGGTTCAACGACGCGTAGGGGTCCTGAAAGACCGCCTGCACCGATTTGCGATACTGCCGCCGGCCCGCGGCGTCGAGGTCGTGCAGATCGCGGCCTTCGAAGCGGATCGAGCCGCTCGTCGGCTCCTCCAATCCGAGGACAAGCTTTGCCGTCGTCGTCTTGCCGCAGCCGGACTCGCCGACAACGCCCAGGGTCTGGCCCCGCTCGATGGAGAACGAGATGTCGTCGACCGCGCGCACGACGCCGCGGCTGCCGCCGAACGCGCCGCGCTTTGCCGAGAAATGCTTTGTCAGCCCGACCGCCTCAACAACCGGCATCAGACCGCCTCCCGGCGCAATACGGAAGCGGCGGCGCCGATGACGGGCGTGGCGAGCCAGCACCGCGCGGTGCGGCCGTCCTCCGGCGCGATTTCCGGTGGCGCCGATTGCAGGCAGCGGTCGAAGGCGCGCGGGCAGCGCGGCGCGAAGGCGCAGCCCGGCGGCAGCTTCGAGAGGTCGGGCGGCTGCCCTTCGATAGCCGTCAGGCGCTGGCGGTCGTCGCTCATCTTGGGGATCGAATTCAGCAACGCCTCGGTATAGGGATGCGTCGGCGCGTTGAAGATGCGCGACACCGGGCCCGACTCGACAACGCGGCCGGCATACATGACCGCGAGCTGATCACACATTTTGGCGACGATGCCGAGATTGTGCGTGATGAAGATCAGCGCGAGGCCATGCGCGCGCTGCAGATCCCGCAGCAACTTCAAATATTGCGCCTGGATCGTCAGATCGAGGCTGGTGGTCGGCTCGTCCGCGATCAACAAGCGCGGCTCGCAGGAAATGCCGATCGCGCCGACGATGCGCTGCCGCATGCCTCCCGACATCTCGTGCGGGTATTGCGTGACGCGGGTTTCCGGCGACGGGATCCGCACCGATTTCAACAATTCGCGCGCGCGGCCCCAGGCGGTGGCGCGGCTCGCCCCCTCATGCACCCGGATCGGCTCTGCCACTTGGTTGCCGATCGTGAAGAGCGGGTTCAGCGATGCCATCGGGTCCTGCAGGATCATCGCGATCCGGCGGCCGCGGACTTTCTGCATCTCCTCATCGGATTTGCGCAGCAGGTCCTCACCCTCAAACATCATCCGGCCGCGGACGATGCGAGCGGCCGGCGGCAGCACGCGCAAAATGGTAAGCGCGAGCGTGCTCTTGCCCGATCCGGATTCGCCGACAATCCCGAGCGTCTCGCCGGCATGGATACGCAGCGAGACGTCATCGACTGCTCGCACCACACGGGTGCCCTGGGCCGAGACGTAATGCGTCGAAAGATTTTCGAGTTCGAGGAGGGGCGTGGACGGCATGAATTGTCCCGGGGCTCAGAGCTGGCGCAGCTGGGGGTCGAGCTTGACGCGCAGCCAGTCGCCGAGAATGTTCGCCGACAGCACCATCAGCATGATGCAGCAGCCGGGGAAAACGGTCAGCCACCAGCGCCCGACCATCAGGCTCTGCTTGCCATCGGACAGCATCAATCCCCAAGCCGGCTGCGGCGGCGGGACACCGACACCGAGGAAGGAGAGCGTCGCCTCGGTGATGATGACGACGCCGACCATCAGCGTGCCGATCACGATGGCGGAATTGATAACGTTGGGCAGGATGTGCCGGAGCATGATCTTCCATTTCGAGCAGCCCGCGACAATCGCGAGCCGCACGAACTCCCGCTCCTTCAATGACAGCACCTCGCCCCTGGTGACGCGGGCATAGCGCGTCCAGTAGGTGATCCCGAGGATGATGACGATGTTCCACATGCTCGGCCCGACGATCGCGGCGAGAAAGATCGCGAAGGTCAGCGCGGGCAAGGCGAGCCACGTATCCACGAGGCGCATGATCACCTGATCGACCCAGCCGCCGAGATAGCCCGAAATGATGCCGAGCGTCGTGCCGACCACCCCGGCGAAGAGGACGGCGGTGATGCTGACCACCATCGAGACGCGCGCGCCGAAAATCAGCCGCGACAGCACATCGCGGCCGAGCTGGTCGGTGCCGAGCAGGTATTTCGTGGTGCCGCCGGTCTCCCAGAAGGGCGGCTTGAAGCGCGCCACAAGGCTGCCGACCTCGGGGTTGTGCGGCGCCAGCTGATTGGCAAAGACGGCGACGAACGCAATACCGAGGAGGATCGCGGTCGGGATCAGCGGAAAACCCGACAGGCGCAGCCCGCGGATAAACCCAAAGCGCGCCGCCCGCGACGGGAGGGTTAGGACTTCGGAGGTCGTGGTCATGACGGCTCAGCTCGCCAAACGAATGCGGGGGTCGATCACGGCGTAGAGGACATCGACGACAAGGTTCACAACGACGGTCATCGCGCCCAGCATCAAAACGGTGCCCTGGACGACGGGGAAGTCGCGGAACGCAATCCCCTCGTAAAGCAGCCGCCCGACGCCGGGCCAGGCGAACACGGTCTCCACGACGACCGCGACGCTGATCATGATGACGAAATTGATGCCGGCCAATGTCAGCACCGGGATCAGCGCGTTCTTGAACGCGTGCTTGGCGATGACGAGAGATTGCGGGAGACCTTTCAGCCGCGCCAGTTTGACGTATTCCGACCCGAGGACCTCGAGCATCGAGGAGCGGGTCAGGCGCATATGCGAGGCTGCGAAATACCAGCCCAGCGCAAACGCCGGCATGATCAGATGCAGCGGCGTCCCGGAGCCCGAGGAGGGCAGCCAGCCGAGATACACCGAAAACACGAGGATCATCACCAGCCCGACCCAGAAAGAGGGCAGCGACAGGCCGAGCAGCGCAAAGACCTTGCCGGCATTGTCCCAGAACCGGCCGACGCGCACCGAGGCGAGGATGCCGCTCGGGATGCCGATCAGCAGCGAAAAGGCCATTGCCGCGCTCGCCAGCATCACCGAATTGGGCAGCCGCGACCAATAGAGCTCCATCACCGGCGTCCGGTAATAAAAGGACTGGCCGAGATCGCCGGTCAGAACGCTCGCCATGAACAGGCCGTATTGCACGATCAGCGGGCGGTCGAGGCCGAACTGGTGGTGGATCGCGGCGATATCTTCGGGGCTGGCGCCGGGCTCGACGAGCAAGGTCGCCGGGTCGCCCGTCACCCGAACAAAAAAGAAGATCGTCAGCGACAACAGGAACAGCGACAGAACGCAGTAGCCGATGCGCTTCATGACGAATTGTTTCATCGCGTCCTCGGATGTTAAGCGCTGCCGCTATTTTCGTCCTATGACTTGATCGTGAGGTCCTCGAACGGCGCGGTGTAAGCAAAACCGGGGATCTGACCAAACCCGGACTCGCCGACCCGCGGGCCAACACCGTTCAGAAAGCCGAGTTGCCAGATCGGCGCATAGATCGATTTCTCGTGAACGAGCTGCTGCATCTTCGCCAGCATCGATGCGCGTTTTTCGTGATCGAGCTCGTCCGCCTGCTGCGGATAGAGCGCGTCGATATCGGGATAGCTGCCATAGGCAAAGGCGCCGTCCTTGACGACAAACGCGGCGAGCCGCGTCGCGGCGTTGCCAAAGGCGCCGCTCGCACCCTGGATAATGCCCTTCGTGTATTTCTTGCTGGCATATCCGGCGAAGAAGCCGGCGCGCTCGATCGGTTCGAGCTTCGTGCGAATGCCAATCTGGGCGAGATTGTCGACCGCGATCTCGGCCATGTTCGAGTAGGAGCTGTCGCAGTACAGGAGCCCAGCATCGAAGCCGCCGGCAAGCCCCGCCTCGGCCATCAGCTTCTTGGCCTTTGCCGGGTCGTACACGGCAGCCGGCGGCTGCCAGTAAAAATCGAAGGTGTAGGGGATGATGCTGTTGGTGATCTTGCAATAGCCGAGGAACAGCGCCTGGCTCATCCCTTCGCGGTCTATTGCGAGATTGGCCGCCTGGCGCACGCGCAGATCGTGCCACGGCGATTTCGGATCCCACTGCTCGGGGAAATAGATCCAGTTCGGCGCCTGCAAGACGACCGGCTTCAACGCGAGCCCCGGCGTCTTCACCAATTCCTCGGCGAGCTCGCCGCGGATCGAATAAGCGATGTCGACCTCGCCATGTTTCAGGGCGGCGAGCCGCGTCGCCTCGTCGGGGATCACCTTCATGACCAGG
>Ga0310810_10008821_pt1 | contig 11635 bp, 11 predicted proteins | sample NCmetagenome_FD_207641 | JGI IMG/M metagenome (GOLD analysis project Ga0310810, IMG submission 207641) | Soil microbial communities from experimental microcosm in Duke University, North Carolina, United States - NC | ecosystem: Engineered > Artificial ecosystem > Soil microcosm > Unclassified ...
TTCAGGTGCCTGGCGGGCCGCCGACGATCGACACGACCGGCACAACGATCGGCGCGAGCCTGGACGCTGACACCTTGTCGCGCCTGCCGGTTGGACGTCGATTCAGCGACACGCTCTACCTCACGCCCGGGGTGAGCACTGGCGGCAATATCGGGACGGCGAATCCTTCAATCGAAGGATCGAGCGGACTCGAGAATCAGTACGTCGTGGACGGCGTGAACATTACCAACGGCGGGTACGGCGCGCTGGGCTCGTACTCGATCGTGTTCGGGTCCCTCGGCAACGGCACACCGTATGACTTCATGCAGGAAGTCCAAGTGAAGACCGGGGGCTACGAGGTGGAGTTCGGCCAGGCGACGGGCGGAGTGATCAACGTGGTCACGAAGTCCGGCACGAACACACTGAAGGGCAGCGCGTTCGGCTACGCTCGTTCTTCCGGCCTCGAATCCGGTTACAAGAGCGTGGAGAGCGTCGAGGGAACGGTGAATGCCGTCGCGTCGCAGCTGAGCGATGCCGGCGCCGCGGTGGGCGGTCCGATCCTGGCGAATCATCTGTTTTTCTTCGGCGCGATCGATCCGCAATGGCAGACGAACACGTTCCAGGCGCCGCCGGGATTTCCGCTCCAATCTCTCGGCACTGTCGATCGCGACCGCCACATCACGAATTATGCGGCGAAGGGGACGTGGCAGATTACCGGAGGGCACCGCCTCGACGCGTCGTTCTTCGGCGATCCGGCGACCGGTGCGTTGGGTCCGCAGCGAAGCTCATCGCTGCTGAACCAGACGACGGCCGGCTACAGCTCGCTGGAGTACGGCGGCCACAATCAGAGCGTCCACTATGCCGGCGTGTTGAGTTCGGTCGCGCGCTCAATCGCATCCTCGAGCTGCCGTCGGTGGACGAGTGGCAGGTCCGCGACTTCCGGGTCACGCCGCGTCTCGTTACGGGTGGGCTGGGATTCTACGAGGCCGGCAACCGCAGCGACAGCTGGCAGCTCCAGGCGAAGGCCACGAATATCGTGACTGGACACGGCGAGCATCAGATCCGCTACGGCTTCGACTACGAGAATCTCGACTTCAACCAGCTGCAGCAGTACTCGGGGCCGACATTCACCGCACCGAATGGCCAGCAGACGGCCACCGGCGCCGTCGTCGACATCGTTCCGGATACGGTCGTGGGTCAGATCTATCACGTGAACCGCGCCAGCCTCACCGCGACGCGTCCCACCACACAGCACTACGGCGCGCTCTTCGTCGAGGATGAATGGAAAGTCGGCAATTCGCTGACCATCCGCCCCGGCGTGCGTTACGAGCAGGAAACGCTGGCTGGCTCGCTCGTGAAAGATTTCTCGCTCAAGAACAACTGGGCGCCGCGGGTCGGCGTCGTCTGGGATCCAAGCCACAGCGGCACAGGTAAGGTGTTCGCGAACTACGGCCGCTACTACGCGCGGGTGCCGAGCGATCTGGCCGCCCGAGCGCTGTCGTCCGACGCGTCCATCACCGCGGACTACTTCGATTCGAACCTGACACGGCCAGTGCCGGACGGCGTTCCCACGATCAATGCCACGACCGGCGCCATGACGACCACGCATTTCACGCTGCTCGGTGGCAATGCAGATGACATCGATCCGAACGCGAAGCTGAGTTACTACCACGAGTGGGTTGTCGGGACCGAGTACACGCTCGGTCACGCGCTCAACGTTGGAATGCGATACGTGCGGCGCAATATCGGCAGGGTGCTGGAAGACGTACAGCCGTATCCCCTCGTGGCCGCCGATCTTGGCGTACCGGGCGCGGCAACCGCGAACTACCTGCTGACGAATCCAGGTCCACGCACGCCGGTCGTCCAGGATCCGGGGGGGACCGTCGCGTTCGAATCGCCTGTCCACGATTACCAGGCGGTCGAGTTCACGGCGAACAAGCGGCTGACAAACACGTGGTCGCTGATCTCGTCTTACCGGTGGTCACGGCTGACCGGCAATTTCGAAGGTTTCTTCCGCAACGATAACGGCCAGTCGGATCCGGGCATCTCGTCGCTCTACGACTATCCAACCAACGATCCGACATACACGTCGATCGGGGCGCCGCAGTTCGGCTATTCCGGCGACGTCCGATTCCTCGGTACCGCCGGGAACGGACCGCTGCCGCTCGATCGGACGCACGACGTGAAGCTGTATGGCACCTACACCTTCGATGGGAGAGTGAACCTGTCAATCGGTCTGGAGCTGGAATCCGGCGCGCCACTGACGGCGTTCGCGGCGCACCCCGTGTATGACACTGGCGGCGAAATTCCTCTGACCGTGCGTGGCGCCGGATTCGAAACATCTGACGGCTTCCGGTCGCGTACACCCTGGACGAAGCCGGTCAACGCGCAGGCGTCGTACAACCTGAGGCTCGGTGGCCGCCACCTGGTGCTGAGCGTCGACGCATTCAACCTGTTCAACACACAGACGGTCCTCGAATACGACAGCTTCGCCGAACTTCAGTTCGGAATTCCGAACCCTGATTTCGGCGCGGCGGGCGTGTCGGGCAACGTTGCCGGGCAGCAATTCCTCACTCCGCGGCAATTCAGGGTCGGTGCGCGGTTCGACTTCTAGAGGGCGAATCTTTCAGGAATAGATCGCCCATCGTCGCGGTCTGTATTGACAGATGGCAAATGGTAGACCAACTGGGCGCGGATCCTGCGCCCGCAAAGAAGAGGCAACGTGGCACAACGAGATGACGCGAAAGATTTCGATCGACGGCACTTCTTGAAATGTATGGCGTGGGTAGGAACCGGGGCGGTGTGGACTTTGTCGAGCGGCGTATTGAAGGGCTCTCCGCTAGGTCAATCGTCTCAACCCATGTCGATGTCGCACGGCGCTGACCTGCTCCGCTTCGTGCAGATCAGCGACAGCCACATCGGATTCGACAAACCGGCTAACACCGACGTCACGGCGACGCTGCGCGCGGCGATCGCCAAGATCAAGGCCGATCCCGAGCCGCCAGCGTTCGCGCTTCACACCGGCGATCTGACACACCTGTCGAGACCGGCGGAATTCGACACGGTGCAACAGGTGCTCTCCGAGCTTTCGGTGCCGGTCTTCTTCGTCCCCGGCGAACACGACGTGCTCGACGATGACGGGAAGAGTTACTTGCAGCGATTTGGCAAAGGCACGCAGGGGGCGGGGTGGCACAGCTTCGATCAGGGCGGCGTCCACTTCATCGGTCTCGTCAACGTCGTGAACCTGAAAGCCGGGGGGCTGGGTACACTCGGCGACGAACAACTCGAATGGCTGGAGAAGGACGTCAAGCGACTCAAGAGCAGCACGCCGATTGTCGTATTCGCGCACATTCCGCTGTGGACCGTGTACCCGGACTGGGGATGGGGCACAGACGACAGCGAGCGGGCGTTGTCGTATCTGAAGCGGTTCGGTTCGGTGTCGGTGCTCAACGGCCATATCCATCAGGTGATGCAGAAGGTCGAAGGGCACGTGACGTTTCACACCGCGATGTCGACCGCCTTCCCGCAGCCGGCGCCGGGCACGGCAGCATCACCGGGACCGATGAAGGTGGCCGAGGACCGATTGCGTAAAGTGCTGGGGCTCTCGCGCATGACGTTTCATGATGTGAACCATCCGATCGCAATCACCGACCTGCCGCTCGAGACAGACACGCAGGTCAGTGGCGGACACGACGTCGGCGTCGACAACTTCAGCTTCGCGCCGGCAACGACATCGGTGCCGGCCGGCACGACGATCACCTGGACGAATCACGACGACGTGCCGCACCAGATCGTCAGCACCGAGAAGAAATTCAAGTCACCAGTGCTGGACACAGACGGCCAGTTCTCTTATCGATTCGACGACGCCGGAGCGTACAAGTACTTCTGCTCGCTTCACCCCAGGATGACCGGGCAGATCGTCGTGGGTTGAGTCATGCGGCGAACGAGGGCACGTGCTCGTCGCGCGCGCAAGGAACGACGCCGGAGTAGCTCCGACAGATGACAACCGTTCCATCCCCATTCAGTCCAGGGCTCGAGGGTATCGTCGCTGCGCAGACGGCTATCAGCAGTGTGGATGGCCTGAAAGGCGAACTGGTCGTTCGGGGATTCGCTCTGGAAGATTTCGCGCCCTACGCCACGTTCGAAGAGACCGTCTTCCTGCTCTGGCATGACGCGTTGCCGGATACCAGAACGCTCAATCGGTTCCGAACCGAATTGGCCGCTCGCAGAGAGCTCGAACGGCACACAGTGGAGTTGCTCAAGGCTGCCGCCGCTCGATCTGTTGATCCGATGGACGCATTGCGTATGGCGTGCGGCTCACTTACTACCAGCGACGCTTCAAGTTTGGACTCATCGGACCGCGTGGCGACGGCGCGGCGGGACGCGCTGCGGCTGGTTTCCACCTTCCCCGTGATCGTGGCCGCATACCACCGGCTGTCGCAGGGGCTGGAACCGGTCGCGCCGCGCAAAGACCTGTCGCATGCGGCCAACTTCCTCTACATGCTGCACGGACGGGAGATCCCGGACGCTTTCACTCGAGCGCTCGATACGTACTGGAACACGATCGCTGATCACGGGCTCAACGCTTCGACCTTCGCGGCACGCGTGATTGTATCCACGGAATCGGATGTGGTCTCCGCGGTGACCGGCGCGGTGGGCGCGCTCAAAGGGCGGCTGCATGGCGGCGCGCCCGGACCCGCGCTGGATCTGGTATTCGAAGTTGGCATCGCCGACCGCGCGGAGGGCGTTCTGCGGCAGAAACTGGATCGCGGCACACGGCTGATGGGGTTCGGGCACCGTGTGTATCGGACGAAAGACCCGAGGGCCGACGTCCTCGCTGCGGAGGCGGAGCGCCTCTTCGACCGCGCGGGCAACCGGCAACTCTACGAGCTGGCGCGAGGGGTGGAAGCGTACGCGCTGCGGCTGTTGCGTGAGTACAAGCCCGCGCGGGCGCTGCACACGAATGTCGAGTTCTATACGGCGCTCGTCCTGCACGGCATCGAGTTGCCGGCTGCGCTTTTCAGCTCCGTGTTCGCCGCAGGACGCGTCGCGGGCTGGACCGCACACTGCCTGGAACAGATCGTCTCCAATCGTCTGTTCCGTCCTGAGTCCACGTATATCGGAGCCCGGAATCGCGCCTGGGTTCCGGCCGGCACCAGGAATCGCCGCTGCAGTTCGACTCAGGAAATATCGAGTTGAGTTTCGCGCTCCGAGACCGCGTGTCTCAATCATCGTTCGATCCCCGCTCAAGCCCCGCTCTTTGTCCCCTCGTCCTGTTGGACGTGCCGGGCTGCGGCCTCCCGCTGTTCGCGAGATAGTTCAAAGCCCTGCCGGTTGAATGAGAAGATCTGTTGCGAGGGCCAAGCGGCCCGCATCAAGCCGCTTCGAGTATGCACCTTCGACTGCAACAGGTAGTGACCGAGCTCGTGCGAAAGAGCTCGGCCCAGCGCGCGTCCCAGCAGCATCTCGTGGGTCAAGACCGTGTGGTCGGCGAGGTCCGATGTACCGCGAATCAACGCTTCCGCGCGGCTTCGTGATAGGTGGATGCACGAACCGGGGCCGTCCGCGGTAAACGGGATCCAGCCCAATGCGCTTGGATGTACCACGTCTTCGGGCTCGTCGATCGTGACGTCCAGGTGTTCCGCGTGCGCAGCGCCTGTCGCCGTGATCCGGTGCCAATCGAATACGATGCCCGTCGGTCCCCAGATCGCCTCCACTTCAGCGAAGACGCGCTCCATAAGCGACTGCCGCATTTCTGGCGGGGCGAACACCGCGACTTGAATCGGAGGCAGAACTCTCGGAGTGGGGCCAGCGCCCGCACGGCCGTTCTCGGCTCCGATCGACGCGCTTGACACTGCCAATACTGACAACGTACCCAACAACACGAACAAGCCCTTCATGATCTCCCTGCTTCCCTCTGTTGATCGGAGCTCTCTTAATGAGGAGGACCGTTTCCTCACCAATGCAAATCTCTGCCAAGACCGGAATATTCCAGGTGATTTGCTGGGGGGACGCGGCGCGAACAGGTAACATCTGGGGAGGGAGCCGATGCACGTTGCGGTGCAGCTCGAATTCAAGGCAGACCGTAAGGAACCACTCGGAACTCTCGTTCGTCGCCTTGCGGCGCTATTCGAATCGTCCGGGCTTCAACCGCACATCATGGCAAGCTTCAGCGATGGTCCGCCCGTCCAGCGGACCACGTCAGCTGTCGAGCGCGCGATCAGGAAGTATCCTGCCTCCGCCGATGCGTTAGCTGTTCACCGTGGATTGCGCGATAGCGCCGCGGCTGACGGAAGCCCGACCCGGCGCATCAGGTCGGCGAAGCGCGGGTCGTCGCGCACGCTGTCGAATGACGGGTCAATCCCGAGGAACTGCAACTGGAGATCGCGCGCGGCGAAGGCCTTCCAGGATGTTCGGTGATTGAGACTCGACGCCGCGTACGCAGCGAGCGGATTTCATAGGGGCCGAGTCTGCTACCGGTGGCGAGAGGCAGGACGCGCGGTCATCACCGCATGCTTGCCGCGCGGCCAGCACGAAGTGCGAAGGGGCTAACGGAAGGGATCGGCTGCGGCCCCGGCCTGCTCCTTGACCTTGTCGTCCATCCACTTCTGGAACTCTTCGGGGCTCACGACGGTCACAAAACCGCGCATCCGGGCGTGACCTAACCCGCAGAGCTGGGCGCAGGCGATCTCGTACTGGAACTCGCCATTCCCGGTCCGCGTCCGCATCTCCGCGGTCGTCACATTGGGAACGAACCAGATAGGAATCGTCAGACCGGGGATGGCGTCCTGCTTCACCCGAAACTCCGGCACGCCGAAGCTGTGAATGACGTCCTTGCTCCTGAGCTTGACGATAATCGGCTTGTTGGCGGGCAGGTACAGCTGATTGAGCGTCGTGACGTCGTCCTTGGCGTCAGCGTCCGATCGATCGACGCCCAGAGGGTTGTCCTGGAGGTCGATCAACGTGATATCGGTCCGGCCGAATTTCCCGTCGGGGCCGGCATAGCGGACGTTCCAGGCGAACTGCTCCCCCGTGACCTGCACGACCAATGCCTCGCTCTCGGGGGGCCGTTGGTCGACCCGCGCGGCCCACAGCGGGATCGAGAATCCGAACAACAGCACCCCTTCGACCACTGCCACAGCAATCTCGGCATAGTTCGAGTTGTGCGACTTGACTCCGGTGTAGTTCGCCACCGGATTCCGCGATCGCCGGAAGCGCACCAGTGCGTACGCGATGAACGCTCCCCACCCGACGAACAGGATGAGCATGAAGATGTGCGTCCAGCCGATCAGGCTGTCGATCTGCCCGCCGTGAGTCGTGCCGAGCGGCGGGAGTCCGAGCCATTCAGTCATGATGTTCTCGACACTCCTTGGAGCTCCGACCATTCGTCATCGAGGTCGGCGTCGGCGATGCGCCTCGCGCGCTTCCGAAGATAAAGAAAGAAGCCCAGGAACCCGGCCTGCACCGCGAACGTGATCCCTAACATCACCGCGACGCCGAGTTTCGCCCCGTCGATCAGCGGCGTTTCCTCCGCTCCGAAGCATAGCGGACAGGCGAGGACGCTCGCGCCGCCCGCGATCGCCACAAACAGCGCCGTGACCAACAAAAGGCGGCCTTGCCGCGCCGAAGCAGCGCAGCTGCGAAGGCGGGTCATCTGAGCATCCTCGTCTTCCGCAGGAACCATGAGTCGTAGAGGACGAGGCCGAGCGACAGCGCGAAAGAAACCAAGGCGGCGAGCAGGGGTCCGCTTCCGCCTTGCCGCGAATAGAGGGCGAGGCACCACACACCGAACAGAACCGCGAGAGCCGCAGAGAGCAGGATCAGCATCGCGTGGACCCACCGGAGGCTCATTCGTGAATCCAGAAACCGTTGCTGGTGGTCACCACGGGAAGGGCCAGCAGCGCAATGAAGAACGCCACGGTCAGCAGCAGGACCGCGTAGATCAGCTTCTTCTCGGAGATCAGGTGCATGAAGTAGCACGCCACCAGTGATCCCTTGATGGTCGCGACGAGCAGTGCCACGGTTACCGCAATCGGCACGGCAAGGTGGACGCGCGAAATGGCCACCGTAATGATGGTGAGGACCATGAGCGCGACAAAGACCGTGATGTAGATCCTGACGTGTCTGTCGATATCAGCTGCGTGATCGTCGGTCATAGAGGCTGCGTGGTCGCTCGTCATTGATGGCGCCTACAGAAGATACAGAGTCGGGAAGAGGAAGATCCAGACCAGATCCACGAAATGCCAGAAGAGGCCGGAGTGCTCGACCCGGTTGATGAACCACTGCGGGTTGGTTTTCCAGAGTTTCGCGCCGGGACCCCAGAAGTATGCGTTGACCGCCATGCCGCCGAGAACGTGGAGCATGTGCAGGCCGGTCAACGTGAAATAGATAGCGAGGAAGTTGTTCGTGCGCGGAAAGAGATCGTCGTGGAATTTGTGGCTGTACTCGAAGTATTTGACCACCAGGAATACGAATCCGAGCAGGATCGTCGTCCCCATGTAGATCCGGAACGTGCCGAAACGGCCGCGCATCAGCGACGCCCACGCCATGACCATGGTGACCGAGGACGATATCAGGACGAGCGTGTTGAACGTGGCGAGCGGCACGTTCAGAATCGTGTCTCCCCGCGGCCAGCTCGGCGCCCCCGTCCGGATCAGGATGTAGCTGGCAAACAGGGCCCCGAACAGCATGACCTCCGAAGCCAGGAAGAGCCAGATGCCGATCTTGCCGTTGGTGAGGCCGGTGTCGCGGCGTACCGCTACGGTGTAAGGAATCTCCATCGTCTTTGAATCAGGCCTCGTACTGCGGCGCGAAATCCTTGGCTGTGCCAGGAACGCTGTACTCGTAGGGACCCCGGAACGCTTCCGGGGCCATGCGGAAATTGCCGTGCGGAGGTGGCGAGGGAGCCGCCCATTCGATCGTCGTGGCGTCCCACGGGTTATCCCCGACCGGCGCACCTTTCCAGATGCTCCAGAAGAAATTGAAGATGAAGGGAATCTGGAAGAGCGCAAGAGTCCACGCGCCCCACGACGAGACGACGTTCAAATGGAGGACCGGTTGGGCGAAGTTGTAGCTCGCCCCCCCGTCGTACAGGCGCCGCGAGACGCCGGCCAGCCCGACGAGGAACATCGGCATGAAGACGACGTTCATGCAGACGAGCGACCCGAAGAAATGGATCTTGCCCAGCGTCTCGTTCATCCTCCGTCCCGTGGCTTTTGGGAACCAGTAATAAATCCCCGCAAACAGCGCGAAAATCGTCCCCGGTGCGACGACGTAGTGGAAGTGGGCGATGACGTAGTAGGTGTCGTGCAGCGGGATGTCGGCCACGTTCAACCCGAGCGGAAGCCCGGTGAGGCCGCCGATGCCGAACATCGGCAGAAAACCGAGCGCGAAGAGCATGGGCGTATTGAAACGGATCGATCCGCCCCACAGCGAGATGATCAGCGCCGTGAGGATGACGACCGAGGGGATCGAAATGATCATCGTGGTCGTCTGGAAGAACGCCGCCATCGCCGTTCCCATCCCGGTCATGAACATGTGGTGCGCCCACACGATGAACGACATGAAGCCGAGGAAGACGAGGGAGTAGACCATCGACCGGTAGCCCCACAGAGGCTTCCGCGTGTTGTTCGCGATGATCTCGGCGACGATTCCCATGCCCGGAAGGATCAGCACGTACACTTCCGGATGCGCCAGGAACCAGAACAGGTGCTGCCAGAGGAGCGGGTTGCCTCCGCCGGCGTTCGTGAGCGGCTGGCCGCTGACCACGAGACCGCTCGGCAGGAAGAAGCTGGTGCCGGCGACACGATCCATCAGCTGCATGACCCCGGCGGCCTCGAGCGGCGGGAAGGCCAGGAGCAGCAGGAACGCGGTCACGAACTGCGCCCACACGAAGAAGGGGAATCGCATGAACGTCAGCCCCTTGGCGCGGAGCTGGATGATGGTGGTGATGAAGTTGACGGCTCCGAGCAGCGACGAGGTGATCAGGAACATCATCCCGATGAGCCACCACGTCTGCCCCGTGCCGGCAATGACGGAGAGGGGCGCGTAGGACGTCCAACCGGACTGCGCGGCCCCCCCGGGGACGAAAAAGCTGCCGAGCATCGTCATGCCGCCGAGGAAGAAGAACCAGTAGCTCGCCATGTTCAGCCTCGGGAACGCCATGTCCGGGGCTCCAATCTGGAGCGGGACCACGAAGTTCCCGAATCCTCCGACGGCGAGGGGCACGACCCCGAGGAAAACCATGATGGTGCCGTGCATCGCCCCGAGCTCGTTGTAGAACTCGGGCGCCATGGTCCCGCCAGGCATGCGCGCCTCGCCGAACCAACTGCCGATCAGCGGCAGCGCGACGCCCGGATACGCGAGCTGCCAGCGCATGAGCATCATCAGCGAAAAACCGAACAGGAGAAACAGCAGGCCGGTGACGGCGTACTGGATGCCGATGACCTTGTGGTCGGTAGAGAAGACGTACAAGCGCCAGAAGCCGAGCGGCTCGTGAGCGTGATGATCTTCGTGCGCGCCGTGTGGCTTGGGCGCGTCAACAGCTGCGGGCTGGGTCATGCGGCTGGTCTCCGAAACGCTACTTCGCGGCGGCGGGCATCGCGAACTTGAAGTTCTGGGTCTTCGAGTCGTTCGCGCCAACCGTGATCGTTGCGGTCTGAGGCGTCAGCGCCTCGTGCCAGGCGGTGATCTCGTAGGTGCCGGGATCGAGGCCCGAGATCGTGAACTTTCCGTCGGTGCTGGTCACCGAGTAGAAGGGATGGCTGAAGACGCCGAGGTAGGCGCTCATCCACGGGTGGACGTCGCACTTGATGTGGAAGATCGCCTCCGGTTTGTCGAACGTCGTCGTGACCTCTTTCACCGTTGCCGGCATCCCCTGGTTGAATGCCTTGTTGAGTTTCGGTTGCGTGTGGATGTTGTGGAGGACGCCGTCAGAGTTGAGGATTTTGTACGGCTGGCCGACCATGATCCCCATCACGTGCGGCTTGTACTGACAGCCATTCTGATCAATCACGACCGGCGTTTTGGGAGCAGGCCAGGTCTTCCCGGACGGCAGCCCCTTCGACACATAGACCAGGATGTTGCCCATGGTGTTGCCGCTGCCGAGCGCCAACTTGTCGTTGGGCACGGGTGCGGAGTGCTTCTTGGCGCACGCCGGGTCTGCGTCCATCGTGAGGGGCTTGAGCACGGGGGCTTTCCCGTCGAAAGTGACCGTTCCGGTGATGGTCGAGGCGGCAAAAGCGACGCCCGGCGACACCGACCACGCAACCATCCCCGCGACCACGCACAACCTCTTCCCTGTCCAACGCATGCTCGGCTCCTTGATGATCCTGATTATCGCAGCCAGTTCTCCATCACGTCGACGCTGCAGATCTCTGAATGGGCCGACTCTACATCCTGACCCGCGATCCGCGCAACCCCTCGACGCCTGCCGGCCCGTAAAGGGCCGGCCTACAAACGCGGCGTCTCATGTCGAGCGGCCCTTTACGGGCCGCCAACGTATCGCGACGTATCGCGCGGCTGGCCGCTGTCGATCCGCCACTGGCCGAATCGACAAAACCCTGTGCGGAACGCCGTCGTAAATTGTCGCTATACTGAATCCAATCCCTTTCTCGTGACGAACCTCCAAGATCTATCGGCGCTTCGAATCGACCAG
>Ga0310810_10008822_pt1 | contig 11635 bp, 10 predicted proteins | sample NCmetagenome_FD_207641 | JGI IMG/M metagenome (GOLD analysis project Ga0310810, IMG submission 207641) | Soil microbial communities from experimental microcosm in Duke University, North Carolina, United States - NC | ecosystem: Engineered > Artificial ecosystem > Soil microcosm > Unclassified ...
GCAAACGGCCGCCTGCTTCATCCTTTGGCCGGAACGACCGCCGAAATTATGACGAAGGCCTGCGCCAGGGGCCAATCGTCGGTGATCGAAAGGTCGATCCTGACCTCGTAACCTTCGGGGGTCAGCTTCTCGAGCCGGGCCAGCGCCCCGCCGGTCAGCTTCATGGTGGGACGGCCGCCCGGCAGGTTCACCACCCCCATATCCCGCCACCAGACGCCCTGCCGGATGCCGGTGCCGAGCGCCTTGGAACAGGCCTCCTTGGCGGCGAACCGCTTGGCATAGGTCGCCACCACCATCTTCTCGTTGTTGGCGCGGCGCGCGGCCCGGGCACGCTCGGTGTCGGTGAATATACGGTCGAGGAAGCGGTCGCCGTGGCGTTCGATCACCTTGGCGACGCGGGTGATGTCGATCAGGTCGGAGCCGATGCCGATGATCATGCCAGGCCCGCATGCCGAAGAGTGCTGCGGCCACGGTCCATCGCCGCACGCATGGTGCGAACGGTCTCACCAAGGCCGACGAACAGCGCCTCCCCCATCATGAAGTAACCGATGTTGAGTTCGGCGATCTCGGGCAGGCAGGCGATCGTCTCCGCCGTGTGGTAGTCGAGGCCATGTCCGGCATGGACCTCGAGCCCGGCAGAGCGCGCCAGTGCGGCGCCCTTGACGATGCGCTGCCACTCCACCGCGGCCTTGGCCGCGTCCCCCTCGACCACAGCATCGCACCAGCCACCGGTATGGATTTCGATCACGGGCGCGCGGAGCCTTGCGGCCATCTCGATCTGCTGCGGATCGGCAGCGATAAAGAGCGAAACCCGGATGCCGGCATCGTTCAGCCGCGCGATAAAGGGGGCGAGCGCATTGTGCTGGCCGACCACATCTAGTCCGCCTTCGGTCGTGAGTTCCTGGCGGCGCTCGGGAACCAGACAAACCGCATGCGGCCTGGTCGCTAGCGAAATGCGCAGCATGTCCTCGGTCGCCGCCATCTCGAAATTCAAAGGTTTTGAGATTTCGGCCTTGAGGCGCGCCATGTCGGTATCGCGGATATGACGGCGGTCCTCGCGCAGATGCGCGGTGATGCCGTCGGCGCCGGCCTCGATGGCGGTCAGCGCGGCGCGAACCGGATCCGGACGCGCGCCGCCGCGCGCATTGCGCAAGGTGGCGACGTGATCGACATTGACCCCGAGGCGGAGTGGAGGAGCTTTGGGCATTACAAACTCACGGGAATGTTCCGGGCGACGCTACCCATTGACACGCTCGACCCGTGCGACCACGGCCTTGGCGCGCAACTGGGCGATAATAGCGCTGAGATGCTTCAGGTCATAGACCTCGAGATCGATGGTCAGCTCGGTGAAATCGGGAGAGCGGCGCGACATGCTGATATTGTCGATATTGCCGTCATGTTCGGCGATCACGGTGGCGACCTGGGCCAGGCTGCCGGGCTCGTTGACGTTATCGACGCGAATCCGCGCCGGGAAGCGTTGGGGATTGGTCTCGTCGACGTCCCAGCGAACGTCGAGCCAGCGCTCCGGCTCTTCCTCGAAATCCTTCAACGCCGGCGACTGGATCGGGTAGATCGTGATCCCCTCGCCCGGCGAAACGATACCGACGATGCGGTCGCCCGGGACCGCGCCGCCGTTCGGCGCGAATTTGACCGGCAGGTCGGAATTGATGCCGCGCACCGGGATCACCGACGCGGCGCGGGCCGGATGCGGCGTCGCCTGCAGTTTCAGCTTGGCCACGAGGCCCTTCTTGGCCCCGTAGCGCACCATCCGTTCTTCCTTGTAGTCCGGATACATGGCGCGCGCGACGTCTGAGGCCTTCAGCTCACCGCGCCCGACCGAGGCCATCACGTCGTCAATCGAGGCCCGCGCCAGCCGCGGCAAGGCCCCCTTCAGCTTGTCGTCGGCATATTCGATCTTGGCGCGGGCAAACAGGCGGTCGACGATGCGGCGGCCAAGCCCTGCATATTGATCGCGCACGGCGGTGCGGGTGGCGCGGCGGATCGCCGCCCGCGCCTTGCCGGTGACGGCCAGCGACTCCCAGGCCGACGGCGGCGCCGACTGCGCCTTCGAGGTCAGGACCTCGACCTCGTCGCCGTTTTGCAACTCCGACGACAGCGGCGCGAACTTGCCGTTGATCTTGCAGCCGACCGCGCTGTTGCCGACGTCGGTGTGCACGGCATAGGCGAAGTCGATCACATTGGCCTGACGTGGCAGCGCGATCAGTTTACCCTTCGGCGTGAAGCAGAACACCTGGTCGTGGAACAGTTCAAGCTTGGTGTGCTCCAGGAACTCTTCCGGATTGGCGCTTTCGGAGAGAATCCCGACGGTGTGGCGCAGCCAGGCAAAAGCGTTGGACTCGTGCTTGAGCCGCTCGGTCGGCGAGCCCATGCCCTCCTTGTAGAACGCATGCGCGGCGATGCCGAATTCCGCGATCTGGTTCATCTCTTCGGTGCGGATCTGCAGCTCGACGCGCTGCTGGCCTGGACCGATCACGGTGGTGTGGATCGAGCGATAATCGTTTTGCTTCGGTGTCGAGATGTAATCCTTGAAGCGGCCGGGCACCACCGGCCAGGTGGTGTGCACCACGCCGAGCGCGCGGTAGCAGGCCTCGACGTCCCCCATCACGACGCGGAAGCCGTAGATGTCGGACAATTGCTCGAAGCCGACCGATTTGCGCTCCATCTTGGTCCAGATCGAAAACGGCTGCTTGCGGCGGCCATAGACGCGCGCAGTGATGCCGTTCTTCTGCAAATTCTTCGAGAGCTGGCTTTCGATCTCGCCGATCAGATTGCGGTTGCGCTCGGCCAGCGCGTCCAGCCGCTGCATCACCACCGAATAGGCTTCGGGGTCGAGCGTATGGAACGAGAGATCCTCGAGCTCCTCGCGCATCTCCTGCATACCCATGCGGCCGGCGAGCGGGGCATAGATGTCGAGTGTCTCCTCGGCGATGCGGCGGCGCGAGGCGTGCGGCACGAATTCCAGCGTGCGCATGTTGTGCAGGCGGTCGGCGAGCTTGATCAGCAGGACGCGAACGTCGTCGGCGATCGCCAGCAACAGCTTGCGCAAATTCTCGGCCTGCTTGGCCTCGCGCGAGACCAGCTCCAGCCGCTTGAGTTTGGTGAGCCCCTCGACCAGCGCCCCGATCTCGTGGCCGAACACGTGATCGATCTCGGCGCGCGTCGCCTCGGTGTCCTCGATGGTGTCGTGCAGCAGCGCCGCCACGATGGTCGCATCATCGAGCTTCAGTCCGGTGAGGATCGCTGCGACCTCGAGCGGGTGCGAGAAATAGGGATCGCCGGAGGCGCGCGTCTGGGTGCCGTGCGCCTTCATCGCATAGACATAGGCGCGGTTGAGCAGGTCTTCGTTGGTATCCGGGTTGTACGACCGGACGCGCTCGACCAGATCGTATTGCCGCATCATGCGCGAGCGCGGGGATTTGGCCCGTTCGACCACGGTCGAAGCCGGCGCCACCGCGACCGAATCGGTCGCGGCCTGCATTTGCCGGGGGATGCGGCGCCAGAACGCCATCGAACCACTTTCCTCAACCGCGCGCCGGATTGGCCCGCCAAAAGACCATCTAATGCGATTTCGAACCAAGCTGCACCCCGGTTGGGGCCAACAGGCGTTCAATTTCGCATGGCCTGGGCGCTGAACCCCGTCGCCAAGCCACGGCGAAGTCCGGTCCCGCCAATTTCAGGCCATCCGCCAAGCACGCATCGTAACCCAAAAAATGTCAACAAAAGCAAAGGCCCGGACAAATGTCCGGGCCTTTGACAAATCGGGAGGTTCGGGACGTCCCGCAGGCCTCAAGCCTACTCGTCCTCTTCGGGTTGCTCTTCCGGAGGTGCCAGGCCCTCGAGGCCCTTGAGGAGTTCTTCCTCGGTCATGCGCTCGACCGCGACCTCGGTGTCGTCGGCATCGACGCTGGCGCCAGCCGAGCCGATCAGCGGCACGGTATCGGGCTCTGGCTCGTCCACCTCGACGAACTTCTGCAGGGAATGCACGAGTTCCTCGCGCAGGTCTTCCGGGGAGATCGAGGAGTCGGCGATTTCCCGCAGCGAAACGACCGGATTTTTGTCGTTATCGCGATCAACCGTGAGTTGCGATCCGGACGAGATCATACGGGCGCGATGTGCCGCCAGCAGTACCAGGTCGAACCGGTTGTCGACTTTATCAATACAATCTTCCACGGTGACGCGCGCCATAGACTGTCGCTCCGTTATATGGGGCTCAATATGTTGGTTATGAGGGCTAGTTATAGCGGTGGCCGGCGTTTCGCAAGGCTAAATTTGTGATTTGCCTTCCTAATGGGCTCTGCTAACCCAATCCCCGGGGCCAGAAGGCCGGAGCGTCCAGACGCGGCGGGGGCCCGTACAGGACAAGAAATCTCTCATTGCGACGTCAAAAGTCTAGGTTTTTCGCCCTCGCCTCACCATAATTGCAGTGGTGACTGTCGCGGGGAAAGATTCACCGAACTTGAGGCAGCAGAACTGGAATGCGCGCGGTCGATGACCGCTGCGCTAAACGTTAACAACAACGCGAGAACCCTTTGATGTCACCCGTTTCCAACAAGATCGCGCTCTTTATCGATGGCGCCAATCTCTATGCAACTGCAAAGACCCTCGGCTTCGACATCGACTACAAGCGCCTTCTCAAGGAATTCCAGAGCCGGGGTACGCTGCTCCGCGCTTTCTACTACACGGCGATTATCGAGGATCAGGAATACTCGTCGATCCGTCCGCTGATCGACTGGCTCGATTACAACGGCTACACCGTCGTCACCAAGGCAACCAAGGAATTCATCGACGCCAGCGGCCGCCGCAAGGTGAAGGGCAATATGGACATCGAACTCGCCGTCGACGCCATGGAGCTCGCCGAGCACGTCGACCAGATCGTGCTGTTTTCCGGTGACGGCGATTTTCGCTCGCTGGTTGAAGCCGTTCAGCGCCGCGGCGTTCGCGTCACGGTAGTATCGACGATCTCGAGCCAGCCGCCGATGATCGCCGACGAGCTGCGGCGCCAGGCCGACGTCTTCACCGATCTGGTCGAGCTGCAATCCAAGCTCGGCCGCGACCCCTCCGAGCGCCCCGCCCCGCGCGAGCCGCGTCATCACGCGCCGCAATTCCTGCAGCGCGCGACCACCATGGCGCCACGGGGAGCTGACGACGATTTCGACGAGTAGCGCCGCCGCCCTCCCCTCCGCCGAACCCGGCCGCAACTGCCCGCTCTGCCCGCGGCTCGCCGATTTTCGCGAGCAAACCCGGATGCGCGAGCCGGACTGGTACAACGCGCCGGTGGCCTCGTTCGGCGACCCCAACGCGCAACTGTTGATCGTCGGCCTCGCGCCCGGCATGCAGGGCGCCAATCGGACCGGCCGTCCCTTCACCGGCGACTACGCCGGCGACCTGCTCTATGCCACTTTGCTGGAATATGGCTTTGCCAAGGGCGTCTACCAGGCGCGGCCGGACGATGGACTGCGGCTGGTCGATTGCCGCATCAGCAACGCGGTGCGCTGCGTGCCGCCGCAGAACAAACCGCTGCCGACGGAGATCAATACCTGCCGGCCATTCCTGATCATGACCATCACAACCATGCCCAGACTTCGCGCGGTCGTGGCCCTCGGCCGCATCGCCCACGACTCGACGCTGAAGGCGCTTGGCTTACGCAACGCCGCAGCGCCTTTTGCGCACGGCGCCGTGCATACGGCAGGCGCGATCAGGCTCTACGACAGCTATCACTGCTCGCGCTACAACACCAACACACGCGTGTTGACGCCCGAGATGTTTCGCAACGTGTTTGCGACGGTGCGCGCGGATCTGGACAAGGGCTAGGTTTCAGCGATTGCCTGGTCGATCAGCGACAGGCGAGAAGCCGCCGAGCGGCGATGAACGAAATCCGGCAATATGCGCCTCGATCACGGGCACTCCCGATCAGGACTGGACCCGGTTTTCCTTCAGCCACGCCAGCACGTCGCCGGCATTCCGGTCCGGCGGAAACACCGGATAGAAAACATGCGTGATGCGCCCGTTGTCGATGATCAGCGCCAGCCGCTTGATCAGCGTCAGCCCCGCCACCTGCATGGTCGGCAGTTTCAGGGCACGGGTCAGCGCCAGCTTCTCGTCCGACAGCACCGGAAACGGCAGATGCAGCCGTGACGCCATCTCGGTCTGGTAGACGTTGCTCTGCGTCGACAGGCCGAACACGTGCCTGGCGCCGGCCGCCTTGAGGTCGGCGAAAAGATCGCGGAACGAGCAGGTCTGCGGCGTGCAACCGCGGGCGCCGGGGATCATGTCCCAATCATCGACCAGGCTGATCTTGCCGGGCTCGCCGGTGCGGGGATAGGCGAACACGACGAGGCGGCCCGGCAGCGCCGACAGCGTGACCGTAGAATCGTCAGTCGCAACCAGGCTGACTTCCGGAATCGTCAGGCCGACGAGATGGGCCGCCGCACCATCGTCTGACGGCGCCGGGATCTTGCTCCAGTCGACTTCGAGCAGGTTCTTCTGGTTCATTGGTTCTCGTTCCTTCCAAGGCGGCGAGTAGCGAATGGCGAATAGCGAATGGAGGGGATAACGCTAAATTTGCTATTGGCCACTCCCTATTCGCCATTCGCCTCCTATCCCCGCGCCCGCATCAGGCGGCCCTTCTCCCTGCCCCAGTCGCGCTTCTTCTCACTCTCGCGCTTGTCGTGCAGTTTCTTGCCCTTCGCCACCGCCAGCAAGAGCTTGGCGCGGCCGCGTTCGTTGAAATAGAGCTTTAACGGGATCAGCGTCATGCCGTCGCGGTCGACCGCTCCCATCAGCTTGTTGATCTGCTTTCGGTGCAGCAGCAGTTTGCGCGGCCGCTTCGGCTCGTGGTTGAAGCGGTTGGCCTGCAGATATTCGGGGATGTTGGCGTTGATCAGCCAGATCTCGCCGTCCTTGGTATCGGCATACGACTCCGCAATCGTGGTCTTGCCGTTGCGGATCGACTTCACTTCGGTGCCGGTCAGCGCGATGCCGGTCTCTATCGTGTCCTCGATCGCGTAGTTGAACCGTGCCTTGCGGTTTTCGGCGACAACCTTGATCGGGCGCTCGTTCTTCTCGGCCACTTCAGCTCTTCTTGAGGAGATCACGGATCTCGGTCAGCAACTGGACCTCCGCGGTCGGCGGCGGCGGCGCGGCAGGCGCCGCCTCATCGTTGCGTTTCAACGTGTTCATGGCGCGAATGACCATGAACAGCACGAAGGCGATGATGATGAAATTCAGCGTCAGCGTCAGGAAGCTTCCCCACGCCAGCACCGCGCCCTGCTTCTTGGCGTCGGCCAGATTGGTCGCGGTCACCGCCTTCGACAATCCCGTGAAGTAATTGGAGAAGTCGAGCCCGCCGGTAATCGCGCCGATGATCGGCATGATGATGTCGCCGACCAGCGAGGTGACGATGGCGCCGAAGGCCGCACCGATGATGACGCCGACGGCGAGGTCGACGACATTGCCCTTCATGGCAAATTCGCGGAATTCCTTCAGCATGTCCTATCCCCCACTTCGTTGGTCAGGCGAAGACAGTGCTTCAGTTGATCAGGCCGGCATGGACCATGGCATCGCGGATCACCTTGCCGGTCGGCGGCGTCACATTCATCAGCGGCAGGCGCACTTGTTCTTCCAGCCGTCCGAGCAGCTTGAGGCCATGCTTGGCTCCCGCGAGGCCCGGCTCCTTGAAGATGGCATCATGCAGCGGCGTTAACCGGTCTTGAATCTTCAGCCCGGTAGCGTAATCGCCCTTCAGGACGGCCGACATCAGCTCGGCGCACAGTTTTGGCGCCACATTGGCGACCACCGAAATGCAGCCATGTCCGCCCGCCGCCATATAGGCCAGCGCCGTCATGTCCTCACCGGACAGTTGGATAAAATCCGGTCCCATCGCATGGCGCTGTTGCGACACCCGGGCGAGATTGGCGGTGGCGTCCTTGACGCCGGCGATGTTTTTCAACTCGAACAACCGCTTCATGGTCTCGACGGACATATCGACGACGGAACGCGGCGGGATGTTGTAGATGATGATCGGGATGCCGATCGCGTCATTCACCGCCTTGAAGTGCTGATACATCCCTTCCTGGGTGGGCTTGTTGTAATACGGCGTTACGACCAGCACGGCATCGGCGCCGGCCTTCTCCGCGTGGACCGCCAGATCGACGGCCTCGCGCGTCGAGTTCGAGCCTGCGCCGGCGATGACAGGCACGCGTCCCTTTGCCTCATCGATGCACATCTCCACCACGCGGTGATGCTCATCATGGCTCAGTGTCGGACTTTCTCCGGTGGTGCCGACGGGAACGAGACCGTGCGAACCCTGCTCGATCTGCCAACTGACCAGGCCGCGAAACGCGGCCTCGTCGAGCGATCCGTTCTTGAATGGCGTGACCAAGGCGGTGAATGATCCCCGGAAATTTGTCTTGGCTGCCATGGACTTCCTCCAAACGCTCGGGCGACGGCACGGCTTGAGATGATCTGTCAATTCATATCGGGTCTGGCGGCCACGCGAAAGGCCGTAGGTCCGGCCTCAGCCGCGATTTTGCCGTGGTGATGGCGCAAACATCCCGCGCCCGCGACGTTTTTAGCATTTTGTCCACAACTTCAATCAAATAGACCTAGGGCTTCAGCCATTGAATGATTCGCCGCCGCCGAGGAAATCCGTGAACCGCTCCGCCCGCGCAGCCCCATCGCGATCGACCGCGCTGGCGACAGGTCTGGCGCTGGTGGTGGCCCTTTCCGCGATATCGCTGGAAGCCTGGGCCGCGCCGAAAGTTCCAATGCCGAAGCCACGGCCGATTGCCCGCAATGTCGTTGCCAAGACGACGCCGGTCGCCGCCGTCCGGCATACCGCGCCTGCCGAGGCGACCGCACCCGCGGTAGCCGCACCGGCCTCGCCCGCGCTGGCTCCGGCGACCCGCCAGCACGCGGCCCTGCCTGCGGCCCGTAAACAGGTGGCGCCGGCAGCCGTGGCCGCGACATCCTCGACCCCGCAATCCGACAAGGATGCGCTGGAAACCGTCATCGAGCTCGTGCGCAAGCACAAGCCGGCGGATGCAACGCAGGCACAGGCGGCGATATCGGATCCGGTCGCCCGCAAGCTCGCGGAATGGCTGATCCTGCGCAGCGACGACAATGGCGCCCCGGTCGAGCGTTACCGCGCCTTCGTTTCGGCCAATCCGAGCTGGCCCTCGCAGACCTTCCTGCGCCGGCGGATCGAGGCCGCACTCTGGGACGACCATCGCGACGACACGACGGTGTGGTCGTGGTTCGAAAACGAATCGCCGATCTCGGCCAAAGGCAAGTTCGCGCTGGCGAAGGTGATGATCTCCCGTGGCGACCGCGCCAACGCCGAGCGCCTGGTCCGCGACGCCTGGCGCCGCGACGGCATGTCGGAAGACACCGAGACCATCGCACTCGATCTGTTCGGCGCGCTGTTGACCGCGGGCGATCACAAGGCGCGGATGGACTTTATGCTGTACGGCACCGAGCAGGAGGCCGCCGGCCTGCGCGAAGCGAAGCGGCTGGGCGCGGCGCATCTTGCTTTGGCCAAGGCGCGAATCGCGGCCAACAAGAAAGCCTCCAACACCAGGGCGTTGCTCGATGCGGTGCCGCACGAGCTGCACGGCGATCCCGGTTTCATCTTCGCCAGGATCCAGCTGCTTCGCCGCGAAGAAAAATTCGGCGAAGCCGCCCAGCTGATGCTGGCCGCGCCAAAGGATCCAAACCGCCTGCACAATCTCGACGAATGGTGGATCGAGCGACGGCTGATGGCGCGCAAGATGCTGGACGTCGGCGAACATCGCAGCGCCTACCTGATCGCAAGGGACGCAGCGCTTCCAACGCGCGATATCTACAAGACCGAACAGGAATTTACCGCCGGCTGGATTGCGCTTCGCTTCCTCAACGACCCGGCGGTCGCCGCCCAGCATTTTGCGCGGATCGGCGTCGGCAGCGTCAACCCGACCACCCTCGCCCGCGCCGGCTACTGGCAGGGCCGCGCGGCGGAAGCCGCCGGCCGCGGCCAGGAGGCGCGCGCGGCCTATGTGAGAGCCGCCGAGCAATCGACCAGCTATTACGGCCAGCTGGCGCGCGCCAAGCTCGGCCTGCCGCAGATCGAACTGAACGGGCTCCCGCGCGGACGCGGCGCCGAGCGGCTGGAGATCGTGCGTGCGGTCCAGCTGCTCTACGAGCTCGATGAGCGCGAGATCGCGATTCCGATCTTCGCCGACATGGGCGAGAACGGCGACCCCGAGGCGCTGGCCGGGCTCGGCGAACTGACCTCGCGCTACGGCGACGCCCGCGGCATGCTGCTGGTCGGCAAGGCAGCCCTCAACCGCGGCCTGCCGTTCGACCATTACGCCTATCCGGTCAGCGGCATTCCATCGTTCAAACAGTTCGGGCCCGAGGTCGAGCAGAGCGTCGTCTATGCCATCTGCCGGCAGGAAAGCGCCTTCAACCAGGCCGTGGTCTCGCCGGCGCAAGCCTATGGCTTGATGCAGGTGACGCCGGATGCCGGCCGCTATGTCACCAAACGTGCCGGCGTCGGCTTCGACCTCTCCCGGATGAAGACCGACCCGGTCTACAACGCGGCGCTCGGCGCCGCCGAGCTCGGCGGGCTGCTCGAGGATTATCGCGGCTCCTACATCCTGACCTTCGCGGCCTACAATGCCGGCCGCGGCAGCGTCAAAAAATGGATCGAGCGCTACGGCGATCCCCGCGACCCCAAGATCGACGCGGTCGACTGGGTCGAGCAGATCCCGTTCTCCGAGACGCGCAACTACGTGCAGCGGATCATGGAGAATCTGCAGGTCTACCGCTCGCGATTCGGCGGCGGCAGCAGGCTTCAGATCGAAGCCGACCTGCACCGCGGCGCCGGCGTCCAGTAGCGCGCGCCACGGCAGCGTCCAGGCGTCGGCAAGCATTTCCTGCAATTGGACCAAAGTCCCACGGCAGGGTCGAGCGTGTGTCGCAGCACCGCTTTTACTGCCACGTGCATTTCGGTTAGGCTCCGGTCAACCAAAACACTGATGCCTGTCTCGGAAATCCAACGTGACACCGAAGAGCCTAAGGAGCTTGACTGCGGCATCCCTGATCATGGCCGCGTGCGGGCTGTCCGTGCTTGCGCGTGCGGAGCCCGCCATTCCCGTACCATCGGCTGCCAAACTGGAGCGCCTGACCGAATTTTTCCAGAACGAAGTCGCGACCGGCAAGCTTGCCGGCGTGATCGTGCTGATTCAGCAGCATGGCCGGCCGGTCTATCTCAAATGCTTCGGTCTGCGCGACGTCGCCACCAGGCACCCGATGACGCCGGATACGATCTTTGCGCTTCATTCGATGACCAAGCCGATCACCAATCTGGCGGCAATGATGCTGATCGAAGAGGGAAAGCTGGCGCTGGCCGACCCGGTGTCCAAATACATTCCGTCCTTTGCCAAGGTTCAGGTTGGGGACGAAACCAAGACGGAAAGCGGCGCCGCAATCCTCACACTCGAGCCGCCGCGCCGGCCGATCAACATCGAGGATCTGCTGCGTCACACCTCGGGCATCACCTACGACTATATCGGCGGCGAGTTGATCAAGAAGGCCTACAGGGATGCCGATATTTTCCAGGGGCACTTCGACAACG
>Ga0310810_10008823_pt1 | contig 11635 bp, 10 predicted proteins | sample NCmetagenome_FD_207641 | JGI IMG/M metagenome (GOLD analysis project Ga0310810, IMG submission 207641) | Soil microbial communities from experimental microcosm in Duke University, North Carolina, United States - NC | ecosystem: Engineered > Artificial ecosystem > Soil microcosm > Unclassified ...
CGCCGGCTCTTTTTCTCCGCTGCTTGTATGTGGGCTGCGATCGGTTGTTCCGGCGTGGAATCCGGAAACCCCTACGGTCACGTCTATTATGGAACGGACTGGTATTACGCCGACGATTGGTATCCCTATTATGATGATGACATTTCGTTGCCGGATCGGCCCGACATCGGCTTAAAGCCGGAACATCCCATTGTGCTTCCCAAAGGATCTCCACCGCAGGCGTCGCAATTGCCGAGCGGAATCGACCGGCCCGGCGCACCTCCGAGCGCCGCCGCGCCGCGACCGACGCCTTCGCCGGCGGCAAGGCCTTCGATACCGAGTATGCCGCGCGGGGGAGGCGGAATGCGCGGCGGAGGAGGCGGCAGGCGTCGCTGAAAGTCGGTGAGAACGTTGCCCCGCCGCTTTCCGGGGTTAGCCCGTGGCCGCGATTTTGGCGATAAACTACATCCGGAGTTTGGGGTGTTTATAGTTGAGTCGCAGGATTCGATTCGCAGCACCGCACTAGGACATAAGAGACCCGTTCTAATCTTGCACCGTTTCCCAGTGGCTGCCGTTCCGGACGCGCTTAGCCAAATCCACCGCGACTCGCGATGTTGGACGAAAGTCCAATAGCTGAAGATCAAACACGCCGAGTATTGTGCTGAGGGATCCCGCCTCCCAGGAAGCGTAGATGAACTTTTTGCTTCAACGATTGAGGCGCATACACCGCACCACCGAGGAGACAGCGATGGGTGATTTGAGTCATCGGTCTTTTGTCAAAACCATAGCCGTTATGTTATTGGCGGGCGCGCTCGGCTTTGCGCTGCCGGCGCTCGGCGCGGAAACGCAGGCGGCTAAGGACGGGGCGGCGGACACTGGCGCCGACCTTCCGGCCGCTCCTGTGGAGATCGACGGCCATGTTTTGTTCCGCGTGCGCGGCACCTCGGTGCTGCCCGCAGAAAAGCGCGCGGCGGCGATTGTTGGACGCATCGAAACGCTCGCCGCCGATGGGGACTTGCCTGTTGAGGCAGCGCACGCCGTTGAGTTCGAAAGCGGTACCGGTATTTTTGTCGGCAATCAGCGTGTCCTGGTGGTCTTGGATGCGGATGCTCAATTGGAGTCAGTGGATCGAAGAGTTCTCGCAAGCACGATTGTTTACGGTATCCAAGAAGCCATCACGCGGTATCGCCAGGAACGCAGCCGAGAGGCGTTGGTCAGGAAGGCCGCGCGCGCAATCATCGCCAGCACGATTCTGGCGGTACTTTTCGCCCTCGTCCTGTGGTTCTCCCGACGGTTGCATGCGGCGCTGGAGAGTCGTTACCGGCAGCGCGTCCACTCGGTCGGGATCCAATCTTTTCAGATCGTCCGCGCGGAGCAGATCTGGGATGCATTGCAGCGATTGATCAGCGGCGCGCGGGTGATCGTGCTCTTCGTTGCCGGCTTCATCTACCTGCAGTACGTGCTGACACTGCTTCCCTGGACGCGAGGCACTGCCAACAGGTTGCTTGGCTATATCCTGGATCCGCTCGGCGTCATGGGACGGGGAATCGTGAAAGAGATTCCCGATATGTTTTTCTTGGCGATCCTCTTTTCGATAACTCGGTATTTGCTCAAGCTGGTCCACTTGTTCTTTGCTGCGGTAGGACGCGGCGAAGTCGCACTCTCCGGTTTCGATCCGGAGTGGGCGGAATCGACCTACAAACTGGTGCGCGTCGTCGCCGTCGTCTTTACCCTCGTGGTAGCCTATCCGTATATCCCCGGTTCCGACTCGGAAGCTTTCAAGGGTATTTCGATCTTCATCGGTATCATATTCTCGCTCGGTTCGTCCTCCGCCATCGCCAATCTGATCGCCGGATATCTGATGACCTATCGGAGAGCGTTTCGTGTCGGCGACCGCGTGAAAATAGGTGAGACCATGGGCGACGTGGTCGAGACGCGCTTGCAGGTAACGCACCTGAAGACGATCAAGAACGAAGAGGTGATCATTCCCAACTCGACGATCCTCAACAACGAGGTGGTGAACTACAGCTCGCTGGCGCGTCGAGACGGGCTGATCCTGCACGCCACGGTGGACATCGGCTATGGGACGCCATGGCGGCAGGTGGAGGCGATGCTGCTCATGGCGGCGCAGCGAACAGCCGGTCTCATGAAAGAACCTGTGCCGTTTATTCTCCAACAGGCGCTCGGCGGATTCGCGGTTACCTACGAACTCAACGTTTACTGCGACAATGCCCAGTCCATGGCGAGGACCTACACGGCGCTGCGCCGCAATATTCTCGATGTGTTCAATGAATATGGCGTCCAGATCATGACGCCGGCCTATGAGGGCGATCCCGAAGCACCGAAAGTGGTTCGAAAGGAAGATTGGTTCAACGCGCCGGCGCAAACAACCGAGGCGGTGATCAATGACGGACACAAACCATAGTTGCAGAGGTTTGTTGTTGGCTTGGCGCGTCTTCGGACTCCGAACATGCAGGTTTGATTTGGATCGATGATGCTTTCTACGGAACCAGTAAGACTGAATCCGGAATTCATACCCGCGATCGATCTGGTCAATCGATCGCGTTGTGCGACACCTGCGGACACAGCGCCCATCCCGCAGCAGCGCGTGTGGCTCTTTTCGCGGCGCGCGGATTTTTGGTTGGCCTCTGCTGGATCAGCGCTTGGACTGCTCGCCGCTGTTCTCGTCATCTTCCGGCATGGCGATCGTGAACTCGACGCGTTGGACTTCGTGCTGTCCGAGCTTCATCTGGGAGCGACTTACGACGCAATCATACGACGACGACTCTGGCGTGGGCGCCGAGTCGATGTCCTGATAGTGCCTTTCGTTATCCTCGCATTAACCTACGCTCTCTCGATAGGCGGACAGACGATCCTGCTCACTTCAATCACCCTGTATGCTGCCGTCTGGCACCGCGGGCGGCAGAGTTTAGGGGTGGCCCGATTTTACCAGCGAGACGCGGGCGGGGCGCTGTCACGGGTGCATACGTATTTGTTTCGTGGAGCGATTTACTTGCCGATGTTGGCGGCCCTGGTGGCTTACACTCATTTGGCTCCGGAGCAATACGAAGGGCAACCCTATCTGGCGCTGAGCGAGGGTAAAGAATTTACGTCAATGATCGGCGTCGTCGCGCTGCTGTGGGTGATCACTTATCTTGGCTGGACCCTGTGGCAAACTCGCGCGGCGGGCGGGACGGCGCGAATTCATCCAGGCGAGTGGTGGGTGACTATGGCTCACGCCGTGGCCTTTGGTAGCGGTTATGTGCTCGGCGCGTCGAATGCATCTTTTCTATTGGTTCTCGCCGTGCATCATGAAGTTCAATATCTCTACTTCACCTACGCCATGGCTCGGCGGTCAGCGGCTTTGGCGCCAAAGAAAATAGTTGCGGAGAGGTTTAGAGGTCGGTTCGCCTCTGCAGCTTCGTGCAATGCTCCTTGGTCAGAAGCGAAATTTGCCGCGTCTTTCCTACGATGGCCGGTCATGGGTTTTGTCGGAGCGGTCGTCGGCAGTTGGCTCGAGCTTGGATGGCTGGCACCGCTCGGCGTGGGCGGGCTTTTTTGTCACTACTGGCTCGACGGTCGTATCTGGACACGCAAATCATTTTCGCATTAGCCGGGGAGAAACATGCAACGAAAACTACTTGTAACCTTATTGCTCCTCCTGATCACTTCGAGCGGATGCTCCAGCATCGGTCCCGGCACGGTGGCGCGCGATCGCTTCGATTATATCTCGGCGATCTCGGACTCTTGGAAAGCCCAGATGTTGCTCAATCTGGTAAAGCTGCGCTACGGAGACGCGCCGGTGTTTCTTGATGTGGCCTCGGTGATCAATCAGTACGCGATTGAAGGCGCCATCGGCTATTCTGGCAATTGGGCGGTAAATGATCAGTTGCCTTGGCCCTACAATGCGCTGCACAGTTGGTCAGGTCTGGGACGCTACACCGACAAACCGACGATTACCTATTCGCCGCTGAGCGGGGAGAAGTTCGCGCGCAATCTCATGACGCCAATTCCGCCGGCGGCGATTCTCAATCTGCTCCAGGCGGGGTATCCAGCCGACGTTGTATTGCGGCTCTGTGTTCATAGCGTCAACGGCATAAACAGTCGTTACGGCGGCTCGGCGCGGGTGCAGGAGGCCGACCCCGAGTTTTATCCGCTCGTTGAAAAACTGCGGAATATCCAGCTCTCTGGAGACCTGGGTATGCGTGTGCGCAAAACCGGCGACCAGACGGCGACCCTGATTGTCTTTAGCAAAAAGCCCAATCCGACAGTCGAGGCTGAGCGCGCGGAAGTGCGGCGGCTCCTGGGTCTCGATCCCAAGGCCGACGAGTTTAACGTCGTGTATGGTTCGGTGGCGGTCAATGACAGAGAGATCGCGATTCTGACCCGGTCGATGCTCGAGATTCTTATCGATCTGTCATCGTACATAGAAGTTCCAGCCGCGAGTATATCGGAACGACGCACCTTTCCGACTCCTGCTTCGGAAGTGGCGAGCGGGGTTGCAGTGCCGCCGCTCATCAGGATTCTCAGCTCGCCGCAAAACCCGAGCGATGCATTTGCCGCCGTTTCTTACCGCAAAGATTGGTACTGGATCGATGACAGGGACTTTGCATCAAAACGACTTTTTTCTTTTATCATGTTTCTCTTCACGCTCACTGAAACCGAAGGAAAGCAAGGCGCGCCGATCATTACGATTCCTGCAGGATGAACTGGAGAAAAAATGTCGATCCTTTGCGAAAATCGAGAGTGACTCACTATAGAAGGTCCGCGAGGTCCGTCTCTATGTCTGAAGAACGAATTGATGACCCAATGGAAAATCAAAGACTCGCTGAGCAACGGAGCGACATCACCCGCAATGTTTTGGGGGTGATTTTCATCGTCGCTCTGATTGGCTCTTCCGTCTGGATCCTGCGCCCGTTTCTCGGCGCCATCGTGTGGGCGGCAACCATTGTGGTGGCCACTTGGCCGCTAATGATTGTTTTGCAGCGTTGGCTCTGGCGCAAGCGCGGACTGGCGGTGGCGCTTATGACCCTGCTGCTTCTGTGTGTTTTGGTAGTACCGTTGACGCTTGCCGCGGCAACAGTGATTTCCCACGTGGACGATCTCGCGGCCTGGGCCGGATCACTCTCGTCCTTCACGATTCCGCCGCCGCCGAGTTGGGTGGCCGACCTACCGCTGATTGGCGCGAAAGTCGTCGAGTTGTGGGAAATCGTCGCCGCGGCGGGAATTCAGGAGGCCAGCGTGCGAGCCGCTCCTTACGCCGGCGGCATCGTGAGATGGTTTGCTACCCAGCTGGGAAGCGTAGGTGTTCTGTTGGCCGAATTTCTGTTGACGGTGATTCTTGCGGGCGCCATGTATGCTCAAGGCGAGATGGCCACGGCACGTCTGCTCCGGTTTGGTCGGCGTCTTGCGGGAAAAGGGGGAGAAAACGCCGTCGTGCTCGCCGGTCAAACCATCCGTGGCGTCGCGCTCGGTGTGGTCGTGACTGCAATTACCCAGGCGCTCTTCTCCGGTCTTGGCCTGCTCATCGCAGGCATTCCTTTCGCGAGTCTCCTCACCGCAGCGATGTTGGTGTTATCGATTGCGCAGATCGGCGTGGTTCCAATCCTCGGCTCGGCGGCGGCGTGGCTCTACTGGAACGGTGATCCAACATGGGGAACTTTTCTCGTGGTCTGGACAGTCATTGCAGGAACGCTAGATAATTTTCTACGGCCGATACTGATTCGCAAAGGCGCCGATTTACCGTTGCTGCTCGTTTTTGCCGGCGTCATTGGAGGGCTGATTACGTTTGGCCTCATCGGCATTTTCATTGGGCCGGTGGTGCTCGCCGTCGCCGATAAGTTACTCATGGCGTGGATTGATGGTGACACCCAGGAAGACGTGAACCCGTCGCGTTAGTGGCAATTGTTAGTTGCGCAAAAATCTTAGCTTGTCAACAGCCTCTTCTGGATCGACAGGGCGGCGTACGCGCAGTACGTCTCGTTGTCCGTGTCATTGGACTAAAGTCCAATATCTATATCACCTTTGTTCTGGTACCAAGTTCAGCCACAGCTATCAAAATCGGTTACGTGTTAGATGTCGCTGCATATTGCAGCGCGTAGATCAAATCGAAAGTTGACCAGAGCATCTGCTTCTATCTCAAATTGGAGGACTGACTATGCGGAGGCTAATCGTTTTTCAGTTGGTGTTGGCTTGCTTCGGCGGCGTTTTTGGGGGTTTCTTTCAAAACGCTGTAGCGCAGACCAAAACTGCCAGCGGCGACAAGCCGGCCGGTAATTTGGCAATCATTCATGAGAAACTGAAGGCCGACAAAAAGTTGATTGTCTCAAAGTACATGGAGCTAACCGAATCGGAGGCACAGAAATTCTGGCCGGTTTATGACGCGTATCAAAAGGACCTCCAGGAGGCCAACGAGCGCCTGCAAAAGCTGCTTGAGAGCTATGCCGCCGATTACAGAAATAATTCTCTGACTGATGAAAAGGCCAAGAAACTGCTGGACGACTGGATCGCGATGGAGCGCGATGAGGGTAAGCGGCGGAGCGCTTTTGCTCCGAAGGTTCTGCAAGCTTTGCCGGCAAAAAAAGCCGCGCGCTATCTGCAGATCGAAAATGAGTACCGGATTTTATTGCGCTACGACCTTGCAGCCACGGTGCCGCTGGTTCAGTAGCGAAAGAAAGCACTTAGGAAGAATGGTCGTCAAGTACATTTCCGATGAGCGGCACTAGCGCCGCAGGAGAAAGAGCCGATGAGTTTCCAATTGAAGCGAGCGAAGGACAAAAAACGGGTGGTAGCAACAATTGAATGTGGCGTTGCGCTTGCTGCGCTGACCTTGGTGCTTCACCTTTCTATGGTCAACGCGACTCTGGCGGCCAGTGCAGGCGCGATTGATCGTGATGCCAGAGCTACCTTGACCAAGCTTTACAATAGCAACCCCGGTGCGAAAGCGTTGGGTGACAAATCCGTCGGTGTACTGGTTTTCCCGAGCATTGTGAAAGGCGGTTTCATCATCGCCGGCCAATTTGGCGACGGGGCCTTGCGAAAAGGCGGCAAGACCGTCGCTTACTATCGCTCGTTGGCAGCGTCCTATGGATTTCAGGCAGGTGCTCAGGCCTTCGGCTACGTACTTTTTTTCATGGATGAAGATTCGCTTCGCTACTTGGACAATAGCGCCGGCTTTGAACTTGGAACCGGGCCGAGCCTGGTCGTGCTCGACGCGGGTTTCGGCAAAAATCTATCCACAACGACGCTTCAAAAAGGGATCTATGCATTTATCTTTGACCAGAAGGGTTTGATGGGTGGCGTGGGCATTCAGGGAACCAAGATCACCAAAATAAATCCGAACCCGTGAATTGTACACGCCGGACAAGAAGTCGACGGTCAATCCAAAGGAGCCAGTAATCATGATAAGACACGCGATCAATAAAGTATTCAGTGTGACCCTGACGGTCCTGTGCCTTGGTTTTGCACCTTGTGCGCTTGCCCAAGATAAGCCCGCCGACAACATGCAGATTCTGCGCGATAAGCTCAGGGCGGACAAAAAGTTGCTCGTCGCTGCCAACATGGAGCTGACCGAGTCCGAGGCAAAAGGGTTCTGGCCAATCTATGATCAATATCAGAAGGATTTGCAAAAAATTAACCAGCGCATGACCACTGTGCTGGAGAGCTATGCGGCAGACTATCGAAGTCACTCGCTCACAGATGAGAAGGCGAAAAAACTTATCAGCGAAGCAACCGCAATCGATGAAGCCGAAGGTAATCTCAAAAGCACCTATGCTCCAAAGCTGAGTAAAGTGCTCCCCATTAAGAAAGTCGCGCGGTATCTGCAAATTGAAAACAAGATCAGAGCCGTGGTGAAGTACGATATCGCGTCGGGGGTGCCTTTGGTGCGTTAAGAAGCACTGTCCGTGCGAAATTTGTCGATCACACTTACCATTCAGCGAAGTTGAGGAGTGTCGAGTAATGATTAAGGTTGCGATCGGTACCTTTGTCAGCGTTGTAATTTTGGCGGGAACCGCCATGGGCCAGCGGCTCGATGGCACGCTCAAAAAGATCAAAGACTCGTCGGTTTTCAGCCTCGGCTATCTTACTTCGGCACCGCCATTTTCCTTCCCGGGTCCGGACAAACGACCGGTCGGTTATTCGATCGATCTCTGCACGCAGATCGCGGGCAGAATCCAGAAAGATCTCAATATCAATCTGAAACTCAATTGGGTTCCAGTCACCACTGAGAACCGTCTTGAAATGGTGGCGTCGGGCAAGGTCGACATCGAATGTGGAACGACCACTGCCAGTCTATCGCGCCAGGAGCGGGTCGATTTCAGTCTGATGACTTTTGTCGACGGCGGTGGCTTGCTGACCAAGAAGGATTTCAGCCTGCGCGCCGTGGGCGACTTGGCGGACAAACGAATCGCCGTGATTCCCGGAACCACGACTGAGGCCGCCCTGATGAAATTTCTGAAAGATGAATTCATCACTGTGCAAACGGTTCGAGTTAAAACCCATATTGAGGGACTCATGGCCGTGGATAGTGGCGCCGCTGATGCTTTCGCTTCCGACCGCGGTATTCTGGCCGGCTTGGCCGTGACGTCGAAGGATCCGAGCAAATTCGCCCTTCCCGGCATTTTATTCTCCTACGAGCCCTATGGATTCATGGTGCGCCGCAATGACGCCGCATTCCGGCTTATCGTTAACCGCACGTTGGCGGGGCTTTACCGTTCAGGGGAAATTTTAGAGATCTACGACCGATGGTTCGGTGCCTTTGGTAAACCGAGCCAAGCCATGCAGGCGATCTATATGCTCAACGGACTGCCGGAGTAACCTAGTAATGATTTGCGTATTTGCTCGCTGGCTAGACTTACGGATGATCAAGACCGTAGCACTGCGTTGCGGCTTCGGAATGCTTGTGCTGGTGATGGGATGCAGTTCTGCGGCAGAAATGGCAGCAAAGCACGAAGGTGTTTCAGTCGATGATATCGAAGATTGTGAAACGAGGTTGTGCTTTCTCAAGCTTGGTCCCGAAGTCCTCGACAAAAAAGAGAATGCGGACGGGAGTCTCACCGAAATTTATCGGGTAAAAAGAGAGCGGGGATCGAGCGCGAGGTCGTTTACTCACGGAGTATTATCCCTCGGCACGCTTGGGGTATGGAACGTCGTCGGCACTCCAATCGAGGGATTGATGTCGAGTGATGAGTTTATCGTGTTCCGGGTTTTTTACGATACCAAGGAAAAGGCGAAGAAAGTAGAAATACAGGATTGATCGAGTTTTCAGGTTAAGCCCACGACCCTGTGCATAGTGCATATCCGACGACGCAATTCGGGAGAATGAGAGGCGCGACAATGAAACGACTCCGAACTCTTGCTCTCCTTTTCTTGGCGGCTTTTGGGATTGTCTTTGAGCTTGGCGGGATGGGTGATGCCCATCCAGGATTGGTTGACGGCTATGGCTGTCATCGTGGCCCGGACAAGGTCACCTATCATTGTCACCAGGGACAGTTCGCCGGCAGGACCTTCAAATCGAAGGAAGAGTTTCTGCGCCAGCTCCGCGGCGGTAAGGCCGAGCAGTTATCTCCCAAAGCAAACCCGCCTCAGACCCCGAAGAAGCCTGAAGATTAGACGGACGGCAGCTCCGCGGGAAAGCTCCCAAGACCGCACCGTTTTAGATGCTCGGTAGGCATTCATGCCGACCCTCCCACTACTTCGGACTGTCTTGTGAAAGTGCCGAGCTTACGCACTGCTTTGGGCGTCCTTGCCGCCCTTGCACTGGTCCTTGGGTTCATGGCGGTTCTTGTTCTACCTCGCATCATCGATGGTGAGATGATCAAGCGTCGGATCATCACCGATTTAACACATCGGCTCGCGGTCAACTTGAGCATTGGCAAAGCTGAAGTCCTATGGTTTCCACAACCAAGCATCGTGTTCAATAAGGTTGAGATCTCTTTCGAAGACCATGATCGGATTTCTATCGAAGCCGTAAAAGTATATCCCTCCCTGCTCAATCTGCTTCTGGCCCGGGTGGTCATGCATCGCGTGTTCGTGGTCGAGCCCAAGTTCGCATTTCTGCTGCCCGGCGAATCAAAGAAAAATTTCGATCTCGAAGCTTTGGAACAAAAAATAGGCTCGGCGTTGGTTGGTTTTACAGCGGAAATTCCGGTCCCACGGATCACTTTGTCGAACGGATCGCTTGAACTTAGGCGAGGGGACAAGCCTCCCATTGTGTTTGAGAACCTTGAGGCGCAAGCGATGGTTTCCACGCGTGAACTAAACGTTGCATTGAGAGCGCGATCGAACATCTCCGAAACGTTGAAGATTGAGGCGAAAGTGTTACCCGGCAATTTCGTTTCGGAATTGAGCATCGGTGTCCATCGACTCCGGCTCAGCGAAGCGCTAGCTCTTATCCCGTCGAGCACTGTTGTGCCCTTGCGGGAAGGCAATGCCACTTTCGAAGTGAAAATTGCAGCCACCGGGCTGCACAAAATCCAGATGGAGGTCCGTGGATCGACCGGAGACATGATTCTTACACGGCACCAGCGCACGACCACAGTCAAAGTCGACCGCTTGCTAGGTTCCATGACCTACGGAGAAGGCGCCTTTGAGATCGTCGTCAAGCGGCTGGACCTAACCTCGCCGCGGCTTCAAGTGTCTGGACGGGTAAGCAACCATGCCGGGTCGGTAGTCGCAAGTCTCAAAGCCCGCGACGGGGATATTGCAGAACTGCGCAGTCTCGCCTCGAGCATGTTCGGTGATGCTGAGGAAGTGAAGAAAATACTTCAGCACGTACATGCGGGGAAAATTAGTGAAATCGCCGTCGAAAATACGGGGCGCACGCTAACTGATCTGGTGTCGAGTAAGAGCCTTGTCGCCTCCGCTTCGCTGCGCAACTGTAATATTTCTGTTCCTGCGACTGAACTCCAATTGACAGGTGTGGATGGAGCCATTCGGTTCACTGACGGCGTTCTGGAGGCAAAGGAAATCGCCGCGAATTTAGGAACAGCCAAAGCATGGAATGGTACGCTCAAACTTGGCCTCGCGACCAAACCGTTGCTGTTTCATCTCGACATCTGGATTGACAGTGAAGCAGCCGAGTTGCAACGCGTTCTGCTCAAGGTCTTGCATGACGAATCTTTCCGCAGAGAATTGCTGAAATTACGAAGTGTCGAGGGCGAGCTGTCGGGTCGGCTGATTCTTGGTGATTCCATCGACGCCCTTTCGCCGATTGTGAAAATTTCCAAAGCGGATATTCGTGCGACCTACGAGCCGGTCCCATTCCCGATCGCGATTCGAAGAGGTCAGCTGAACTATCAGGGAAAGATCGCTTCCCTAGAAGATGTGGCGGGTTCCGTGGGGGACTCTAACTTCAGTGGGTTGGCAATGACGTTTCATCGGGACGGAAGCCATCAATTTAAGCTTAACTCAAATCGTGCTCTGGTGGACTTGCAACAAACAGAGACACTGCTCCGTGCCTTCGATGCGACGCGGACCTCGATCGAAAAAGTCCGCTCCATGCGCGGTCAAATCGAATTTCAAAACTTCGAGTTGGGGGGCTCCTATAACGATCCCGCAGGGTGGATCTACGTGAGCACCGGCACCTTCCGCCAAGCGGATTTCAGGCAGGTGAATTTTCCCGACAGAATTGTTGTGTCGCGCGGAAAGTTCGAGG
>Ga0310810_10008824_pt1 | contig 11634 bp, 8 predicted proteins | sample NCmetagenome_FD_207641 | JGI IMG/M metagenome (GOLD analysis project Ga0310810, IMG submission 207641) | Soil microbial communities from experimental microcosm in Duke University, North Carolina, United States - NC | ecosystem: Engineered > Artificial ecosystem > Soil microcosm > Unclassified ...
CAGGCGACCATGTTCGATGCGCATGACATAGTCCGGTGACAGGTGCCGCGGTACTTCAACGACCGTCACCACGGAATCCGCCCCGGTGTCGCGCAGCAGCGTCACGGCCTCGCGAATGTGATTGGGCCGTCGAAGGGGCGAAGTTGGCTGCAGCAGGACAACGATCTCTGGCGACCAGCCCTGCCGCGACAACTCGGCGAGCGCATGCTGGATGACCGGCGCCATCGGCGTATCGTCCGCTGCCAGCATGGCCGGTCGTAGGAATGGCACTTCGAGCCCCGCGCGACGACCCGCATCGGCAATGTCGGCAGAGTCGGTGCTCAAGACAAGTCGGTCGATGACACCGGATTCACGTGCGGCGCGCGCCGTGTAGTCCAGAAGCGAATGGCCGGCGAGCGGCTTCAGGTTCTTCCCCGGGACCCCTTTCGATCCCCCGCGCGCAGGAACAAGCCCGAGAACCGGCGCTCGAGTCACCGCTGACACGAGACGGTGGCAGTCGTCGCAGGCCGATACGCATCGATTGCATCGATGACGTCGCGCTCTCCGATTTCAGCCGCAAGGCAATGGAGATGACGCCAGGTGCGCTCATCCACTGCGGCACCTTCATGCATCAATAACTGGACAATCTCCGCGCGTCGTGCGAGCACGGCCGCCTCGAGCGGCGTCGCGCGACTGACCGAGAGAACGTTGGAACGCAGCGCGTACTCCGTATTCGGATCGGTGCCGGTTTCGATGAGGCGCGCGACTTCTCCTTGATCCCGAAGGGCGGCAGCCTCCGCAAGGTTGAGCGGGCCGCCGTGCCAGAACGTGGGTGTATATCCGAACATGGCCGCGCCGACCACCGCGCCACAAAAACTGACTGCGACCAGCGCCGGAATGGCCACGCAAAGGGCGGGCACATTCGTCAACCGAATCACGTGATTACGCGCCACTAGTAATCGATGTCGAACACCTGGTCCGCCCATCGCGGCACAAACCAGGGGTTGATGACGGGCCTGGCGAGCGCGTCGGTGCGCAACGCCGAGACGAGGCGATGCCCTACTGGATCTTGCGGCAGGTGATCACGCATCGCGGCCCAATCGTTGTGAAAGGCGAATGCCTGGCTCCGCAACACATGGTGCACACCGATCACGCGCACCGCCCACAGTGAACTCGCGGCCAGGAGAACCGCTGCCATCGCAATCGCGGCTCCGTCACGGCGGACCCGATTCAGCTGATCGCGAACGGCCCAGAACGCCACGAGCGCGTAGCAGGCGCCAGCCGAACTCATGATGACGTCCTTGGCGTATGCGAACGAGGCGACCGCGCTGGCTGCCAGCACGGCGCCGAAGAGGAGGAAATCCGCCCACATGTCGTCGCGGTGAGGTTCGCCGGCGGCACTACCCGAACGCGACAGTCGCCACGCAGCGATGCCGATCAGCGCCGTCGTGATCACCGATGACCCGATGTTGATCCACATGCGCGGAGGAATGTCTCCGGCTTCCCACGCTCGCCACACCACAATCGTGCCGTCGCGCGGCTCCGAGAAGAGTACCGACGACATCGATGCCAACACCGTATAGATGCTGAAGCGGCTGAGGCCCGGGCCGAAGCGCTGTCGAATCTGTTCCGGTTCCAGCCGCTCCGTCAGGTACCCGGAAGCGTTCTGTGTGTCCAGCGGAAGCATCGTGAGACGCACGACGAGGTACACCGCCATCAGCACGGTGACGCAGAGCAGGGCACGGTCTGAAACACCGCGACGTCCCGCCAAGCGTCCCGCCACGAGCGCGACCCACACGAGAACGCCAGATTCGAGCGTCAGACAGGCGGCGATCAACGTCAGCACGGCGGTCGCGTCGACCCACCATGTGTGACGCATGCGGGACAAATGCCTCGCCAGCAGGACGAGCACGACGATTGGCAGATACACGTTCACCGGGGTGGCTTCCTTCACGAGACCCGTAAACGTGTTGCTGCCGACAAGGACACTCAGCGCGAAGAGCGAAGCGGCGACGTCGACGCCCGTCTCGACACGCAGCGCGGCCACGAACAAGGCGAATGCCGCCACCAGGAGTGCAATGTGAAATGCCTTGTAGGCGATGTGTACATAGCCGTGCGACACGTCGAACAGCAGCTTTATCTCGGCAACCCAGAGTGGACGAAAATCGGTAGTCCCAATCTCCGAGGTGAACGAGGTCCACACTCCGGGCGAATGTCCAGCGTCGACGATCTTCTGCAGCGAATCGTGCACCTGGAGAGGCACCTTCAGAAGGCCATATCCCAGCGAGCCCACGATGAGCGCGGCGCAGACCGCGACGTAGAACCGGGGTGACACCGCGATCGTCACGTTCGACGTGGTGCGTTCTGCACGAAGCGTATTTCCCGAAGCAGCTCGGCGACGGAGGCATCAGACGGCATCGTGTCCACTCCCCCGGTGCCGGAACGGCACACGTAACTCACGTGGAGGTGATCGCTGGCGTAGTCGCTGCGGAGCACGTCGAACGCCGCGGTGCGCAGGTAGGCCACGATCGTGGGTTCGGTGAGGTAGTAGGGATGATCGATCTTGATCGCGTCTTCAACCGACCAGTTGCGAAGGTACGCCGCTCGAAAATCAACGATATCGATGAAGAGCACGCCGTCATCGGTGAGCAACTGCCGGACGCGCGTGAGCGTCCCCGCAATATCGAGCAGGTGATCGACCGTCTGACAGATGACGACGACGTCGAAGCGGCGTGTGCCGAAATCGTGGTGTTCGACCAGCCCCGAGATCGTCTCCAGCCCAAGACGCCGCGCCTCCTCGATTTCAAGCGGTGCCGGATCGATGACCGTCCCCTCCAGTTCGAATTCCCGAGCGAAGTGCGCCGCCACCACTCCAGTCGATCCTCCGATGTCGAGCAGCGTCCGTCGGGTGCCGCCGGCGATGAACGGTCGGAGGAATTCTGCGCGCTCAGCGGCGTAGTCGTGTTGTTCGGCCTGGATGGTGCGCGCATCGATGAGCCGGCCATGGAACGCGCTGACGAGCGGGCGATAGGTGCCGTTGTAGAAACGCGCATACGCCTCCGCTGTCAGGCGCGGGTTCAGAAACACGAGCCCGCACCGGCGGCACGCGTGCGCCTGCGCCGGATAGCCATACCGATCGCGGTGGGTGAGGATGACGAACTGGCCTGCGCCGCACAGGTTGCAGGTCGTCAGCGCCTGCTTGGGTTGCGCCGCGTAGTCATATTCGAGCGCGGCAATCCGTTCCCGGCGGTCAGCTGAAACCGTCGCCATTAGTAGGTCAGTCTCTTCTCGATCGTCAGCTCGGCCTGCGACAGACAGTCGGCTATACGCTCACCCGCTGTGCCGTCGCCATACAGCAGGTCCCGTGACAATCGTCCCCGTTTGACGTGCGCCGCGATGGCGTCAGCAATCTCGCGGCGGTCGTGGCGGACGTCAATCACGTTGCGCCCACGCTCCCGTCCAAGCTGCCGGGTGCCGATGTTCACCGCGGGCACACCCAGGTACGAACACTCCCGGATGGCGACGCTCGAATTGCCAACGATGGCGGTCGAGTTGCAGAGCAGGCGAAGGAAGTCCTCGGGGAACATGTTCCGGAACAGGTGAAAATTCTGCGGCTGCTCCTTTTCGCGGAACATCCGGATGCCTTTGGAGGTCCCATCGGATCCCGCGTCCACGTTCGGCCAGAACCACAGAACCGGCAGACCGAAGTCCTTGACCGCATATAACGTCTCATCGACCTGCTGCCGTGCTTCCTCGTACTCGGTCGTGACCGGGTGCTGCATCACGACGAGATAGCCGCGCGACAAATCCGCAGATGGACCGACGCCACCGTATTTTTCAAACGGATCGAAATCCATCTCCGGACGGCTGGCGACCTCCGCGGCGATATCGATGGAGGGACAACCGGTCACATGCACGTTGGCCGGATCTTCACCGAGTTTCTTGACACGCTCGCTCGCGAGATTGGTCGACACCAGATGAAGGTTGGCGAGCTTTGTCACCGAGTGCCGCACCTTCTCGTCGATCGAGCCGGTCACTTCACCACCCTGGATGTGCACGAGCGGGATGTTCATGTACGACGCGGCCACCGCCGTCGCGAGCGTCTCGTACCGATCCGCGATGGTGACTACCGCGTCTGGCTTGATGTTGTCGAACACCGTCGCCAGCTCCGAGAGTCCGATGCCGGTGGATTTGGCGGACGTGACCAGGTTTTCACCCTCGAGCACCATGTACACGCGCGCGATGATCGGAAATCCGTCGCGTTCAATCGAATGGATGGCGCTGCCGTATCGATCGAGCAGCGCTGACGCCGCGACGACGAGCTGCAGCTCGAGATCGGCGTGCCCGTCGATGGCTTTGAGCGCGGTGCGAATGCGGGAGTAGCTCGGACGAGCCGTAACAACGACGCAGATTTTTCTTTTTCGCTTGGTCAACCTACGCGAATCCTTCGATGTCTTCAGCGGCCAGGACCTGGTCGGCAGCGACGGGACGCGCCAGGCGGCGGCCGATGATGTCGTCCAGTCGATGCGGCGGAAGGCCAGTGCCCGGCTTTTTGATGGCGACGTGTTCGCGCGCGATCACGGTACCCGCCGGCAGGCTGGCGCTGGCGACGAGGCTTCGCGTGAACAGTCTTCGGAGCGGCGCGGTTTCCTGTGCCGATGCGTCCTTATCAAGCGGGTGCGCCCTCATTCGTTCAATGAACCGGATCCCCTCCACGAGCTGTCGTAGCTCCTGCGTGGTAATCGAAGCAATGACGTCGGGGCCGAACATCTCACGAGACAACGCGACGTGCACTTCGAGCATGTCCATGCCAAGGGCGGCTCCTGCCAGGCCCGGATACATCGTCGCCGAATGATCGGACAATCCAATCCAGCAGCCATAACGTTCGCGATAGAACGGAATCAGGTTGATCCCGATCTTTTCTGGCGGGCACGGGTAGGCTGTGGTGCACTGGAACACGCCCACCTCGACGTTGCGCGCGCGAACAGATGCAACGGCGCGATCGATCTCCTGGAGCGGGCTCATCCCGGTGGACAGCAGGACCGGCTTGCGCGTGTCGAGGATGCGGTCGAGGAGCGAGGTGTTCGACGTCTCGCCTGACGCGATTTTCCACAGCGGCATGCCGATGCGCTCGAGCAGATCGACAGCCTCGATCGAAAACGGCGACGAGAGGAACAGGATCCCGCGCTCGCGCGCGTGCTCGGCAAGTCCGCGCCACCCGTCCTCGGTGAACTCCATCCGCTTCCAGTAGTCGTACCGTGTCTGGTCCTGACGGCTGAACTTCACGCGGAACGGCTCGGAGGGGGTACTCTCGGCTGCCGCGATGTGCGTCTGGAACTTCACTGCGTCGGCGCCCGCATTGGCGATGGCGTCGACGAAGGCATGTGCGAGCCCGAGGCTGCCGTCGTGAGTGAGCGCGACTTCTCCGATGACGAGGCAGCGTCCGACACGAAGGAGAGGCTCGGGAGTCAAGGCTCAGGACTCATGGGGCGTCAGCGGTGAGATTAAGGCCTCTTGACCCATGCGTCTCGAGGGTTGAGGTATGTGGTTGGTGACCGGCTCCAAGGCCCGCAGATCAAGCGCTGCGAACCGACCCGCTTTCGCCCGTTGGCATGCGCGTAACATGAACCCCAGGTGTGCGTGCAACCACTTCGGATCGATGTAGACCGCGGATGTGTTGACGCCGAGCATCGGCGCGAGCCACGCCACGCTGCCGCACGTCCCCACAAATGCCTGCGCACCGGCAATGATCTGCGTCTGGACCGCGAGGTTGTTGTTCGGGGTCATCCACGGTTTGGCGCTGATCACCCGCGTAGACGGTCCGAAGGCGTAATCCGAGTGCTCGTCGAGTACCAGCCCCGTATCAAGCAGGACGACGGGGGTGCGCTCGGCGAGGCTGTCGATGAACCACGCGAGCGCGCGACGCACGTCCGGCGTGTCCGGCAGCGATCGCGCCGCATAGAACTTCACTGCGACGTACTCGCGAGGAAGCTTTGCGATGTCGACCACGTCGGACGGTGTGATTGCATCGAAGCGCGTATGAGCGTCGACAAAGCTTTGCGCCCGGTGCCCCGACCAAAAGAGCGAGAACAGTCGATACATCAGCGACGGATGCAGGACCGCGACCCGGTCGCCCACAACTCGTTCGACGACCTGAACCACCTCGCGGTCAAACGCAGAGACCTCCAACTGTTTCGTCGCGCCACGCTCGGCCGTCCGCCGCGCAAAGTCGGCCGGGTCGATGTGATCCCAGATCTCCACGTAACGGTCGGCGATGCCGCGGTACCAGGACGCGACGCCTCCACGCGAGACGGCGACAACACGCGACGGGTCGAGACGGAAGGCCGCCTTGACCCATCGAAGGAATGGCAACCAGTAGAGCACCTCGAAGCCGACTTCCGAGAGCCACGGCCCCGCAACAATCGTTTCGGCACTGTTGACGGCCGCATCAATCTCGTGCTCGACGGCCCAGCCGGTGCGTGACCACTGACGCTCCTCGCGCATCTCCGCGCGGTGGCGAAGCGCGTCGCGCAGCGGCCGCTTAGCCCTTCGTAACAAACTCATGATGCGCGGCGCCGAAACCGAGCCGAAGCATGTCCACGGAACGCAGATCGAGTTCGACGAAGCTCCCCTTGCGCAGGCCTGAGAACACACGTTTGGCGACCTCGAGATGGTCGAACCGGAAGCCGGTGATGTGCGAATAGAACGTCAGTGCGTGCGTTCCCGACAGCGGGGCCACGTAAGAGAACCCGCCATAGGTCCCGACGTACGCTTCGGCCCCGGCAATGACCCGCGTCTGCACGTCGAGATTTGTCGCTGGTGTCATCAGGTGATCGATCGTGTGAATGCGGCTGCGATTCGCCTTCGCGATATCGGAGTGATCGTCGAAACGGTGCGGCGTGTTCAGCAGGACGACGTCCATGTGACGTGTCAACTCGTCGAGATACGACGCGACGAACAGGTGATTTTCGGGAGTGTCGGGCAGCGCCGTGTTGCTGTAGAACTTCGCTGCCACATATCGCTCCGGCAACTGGCTTCGCAGATCACCGAGATCGACAGGCGGCAACGCTCCGAACGACGTGAATGCCTCGATGAGTGTGACCGGAACCCGCTGAAACCAGAAGTGATCGAACAGGCGGTACATGGTCGACGGATGCAGCAGACGTACACCGCTCAGTCCACGCCTCTCGCTGACCTTGGCGATGATCTCGCGATCGAAGCTCGATATGTCGACGTGCTTGAGACGACCGCGCTGCTCGACGATGCGTGCCTCGTTGCGCACACGGAACTGTTCCGGCGAATAGAACGACAGGACATCTTCGTAGTTCGTCGTGATGTCGCGATACCAGGAGGCGGCCCCGCCACGTGAGATGACGACGAGTTGCGACGGGTCGAGGTTGCCGTACGCCTTCGCCCAGGCGAGGAATGGAATCCAGTAGAGCAGCTCGAATCCGGCTTCGGAGAGCCATGGGCCGATGAGGATCGGTCGACCGCTTCGACCGAGGCCGGTTATCAGCTCGCGAGTTTCCTCCGCTTCCGGAAGGTTCCATCCTGCGAGCTTTTTCGCGGGATCGCGCTGGCGTCCGGGCTTGGGCGTCAACGCGGACGGCGGCCCGAGCGGTCCCGCGGTCAGCTCTTTTTCGCCAAGCTGCTTTTGTGCGAACTGCTTCATCCAGACGAATACGCGCCGTCGGCCGTCCTGCAACACCTTCTTGATGTGGAGGCGCACGCGCTTTCGATGCGGCTGCGTGAGCAGGAGCAGCTGCAGCGCGGCGACGGCCGGATACAACACGAGACGCAGCGCGCGATCCGCCACATTGTTGCCAGAAGGTTGTGGGGCCGGCACTGTTGCGAGCTGCTCGACCGCGTCGGCAAACCGTGGCGTTGCAGCCTCCGAGAGGCCGAAAGGACGAATGAAGCCTTCGGCAAAGCGGCGCGCGTTCGGGTCGCCGCCGCCTTCAGCCGCGAGCGAGCTGGCCAGCAGCTGCACATGTTCGTCAAGCGTGCGCGCGACTCGGAGCAGCCCCCCGTTCACATCCAGCAGGTAATGAAAGTGGATCGTGCCTTCCTGGTTGTGCCTCGAGATGTCCGCGTCGAGGACGGTATGAACCGGTTTACCAACAACGGCCGCTTCCAGAAATGCGCTCGTATTGAGACCGACAACCGCCGCGCTGTAGTACATCGAGTCGAAGTAATCGTTCTTCGCCTCATCGTCAACCGGATGATCGCCCCAGAACGCGATGTTCCTGAAGCCGGACAGATCGATCTGCTTCCACTCTTCCGGGCGAGCGGGGTGCGGTCGGATCAGAATGCCGATGTCATGGAGGCGAGGATCGCTGCTCGTGCGAAGCGCTTCCACCCAACGCTCCACAAAAGCGGGTTCGCTGGCGGTGCCGCGAAACAGCGACGAGCACAGATACACAACAAACGGACGATCCGAGCGGAGGCCGACGCGCGAGCAGAAGCTCTCGCGGCTGCGCGACGGCACCCGGCCAAACCACTGATCGTAGGGATGCGCGCCGGTAACGACCACCCGGTCGCCGGCCACGCCGTGCATCTCGATCGCTTCCTGCTTCTGAACGTCGTTCCAGACCAGCAACAGATCCGGCACGTTGCGAATCAGCGCTTTGCTCGACAGGTGATCCCAGCTCGCCACGGGGAGCGCGGTACGAATCCCAAGCGCTTTGGCCGCCGCCAGGTGATCCATCTGCGGCGACCCGAGCTCGATGAGCGGTGTCACGAGCACGGCATCGGGGTCGTGGCTTGCGATGTAACGCTCGAGATCGGCGCGGACGGGAATGCCACGCTCCAGCGTGCGTAACAGCAGCGCGAACCTCTGTCGTCCGCCTCGACCGAGTCGCTCCGCGATGGCGACAACACTGCGTGGCGCGCGGGGGCGCGCCCGCGCGCGAATGTGCGGTGTGGTCGCGTAGCGGGGGTCGAGGTAGCGCAGATAGTCGATACCGAGCCGCAGCCGCTTCGCAAATTCACCCCACGCATCGGGTGCGCGGCCTGGGGTCGTCGCGAGCGTAATGTTGGGATATCGCTCCGCAAGCCGCTCAACCATCCGCCGGCCGCCCATCGACTCCTCGCGATCGGCAGACAGCCTCAGCTCGTGGCCGCGACGCGCGAGCTCTGCGATCGAAGACTCGAAGAGCCGGAGGTACGAATAGTGGCGGGCGAAAAAGAGAATCCTCACAGCCAGCTGACTTCGCGTCCCTCGCTGTCGGCGCGACGGAGCTTTCCGTCGATCTCGCGCCTGTTGAGCAGCAGCTTACGACCGCTCGGAATGCGCTCCAGCGCGCGGAGCGTGATGAGGCCGAATCGCGCGACGAAGGCGGGCGCGCTGACGGCATGCGGCGGTCGCAGCGTCCCCAGCTCTTCGACGGCGTCCGCCAGCACACGCGTGGCCGACACGTCGAGGCCGAGAGGCCTCACGAACGTGCCGACGAACTCACGCTGACGCCGGAGGATCTCCTCAGTGTTCCCGGCGAGAATCGACGCCAGCTGCGCGCAGTGCTCGCCGAGCGAGCGTGAAGTGGTCAGTAATCCGCCGTCCACCAGATAGTGAAAGTGCAGCGTCCCTTCCTGATTCGGTCGAAACTCTTCGGGCAGAATGGCCAGTACAGGAGAACCGACGATGCCAGCCTCGATGAACGCACTGGTGTTCAGCCCGACAACGGCTGCGCTGTAATGCAGCGATTCGAAGTAATCGGCGCGTGACTCAGCGTCGATGGGATTGTCGCCCCATAACGCGAGGCCGGGAACCGTTCGCCAATCGACCTCGTCCCACTCACGTTTCCTGGACGGGTGCGGACGTACGAGGATCGCTGTATCGCGGAGACGTGGATCCGAAGACGATCGCAGGGCCGAAGCCCACTTCAGCACGAAGTGCGCTTCCGACGGACTCCCTGGAAACAGCGCGGAACACACCCAGAGTACGAATGGCCCGTCATCTGGCAACCCGACGCGCCGCATGAAATCCGCGCGGCTTCGAGCAGGCCGTTGATCGAACCAATGGTCGAACGACTGGGCACCGGTCAAGACGACCCGCTCCGCTGGTACACCATGCATCGCAGTCGCTTCATGCCGCTGGACGCCGTTCCACACGAACAATCGATCGGGCAGGTCGCGGATGATGGCCTTACTGGAGAGATGGTCCCAACTCCAGACACACACTGCCGTCGGAATGCCCCGCGCCCGCGCGCTGCGCAACAGATCGAGTTGAGATGAAGGGACCAGGCCAATCAACGGTGTAATCACCACCGCGTCAGGCGCCTGTGCGTCGAGAAAACGTTCAATATCCGGACTGGCCGGAATCGAACGATCAATCGCGTGCAGCGCACGCGCCAGCAACCGTCGCGCTCGCCGCGAGCGGAACAACCCGTGCTCGGCGAGCGCAATGAATCCGCTCGGTGTCCGCACCTCCGCTCGCTGCCGCAGCGCGGGCGTGCCTTCGTACTCGGGCTCCAGGTACCGGAGGTAATCGAGGGTCAGCCGGACTTTGGTGGCGAGAAAGCGAGTCTTCTGCTCGCGGGTGGGCACCTTCCCGCATGTGACGTTCGGATGAGCGTCCGCCAGGCGCTGGACGATGGACTGTCCGCCGAGTGCGGATTCGTGACGCTCCGCGCCGAGATAGAGCTGGTGCCCTCGTGCCGCCAGCTCGGCGACCATCGACTCGATGTTGCGGTAGTAGCCGTTGTGAAGAGCCGCGACGAGAATCCTCACCGGCTCGACCTTCGCAGTCCCGCGCGATGCGTGAACATCAGGATTTCGTACACCGCCTTGCGGCTCGCCCGGCGGCTCTTGCCCACCAGCCTTCTGCCGCCGACGAGCGTGTAGTAGACGGCGTGGTGAAAGGCCTTCTTCACCAGCTTCTTCGCGAAATGCACCTGATCAACGCCGCGACCGATGCTCTTGGACGTGTCCGTCTTGCGGGTCGCGCGCCAGGCCGACGCGACGAGGTAGGTCGCAATCATCGACCACGCAAAACCTTCGCGGCGCAAAAGGACTGCGTGCTGCAGCGAGGGCGGCCAGTTGAATCGCGGCGGCGGTGAGCCGGCAAAGAGCGACAGACGCTGGCGATCGATACTCGCGCCATCGGCTTGACGGCGCCACCATAGCGGCTCCGCGACCTGCCGGATCTCGCCGAGTTGCGACAGCTCCGCGACGAGCAGTCGGTCCGGATTGAGAACCGGCCTGAAAACACCGGCCGCGGTGAGCGCGCGCATCCGGATGAGGCCGTAGACCATGTCGCCGGATCCGAAGCCCCTCCAGCAGAAGCGCCGCCACCGTTCGCGTGGATCGGCAATCCCCGACGTGTCGAACACGCGCGGCTCTTTGTCAATGAGTTCGCCGGCCTCGTCTACACGAAGCGTCTGTGGATATGCGAGCACCGCCTCCGGATGCGCGTCGAGCTCCGCGACCATACGCGCGAGCCATTGCGGGGCCCACCGATCGTGATCGCTGACCCACGCGAAGTACTCGGCAGATGGATACTCGCGGCGCGCAATGTCGACGACTTCCTTCCACGTCGGCACCATGCCGTGCCGTTGGGCATGGCGCCAATAGCGAACCCGGCCGTCTCGTGCTTCGTACTCGCGCGCGATCTGCTCACTGTCGATGCTCGACCCATCGTCGAGCATGACGAGCGCA
>Ga0310810_10008825_pt1 | contig 11634 bp, 10 predicted proteins | sample NCmetagenome_FD_207641 | JGI IMG/M metagenome (GOLD analysis project Ga0310810, IMG submission 207641) | Soil microbial communities from experimental microcosm in Duke University, North Carolina, United States - NC | ecosystem: Engineered > Artificial ecosystem > Soil microcosm > Unclassified ...
GACAGCGCCGAGATCGGCGTGTCGTTGCCCATCGAGCCGACCGCTTCCTCGCCGGTGGTGGCCATCGGCGTCATCAGGAACTTGATGTCTTCCTGCGTGTAGCCGAACGCCTGCTGGCGATCGAGCAGAGCGAGGTTCGACTTCGGCGCGTGGTTGTCGGTGCCCGGAAGCTCTTCGAGGACGATCTGCGTCGCCTTGAGCCATTCCTTGTAAGGATGGCTCTTTGCAAGCGTCGCCTTCAATTCCTCGTCGGGAATGAGACGGCCCTCGTCGAGGTCGACGAGCAGCATCTTGCCCGGCTGGAGCCGCCACTTCTTGATGATGTCCTTCTCCGCGATCGGCAGCACGCCCATCTCGGAGGCCATGATGATGCGGTCGTCGCGCGTCAGGAAATAGCGCGCGGGGCGCAAGCCATTGCGGTCGAGCGTGGCGCCGATCTGGCGGCCATTGGTGAAGGCGAGGGCGGCCGGGCCGTCCCACGGCTCCATCAGCGCGGCGTTGTATTCGTAAAAGGCGCGGCGCTCCTCGTCCATGAGCGGATTGCCCGCCCAGGCCTCGGGCACCATCATCATCATGGCGTGCGCGAGCGAGTAGCCGCCCTGCGTCAGGAATTCGAGCGCGTTGTCGAAGCAGGCCGTGTCCGACTGGCCCTCATAGGAGATCGGCCACAGCTTCTCGATGTCCTTGCCGAACAGCGGCGAGCCGACGGAGGCTTGGCGTGCCGCCATCCAGTTGACGTTGCCGCGCAGCGTGTTGATCTCGCCATTGTGCGCGATGTAGCGGTACGGATGGGCCAGCGACCAGGTCGGGAACGTATTGGTCGAGAAGCGCTGGTGGATAAGCGCGATGGCCGACTCGAAATCCGGATCGTGCAAATCAGGGTAGTAGGTGCCGAGCTGGTCGGCGAGGAACATGCCCTTGTAGATCACCGTGCGGCAGGAGATCGACACCGGGTAATAGCTCGCGACGCGGCGCTCCCGCTTCTTGTAGACGGCGTTCGAGATCGCCTTGCGCAGGATGTAGAGCTTGCGCTCGAACTCGTTCTCGGAAAGCTTCTTCTTTCCCTTGCCGATGAAGACCTGCATGTGCTTCGGCTCGGTCGGCTTGACCGACTCGCCGAGCGTGGAATTGTCGGTCGGCACGTCGCGCCAGCCGAGCAGCGTGAGGCCTTCGCGCGCGATCACCTCTTCATAGATGTCGCGGATGATCTGCCGCCACGTTGCTTCCTGCGGCAGGAAAAGGTGGCCGATGCCGAATTCGCCGGGCGCGGGCAGGGTGAAGCCCGCGTCCTGCGCCTTCTTCGCGAAGAACTTGTGCGGGATCTGGACGAGGATACCGGCACCGTCGCCCATGCGCGGGTCGGCGCCGACCGCGCCGCGGTGCTCGAGGTTGCACAGGATGCGCAACCCGTCCTCGATCAACTGATGCGACTTGCGGCCCTTGATGTCGGCGATGAAGCCGACGCCGCAGGAATCCTTTTCCAGCGACGGATCGTAGAGACCCTCGGGCAGCGGCATGCCGGGGTCGAGCGTCGCCGTGCGCGAAAGTTTGGCGTCGCGGGCGTCGAGCTCGCGTTGGAGATAACCTGCGCCGTTCTTTCGCTCAGTCATTGTGGCACCCTGCCTCGCCCGCGGTCGCTAGAGCCGCCGGCGTACCCGTCTCGTCCGCGGCGGTCCGCCGCGTGCCAAGCACAACCGTTCCAGTAGATGGGGCGGCTTTCGCCCGGCACTGTCGCCGAAGCGCGCCACACCCGTTTCGCCGCCGGTCCCGCCCTGCGCTCTGGAGGCCACGACCGTGCCGACGCCATTAGGACAGCATTACTGTCCTAATGGACCATGCCAAATTTTGCCCTGCCACACAAGGCCGGTCCACGCCGGAATCGTGTTCCTGCGTGGTTTTGTTGCGGCGGTGCATCGCTGTCGAGCAACAAGCGGAACACGGGACGCGCGATGACGCAACGGCGTTGCCGCCGGCCGCCCGGAAGGCGCTCCCGGGATTAACCGATTTAGTGTGAATCGGGGAAATGCGCGTTTTCCGCGCGGCGGATGGCTAAAGTTTTCCGGAATTTCTCTCGGAGCCTTGGCCATGAGCACCCAATACGCCGCCCACGACGCGGCCTCCGGCGAAGTCGCGATGGCGCGGCTCGCCGACCGGCTGGCGACGCTCGCGCCGCCGGCGCCCCTCGAACTCTCGCGCATGCAGGCCGTGTCGATGCCGCGGCCGTCGGCGGCGGTGCAAACCGCGCTGTCGACGAGCGCCGCGATCGCCGCGCGCGCCGCCGAACGCGCACGCCGTTCCCGTTCGATCATCGGCGTCACCGTCGACGGCTTCATCTCCGCCTGCGCGGCGGTTCCGTATGCGCTGGTCGCGCTGTCGCTGCGCCTGTTGATGGCGCGCATCTTCTTCCTCGACGGCCAGGCCCGCATTGACGGCCCGCGCTTCTCGCTGCACGTGCCGATCGAGAAGATTCCGTTCAGCCTGCCGTTCAAGCTGCCGAGCCTCGATTTCTCGGCCGTGCTGCCGTTGCAGATCAAGGCCGACATGATCGCCGATTTCGCGACCGCGTCGCCGCCGATCCCGCTGCCGCCGTCGATTGCGGCGTATGCCGTCGGCTATGCGGAATTCCTGCTGCCGATCTGCCTCGTGCTCGGCTTCGCCACGCGCTTCGCCTCGCTCGGGCTGATGTTCATCACCGCGCTGATCGCGATCTTCGTCGTGCCGAACGCTCTGCCCGGCGAGCCGATCTTCTGGGGCGCGATCCTGATCGTGCTGCTGTCGCTCGGCGGCGGCACGCTGTCGGTCGACAACATCATCCGCCTGGTCGCGCGGCGGTAAAGCCATGGGCAAGCGCGCGGCCACGCTGCTGATCGCGTCCGTGGTGGGGTTCGCCGCGCCGATCTCGCTGTATGCCGCCGGCTCGCGCTATTTCGAGCCGACGACCGCGGCCGACGCGATGCCGGCCTACGAGATCCTGACGCGGTTGCGTTCGCTGGCGCTCGACCCGATCGGCCAGCCGCTGCGGCGCGGTCCCTATTACATCCTGCACGCCTATGACCGGCGCGGCACCGAAATGCGGGTCGTGGCCGACGCGCATTTCGGCGACGTGATCTCGGTGACGCCGGCGACGCTGGTGTCGCTGCCGGGAGCGGGGACCGTCGGCGGCGCGCGCATCATCCACGTACCGGCGCCGGGCGAGGAAGAGGCCTCCGTCACGCCGGGCGCCGAGCCGGAGCTTGAGCAGGGCCCGCCGGACGAACCGGTACAGCGGCCAGCAGCGAAGCCGCATCCGAAACCGGCGGCGAAACACGTGAGCAAGCGCGAGCCGGAAGCACGCCGCCGGCCGTTCTCGGCAGAGCCACCGCCGCCGCCGCCACCCGCACCGGCCGAGCGCCGGGCGGTCCTGACCGCGCCGCCGCCGCCGGCCGCTCCGCTCGACGATGGGCCGACGCCGCTTCGTCCGACGCCTCACTTCGGCGGCCCGAGCCAGGCGACCGTGGTCATCCCGCCGCCGCCGGTGCCGCCGGCGCCGCCGGCATCGGAACCGGCGCCCGCCGAGCCCGCGCCGGTGCAGGACTGATCGTCCTCCAAATCGCCGCCCGGCATGCTATCTAGCGGGCATGCTCGACACCAAGCTCACCACCGTTGCACCCGTGCTGGTGCGCATGCACCCGCGCGACAACGTCGCCATCGTCGGCAATGACGGTGGCCTGCCGGCTGGAACCGAACTCCCCGGCGGCGTCGTGCTGGGCGAGCGCGTGCCGCAGGCGCACAAAGTAGCGATGACCGACCTGCCGAAAGGCGCCGAAGTCATCCGCTATGGCGTCGTCATCGGCCGTGCTCTGAAAGACCTTCCGGCAGGAAGCTGGGTCAACGAGCGCCTTCTCGAAATGCCTTCGGCTCCGGGCCTCGACACATTGCCCATGGCGACGGTGAAGGCGGAGATGTCGCCGCTCGAGGGCTATACGTTCGAGGGCTTCGTCAACAAGGACGGCTCGGTCGGCACGCGCAACGTGCTCGCCATCTCGACGACAGTGCAATGTGTGGCCGGCGTGCTCGACGTCGCCATCGACCGCATCCGCCGCGAGCTGCTGCCGAAATACAGCAACGTCGACGGCGTCGTCGGCCTCGAGCACGTCTATGGCTGCGGCGTCGCGATCGAAGCGAAGGACGCGCCGATCCCGATCCGCACGCTGCGCCACATCGCGCAGAATCCGAATTTCGGCGGCGAGGTGATGGTCGTCGGTCTTGGCTGCGAGAAATTGCAGCCGGAGCGGCTGATGCCGCCCGGCACTGTGCCGGCGATGACGCAGGTGCGGCTTCAGGATGAGAAGCATGTCGGCTTCGGCTCGATGGTCGACGACATCGTCGCCACCGCCGAGGAGCATTTGCAGCGCCTGAACGCGCGCAAGCGCGAGACCGTGCCGGCCTCGAAGCTCGTGGTCGGCACGCAGTGCGGCGGCTCCGACGCCTTCTCCGGCGTCACCGCCAATCCTGCGGTCGGCTTCTGCACGGATTTGCTGGTGCGCGCCGGCGCGACCGTGATGTTCAGCGAAGTCACCGAAGTGCGCGACGGCATTGACCAGCTCTCCGCCCGCGCCGCTTCGCCCGAAGTGGCGCAGCAATTGATCGACCAGATGGCCTGGTACGACGCTTATCTGGCGCGCGGCGGCGCAGACCGCAGCGCCAACACGACGCCGGGCAACAAGGCCGGCGGCCTGTCCAACATCGTCGAGAAGGCGATGGGCTCGATCATCAAGAGCGGCACGGCGCCGATCGCGGGCGTCATCGCGCCAGGCGAGCGTGCCACCGTGTCGGGTCTGAATTACGCCGCGACGCCCGCAAGCGACTTCATCTGCGGCACGCTGCAACTGGCCGCCGGCATGAACCTGCACGTCTTCACCACCGGCCGCGGCACGCCTTACGGGCTCGCCACCTGCCCGGTGGTCAAGGTCGCGACGCGCAGCGAGCTGGCGCGGCGCTGGCACGATCTGATGGATCTCGATGCCGGTCCGATCGCCGCGGGTCAATCGACCATCGAGGAGATGGGCTGGGCGTTGTTCAAATTGCTGCTGGAGACGGCGTCCGGCCGCAAGACATGGGCCGAGCAGCACGGGCTTTCAAATTCGCTGGCGCTGTTCAATCCCGCGCCGGTGACCTGACGCGCCGCGTCACGTCCTCAGAACACATAAAAGAAGCGCCCCGGGGGGCATCCCGAGGCGCTTCCCGTTTTGGAAGGTTCGAAACCGTTAGGCCGCGACCTTCGCGTCGACAACCTGCGGCTTGGCCACATTGTTGCCGATCGGGATCTGCCGCGGCTTCTTCGCCTCGGGGATCTCGCGCGCGAGATCGACGTGGAGCAGGCCGTTCTCCAGCTTCGCGGCCTTCACGACCACGTAGTCGGCGAGCTGAAACACGCGTTCGAAGGCGCGCGCGGCGATGCCCTGATAGAGCACTTCGCCGGTCTGCTCGTCCTTGGCCTGCTTGCCGCCCTTGACCGTCAGCGTGTTGTCTTTCGCCTCGATCGACAGGTCGGCCTCGCCGAAGCCGGCGACGGCAATGGTGATGCGGTAGTCGTTCTCACCGGTGCGCTCGATGTTGTAGGGCGGATAGCCCGGAGCGCTCTCGAAGCCGTCGAGCATCGAGAAGAGGCGGTCGAAACCGACGGTGGAACGATAGAGGGGAGCAAGGTCGAACGTACGCATAAGCATATCCTCCGTGTTGAGCGACATGCGGCGGCCCGCCTGATGGCCGGGCCAGACCGTGCGCAGCCGTGATTGGCCTGCGCATCAGGAAATGTAGGGACGGGGATCGGGCGTTCAAGGGGGTGGGCGAGCACCATAGGCTATTGATTTATTGAGAGAAATTGTCCGTGATCGGACAGCCTTGGTCCGTCATATCGAGGCTCGCGGGCGAAGCCAGCGAGCCTCGAAAGTTCTCTGGGTCAGTGGTCCTTCGAGGCCCGCGCGTCGGTCGCGTGGGCGCTCGGGACGACGGGAGAGGTAAGCGCGATTGAGCCGACTCCCCGCCTGCTATAAGCCATGGCCATGAGGCCGCGGCGGCCTCGCGGCCGTTCATGAAACTCGTCTCCATTCCCGCCAATCCGGTTCCGGACCAGGTCGTCACCGGCGCGATCAAGACGCCGGACGGCGTCAGCTTGCGCTTTGCGCGTTGGGCGCCGCCGCCGGGCCGCAAGGGAACGGTCGTCGTCATGCAGGGCCGCGCCGAGTACATCGAAAAATACTTCGAGACGGTGCGCGACCTGCGCGCGCGCGGCTTCGCGGTCGCGACCTTCGACTGGCGCGGCCAGGGCCTGTCCGATCGCGCATTGTCCGACCGGCGCAAAGGGCACGTGCGCAATTTCTCCGAATACCTCACCGACCTCGAAGCCATCATGGATCAGGTCGTGTTGCCCGATTGCCCGCCGCCGATCTTTGCGCTCGGCCATTCCATGGGAGGTGCGGTGGCGATCCGCGCCTGTCATGACGGCGCGCGCTGGTTCGAGCGCGTCGTTCTGTCGGCGCCGATGATATCCTTGCCCTCGCACGCGAAGATGAGCGTCGCCGGTCCGTTTGCGCGCATCTTTCGTATGTTCGGCGGCGGCAAGGCTTTCGTGCCGAGCAGCAAGGAAGCGCAGACCGTCGACAACCAGGACTTCCTCGGCAATGTCCTCACCTCGGACCCGGTGCGCTTCGCGCGCAACGCCGCGATTCTCGAGGAGGAGCCCGAGCTCGGGCTGGGGCCGCCGACCGTCGCCTGGGCGGACGCCGCGCTGCGAATGATGAAGCGCTTTGCCGATCCGAACTATGCCGGCCGCATCCGGCAGCCGATCCTGCTGGTCGCCGCCGGCCGCGATCAGGTCGTCTCGACGCCGGCGATCGAAGCCTTCGGCTCGCAGCTGCTTGCCGGTCGGCATCTCATCCTTGCCGGCGCCAAGCACGAATTGTTGCAGGAACTCGACGTCTATCGCGGCCAGTTCTGGGCCGCCTTCGATGCGTTCGTGCCTGGAACGCCGCGGTATTAGGCGGCGGCATTTCCCACTTTATATCGGGGAATGAACCTTCCCCGCGGGTGTTGGTCCGGTGAGGCGGGTGGGTGCCGCGCGCGCAACGCCATGCGCGCTGGCGCGTTGCCGGCCAGGGCGAAGGCGCTCCCTCCGTTACCGCGGCGCCTGCCGAATTTCGAAAGGATATTGCATGGCTGCATTGGACCGCTCATCCGCCGCCGCGCGTGGCCGCATCGAGGCGCCGCTTGCCGACGTGGTCATCCTCCTCGCGCGCATCATGATCGGACTGATCTTCGTGATGAGCGGTTGGCCGAAATTGATGAATTACAGCGGCACCGTCGCCGGCATCGCGAAACGCGGCGTGCCGGATTTTCTCGCCTATCTCGCGCCGCCGGTCGAATTCTTCGGCGGGCTGGCGATCATGCTCGGGCTGTTCACGGAAGCGGCCGCGATCCTGATGGTGGTGTTCACCATCATCGCGACCATCACCTCGCACCGCTTTTGGGAATTCAGCGACCCGGCGCAGTACCGCGCGCAGAACACGAACTTCTTCAAGAACGTGACGATGATCGGCGGCATGCTGCTGCTGTTCGTCACCGCCGGCGGCCGCTATTCGGTCGATGCGCTGTTCAGGCGGCGGTGAAGCTCAGCTCGAGGAGCCGCCGGCCTGCGCGTAGGCGGTCGCCGACGTCACCTTCGGCACGACGATCAACTGCTCGACTTCGCCGTTGCTGAAGGCGGTGAGGAACTTCTCGTAATCCTTGAACGACACGCAGCCGTTCGACTGGCCGTTCTCGCCGAGCATGTAGGTGTGCGCGAGCATGCCGTCGCGGCCGTACATGCTGGCTTCGCCGACCGGCGTCAGGCGCAGCGCCCGGACGCCGTGGAACGGCTTTTCGCGCAGCGAGATCTTGTACGTGTTCGGCGGCGTCACGCCGCGGTCCTTGCGCGCGAAAGAGCTCGGATCGTCGAGCCACTGGCCGAGACCCGAATGCGCCTCGAGCGTGTCGCCGTTCGGCATGTACACGACGTGCGCGCTGATGTCGTAGAGCGCCGTGCGCGGGTTCGAGGCCAGCACGGCGTCGGCCGTCTTCTTGTCCTGCGGCGTGAACAGGCGCTCGATCATGCCGAAAAAGCCGCCGGATCTCTTGCCCGCCGGAGCGACGGCCTCCGGCGCGGTGGCGACGAGCGAGGCCTCGTTGTTCTTCGTGCGCACCGGCAGCGTGGCGACGCTCGCGGGATTGGCGCGCGGCAGCGGCACGTCGTCGGTCGCGGCGGCGTCGGCGGTGTTGCGCGCGGCGACGATGGGCGCCGGCATGGGCAGGGCGGCGACGCGGCTGTTCGGCGCAAAGGACGGCGCCTTGAGGATGCCGATGCCGCCCGCGGGCAGCCAGACCGACGATGTATCGAGATGCAGAGTGGGATCGCTGCGCAGACCGGCGAGCGTGTCGACCTCGCCGTGCGTCTTGTCGACAGTCGAAGACGCGAGCGGGGTTGGGCTCGGCTCTGCGAGGGGCGCTGGCGGCGTTGCCGGCGCGGTGTCGATGGCCGTCATCCAGGTCAGCGCGCCCGCGATCACCGCGGCGGCGGCTGTGGCCAGCGCCATCGTACGGACGTCGGCAGGCGCAAGCGCGCGCGGGAGGCGCACAACCCACGCCCCCGACAGAATGCGATCACGCAGACCCGGTAATACGAACGTATCCGACATTACTGAAGGCTGACTTCCCCGTTGGACGCCTCGCGCGGGGATTCCCGCATTCCGGCGGCCGATGAGTCAAGAAGGTCTATGACCTTGGACGAATTATGGTGGACAGCGGCCTTTGCGCCACGGTCTGGGGATAACCCTACCTGAATACCAGTGATTTTCAGCCCTTGAGGATTTCAAGGGCGGCGGCGTGCACCCGCTTGTCCCCAGCGACGACGATTCGGCCGCCCCCCTGCGGCGGACTGCCGTCCCAGGTCGTGACGATGCCGCCGGCGCCATTGATGATCGGGATCAGCGCGACGATGTCGTGCGCCTTCAGTTCGGTTTCGACGATCAGGTCGATCTGCCCGGCGGCCAGCATGCAATAGGCGTAGCAATCGCCGCCGTAGCGCGAGAGCTTCACCTTGTCCTCGATCCGCTTGAAGGAGGCGCGGTCGGCCTCGTTCATCAGCAGCGGCGAGGTGGTGAACATCACCGCGTCCTTGAGCGATTCGCACGAACGCACACGCAGGTCGCGGTTTCCGGCCGGGCCGCGGTACCGCGCCGCGCCGCCGTCGCCGAAGAAACGCTCGCGCGTGAAGGGCTGGTGCATCATGCCGTAGACCGGCTCGCCGAGGCGGCAGAGGCCGATCAGCGTGCCCCAGGCGACCATGCCGGCAATGAAGGACTTGGTGCCGTCGATCGGGTCGAGCACCCAGACATATTCGGCGTCGGGGTTCTCGCTCTCATATTCCTCGCCGAGGATGCCGTGCGCCGGGAAATGCTTGCGGATGAGCGCCCGCATCGCGTTCTCGGCGGCGCGGTCGGCGGCGGTGACCGGGTCGAAACCGCCCGTCTTCTTGTTCTCGATCGCCAGCGCGGTGCGGAAGAAGGGTAGGATTGTGTCGCCGGAAGCGGTGGCGAGCTGGTCGACAAAACTGGTGAAATCGACTGCTGTCATTCCCTCTCCGAACCGGTCGGCTGGTGTCCCGGTGCCTACCGTGGTGCACAACGCTGGATTTGCAGAGCTCTAGCACGACAAGCGGCAAACTCGCCGCGGTTCCGTGGCCTTACGGCCACTATTCCCACCATTTCGCTTGAATCTTCTGCGAATTCCCGGGCCGCAGCTATGCAATAATATCATGGGTTTAGGCCGTTCCGGCCTTGATTTTTGTGCGTCGCGGTGTAGCTTATTGCAATGCGGTAGCGATACCGCTGCCCTCCTTGGGCGTTTCCTCCCTAGACTTGGGCCGCTTGCAACCGCGAGCGGCCCCTTTTTTTTGGCACTCCCGGGGAGCGCCACTCCTGCACGACAGGTGCGGTCCGGTCACTCGGCCGCGGCGGCGCGATAGGGCCGCAGATCCTCGAGCGGGATCTCGCCGAGCCGGCGTGCCAGAAGCTCCATGTCCGCCGCGACCCGCGCGAAGCCCGGCGCTCGCTGGTGGCGGCGCTCGTCCATGTAAAGGGCGCGATTGATCTCGAGCTGGATGGCGTGCAGGCCGGCGGCCGGATTGCCGTAGTGCTCGGTGATGAAACCGCCGGCATAGGGCTTGTTGCGGCTGACCGTGTAGCCCTTTTCGCGCAGGGTCTGCTCGACCACGTCGGCGACGACGTCGACGCAGCTCGTGCCGTAGCGGTCGCCGAGCACGAATTCCGGCCGCGCCCGTTCGTCACGGTGTCCGGCGTTCGACGGCATGGAATGGCAATCGACCAGCACGGCAGCGCCGAACTCGCGATGCAGCGCGGTGAACAGGCGGCGCAGCGCGCGGTGATAAGGCTTGTAAAGGCTTTCGATACGGGCGAGCGCGTCATCGACCGGGATGCGGTGATCGTAGATTTCCTGCGCGTCGCCGACGACGCGCGCGACGGTGCCCAGCCCGCCGGCGACCCGCATCGAACGGGTGTTGGCGAAGGAGGGCAGGCGGCCCTCGAACATGCGCGGGTCGAGCTCGTAGGGCTCGCGGTTGACGTCGACATAGCAGCGCGGGAAGTGCGCCCGCATCAACGGAAAGCCCTGCGTGACCACTCCGCCGACCAGGTCGTCGACGAAGGAATCTTCCGAGCGGCGCAGGGTCGGGACGTCGAGCCGGGTCGCGTCAAGGAAGGCGCGCGGATAGATCGAACCGGAATGGGGCGAATTGAACAGGACAGGGCCGCGGCCGGCCGGCGGCTCGATGATCTCGAACGGCGGATCGAGCTCGTCGCGGGTGTGGCTCATGGCGGATGGCGGCCCTCAAGGCGGTCGGATAGGCTTTTCGTGCGGACGGGCGGATCGAACCCGTGCCCGGCATTGTCCATTGGCCCGGAGACAATTCCAAGCACGGCTTTCGGTTCACCCGATGTTTACCGGGCACAAGTCTTATAAGGCGTTCTGAGCCGGTTTGGGGCCGGCGGGGTTGGGGTGCGCGGGGATGATGTCCAAGATCCTGCTGGCTGAAGACGATACCGACATGCGGCGCTTCCTGGTGAAGGCGCTCCAGAATGCCGGCTTCGAGGTCACCTCCTACGACAACGGATTATCCGCCTACCAGCGGCTGCGCGAGGAGCCGTTCGAGCTGCTCCTGACCGACATTGTCATGCCGGAAATGGACGGCATCGAGCTTGCCCGCCGGGCGGCGGAACTCGACCCCGACATCAAGATCATGTTCATCACCGGCTTTGCCGCCGTGGCGCTCAACCCGGATTCGACCGCGCCGAAGCATGCCAAGGTGCTGTCGAAGCCGATCCACCTGCGTGAACTGGTGACGGAAGTGCAGAAGATGCTGGCGGCGGCCTGACCGCCGTCCGGGCCTTGCCTCGCCGGGGCCCAATCGATAAGACCACCCCTCGGATGGGCGCGTAGCTCAGCGGAAGAGCACCTCCTTGACATGGAGGGGGTCACAGGTTCGATCCCTGTCGCGCCCACCATCCAGTCTGGATTTCTCGCTACCGACAGAGATATGCAACG
>Ga0310810_10008826_pt1 | contig 11634 bp, 9 predicted proteins | sample NCmetagenome_FD_207641 | JGI IMG/M metagenome (GOLD analysis project Ga0310810, IMG submission 207641) | Soil microbial communities from experimental microcosm in Duke University, North Carolina, United States - NC | ecosystem: Engineered > Artificial ecosystem > Soil microcosm > Unclassified ...
CTCAATGCCGTTATGCGAACCCGGTTCGCCCTGGATATGCCCCTGTGGACCACCGGGCCCGGGAGAACGCTGCGGCAGCGGCTTTGCCGGCGGCACGATGTGCAATTCCGCCGGCGACTGCCGGAAATGATCGATCGGAAGATCGGACAGGTTCGGCGACACCGACGCGCTCGACGGGTGCGACACGGTCTGCGCGCCCGCGGGGTTGGCCGTCATCGCGGTCGCGACAGCGGTAACAAAGATAAAAGCAGCGAAAGCGTTAATAATATTTCGCGGGCGCATCGAATGTTCTCCCGATCCCTGCCGGATTAAAGGCTAAGATGATCGTCTCCGGCTTTGCTTTGCGTGGCAACAAGTATTGCAGAGAATGAGGCGAAAATAGTTTGCTGCGCTCGTTAATCTTCTCGGCGAGGAAGTCAGTGACCCGGTGAATGGGGAGCGTCGCTCGGCAATTTGGGTTCGGCCCTCCCCGAGGACGACCGTGCCCCAATCCGATTTGTCCAGCGTGCCGGATTGCTACCACATCGATCCGGATTTGTCAAGTGAAAAATTCGCAAAATGGAGCGAAATCGTCAAATCCCAGTCACCCGGCCCGGTATTTCGCCGCGGGATGGGGCGCCGCGATGTGGGGGCCGCGCCCGAACAGCTTTTCGCGATAGGTGCCGGGGCGGTAGCCCTGCTTATAGACGCCCCGGCGCTGCAATTCCGGGACGACGAATTCGACAAAATCCTCAAAGCTCTCCGGGGTCACCGCGTAGGCGAGGTTGAAACCGTCGATGCCGGTCGCCTCGACCCATAGGATCATCTCGTCGGCGATCTGCTGCGGCGAGCCGACAAATAACGGGCCGCGCCCGCCGATCGCGACATGCTCGGCGAGCTCGCGGACGGTCCAGATGCGGTCCGGATCGGCCGAGGTGAAGCTTTCGAGGGCCGAGCGCATCGCCTCGGTCTCGATGTAGCGCAATTCGTCGTCCGGCTTGTATTTGGCGAAATCAACGCCGGTCCAGCCGGAGAACAGCGCGAGCGCCGCCTCGTAATCGACGTAGCGGCGGTATTCCGCGTGCTTGGCCTTCGCCTCGGCCTCGTCGCGGCCGGTGATGACGGTCGTCAAGGTGAAGATCAGGAGGTCGTGCGGATCGCGGCCCAGCGCAGCGGCGCGGCGGCGGATGTCGGCGACCTGGGGCGCAACGACCTGCCGGCTCGGCCCATTAATAAAGACGCACTCGGCATGCGCCGCGGCAAAGGCGCGGCCGCTCGTCGAGGCGCCGGCCTGGTATAGCACCGGCGTGCGCTGCGGCGACGGCTCGGACAGATGGATCGCGTCGAGCCGGTAGTAATGCCCGTCGTGCCGGACGCGGTGAATGCGCGCGGGATCGGCGAAAATGCGGCGTTCGCGGTCGCGCAATGCCGCGCCCTTTTCCCAGCTGCCCTCCCATAGCTGGTAGACGACCTGCATGTACTCTTCGGCGATCGCGTAGCGTTCCTCGTGGCGCGGCTGCACGGTGAGCCCCATGCCGGCGGCGGCGCTATTCAGATAGCCGGTCACGATGTTCCAGCCGGCGCGGCCCTTTGTCAGGTGGTCCAGGGTCGAGATGCGGCGGGCGAACGGGTAGGGGGGCTCGTAGGACAGGGTCGAGGTGACGCCAAAGCCGAGATGCTCGGTCACCTGCGCCATCGCCGGGATCAGCAGGACGGGGTCGTTGACGGGCACCTGCACGGCATGACGCAGGGCCGCATCGGGCGATCCGCCATAGACGTCATAGATGCCGAGCACGTCGGCGAGAAAAATGCCGTCGAACTTGCCGCGCTCCAGCGTCCGAGCGAGGCCGGTCCAGTATTCGAGATCGGTGTAACTCACCGAGCGGTCGCGCGGATGCGCCCACAGCCCGGGCGATTGGTGCCCGACGCAGTTCATCTCAAAGGCGTTGAGGCGGATTTCCCTCATGCCGCGACCATACACTTGCGGGGGCCTTCGGGCATCACCCGGGGCCGGTTTCCTCGGCTCGCGATCGGTGGAATGCTAGGCTCGCCGGGTCCGCCTGACAGGAGAGGCCAATGCGGTTGCTGAGGATCGTCGCCTTTTTCGCCCTCGCTTTCGGGATCGTGCCGGCGCATGCGGCCGAGCCGTACAAGCTGCGCATCGGCTGGGTAGTGGCGGGGGCCGATTTCGCGACGATGATGTTCGCCAAGCCCGAGCTCGCGCCGCATGCCGGCAAGACCTACATCCCCGAGCTGACCCATTTCGAGGGCACCTCGACCGCTATGCAGGCGCTCGCGACCGGCGAGCTCGATACCGCCGCATTGGCCTATTCGACCTTCGCGCTCGGCGTCGTCAATGCCGGGATGCAGGATTTGCGCGTCATCGGCGACGGGTTTCAGGACGGTGTCCCCGGCTATCACACCAACGGCTATTTCGTCCGCAACGACAGCCCGATCCGCACGGTCGAGGATTTGAAGGGCAAGGTCATCGCGACCAACCAGCGCGGCAGCGCCGTCGACATGGCGGTGCGGGCGATGCTCGCGAAGCACAATCTGCAGGACAAGCGCGACGTCACGATGATCGAGGTGCGCTTTCCCGACCAGAAAGCGATGCTGAAGGAAGGCAAGGTCGATCTGATCACATCGCCCTTGCCGTTCGGAACCGATCCCGAGCTTCTTGCCTTCGCGCACCCGCTGTTCACGCAGAAGGATGCGATCGGGCGCAGCCAGATGATCGTGCGCGTCGCCCGCGAGCCGTTTCTCAAGGCACATCACGACGCGATCGTCGATTTTATGGAGGACTATCTGCACACGGTGCACTACCTGCTCGATCCGGCGCATCACGCCGAAGCGATCGCGCTGTTGGCCCAGGTGACAAAGCAGAAGCCCGAGCTTTTCGATAGCTGGGCCTTCACCAACAAGGATTATTTCCGCGATCCGAAGGCGCTGCCCGATCTCGCTGCGCTGCAGGCCAATATCGATCTGGAGCACCAGCTCGGGTTCCTGCGCTCACCGCTGGAGGTCAAGAAATATTCCGACAACAGCATTGCCGAGGAGGCGGCGCGGCGCCTCACGCCGGAAGCCGGACATTGACCGACGCGGAGCTGCCATGGCGGATCGAGGCGGTCTGCTTCAATGCGTTTCCGTCGCTGAAACAAGCGATCCTCGATGGCTGGCTGCTGCGCTTCAGCAAGGGCGTCAGCCGCCGCGCCAACTCCGCCAACCCGCTGCATCCGGGGTTCGCACCGGTGCACGCGGTCATCGATCAGATCGAAGCGGTTTATCGCCGGCAGGGGCAGCCGACGATCTTTCGCGTGCCGTCCTTTGTGGCGGCGGCGCTCGACGCGCCTTTGACCGAGCGCGGCTATGGCCGTGAAGGCGAAACCTGCGTCCTCTATGGCGCGATGGATGCGGTGGCGGCGGCGCCCGACCCGAGCGTCGAGCTATCGGCGGAGCCCGCCCCGGAATGGCTCGCCGGGATGGCGGAATTGCAGGGCCACACCGAGGCGCATCGCGCGGTTTACCGGCGCATTGTCGAGGCTGTCGCGGTCCCTGCCGCGTTCGCCGGGCTGCGCATCGACGGCCGCCTCGTGGCGCTTGCTTATGGAGCCGTCAGCGACGGGCTCCTCTGCTACGAGTCGGTCGTCACCGATGCGGCGCGGCGCCGCCAGGGTCTCGGCTGGCGCGTCGTCGCGAGCCTCGCGGCCTGGGCGCGGGCGGAGGGAGCGCGCGGCGTCTGCCTGCAGGTCGAGGCTGGCAATGCCCCGGCGCGCGCGCTTTACGAACGCTTCGGCCTCACGACCGAACTCTACCGCTACGGCTATCGTCGGCAGCCCGAGGCGGCCGGCTAGCCGCCTTCGAGCTTCGGGATAAAGAAAACCTCGCAGCCCGGGCGGATCCTCTGGAAATAGCCGGGGGCATCGTGGATCTCGCCGTCGATCGCGACGGTGGTCTCCTCCTCGAGGTGCTCGCCGAGCCCGGGATAGAGCTGGTCGAGCGCCTTGATGATGTCGCGAAGGCTCTTCGCCTCGATGTCGAATTCGCGCTTGCCGGCGGTGTAGCGCCGGCTGAACCCGCTCGACAGGACGACCTTCGCGACGCTCACTGGCGCTTCTCCTTGCGCTCCTGTGTCAGTGCGAGGGGCTGGCGAGGACGAAGCAACCTCGATCGGGCGCAGTCTTCTACGGCTCGGGATTGCTTCGCTCCGCTCGCAACGACGATTTGCGGCTAATCCGCCGCGAGCTTTGGCTGGGCCGTTTCGATCGCGGCGGTCAGCTTTGGCGGCGACATCGGCAGTTCGGTCATCCGCACCCCGACCGCGTTCTCGATCGCGTTGGCGATCGCCGCCATCGGCGGGCAGATGTTGACCTCGCCGACGCCCTTCACTCCGTAGGGATGCGTCGGGTTCGGCACCTCGACGAGGAGCGCTTCGATCATCGGCAGGTCCGAGGCGACCGGGCAGCGGTAGTCGAGGAAGCCGGCGTTATCGAGGCGGCCCTTCGGGTCGTAGATGTATTCCTCGTTCAGCGCCCAGCCGATGCCCTGCACGACACCGCCCTGGATCTGCCCCTCGACATAGGAGGGATGGATTGCGCGGCCGACATCCTGGGCCGCGACAAAGCGCAGGATCGTCACCTTGCCGGTCTCGGGATCGACCTCGACATCGCAGAACTGCGTCGAGAAGCCCGGCGCCTGGCCGCCGGCATTGACTGAGGCCGCCGCGGTCAGCGGGCCGCCGGTCTGCGCCGCTTTCGCGGCAATCTCCTTTAGCGACATCGGCTTGAAATCGCCGACATTGCTCGAAGCCGGCTTGGCGTTGCCTTCTTCCCAGACGACGCCATCGACATCGACGTCCCAGATCATCGCGGCGCGGGCACGCAGATCGTCGACCAGCTTCTTGCAGGCATCGACGACCGCCATGCCGGTCGCGAAGGTGACGCGCGAGCCGCCGGTCACATGCGTGTAGCCGACCGAGGCGGTGTCGGCGACGATCGCGCGCACCTGGTTGTAATCGACGCCGAACGTCTCGGCTGCCATCAGCGCCATCGACGCGCGCGAGCCGCCGATATCGGGGCTGCCGGTCGCGACGAGGATCGTGCCGTCGGCGTTGATCTGCACCGTCGCGCTCGACTCGCCGCCGCCGTTGAACCAATAGCCCGAGGCGACGCCGCGGCCCTGATTGGGACCGAGCGGCGTCTTATAGGCGGGGTGGTTCATGACGGCTTCGAGGGTCTCGATATAGCCGCCATGCGCGAGCTTCGGCCCGTAAATCATCGGCGTGCCGGGGCCCGCCGCGTTCTTGCGCCGCAATTCGGCCGGGTCCATGCCGATCTTTTTCGCGAGCATGTCCATGACGCTCTCGACCGCGAATGCCGAGATGGGCGAGCCGGGCGCGCGATACGCAGCCGATTTCGGCCGGTTGCACACGACGTCATAGCCGACCGAACGGGCGTTCTCGATCGCATAAGGCGCGAAGGCGCAGAGACAAGCGTTCATGACCGGCGAGCCCGGGAAGGCGCCCGCCTGGAACTTGAAGATGCCGTCGGCGGCGGTGATCTTGCCGTCCTTTGTGACGCCCATCTTAACCCACATCGAGCCGCCCGAAGTAGGGCCGGTCGCCTTGAACACCTCGTCGCGGGTCATCGTCATCTTAATCGGGCGCCCGGTTTTCTGCGACAGCAATGCCGCGACCGGTTCCAGATAGACGACGGTCTTGCCGCCGAAGCCGCCGCCGATCTCGGCCGGCGAGCAGCGCACGTCGCCGACCGGCTTGTTCAGCAATTTCGCGGTCAGCGCGCGCACGACGAAATGCCCCTGGCTCGACGACCAGATCTCGGTCTGCCCGTCGGGGTCGACCCGCACGCAGCAGGCATGCGGCTCGATATAGCCCTGGTGCACCGCGGCGGTCTTGAACTCCTCTTCGACAATGACGTCCGCCTGGGCCCAGCCGGCATCGAGATCGCCGATCTTGAATTCGAGCCGCTTCGAGATGTTGGAGGGCTTGGTCGGGGTGGGCTCGACCCCGCGGGTGATCATGTCCTCGAAGAGGAGCGGCGCGTCCTCTTTCATCGCCTCGTCGACATCGATGACGTGCGGCAGGACCTCGTAATCGACCTCGATCAGCGAGAGCGCCTCATCGGCGGTGGCGGCGTCCATCGCCGCGACGGCAGCGACCGCATGCCCCTCATAGAGCGTCTTCTCGCGCGCCATGATGTTGCGGGTGACATGCCAGAAATTGACCGCGACGCGCTCGGGGCCGATGTACTCGAATTTCTGTTCGGGGAAGTCTTTCGCGGTGATGACGGCCTTGACCCCGGGAAGCTTCTCGGCCTTCGACGTATTGATCGAACGGATCCGGGCATGGGCATGCGGCGAGCGCAGGATCTTGCCGACGATCGCTCCGGCCATCGTGTAATCGGCGGCGTACATCGCCCGGCCAGTCACCTTCGGCACGCCGTCCGGACGTATCGGCCGCGTGCCAACCCATTTGAAACCCGTCACGATATCGTTCACGGCGCACTCCTTCGCGTGTCTAGAACCATTGGCCAGACCACCGGCTAAAACCATCGGGCTGGTTCTTAGAGTCGCGCGGCGGGGCCGCAAACACAAGCCCTTAGAGGCCGCCTGGGGGGCTCGCGGCAGGGCTCGCGACAGGTATTCGAATTAAGCATGCCTCGACTTTGCGCGAACAGCCTTCGCGTGGCTGCCGAAAATGTGCCAATATGATGGCAACCGGGTTGCGAGCATCAGGAAACCGTCTTGGAAAAGGATCGTAATTTTCGCCCGAGGCGTCGGCGCGCCTTCGACGATCACGACTATGAACCGCCGCGCGATTTTGGCTCTCCGCCGCGCTTCAGCAGCAGTAGGCCGCGTTTCGACGAAGCCCCCTCGGGGCCGCCGGTTCAGGCGGTGGTCAAGTGGTTCAAATCCGAAAAGGGCTTCGGTTTTGTCGAGCTGTCGGACGGCTCGGGCGATGCGTTTCTGCACGCCTCGGTTCTGGGCCGCCTCGGCGTGATGGAGGTGCAGCCGGGCGAGACGCTCGAAGTGCGCATCTCGCAAGGCCAGCGCGGGCCGCAGGTGACCGAGGTGCTGAACGTCGACAGCAGCACCGCGACGCCGACCAGGCCGCGGACCGGAGGGTTCCGCCCGAGCGAGCGGCCGGCGTTAGAGGCGACCTCGTCGGAGAACGGCACCGTCAAATGGTACAACGCGACCAAGGGCTTCGGCTTTATCGTGCGCGACGGCGGCGGCAAGGACGTGTTCGTGCACGCCTCCGCGCTGCAGCGGGCCGGACTGACCTCGCTCAACGAGGGACAGCGCGTCGTTGTCGATATCGCCGAGGGCTTTAAAGGTCCGGAAGCCGCCGCCATCCGCCTCGCCTAGCGGCGCCTGGCATTCACGCGACGAGCTGCACGACCCCGTCCTCCGGGGTGCGGCCCTGCGCCCGGTATTGCCCGATCTTTTCGAAGAGCGGCCGGTCCGAGCAGAGATAGAGGACCGCGTCCCTCGGACCGCGATTGATGTGCCGCCGCCACAGAAAATTCGGGACCACAAAAAGATCGTTGGTCCGCCACTCGAAACGACCGCCGGCGAGTTCGGTCGTGCCCTCGCCCTCGAGGACAATGTAGAAGGCGTTCACGGTTTCGCGCTTCCAGCCGGTCGCCTCGCCCGGCCGTAGCAACTGGGCGCCATATTCGAGCGTAGGGAACACCGAGGTGCCGGTTGCCGGATTTACGAAGCGCAGCGTAATCCCTTCATAGGGATCACCGGCCTCGCCGCGCAAACCGTCCAGCGCGGTGCGGATATCGCTGCCGCGGTAATGGAAGATGGGGCTCGTCTCGTGCCCGATGCCGCGACGGTGCGACACAAAGCCGGGCAGCATGCCGCCCCTCCCGTAGACCCGCTCCGAATAGCCGTCGCGGTGCATCGGCTTTTGGGCGCGGGCATTGCCCTCGCGCTCCCCCGGGAATTCCTCGTCGATCCAGCTGCAATCGAGAAATTCCAACAATGGGAAGTCGAGGATGTCGGCCCACACCACCGGCGTCGCGCCGTCATTGCCGTGGTCGTGCCAGGTGCCGTTCGGGGTCAGGATCAGATCGCCCCGGCTCGCGATGCAGCGCTCGCCCTCGATCGTCGTGTAGCCGCCATTCTCCGAGAGGATCGTGCGGCTCGCGTTCGGCGTGTGCATATGCACCGGCGCCACATCGCCCGGGTTGTAGATCGACACCGCGCAGCGGATCGTGCTGGCGACCTGCAACCGCCCGCCGAGCCCGGGATTGACCAGCAGAAATTGCTGCCGGTCGGCAAACTCGATCGGCGACACGTCCGCGGTTCGCGCAATCTCGCCGATGCGGTCGAGATAGGGACCGATCTCCCGCCACGGCCAATGGTGCGGCGCGGCTTTCATCTGGTTGGCGCCGACCCGGCCTTTTGCCAGCTCGCCGCCCGGCTCCAGCCTGCCATCGCGGAACCACGGGCGCTGCGCCGGCGCGTTGGCCTGAGTGCGCAGCCAGATGTGCAGGCCCGATCTCTCGGCTTCGGCGTTCAGCTGCTCCATGGCAGCACGCGCCGCCGAATTCAAAGCCTCAGCCGGCATGCCGTACCTCCCGTCCCTGACTGCCGAAGATTAGCACAATGGGTTACACGGCCCGGCAGTAGGGCGCGGAGTCGCCGTTGATCTGCCTCGGGGTGGATTTCGAGGTCGAAGCGCTCGGGGCGAACGTCGTAAAGCGGGTCTTAACACGCGGCACGGCATCATTAGGGGATAGGGCTTTCATGCCCCGCTCGCGCCACGATTTCCTGTCGAGATCCACAGCATGACCCAAACCGCCGCACACACCCAGGACGCGACCCAAGACCTCGACGAAGAGGCGATCGCCGCGGCCCTGGCGCGCATGAAGCTCCTCCCGCCGGGACAGAAGGCCCGCTGTCAGCCGCTGCCCGGCGGCGTCTCGTCCGACATCTGGCTGGTCGATGTGCCGGGGCGGCGGCTCTGCCTAAAGCGGGCGCTGCCGCGGCTCAAGGTCGAACAGGTCTGGGAAGCGCCGGTGCGGCGCAATTTTTATGAATGGAACTGGTTTCGGGTCGCCGGGCGGGTGTGCCCCGACGCGGTACCGCCGATGGTCGCCCAGGATGCCTTGGCCGGCCTCTTCGCGATGGAGTACCTCGACCCGTCGCTGTTTCCGGTGTGGAAGGACCAGTTGCGCGACGGGAATGCCGATCCCGCGACGGCCGAAGCGGTCGCCGAGCGCCTCGTCATGTTTCACAACGCCACCGCCGGCGATCATCAGATCGCGCGCATGTTCGGCAGCGACGACGATTTCACCGCGATCCGCCTCGAACCCTATCTGCTGACCGCCGCGCAGGTTCACCCCGATCTCGCCGCGCCGCTCAAATTCCTCGTGCAGGAAACGCTCGGCATGAAGCTCGCGCTTGTGCATGGCGATGTCAGCCCGAAGAACATCCTGGTCGGACGGCGTGGTCCGGTGTTTCTCGATGCCGAATGCGCGTGGTATGGCGATCCAGCCTTCGACCTCGCCTTCTGCCTCAATCACCTGCTGTTGAAGTGCATGCTGAATCGGCGCGCGATCACCCGCTTCCTGACCTGCTATGACCGGTTCGCCGAAACCTATCTGCGGGCGGTCAATTGGGAATTGCGCGACGAGCTCGAACCGCGCTCGGCGTGCCTTCTGCCGGCGCTCCTGTTGGCACGGGTCGACGGCAAATCGCCGGTCGAATACATCACCGAGGAAGCCGACAAAGAGCGGGTGCGCAAGGTCGCGCGGTTTTTGTTGACCGAGCGAACCGAGCGGCTCGAGACGGTGCGCGACGCCTGGGCGGCGGAACTCTGAACGATGACGGAACTCTGAACAATGAGTGACACCCGCATCGCCGGCCTGCATGGCCGCCGGGTGTGGGACTCGCGGGGGCGGCCGACCGTCGAAGCGGAGGTGCGGCTCAGGGGCGGCGCCATCGGCCGGGCGATCGCGCCCGCCGGCGCCTCGACCGGCTCGGGCGAGGCGATCGAATTGCGCGACGGCGGGACGCGGCTCGGCGGCCGCGATGTGCAGCATGCCGTCGGCGCGGTCAACGGCGAGATCGCCGCCGCGTTGCAGGGGCATGACGCGGCCGACCAGAGTGCGATCGACCGCCTGCTGATCGCGCTCGACGGCACACCGCAAAAGCGGCGGCTCGGCGGCAATGCGCTTGTCGCGGTGTCGATGGCGGCGTTGCACGCCGCCGCCAACGCGGCCGGCCATCCACTCTACGCGCATTTGCTCGGCGACAAGGCCGAGGCGGTCATGCCCTTGCCCGAGATCCAGATCTTCGGCGGCGGCGCACATGCCGGGCGGCGCGTCGATATCCAGGACTTCATGATCGTCGCGCCGCAAGCGCGCAATTTCGACCAGGCGCTCGAATGGACGGCGGAGGTATACCGCGCCGCCGGCGTGCTGATGGAAGAGCGCGGCCTTTTGCAGGGTGTCGCCGATGAGGGCGGGTACTGGCCGGCTTTCGACTCGAACGAGGCGGCGCTCGATGCGCTGATGCAAGCGATCGAGCGTGCCGGCTTTACGCCGGGCCAGGAGATCGCGATGTCGCTCGATATCGCCGCGTCGGAATTTCACCAGGGCGGCTTCTATCGGCTGGCACGCGACAGCCGTACCCTCGACAGCGAGGGCATGGCCGAGATGCTGATCCGCTGGCTCGACAAATATCCGATCGTGTCGATCGAGGATCCGCTCGGCGAGGACGATGCCGAGGGGCTGCGCCGTTTCACGGCTGCGGTTGGACATCGGGTGCAGATCGTCGGCGACGATTTTCTCGTGACGAATGCCGAGCGGGTGACAAAGGCGGCGGCATCCGGCGCCTGCAATGCGGTATTGGTGAAACCGAACCAGGCCGGCACGGTGACGGAAGCAAAGGCGGCGCTCGAGGCGGCGCGGGCGGCCGGCTGGGGCGCAATCGTCTCGGCGCGCTCGGGGGAGACCGAGGATGTGACGATCGTGCATCTCGCGGTGGGGTGGGGCGTTGGGCAGCTCAAGGTCGGCTCCTTCGCGCGCTCCGAGCGCATGGCGAAATGGAACGAGGCCTTGCGCATCGAAGAGGCGCTCGGCCCCCGCGCGCGGTTCGCCGGAAACGCACCTTTCAAAATTGAAGGGAGGAGAGGATGACGGAGATCCGCAAGATCGTGACATTGCGCGAGGTCGTGTATTCCGAGCTCGGACATCAGGCGACGCGGCCGGTCGTGCGCGCGGTTGGCATCGGCGTCATCCGAAACCCGTTTGCCGGTCGCTGGGTCGAGGATCTGCGCGAGTTGTTTGAGGCCGGCGCGGCGCTCGGCGAACGCTTGATGCCGCATCTCGTCGAGATGCTCGACGGTCCGGCGGTGTCATACGGCAAGGGGGCGCTCGTCGGTGTCGCCGGCGAAATGGAACATGGCGGCGCCTGCGTGCACCCGATGCTCGGCCGGCCGATGCGCGGCGCGATCGGCGGCGGCCAGGCGGTCATCGGCTCGAACGTCAAGGTCGCGGCGCCCGGGACCTTGCTCGACGTGCCGCTCGGCCATAAGGACGAGCCGTGGTCGTTCGAGCATTTCGACACCGTGACGGTGTCGGTCGCCGACGCGCCGCGGCCGGACGAGATCGTCGTCGTCAT
>Ga0310810_10008828_pt1 | contig 11633 bp, 7 predicted proteins | sample NCmetagenome_FD_207641 | JGI IMG/M metagenome (GOLD analysis project Ga0310810, IMG submission 207641) | Soil microbial communities from experimental microcosm in Duke University, North Carolina, United States - NC | ecosystem: Engineered > Artificial ecosystem > Soil microcosm > Unclassified ...
GAATCGACTTGCCAGGAGCGGCGCCGCGCTCGACCCAGTCGATCAGCAACTGGACGCGATCGAACGTGCTCGGGATTGGCGCAACCGGGATTGTCCGTCCGTCGCCGTCCACGGAGTAGTTGTTACCGCGCAGGCTGTGGCCGACCTGCGGAATCACGAACAGGCGGGCGAACTCATCGACCGCGGTGCGTCCCATTCGATCGATCACGGACTGGTAGTAGTCGAGCTGCGCGCCAGGCGACGCGAGCGTGTCGTCGGTGCCGATGGCGACGATCAGCTTTCCCCGACGTGCGAACCGCAAGAGGTCGGGATCGGTCGAGTCGAGCCACTCCGACAGCTGACGCCGGCGGTTGTCGAGCGGGCCGCCTTCGACGTAGTCGAGCGGGTTCGACTGCGGGTTGCCCATCAGGAAACCCGTAACCCCAAGCACACCGAGATGCGCGTGCATGGGAGCGCTGTCGGTTGCTCCCTCCTGTCCTCTGAATCGGGTATCGAGGATGAGACCGCTGCCGGACGGATCGGTGTTGGGCGTCCACATGCCGAACGTGCGCACGCCGTTGGCGAGTGGTGTCGCGAATCGATAGTGGCTGTAAACGACTTTCAGCGTGGCAATCTGTCCGTCGGTCAGGCACGCATTCGAGCTCGTGTCTCCCGGATTCGGATCGACGTTGTTGGGGCAGCGTTTTGCGTCCCACGGGTTGCGTTCCTTCGCCCCCTCGGTCACGTCAAAGCGCGCGCGGCATGCCATGTAGTTGTTGATGACGCCGTCGGTCAGTCCATCCAGCGCGTCGCACTGGCGCATGAACTCGCCGCGGATCGCGTTGACCTTCGCGCGGGTGACCCAGTTGGCGAGCGGTTTCTCCTGGATGCGGATCAACTCAGGAGCCAGCATCAGCGTCGAGAAGCTGACGATCGGGACGTTGGCGGCCACGCCTTCGTAATCGTCGGGATAACGCTGCGCGACGGTCAGCGCTTCGCGTCCGCCCTGCGACGTGCCGACGAAGTAATTGAAGCGCGGCCGCTGACGATAGACACGCTCGACGATGATCATCGCGGCGTCATGCGTCTTTTTCAGCTGCATGTAGCCCAGGTTCTTGATCGCCTCGTCGTTGGTCGCCCAGTCCGTCGGGCCGGGAGAGAATCCGGGGCCGCTCTGATGACCGGAATCGCTGCCGTAGGTGGCAATTCCGCGACGCAGCAAGTTGTCGGCGGCGCCGAGAAGGTTCGGGATGGTCCCGTTCATCCCTCCGCCACCGAGTTGCATCGTGCGCGCCATCCAGGACGCCGGCAGCAGCACGCGGAAGTTGATCGGTTTGGCGTTCGCGGATTGATCGACCGGTGCGATGACGCCATCAACGAGACAGTGTGCCGGTGCCGTGTCGGTGGCCGCATTCCATCGCGGAGCGGTTAGGGTCACGGCAGTCACCGGTTCTTTGATGGACGAGGCGGCGATCGTGGTTCCGATGACGGCGGCTGCGCAGTCGATCTCGGAGATCGTCTTCCCGATCATGATTTCCGGCGCGGCGTTCTGGCGCGGCGACTGCATCAGCGACGGCCGTGTCTCCCCGGCAGCCAGCGCGCACAGCGCCGCGGCCAGCGTCCAACGCATGCGATGGCGAACGGTGAGCTTCGTCACACTCTCGCCAGGAATTCCTGCGTCCACTTGATGCTCGCTTCGACATTGGCGAGCTGCCGCTCGGCTTGCGTCTTTGCCGGATCCGAGGGCGGCTCCAGATTCGGTTGACCCTTGTCGCACAGCGCCAGGAACCGCGCGAATTCCCACGCCGGCGTGTTGCGATAGGTTTCCCAGAACTTCGGGTCGTGATAGGTGAACAGGCGCGGCTGCCCGCTGACGATCACTTCGAGCGAGACCGCGCGGCCGGGGCACTTCTGGATGTAGGTGCGAAGGTAGTCCTCCATGCCCATGTTGCCGTCGCCCATCCGTGTCCATCGAACCGCGGCACCTTGTGGCGTGTTCCAGAGAGCGCTGTCGCGCATGTGGCTGGTGAGGACGTAGGGGGCGAGCGTGTCGAGCGTGAGGTGCGGATCCTCGATCGTCCAGACCGGGTTTCCCGAGTCGAGACAGACGCCGACGTATTCGGGACCGGCGGATTCGACCAGCCGCTTGAGCTCGCGCGCCTGCATGTCGCCCGCGTGATTCTCGATGGCCACCTTCACGTTCGCGTCCATCAGGCGGCTGCGCACGGTCTTCAGCACCTTGACCGTGTCGTCGATGTGCGTGTCGATGCCGTCGGCGCGATCGGCGACGCTGCCGAGCACGCACCGCACGATCGGCGAACGGACGATCGTGGCGGCGTCGATCATCCGGCCGAGTTGTTCCTCGGCCGTGCCCTGTGCCTTGTCGAACATCTTCGACGTCGGGCAGATCGAGCGCATCCCGATCTCGAGATCGATATTCAACTCGTCAGCGCGGGCGCGGACGCGTTTCAGGTTGTCGGGCTCGAGTGAACCAAGAAACCTGATCTCGCTGAAATGAACGACCTTGACCTTCCACTTCGCCGCGAACTCGAGTTGTTGAAACGGCGTCCAGTTCTGTTGGTTCACGCTGAACATGTCGACGCCGAACCGTACCGGTGGCGCGGCGGCCTGCGCCAACGCGAGGCGTTCACTGCCAAGCGCCACGGCGACAGCGCCGACGGTCTTGATGAACGATCGACGATCGGTCCGCGAGTCTGCCGACATGATCACCACCTGACAAAACGGCCACAGGACACCACGATACTACGGTTGCCCGTCGTCGTCTTTTCATCGCCGTGACAATGCATCGAACACTCCGTTGTACGCCGGCTTGGCTCCGTAGTTATCGTCGAACAGCAACGGATCGTCGGCGCCGAATTGCGCATCGATCCACGAATGAGCGTCGGTGAAGCCCCAGAACGTGACCGCGTCGCATTGCGGCTCGGCGACGCACACCGACACGATTGTGCGATACGCCGCACGCTGTGTCTCGAGCCGGGTCGTCGCCGGCAGATCGCGAATCCGAACATCCATCTCGCTGATGTTCACCAGCAGCCCCAGGCCTGCGAGCCTCCGCATGTTGGACGCCACGCTCGCCTCGCTCGGCGGATTCGATCCCGTGATGTGCATCTGGAGGCCCACACCATCGATCGGCACGCCCTGCATGCGAAGACCTTGCACCAGGTCGTAAATGCGATTCGATTTCTGGCTCAATCCTTCGCCGCCGTAGTCGTTGTAGAAGAGCAACGCCTGTGGATCCGCCTGCCTGGCGATCCGGAACGCGTCGGCAATGTATTGATCGCCGAGCTTCTGCCTGAAGACCGTGTCGCGCAGTCCGGATCCATCATCGGCAACCGCTTCATTGACGACGTCCCAGGCGACGACGCGGCCGCGGAAGTGTTCGGCGACGGATCTGATGTGGTCCTCGAAGGCCACGCGCAGATCTTGTGTCGACAGTGAGCCAACCCATGACGGCACCGATCCGTGCCAGATGAGCGCGTGTCCCTTGATCTTCATCCCGTTGCTCTGCCCGTAGGCGACAATCGCGTCACCGGCGCCGAAGGTGTTGGCGCCGCGGGTCCGTTCGATCGCGTCCCACTTCATCTCGTACTCAGCGGTCAGGTAATTGAAGTGGCGGCTGAGCACGCCGCTGTATCGGCCGTCGGCGAGCAACGCCGACTGCACGGCGGCGCCGACGAGCTTGCCCGCCGCTTGTGCCGCGTCGCGAAGAGGTGCGACCTGCATACCCGTTGGTGTCGTCGGGGACGTCGGCGATGTCGGAGGAGTTGGCGTCGTCGATTTGTCGCCGCCGCAGCCGAGGGGACCGAGGAGTGAGACGACCAGGACGACTCTCAGCAGTCGAACCATTGGCCGGCATCGTACGGCTGGCGTGCAGATCATGTAAAGAGTGGGTCGCCGCACGCACACTACAGGGATATACAATGCTGATTCCCGATGGAGGAATGACAACAGGGGAGCTGCGACGGCCTATGCGAACACCGGGTTTCGCCTCTTTGATTACAGGAACCATTCTGGTCGTGTCTCTCGGAGCGCAGGCACCCCAAACGCCGCCCGCCAGCGGCAGAGGTGCCGGTCAAGGCCGAGGGCAAAACTATCCGCCGCCCTCGCGTGGCGGCGGCGGCGGAGGTGGAGCGGCCGGTCCGGCCGACAAACCGCTCGTTGACTTCGCGCTCGCGGACAAGGGAAAGGACGTCTGGCTGTCCGAATGCGTGACGTGCCATGGCGCGCAGGGACGAGGCACGGACAGCGGCCCCAATCTGCTGCGCTCGGTGTTGTTCCTTCGCGATCGGTACGGCAGCGAGATCGGCCCGTTTCTGAAGAAGGGGCATCGGCTGCAGAGCGGGAAGCCCGGCTCGAGCCTGACCGACGAGCAGATCACCAACATCGCGCATTTTCTGCGCCAACAGTTGAACGACACGTTGCGCGGCGCGACGGTTTTTACCGTCCAGGACATCCGGACGGGAGACGCCAAGGCCGGCGCGGAGTACTTCAGCGGCGCCGGCAAGTGCACGACGTGTCACTCGGCGACCGGTGATCTCGCCGGCCTCGCCGGCAAATACGAGACGGTGGACATTCAGCAGCGCATGCTGTTCCCAGGTGGCGGTGGCCGCGGCCGACGAGGCGGTCCGCCGCCGAAGAGTGCGGTCCGCGTCTCGGTGACACCGCAGGGCGGCGCCGCGGTGTCAGGGGTGCTCGTCTACATGGACGATTTCGTGGTGACGCTCCAGGACGAGAGCGGCATGTCGCGCACGTTCAGGCGGACGCCGACGCTCAAGGTACAGAAGACCGACCCGCTCGAAGCGCATCACGTGTTGCTGGAAACGATCACCGACAAGCAGATTCACGATGTCGTCGCCTACCTGGAGACACTGAAATGAAGCGGTTCACGTTTTTCTTGATCGCCGCCGTCGCCGCTGCCGCGCTGGTATCCCAGGCGCAAGGCCTCGATCCGTCGCGGTTGGGAAAGCCGGCGACCGATTCGTGGCCGACTTACAACGGCGACTATTCGGGCCGGCGCTTCAGCACGCTGACGAAGATCAATGCCGGCAACATCGGCGCGCTGAGTCTCGCGTGGGTCTATCGCTTGAACCTCGGCGGCGGACCCGTCATCGGCAGTTCCGCCACGATCAAGGCCACGCCGCTGATGATCGATGGCGTGCTCTACTTCGCCACGCCGGATCACGCGTGGGCGGTCGATGCGCGGACGGGTCGAGAGATCTGGCACTACCTCTGGAAGTCGACCGGAGGCAACCATCTCGCCAACCGAGGCGTGGCGATCCTGGGCGACAAGTTGTATTTCGAAACGCCGGACGACTATCTCATCTGCCTGAACGTCAAGGACGGCACCGAGCGCTGGCATAAGCAGGTCGCGGATCTGAATCAGTTCTATTACGGGTCGGTGGCGCCGGTCATCGTCAAGAATCACGTGATCGTCGGGGTCAGCGGCGACGACCTCGATATTCCCGGCTATCTCGACGCGCGCGATCCGGAAACCGGTGAATTGCACTGGCGGTGGTACACGGTCCCGCAGAAGAAGGGCGATCCGGGATCGGAGACCTGGCCGAACGAAGAGATGGCCCGCCACGGTGGCGGCATGACGTGGCAGCCAATCACTTACGATCCCGAACTGAATCTGATCTTCGTATCCACGGGTAATCCGCAGCCGGTGATCGCGCACAAGAACCGGCCCGGCAACAACCTGTTCACCGCGTCGATCGTCGCGCTCAATGCGGACACGGGGAAAATGGTCTGGTACTTCCAGTCCTCGCCGCACGATACGCACGATTGGGATTCGACGCAGCCAGCGGTCGTATTCGACGGTGAGATCAACGGACGTCCGCGCAAGCTGATTGCGCAGGCCGCGCGCAACGGCCACTTCTTCCTGCTCGATCGCACCGACGGCAAGGCGATCGTGTCGAGCGAATACATCAAGACCAACTGGTCGCTCGGTTACGACGAGAAGGGACAGCCGGTGCCGAATCCAGCCAAGATGCCGCAGATAGATGGTGCGCTCGTGTCGCCGTCGGCAAACGGCGGCGCCAACTGGCAGCCTCCGACCTTCAGCCCGGCGACCGGCCTGTTCTACGTGCCGGCTGGACGCACGTTCAGCGTGTTCTACCTCTACGATCCTGGCGATAACCCGCAGGGCTGGGGAGGGCAGGATCGCGGCGGCTACTCGGAGTCTTTGGTCCAGGCGGTTGACTACAAGACCGGAAAGATCCGGTGGAGCCACCAGTGGGAAGGCGCGGCGCGATCGGGGCTCCTGAGCACAGCGGGCAACCTGGTGTTCAGCGCCGGGCCGGGCAACTCGCTGGTCGCATTGAATGCAACAAACGGCGACGCGCTCTGGCACACACGACTGAACGCCGCCATCAGCAACGGGGCGATCACCTACGAGCTCGACGGTCTTCAATACGTCATCGTCGGGGCGAGCGACATGCTGTGGGCGTTCGTGATGAATAAATAACTCGCGCTTCGCGGTTCGCGGCATCGCGCTGGGGTCAGACCGGGGTCAGACGGGGGTCAGACGGGGGTCAGACCCCTTCGCACTTTCTGCTACGGGAGAATCGTATGAGGATGGCAGTTTTGGAGACGCTGGCGGTCACGGTCTCGCTCGCGACGCTCATGTCAGCGCAGGCACCACCGTCAAATGCCGGCGGTCAACAGCCGTCAGCTCAAGCGCCTCCTCGCGCTCGCGGCGGGTTCGTGACGCCAGTCTACGATTCGGTGCCGCCCGAGATTCCGGCTGACATCAAGGGCCCGAACGCTATCCTGATCTTTTCAAAGACCAACGGGTATCGCGAGGAACCTGCGATCCAGGCGTCGAACGCCGCGCTCGTCGCGATTACAAAGAAACGTGGATGGCCGTCGTTCGTCACCGAGAACGCGGCCGTGATGAGTGCCGAGCAGCTCGGGCGTTTCAAACTGGTGATCTGGAACAACACCAGCGGCGATCTGCTGACCGAACCCCAGCGTGCAGCATTCAAAACGTGGATGGAAAACGGCGGCGCCTTCGTCGGCACACACGGTGCGGGCGGCGATCCAAAGTACGAGTGGGCGTGGTATCCCGAGACGCTGATCGGCGCGCAGTTCACCAGCCATTCATCGCAGCAGCTCGGCACGGTCCGCATCGAGAACACGACGAGTCCTATCACCAAGGGACTTCCCGCTGTCTGGCCGAGGACGGTGCGCGACGAGTGGTACGCATTCAAAGACAATCCACGCGGCAAGCCCGGATTCCACATTCTCGCCGTTGCCGACGAGTCGACCTACGATCCGCAGCGTTCCACCATGGGAGCGGACCATCCAATGGTGTGGACGCACTGCGTCGGCAAGGGCCCGGTCTTCTATTCCGCGATCGGACATTCGGCGGAGACCTATTCCGAGCCAAACCACCTGTTGCTTCTCGAGAATGCGATCGCATGGGCCCTCGGACTGTCGGGCCCGACGGGGTGCCCTTCGAAGTAATGGCGAGCCATACTCTCTTTGCCGATCGCCGTGCGCTCGAGCAGGAAATCACGGCGGTCGGCGTCAACATCCGGTTCGAAAATGACATCCAGGCGTCACTGACGCCGCTGGCGGTTGCCCACCGCACCGTCGGAAACCGGTTCGCCATTCATCCGATGGAAGGGTGCGACGGCACACTCGACGGCGCTCCGGACGAGCTGACGCTTCGCCGGTGGGCGCGGTTCGGCGCGGGCGGTGCAAAACTGCTGTGGGGCGAAGCGGTCGCCATTCATCCGGACGCGCGCGCAAACACGCGACAGCTGCTCATAGCGGAGCACACCCTGTCATCGCTCGAGCGGATGATTGCGCTGGCGCGCAAAGAGCATGGCGCGGCGAGCGACTTCGTCGTCGGGCTGCAGCTCACGCACTCAGGTCGATGGTCGTATCCGACACCGACGGTGATGTTTCACGATCCGGCGCTGCGCAACAACGGCCGAGTCATCACCGATGACGAGCTCGATCGGTGGCAGGACGTGTACGTCGACGCATCGCGCCGCGCGCGGGACATTGGTGCTGATTTCGTCGACATCAAGCAATGCCACCGCTACCTGCTGTCGGAGATGCTGGCCGCGAAAACCCGGCCCGGCAAGTACGGCGGCAGCCTGGAAAACCGTACGAGGTTCGTTCGCGAGCTGCTGCGACGTCTCGCTTCGGAAGTGCCGGATCTGATTCGCGCGAGTCGGATGAACTTCTTTGATGGCGTTCCCTACGCCAAGAATCCGACGACGGGAATCGGCGAGCCGATCGCAGGCGCGACCGAGAACTATCTCGAGGCGGACGAAGCGGTCCAGGCGCTGACGATCTTCCGCGATGCGGGGCTGCAACTCGTCAACGTGACCGCGGGCTGCCCGTACTTCAATCCCCACGTCGGTCGGCCGGCCGACAAAGAGCCACCAGACGGATACGGGGCGCCCGAGAACCAGCTCGTGGGCGTCGCCCGTCATTTCCAGCTCGCTGAAGCCGCCCACCGCGCCTGTCCAGGCTTGCCCGTCGTCGGAACCGGCTACAGCTACCTGCGACAGTATGCGGTCGAGGCCGGCGAGGCCAATCTTCGCGACGATCGCGTGTCGATTGTCGGGATGGGCCGCGGGGCGATTGCGTATCCCGACTTCGCGCGTGACGTGCACATGGACAAAAAGAAGGTGTGCATCACGGTCAGTTACTGCACGTCGCTGATGCGCGCCAAAGGCAACGAGCTCGGCCAGTATGCGGCAGGGTGCGCGCCAAGGGACCCCGTGTACGGCAAGCTGCTTCAGGAGATTCAGAAGAAGGAAAAACAGGCGGCGGCGGCGAAGAAGTGAGGCAGATCACTGCAAATCCGCACTCGACGTGAGTCGTGATATCGTCCCCTTCGTGTCTCAAAGGATGGCGATGATGAAGTCCGCAACCTGGCTCCGCGTGCTCCTCGTCCCGGTGTGCTGTGCCGTATGGTACGCCGGCGTCACGATTGCCTCGGAACGTTCCGCTTCGTCCATGGCGAATGCGGCGAACAAGTTCCTCGCCTCGCTAACACCGGAACAACGGCAACAGGCGACGTTTTCGTTCGAGTCGGAAGAGCTGACGAGATGGCACTACGTGCCGGCCCAACAGTTCCCACGCAATGGCCTGGCGATTCGGGCGATGAACGAGACACAGCGCGGGCTGGCGCACGAGCTGATGAAGACCGGTCTCAGCCAGCGCGGTTACACGCAGGCCACGACGATCATGACCGACCTCGAGAACATCCTGAAGGCGCTCGAGAACGGATCGGCGATGCGCGACCCCGAACAGTACGCCTTCTCGATTTTCGGGACGCCCGCGGCGAAAGGCGTCTGGGGATGGCGGGTCAACGGTCATCACCTGTCGCTTCACTTCAACGTCGGCAATGGCTCGACGGTAGCGAGCGCGCCAACCTTCTTCGGATCGAATCCCGCGGAAGTGCGGGTGGACGGACCCAAGAAGGGGCTTCGCGTGCTCGGCGATCGTGAGGACACCGCTCGTGCGCTGCTGAACGCCCTCGACGAGTCACAGCGGAAGACGGCCGTTCTCGAAGGCGCGGCTCCAGGCGATATCGTGACGAAGACCGCCGTCAAGGTCGACCCGCTGTCGCCGACCGGCGTCGCCGCGTCGGCCATGACGCCCAAGCAGCGCGAACTGCTGATGGCGGTCATCGAGAGCTACAGCTCGTCGATGGCGGCGGAGATCGCGTCAGAGCGGATGGCGCAGCTCAAATCGGCCGGCCTCGAGAAGATCACGTTCGCCTGGGCCGGTGAAGCGGAAGTTGGCAAGAAGCATTACTACCGGGTGCAGGGCCCGACCTTCCTCATCGAATACGACAATACGCAGAACGACGGAAATCATGTTCACTCCGTCTGGCGCGATTTCAACGGCGACTTCGGACGCGATCTACTGCGCGAGCACGTGCAGAGCGTGAAGCACGAATAACAGCATTGCTGATTGTTGATTGCTGATTGTTGATTGATCGGCGCTTCCAATCAGCAATCAGCAATCAGCAGTCGCCAATCAGCATTGACGCGCTCGCGCCATGGTCGACGAACCACTTCCTGCTGCCGAGCCAATACCTGCCAGCCGCAACTGGGGGCGCTGGCTCACGGTCGTGCAGCTCGTGTTGCTGACGGTGGCACTGGCGCTGTCGGCGTACGTCGCGATTCAAGCGTTCAAACCCAAACCGGTTGCCCCAGCGGTTCGTTTCGTTCCCCCTGGATTTAACGGGCGCGGCGCACGCGGTCAATTCATGCGCGGGATGCCGCAGACCGATCGCAAGATCGTCAAGGATTTCGACAAGAACGGCGATCAGCGACTCGATCGGGCGGAGCGTACGGCGGCGCGCGAATGGCTGCGGACACAGGGGAATGACGGGTTTGGCCGATTCGGCGGCCGCGGCCGCACCGCGAATCCCGAGCCGGGGATACACCTCAAGCCTGCCGACGTCCGCTCGTATCCCGCGGCGCCTTTGTACGACGAGGCAACGCTGCGGACGATGTTCCTGACCTTCGAGAATGCTGACTGGGCCGAGGAGCTGGCGGCTTTCTACCGAACCGATGTCGACGTCCCGGCATCGGTCGTCGTCGATGGCAAGACGTATCCGGAGGTCGGCGTTCATTTCAGGGGCAACTCGTCGTACCGGTCGGTTCCTCAAGGGCTCAAGCACTCGTTGAACCTGTCGTTCGACTTCGCCCATCCACATCAGGACATCGGCGGCTACCGGACGCTCAACCTGCTGAACTCGAACAACGACGCGACGTTCGTCCGCACGATGCTGTACAGCGAAATTGCGCGGCACTACCTGCCGATTGCGCTGACCAACTACATGCGGGTCGTGATCAACGGAGAGAGCTGGGGCATCTACATCAATGCGCAGCAATTCAACAAGGACTTCCTCCGCGACTGGTTCAACGAATCCAAGGGAGCACGATGGAAGGTCCCTGGCAGCCCGCGCGGTCGCGGCGGCCTCGAGTACTTGGGAGATGACGTCGCGTCCTACAAAAGCATCTACGAGATCAAGACTGATGACGACGCGGAATCGTGGAAGGCGTTTGTCAACTTCTGCAAGGTGCTGAACACGACGCCGACCGACAAGCTCGAAGCGGCGCTCACTCCTATTCTCGACATCGACGGTACGTTGAGGTTCCTCGCGCTGGATGTCGCGTTCGTCAACGGCGACGGCTACTGGACGAGAGCCAGCGACTTCAACATCTACCGCGATCCGCGCGGCAAGTTTCACATCCTGCCGCATGACTTCAACGAAGGCTTCGGCGGTGAGGCAGGCGGCCCCACATTCGGCGGCGGTCTGATGGGCACGCCCGATCTCGATCCGCTGGTTGGCCTGGACGACGCGCGCAAGCCACTTCGATCGAAACTGCTCGCTGTTCCGGCCTTGCGGCAACGATATCTCGTCTACGTCCACGACATTGCTGCCAAATGGCTCGATTGGCGGGTGCTCCAGCCGTTGGTCCGACAGTGGCAGGCTCTCATCGAGCCTGACGTGACCGTCGACACACGGAAAATCTACAGCACCGAGGCGTTCTATGCGGACGTTGGAGATTCGGCTGGAACTCCGCAGCCGGCACCGGAGAACACGTTGCGCGGATTCGTCGAGCGGCGGCGGGCGTATCTGCTTCGGGCTG
>Ga0310810_10008829_pt1 | contig 11633 bp, 9 predicted proteins | sample NCmetagenome_FD_207641 | JGI IMG/M metagenome (GOLD analysis project Ga0310810, IMG submission 207641) | Soil microbial communities from experimental microcosm in Duke University, North Carolina, United States - NC | ecosystem: Engineered > Artificial ecosystem > Soil microcosm > Unclassified ...
TCATCGTTCGTCTGCTGATGGGCGAGTTGCGGCAGGGCGCGCTCGAGGCCGTCCTGGTCGATGCGGTCGCGAAAGCGGCCGGCCTCGCCGGCGCCGCGGTGAGGCGCGCGGTGATGATGGCCGGCGTCCTCGCCCCGGTCGCTCGTGCGGCGCTCGTCGGAGGTGAGGCTGGTCTCGCTGGTTTCGGGATCCAGATCCTTCAGCCGGTCCAGCCGATGCTCGCGCAGCCGGCCGACGACATCGACGGCGCACTCGAGCAAATCGGTCACGATGCATCGATCGAATGGAAGCTCGATGGCGCGCGCATCCAGGTCCACAAGACTGGCGCCGATGTCCGGGTGTTCTCACGCAACCTGCGCGACGTGACCTCCGCGGTCCCCGAAGTCGTCGACCTCATGCGGGGGCTCGACGTGCACGACGCGATCGTCGACGGCGAGGTGATCGCGCTGAGGGCGGACGGCGCGCCGCACCCGTTCCAAGTGACGATGCAGCGCTTTGGCCGGAAACTGAATGTCGAACACCTTCGCGCCGAGCTTCCACTTACGCCGTTCTTTTTCGATTGCCTCTATGCCGACGGCGAGTCGCTCGTCGACGCGGGACAGGAAGCACGTGTGGCACGCCTGCGCGTCATCGCGCCATCACACGTCGTGCCCATGCTCACGCGTCCAACGCCCGATGCGGCGCAACGGTTCCTGGACGAGACGCTGCGCCGCGGTCACGAAGGTGTGATGGTGAAGGCGCTCGCCGCCGGCTACGCCGCAGGCCGTCGCGGCCAGCAGTGGCTCAAGGTCAAGATCGCCCGCACGCTGGATCTCGTGGTGCTCGCGGCGGAGTGGGGACATGGCCGGCGGACGGGACTACTCAGCAACCTGCACCTGGGCGCGCGAGATCCCGAACACGGCGGCTTCGTCATGCTGGGAAAGACGTTCAAGGGACTTACGGACGAGATGCTGGCGTGGCAGACAGAAAAGCTGCGGACGCTCGAGATCAGCCACGATCGGCACACGCTTTACGTGCGCCCCGAGTTGGTCGTCGAGATTGCGTTCAACGAGATCCAGGCGAGCCCGCAATATCCCGGAGGCCTGGCTCTGCGTTTTGCCAGAGTGAAGGGATACCGGCAGGACAAGTCAGCGGCCGATGCCGACACCATCGACACGATCCGCGATCTCTACTTGAAGTCAATCGCCAGGGAGAATTCCTTGTAACTGTTCGGAGCCTCTTGCAAGTGCGTTTCTCCGTGATAGTACGTGCGAGTCAGGACATCGGCCTCGCGTGCGGCGGCCCGCCGGTGTTGCTGGACCGTCTCGAGATCCGGCTCCCACACAATTCGCGGATCCGGCGACATCGACACACTGTAGTATTGGGTCTTTTCAACGCGACGTTCATGAGCCTACGGCGTCCGCGCGCTGGACGGCAGTAGAGACAAGCGTGTGGTTCATGACATCCGGCCGCGAGCTCTGGCACAGCTGAGGCAGACAACCGTTCGTAAGGAAGAGCCCATGCCTCCAATAACCGAACACGCACCGATCGACACGTCCGCTTCGGGGTCGGAGCAGGGCGTGATTCGTACGCTGGTCCACAAACGATTCCCCGAGAACGTCCTGCTCACTGACATTCGCGAATGCGGCCAGGACCATTTCTCGTGCGCCGGCCGTATCCCGGCAGACCACCCGTTCTTCACCGGCGGCGGCCGTACCCCGCAACAGGACATCCTCTTCTATACCGAGGTCGGCCGGCAGGCGAGCCTCGCCATCACCCACCGCTTCCTGAACGCGGCGCTCGACGACGTCTTCGTTTTCGAGAAGTCTGAAGCGGCGGTGACGCCGGCGATCTGGCGGCTGCCATCATCGGCTGACTCGGTGACGATCGAAATCAAAGTCAGAGACACGATCCGGCGGAAGAACAACATCGTCACTCGTGTCGTGGCCGACCACGCGATGTTCGTCGGCGACGAGCACGTCTTCGGTGGCACCGGTACATGGACGGTCCAGTCGGCGGCGCTCTTCAAGCGATTGCGTCGATCCATGGGCATGAGCAGCTCACCGGACACGGCCGGCTCGGCACCCGACGGTGAAGCATCCGGCGATCCACTGCACTCGCCTTTCGACAACGTGGTCATCTCCGCGCCGGCCTCCATCCAGGACACGGCGGCTGTCGGCGCCTCCCTTATCGTCGATCGCTCGCATAGTTACTTCTTCGACCATCCGTGCGATCACGTGCCGGGGATGCTCCTGCTCGAGGGATGCGCCCAGCTCGCGGTGGCCGCAGTTGCCGAGTCGGGACTGGCGCCTTTGCGTCACGCCGCGATCACGGCGTACCGCGCGGACTTCACACAGTTTGTCGAGTGCAGTCTGCCGACGATGCTCACGGCACGGATCGTGGCCGAGCACGGCGCAGACGTCGCCAGCCGATCGGCACACGACGCGGTCACGGTCGAAATCGTCACATCACAACAGGACGCGGTCGCCGGGACTGCCCGGTTGCAAGTCGGCTTCGCGATCTGAGGACGGGACGGAAGCAGCATGTCGCGCGCGGATCGCTGGATCGTCGTCGGTGGAGGGGCTTCGGGCCTCGCAGCTGCATTCTTCTTGAAGCAGCGCGGCCTGGAGCCCGTGATCGTCGAGCGCGACAGCATGCTGGGCGGACGCATGGGGACCGTCAGTCTCGGCGATCGCTCGCTCGATTGCGGCGGCAAGAACATCGGCAAGAAGTACACGCTGTTTCGCGAGTTCGCGGCGTCGCTCGGCTCCTACCCATTCGAATACTTCGGTCTTAATTCCTCACAGGTGATCGACGGCACGGTGAAGACGTTCGAGGCGCGCGCGCGCTGGCGCACGCTGTTCGATCTGATGCGCGGCCTGGCCGTCACCGACGTAGCGCGATTCGGAAGGCTGGCCTGGCGTGTGAAAGCCGACGAGTCCGCTGGCTATCTCGGATCGCCGCTGTCCAGACGCCTTGCCGCTCGATTCGACGAGCGCCCGGCCAGTCAGTATTTCTCGCGCGAGTTCTGTCGGCGGGTGCTGCGTCCCATGAGCGTCCGTATGAACGGCGCCGAGCCGGACGAAATCTTCGTGGGGAACCTCGGCTCGAATGTGCGCATGATCCTCGACACCTACGAGCAGTTCGAGCACGGCCTCGCACCGCTGCTCCGCGATGCCGCGAAGCAATACGACGTCCGCACCAACAATGTCGCGGAATCGATTCTCGTCGATCGCGGTCGCGTGTCCGGTGTCAAGGTCAGAGCAGCCGACGGGACCACGGCCGACCTGCAGGGATCGGGCGTCGTCGTCGCGACACCGGCGCACGTCACCGCCAGGCTGACCGAGTCTGTCCTGCCTGGCCTCGCCCGGCAGTTACGAACGATTGCCTATTACCCTGTCACCCTGATCGTCGCCGAGTACGATCGGCCGATCTTCACATCGAGCGTGCGGGCCTTCGTCTTTGGCGACGATGAGACCGTCAGCAATGCTGGCGCCTACGGGATCAACGACCTGAATCTCGTGCGTTACACGTTCAGCGGCCGGGCAGCCCGCGAGCGCATCGCACGCGCGGTCGATGCGGAAGATTTGTTGAAAGCCGGCGAACGCGCGCTCGCCAGGCACGTGTCGCTCGATGCGGCGTGGCGGCGGCGGTTCGTGGCACGTCACTTCGATCCGGGACTGTGTGCCTACTCCGCGCACCACGGCCGGTTCCTCGATCGAGTGGCACACGAACTCGAGACCGTACCCGGACTCCATCTGACAGGTGACTACATTCAGGGAGCGTCGATCGAGGCGTGCTTCCGCGCCGCGTCCGCCTGCGTCGATCGACTCGCCCAGCAGCAGGAGCAACCCGCGCCCGGCGAGGTCGGGATGCTCGAGTTACAGGCACAACGCGAAGGATGACAAGGGAGATCCGCGATGAGTAGTTATTACCTCGGCGACAATCCGACCAACTACCTTCCCTTTGATGATCTGCACACCATCCAGCATTTCATCATGCCGAATTTCGCGACGATGGACTGGGAGCGAGTTGGGCATCAGAACGCGCTGAACAACTTCAAGCGGCTCCACGACGACAGCGGCCGGGTGTACGACGACATCATGATCTACATCCACATCCCGTACTGCCTGTCGATGTGCCACTACTGCAATTTCAACAAGTTCGTCTACCCGATCCACAACCCGGATGCCCTCGACACGTATGTCGATTACCTGATCAAAGAGCTCGACTACTACTTGGCGCTCCCGTTCGTGCAGTCTCGCCGTCTGACAGCCGTCTACTTCGGCGGCGGCAGTCCGTCGGTCCTCCCCGCTCGGGCGGCCGCGAAGATGTTCGACCACCTCGCGAAGGTCATTCCCAGCTGGAACAGCGTCGAGCGCACGTTTACTGGAGAGCCGCGCACGCTGAAGAACCCGGAGCTGCTGCAACTGCTCGTCGACTACGGCTTCAACCGGGTCACGTTCGGCATCGAAAGCCTGAACGAGGAAATCCGCCAGCAGATTGGGCGGTGGGACTCGTTGAAGGACGTGACCGAGCTGTTCAGCAATTTCGAGAAGGTCGGCTACAAGGGCGAGAAGGACATGGACCTGATGTTCGACTTACCCGGCCAGACGTTCAAAGGCTTCCGCGAAGAGCTCGATCTGATGATGCGCGAGTACAAGCCGGACGAGATCGACGCCTACGGGACCGTCTACCTGCCCTACCGCGCGCTGCACAAGCTGATCGTCCAGGAGAAACGGCCGCAGCCGGGCACCGTGTGGCAACTGCTGCAGATGCGCGAGTACCTCTACGACTTCATGACGGAGCACGGCTATCACAACACGATCGCCGAAACGTGGTCATTGAACCCGGAGCGCACCCAGTACCAGACCGCGCATTGCGCTCGCCAGAACATCGTGGGCATCGGCACCGCCGCGCGCAGCAACCTGAAGGACATGGTCAGCATCAACCCGGACAAGATCGATCGATGGATGAAGAACATCGACGACCACGGCGTCTCCACCGAGACGCTCCAGAGCATCGGCCGCGAAGGCGTGCTCGAGCGGGTGATGGTGATGTTCCCGCGCTACAAGGAGCTGAAGAAGGACTACTTCGAGTCGTTCAGCGACTGTAAGAACTTCGGCAAGATGAAGAGCATCCTCAAGAAGCACATCGAAGTCGGCGTCGTCGAAGAGCACGAGGATCGCTACACGATCAACAAGCTCGGGGTCATCTGGATTTGCAACCTGCAGACGGACTACATGAAGCCCAGCTTCAACACACTGGGCAAGGTGTTGATCAAGGTGCTGAGTGAAAAGCCGAAGAACTTCGGCAGCGAGGAGCGGTTCCACGTGAACCCGCTGACGCAGTTCATCGCCAACAACATCGAGAAATATCCGAAGCTGATGAAGTAGCCTCGCCGGTGACCACCGAAGACGAGGCTCTGCGATCGACATTGGGTGCCGCTGTGGCGGCGCAGCGACGCGCCTTCGCGCAGCGACCGCCGGCCTACGACGCTCGACTCGATGCGCTGCGACGGCTCGAAGACGCATTGCTTGCGCGGGCATCCGACCTCGCCGCCGCCGTCGCGCAAGACTTCGGCGGCCGCGCCGCCGAGGAAACGCGCGCGCTCGAGATCCTGCCGACCGTCAACGAAATCCGCCACGCGCGCCGTTACCTCAAAGAGTGGATGGCGCCCCGTCACGCGCCTGTTCAGTGGCAGGCATGGCCCGCACAGGCACGCATCGTCTACCAGCCGCTCGGCGTGGTGGGCATCGTCTCACCCTGGAACTACCCATTCTTTCTGACGCTGACTCCTCTCATCAGCGCCCTCGCCGCCGGCAATCATGCGCTCGTCAAGCCGTCGGAACTGGCTCCCGCGAGCGCCGAAATCATGACGTCGATCGTGTCTGGCTTGTATGCGCCGGAGTACGTGCAGATCATCACCGGAGGGCCGGATACGTCTTCAGCGTTCGTGCACCTACCGTTCGATCACCTGCTTTTCACAGGGTCCACGCGCATCGGCAAGCTCGTGATGCAGGCCGCCAGCGAGAACCTCGTGCCGGTCACGCTCGAACTCGGCGGCAAGAGCCCGGTGATCGTCCACGAGAGCTATCCGGTGGCAAGAGCGGCGCGACGGATTGCCACCGGCAAGCTCTATAACGCCGGGCAGACCTGCATCGCTCCCGACTACGTGTTGCTACCGCAGCATCGACGCGACGAGTTCATCGCCGCCGCGCGCAGCGCGATTTCGACGATGTATCCATCGCTTTCCAGCAATCCGGATTACACGCGCATCATCAACACGCGGCATCACCAGCGGCTGACCGATCTCGTCGAGGACGCGAGAAGCCGTGGCGCGAACGTCATCGAAATCAACCCGCGCGGCGAGCCATGCGATGGCGGCAACCGCGTGTTCCCGCCTACGCTCGTGACCGGCGTTCGCGACGGGATGGCCATCGCCGACGAGGAGATCTTCGGCCCAGTGCTTCCGATCGTCGAGTACCAGACGATCGACGAGGCGATCGCGTATGTCAACGAGCGACCGCACCCGCTGGCGTTCTACTACTTCGACAACGATTCGAAGCGGGCTGAACACGTCGTGGGCCGCGTCACCGCCGGCGGCGTGACGGTGAACGACTGTGTCTTTCATGTCGGCCAGCCCGGGCTGCCGTTTGGCGGCGTTGGCGCCAGCGGGATGGGCCGCTATCACGGTTTCGACGGATTCGAGACGTTCTCGCACAAGAAGGGGATCCTGATGCAGGGACGCTGGTCTTCCCTTGCACTGCTGCGCCCGCCCTACGGAGCCATCACCCGCCGCATCCTTCAACTGCTGATGCGGCGATAGCTCGGCTCACACGGCCGCGACTTTCTCGTGCACGCCGGCGTCGCGGAAACGCAGACGGCGGCGCAGCTTGACGAGGGTAGCAAAGAAGTAGACATAGGCGACGACGAGCACGATCCAGACACTGAAGTCGAGTGTCGGCATCCCGCGGAGCCAACCCGAAATCTGCGGGCCCATCCAGTCCACCACTTCCAGGCGGACGTGTTGATCCACGAACACGACCGCGCCGATGACGCCGGTCAGCGTGATGAGCGCCGACAGCAGCTGCACGATGGCCCGCGCCACCGCCGAAATCTTGCTCATCGAGCCACGGAAGACCTGCGCGTGGCGCCTGACCAGCGTGCTCTGAAAAAGCGTGTACTCGTTGAGGCGCTCCTGGATGCGAAGCTGCGTGTCGTAGCTGCCGAGGACCTGCAGCGGCAGCGTCGTCTTGACCATGGCGCGCAGCCGCCGGCGCTCGGCGTGCTCGAAGTAGCTCTGCAACATCCGCGTGTAGTTCACGTCGCGATAGAGGTAGACGAGCGACGTGTCGAGCGTCGTCAGCGCTCGATGGATGCGCAGCCAGCCCCACTCCATCGTGCAGCGGCAGCCGACCAGGATGCGCACGATCTCGATGGTGACGTTGTCCATCGACTTCTCGTGATAGGGGAGCTGGCTGACCAGCGTCCGTGTCGCCCACGACCGCAGCGCCCGCACGAGATCCTCTTTGACCTGATCGACATCGAGGTTGTTGGGCAGGCTGGCCGTGAGCAGCATGCTCAGATCGGCAGCCTTGGCGTAGTTCCGCGTGGCCAGCGCCCGTACGAACATCACGAACTTCTGCAGGTATTCGCGCTCGGTAAAGCTGGTGGATCCGAAATCGATCAGCGCGACCCGGCTGTTGCGGAGCAACACGATGTTGCCCGGATGAAGATCGCCGTGAAACAGGTTGTTCTCGAACAACTGGCGGTACATCGACTGAATGAGCCGGCGTGCCACCTTCCGCGGTTTCACGTTGTTCTCACGGAGCCACACCTCCAGCCGATCCGGATCGTCGTCGGCGACCTTGATGTAGTCGGACATCAAGACGGCGTGAATGAACTCGGTGACCAGCACGCGGCGTGTCGAGTAACGCTTGAACAGGCGCGGCACGTAGATGCGATGGCCACGCAGTGCCTTTCGCATGCGGCGAAGCGCCGAGGCCTCGTAGTAATAGTTCAGTTCCTCCTTCATCACCTCGGAGAGCTCGTTGAAGCCGAGGTCCCAGCGCATGTGCGTGCGGAACCTGAAAAAGCGCAAGACGCGGACGAGCCACCGAATCAGGACCAGGTCACGCGCGAACAACTCGTTGGAGAACGGCTTCTGGATCTTGACGGCGACGTAGATCTGCTCCTGGCGGAGACGGGCGCGATAAACCTGCCCGATCGAAGCGACGGCAAACGGCTCGGCACCGAACTCGTCGAAGTAGTCCTCAATGCGCCCACCGAGCTCCAGCTCGACGATCTGACGGGCAACCGGTGTCGGAAACGCGTAGGACCGGTTCTGCAGCAGCGCCAACTGCTGACAGAACGGCTTGGGAAACAGATCGACGCGAAGGGACAGGAGCTGTCCCGCCTTGAGCCAGAGGCCGCCCAGGTGCTCGAACGTCCCGCGCACCATGATCCCGGCCTGCTCTCCGCCCAGCGTGCCCCGCATGCGACCGAAGGCCAGCCGGCTGCCGAGGCGCAGGAGCGCCAACAGCGTGGTCAGCGTCCGAAGCCGCGAAACAGGAAGAACAGGGACCGTGACGATGCCGGCCGTACGCGACGCGTCGAGGCGGGTCGGCGTCAGACCCGGTGAGAGCATGTTGGATTCTCGCTCCGCGGCAGGATTCGGCTGTGTGCTGTGTTTGCCTGCCTGTGCCCGTTATGGTATAAGAACCCGCTGATTCAGCCCATCTTTCTACGAGTTTCCGATGGACCTACCTCGTCTTAGCAAACAGATCAGGAAGATTACCGTCTTCGAGCGTGATGCGACCGGAAGCCTTCGGCCGGTGGTCGTCTTCAGCCGGCGTCGCAGCAAGAAGAAGCAGGCGAAAGCCCTGAAGCCGATCGAGCGGCTGGTCCGCACGGTCTCGGATGGCAACGACACCTTTGCGAGCAACTACGCCCGCCGTCATCGCAAATCGAATCGCAAACGCCGCAACGGGTGGCTGCGTGACCTGCCTCTCAACATGTCGAAGGCGGTCAGCAAAGGAATAAAGGAATACGACTTTGTCCGACTGGTCCGCGGTTGAGACAGGGAAGGCACAACCACCGATGGCTGCTACAGTGACATCAACGACGGCACGCCCCGATTCCGCGCACCCCTCCACGAGCGTGACCTCGACGCCACCTGTCGTCCTGGACTTGGGCAAACAGCGTCGTAAGCGGATCAAGGAACTGCGGCGCGGAGAGGGCAGATTGATGGACGAAATCAACGCGTCCATCGAAGAGTTGCGGACCGCTGGCGCGCTCAGTGCCGACGTGCAGCCGGTCGTCGTTGTCGTCCGTCAGAAACGACGGAAGGCGCGCTCGGGACTTCCCGGGTTACTGCAAGGCTGAGGCGCGGTCGCGCGCACTACCGGCCAGACTGCCGGCCGCCAGCGCCGGCTTTGCTGCGTACGCCATCAGACATTGCCCGGCGTACACGCGCTCGATCTCGATTGAGGAGAACCCGGCGTTCTCCAGCATCCGGCGCAGTGAGTCGGCGGTGTAGTAACCATGACGCCCCGCGCGCTCACCCAACTTGATCCGCCACTGGCAATACAGAATCACGGCCGTATCGATCAGACACTTGACGGCGATGTAGACGCCCTTGAGGACTCCCTCGTTCTCGACCAGCTCGCGCAATGTCTCCCAGTAGACCCGCAGCGGATTGAAGCCTTCGTGGAACACGCTCAGCGCGAGATGTCCTCCCGGGCGTAGCACCCGCAGCAACTCCTGCAACGCAAACTGTTGTTTCTCCGGTGCGAGGAAGTGGAGCGTCACGCTGCAGGCGATCTTGTCGAATGACTGGGAGGCGAACGGCAGCGGCTGCGTCATATCCGCCTGATGGAAGTCGGCCGATGGCACTTTCTCGCGGCATTTCACGAGAGCCGGACCGCAGAAATCGATACCGGTCACGCGAGCCCCTGGCACGGCCAGCAGTTTCGTCACGTTACCCGTTCCTGCCCCGGCGTCGAGAATGTCTTCGCCACGCGCCGGCTCGAGCAGCTCCACGTGGCGCTCGACCAGCCGCGCGTAGAGCGGCGAGAGATTCAGCGTGTCGTAGACCTGGAAGTAGCGCTCCCAGAACGCTTCCTTGTTCGATTGCGCCGTGCTGGATGACACGCAGAGTGCCTCGTCGCTCAAAAGCGTTGAATCGATGCCGCGGCGGACGCGGTCGTGATCTTCAGATGCCCGTACGCCGCCAGGATCGAGGGCAGCCTCGCCTCAGCCTCATGCTCGCCGGCGGCAATGATCTCGGCGTATCGATCGAAGCTGACCATGCTCGTCGTCGGAGGCAGATTCGGGACCAGGATGGCGTCGGCGCTCGCCTCGATTCGCGCCTGGCCGATCTGGTGACCCACAATCCGGAGGCAACGGGAGACGAAATCATACGCCCGAAACGGAAAGTGCGTCTTCAGTGCGCGCGTCTTGAAAGGACCGATCGCGTTCACGGCGATGTTGAAATGACAGTGCATGCGACGGGTCAGACTGGCGGGAACTGGATTGACCAGCACCGCATCGACGAGAGTTCGAGAGTCGCGCGACATCGGTGGCAGCCATGCCGGCAGAGCCATGGACGCCAGCAGCGCCGAGACGAGGCTGCCGTCGGCAATCGCCACTTCCTCCGCCGTTTCAACGTCGAGCGCGTTGGTCCAGAACGGAAGGTCCGTCTGATTCACCGCGCGATCCCCGAAGTGTTCGCGCATCAGACCGGCGATTGCACTCACCCGCCCCAGGTGCATCCGCCAGAAGCGATATTCGAGCAGCCGGTAGAAGCGGCGGTTCCACTCCTTTGCGACATCCTCCAACGCTGACGTGTCGCGCCCGGTCGCCACCAGCCCTGCCACAAGACTCCCCATGGAGCACCCCGACACGCAATCAATCGGCACGCCCGCACGCTCGAGGACACGCAGCACGCCGATGTGCGACCACGCCCATGCGCCTCCGCCACCAAACGCGACGCCGACCTGAAGCCGGGCGATACAGCGCGCGATCGAATCGACCGTTCGTCTGAACTCGGCCCCGACTGGTTCTCGAGCGGCGTGAGCGCGCTCGGCAGACGCGACCCCGGGAATGAGTTGCTCGCGCCCGGAGAGCGCGCCGGGTGCCGTGCCCGTCGCGTCTTGCACGATGAACTCACGCGCCGACGTGTCGGAGGGCCAGCGATCGAACGGTCCCACGAGGTGACCGTGCCAGTCGGCGAGCGGCGTGAGCGCCGCGATGATGGCGGCGCATTCCGGTGTTGTATTCAGCACGATGCACGCGAAGCGTCGCTGCCACTCACTGAGCAGCGCGCTCACGTCGGCGCGAACGGCGTCGGCCGGCGTGGTCGCGGCCAGCCGTGCGAGACACACGCCATCGCCGTCGGGACGAGGTCCTTCGGAACGGGTGCCAGTGAAATCCACGAGGAGAATCGGCCATCCGGCCTGCCGCGCCAGCGAGCGCGCGAGCTCCGCCGCGAAAGCAAACGGCGCCCGCCAATGTGGATACTGCCGCAGCAGGACGACGCGCGCCGGCTCGACTTCGGTCCTGCTGCCGCTCATGGACGTGTGCATCCGCTCGGCGACGGTCGTTGCCAGCGACTCGATGATTGCGTGACGGACGTCGGGCAGTTCCGTCAG
>Ga0310810_10008830_pt1 | contig 11633 bp, 6 predicted proteins | sample NCmetagenome_FD_207641 | JGI IMG/M metagenome (GOLD analysis project Ga0310810, IMG submission 207641) | Soil microbial communities from experimental microcosm in Duke University, North Carolina, United States - NC | ecosystem: Engineered > Artificial ecosystem > Soil microcosm > Unclassified ...
GACGTTCGGTCGACCGACGCGTCCATCTGGTACGGGTGCACGTAGCCTTCGTAGCCGGCAGTCGATTCGGGCGACAGGCGATCGGGCGGGAGCCGATCGACGAAGCGCGCGGCGGCCTTGATCGCGTTGACCATCCTGCCCTTCGCATAGCCTGGGTGCGTATTGAAGCCGACGAACGTCACGCGCATGACGTCCGCCGAAAAGCTCTCGAACTCCAGCTCGCCGGCGCTGCCGCCGTCGAGCGTGTACGCGAACGCGGCGCCGAACGCCGCGACGTCGAAACGGTCCGCGCCGCGGCCGATCTCCTCGTCCGGCGTGAAGCCGATCCGGATCCGTCCGTGGGGGACGTCGGGATGGGACATGAGAAAGGCCGCCGCTTCGACAATGGCCGCCACGCCGGCCTTGTCGTCGGCGCCGAGCAGGGTCGTCCCCGACGCCGTCACGATGTCGTGGCCAATCTGTGCGGCCAGTTCGGGCTGTTCGGCCGCTCGAAGCACCGCCGACGGATCGTCGGGAAGGACGATGTCGCGGCCGTCCCAGCGCGTGTGCACGATCGGCTTCACGTCGCGGCCGGGCATTTCCGGCGATGTGTCGACGTGCGCGATGAAGCCGATCGTCGGGACGTCCGCGCCCGCGGCGGCGCTGGGCGGGATCGCCGCCATCAGGTAGCCGTTGTCGTCGAGCGAGATCTCGTCGAGACCGATGCCGCGCAGATCCTCGGCGAGCATACGCTGCAATGTCATCTGCCCCGGCGTGCTCGGACACGTCTTCGACTTCTCGTCCGCGCGCGTATCCACCTGGACGTAGCGAAGGAATCGATCGAGGACGCTCATGGCGCGTGCATGATCTGAAGGTCGCTGCGCCGGATCGCCTCGAGCGGGTTGTCGTCGCGGGCGAGCTCCAGGGTGAAGATCGTCAGGCACTTCCGCAGGTGGCCGACGATCGCCGCGAGTCCATGGCCCTGGTAGGCAACCCAGCAGGCGAACAGGCGCGCGGCCAGCCAGCGCTTGACGGCGGCGTCGTGCGACGCGAGGGCCGCGGCGCCTGGCGCGGCCCGCTCGAACGCGTCGTGAACGACACGGCCCAGCGGCTCGCCCGGCGACCACCTCGCGATGCGCGTGGTGACATCTTCGAGCGCCGCGAGTGAGTCGCGCGCAGGAACGCCGTCGCGCGTCAGCAGATCGATCCCCTGTCGTTCCCACGCGCCGTAGCTCTCGACGTCCATCAATACTCCGGGTCGCAGCAGCGGAGGCCATGCCTCGCGCGCGTCGAGGCCGTCGAGCGGCCCGACGTCGGCGAGGGCAGCCGGTGCGTCGACGATCGCCGCGGGCGGCCCGGGCTCGAACAGCAGTGCGGCCGCCGTCGGACAGAAGTGCGACAAAGAAACAAACGTGCCGCGCGGGTCGTGCAGCACGCTGCGCGGAAACATCCGGCAGGCCAGCGGCAGCGCGGCGTGGCCGCCCGCGCGGTGGATGCCGCAGAGGCCCGAATCGGTGTCAAAGAAAGTACAGATCCCGTCGTCTTGGCGGGCGGCCGTCGCACCGCCGTCCCGCAGGCGGACGAACGTGCCCCGCGTGCCGGCCAGCCTGCGCGCCCGGGCGTATTCAACGGGATCGAAGGCGATCGTCCACCCCGCGCGGCAGCACGCGCCCGCATGCCTACAGCGGTAGGGGGCGTGAAAACTGAGACACCTGATCACGACTGGCTGTCGACCATCGTAATGCCGATTACAGGATCGTGCGCGCGCCGGCGTCCGGATATGGAACGAACCGCGCAAATGTGGGGCCGTTCCCCGGCCTGGGAATTGCCACCGCTCCATTTTCGCCATGTCCGAACAGGAGACTTTCGGTCCCCGCCTCCGCCGCGAACGTGAACGCCGAGGTATTTCCCTCGAAACGCTGGCGGTCCTGACAAACGTCAGCGTCGAGCTCTGGATGGGGCTCGAACGGAACGACTTCTCGAAGTGGCCCCGCGGCATCTTCGCCCGCGCCTTCGTTCGCGACTACGCGAAGGCGATTGGTCTGGACGCCAACGAAGTCGTCGACGACTTCTGCCGTCTGTTCCCGCTCGGCGACCGCCGCGCCATGAACCTGATCCGCGGCCAGGCGGAGCTGATCGGCCACGATCCGGAATACAAGGACGACCCCGCCCTGATGCCAGGCCGGGTCGATCGCCGTGCAGCGGGCGAAGGCGTGCCGGATCCGCCCACGTCCCGCCGGCGCCTCGTCCCGCGAATCCTCGCGGCGATCTTCCACAGCTAGCCGTCTTCGCGAGGCCGGTGTCGAACCGGGTAGAGGCTGGTATCACGGCGAAGATCACGCCCTCGTACCGTGCGAACAAAAACATGACATTTCGATTGCTGCTGTCGTTCCTGGCCGCAGGCCTGCTTGCCGCAGGCCCGGCCGCCGCTCAGACCACGTCCACGGCCGGCACGCCCCTTCGCATCGTCGGCGCGGGGCCAACGGGCGAGATCGCCACCGTCGAAGAGGCGAACGAGATCCGCGTCGTTTTCTCCGAGCCGATGGTCGCGATGGGACGGATCCCGGCGCGGCTGAAGCCAGCCTTCTTCCACATCGCTCCCGCGGTCGCCGGCACGTACCGATGGTCGGGGACCACGATCCTCATTCTGACGCCGACGAAGCGGCTGCCCCTTGCCACGAAATACGACGTCACGATCGACGCGGGCACGGCGGCGGTCAGCGGGCGCAAACTTGCCGCCGCCTACACGTTCAGTTTCACGACGCCGACCGCGCGCCTGATGCAGACGAACTGGTATCGGCCCGGCGGCCGTTTCGACGCCGCGCCGATCGTCGTCTTGCGGTTCAACCAGCCGGTCAGAGCGGAGGACGTGCTGGCGCACGTGCGCGCGTCGTTCGAGGCGCACAACTTCACGCCTCCGGTGATTCCCCAGGCGGCACAGGACCGCCTGCGCGCGATCGATGGTGCGGCACTGCAGGCCTTCGCGGAGAAGGTGCAGCGGACGCGCGAGGCCGCATCCGCGACGACGGCGGTGACGTTGGCCGTCGCCAGGGACTGGGACAAGAAGCGCTACAAGCCGTCACCCGACATGGTCGTGCTGCAGGTCACGACGCCGGTGCCGCCCGAGAGCTGGGTGCGCATCGAACTGGACGGCCATCTCGCGTCGCTCGGCGGCCTGGCGACATCCGGCCGCGTGCAGAACTACATAGTGAAGGTCGAGCCGGCGTTTTTCGCCGATCGGTTCCGCTGCGAGGCGGCGTGCGATCCCGACAATCACAACCCGATTCATTTCCGCGTCCCGGTGAAGGCCGCGGCGTTCGCCGCCGCGCTGACGGCCATGGACATCACCGCTCCAAACGGCGAGCGCGCGCTCGCGAAGTCCGCGCCCCGCGCGCGGAACAGTTGGGAGCAGGACGAATCCGACGATCTGACGTTCGAGGACGCCGGCGTCGCGGCGCAGCCGCCCGTCAGCCGCTGGCTCGCGACCCTGCCGGCCGACTTGAAGGCCGCCGATGGCCAGCTTCTCGGTTACACCTGGGCCGGCATCGTCGACAACTGGCACCAGCGTGCGTTCACGAGCTTTGGGGGCGGGCACGGCGTCTGGGAGAAAGACGGCGGGCCGCAGCTCCCGTTCTACGCCCGGAACTTTCAGAACGTGAAGCAGTGGGCGGCGCCGGTCGAGCCGGCGCAGTTGATGCCGACGCTGCTCAACCTCCAGGCCGCGGGATTTCATCTCACGCCGGCGACGACGCCGACCGCGCGACGCCTTGGCGTGCAGCCCGATCGCATCCAGTCGCACGGACTCGATCTCGCGGGCGTGCTGAAGCCGTCGGGCACCGGCTTCGTATGGACGGCCGTCGAAGAAGGCGAGCCGATCGCGCAGGCGCGGGCGGCGAAGGACAAAGATGGCAAGCCGCTGGTCCGCGCGAGCCTCGTGCAAGTGACGAATCTGGCGATCAGCGTGAAGGACAGCCCGCAGAACACGCTGCTGTTCGTGACTCGCCTGGATACCGCGGCGCCAGTCCCCGGCGCCCGCGTGTCGATCATCAAGCTCGACGGCCAGCCGCAGTGGACGGGCACGACGGGCGAGGACGGCGTGGCGATCGCGCCGCAGACGCGGCTTCGGAATCCGCTGCGGTGGTCGGAATTCGCCTTCCTCGTCATGGCCGAAAAAGACGGCGACGTCGCGTATGTCGGCAGCGACTGGAACGAAGGCATCCTTCCGTGGGAATTCGGGATCGGGCTCGACCTCGAGGAAGCCGATCCGCTGCTCCGGGGGACGGTCTTCACCGATCGCGGCGTCTACAAGCTCGGCGAGGAGGTCCACTTCAAGGCCATCCTGCGGAGCAATACGCCTTCCGGCATTCGGCTCCTGCCGGAAGGGACGCCCGTCGCGATCACGGTGCGCGACAACCGCAACAAGGTCATCGACGAGCGCACGGTCAATCTCAACGGATGGAGCACGGCGGAATGGACGTTGACGCTGCCCGCTGACGGGACCCTCGGCGACTACAGCGTCCGCGCCATCCTCGAAAGCGATCGGACGAAGACGGCAGCGCCCCGACAACCGCAAGGCGAGGAGGAGTACTACATCGATCGCGATTGGAAGAAGACCGTGGTCGGGTCGTTCCTCGTGGCGGCATATCGCCGTCCCGACTTCCGGGTCGACGTCACGCTGGCGGGCGAGTCGCGCCTCGCCGGCGATCCCCTCAAGGGCGCGATCAACGCGCGCTATCTCTTCGGCGCGCCGATGGTGAAGCGTCCGGTGCACTGGGCTTTCACGCGGACCCCCGTTTACGACGCGCCGGCGGCCATTACCGATCAGTTCCCGTTCGATCGCTGGGCGTTCGTCGGCTGGATAGACGACGACACGCGACGAGCCAAGAGCGAGATGGCCGCCAATGACGCGGAGACGATCGCGGGCGGACAGCTCCCGCTGTCGCTCGACACCGACGCGAAGGCCGGCATCCCGTATTCGTACACGCTCGAAGGGGACGTTCAGGACGTGTCGCGCCAGCACATCGCCAACAGGACCAGCCTGATCGTCCATCCTGCGCCCTGGTACATCGGCGTCAAGCGCAGCCCGCTCTTCAACGAGCAAAGAGACGGACTGAAGACGGAGCTCGTTGCCGTCGGGCTCGACGGCAAGACCGTCCCCGGCGTCGCCATCGAGGTGAAACTGACGCAGGTCCAGTGGCAGAGCGTGCGCCGCGCGGAAGGCAATGGCTTCTATACCTGGGAGACGGAGCGGAAAGAGGTGCCGGCCGGCGAGTGGCACGTGACGAGCGCGGCCGATCCAGTGCCGCTCAGTGTCGACCTCCCCGCGGGCGGCCTCTTCATCCTCGAAGCGAAAGCCGACGCGGGCCAGGGCCGGTTCGCCGTCACGCGCGAGTCCTTCTACGCGCTCGGACGCGGGTATACCGCCTGGCAGCGCTACGATCACAACCGCATCGATCTCGTCGCCGATCGCACCGCCTACAAGCCGGGCGACGTCGCGAAGATCCTGATTCAATCCCCCTGGGAGCAGGCGACCGCCCTCGTCACGACCGAGCGCGAAGGCATCCGGACGCACCGCCAGTTCGCGCTCACGTCCACGCAGCAGTCCATCGACGTTCCGATTACCGACGACGACATCCCGAACGTCTACGTCTCGGTACTGCTCGTCAAAGGCCGCTCCATCCCGCAAGCGAGCGCCGAAGTAAAAGAACACGATCCCAGTGATCCCGGCAAACCGGCATTCCGCCTGGGATACGTACAGCTCGGCGTCGAAGACAGCAGCCGGCGGCTGACCGTCGCCGTCGCCGCCAACAAACACGAATATCGGCCGGCCAACACCGCCAGCGTCGTCGTCGACGTGAAAGATCGGCAGGGACGGGGCGCCGCCAGCGAAGTGACGCTGTGGGCGGTCGATTATGGCGTTCTCTCGCTGACGGCGTATCGCACGCCGGACGTGCTCGGATCCGTCTACGTCAGGAAGGCGCTGCAGGTCCTCACCGAGGACGCCCGCCAGAAGATCATCTCCCGCCGCGTGGTGACGCCGAAAGGAGATTCGGACGGCGGAGGCGGCGGCGCGGACTCCAACGTGTCGTCGGTCCGCAGCGACTTTCGTGTGCTCGCCTTCTGGCTCGGCTCCGTCACGACCGACGCGCGCGGCCACGCGTCGGCGGATATCAAGCTGCCGGAGTCGCTGACGACGTACCGGATCATGGCCGTCGCCGGAGACCGCGGCTCGCGCTTCGGGTCGGGCGACAGCGAGATCCGGATCAACAAGCCCGTCACGCTGAAGCCGACGTTCCCACGGTTTCTCGCCGTCGGCGACAAGGCGATCTTCGGCGCCGTCGTGACGAGCCAGCTCAAGACAGGAGGCGCAGCGACCGTCACGATCGAGAGTCTCGATCCGCAGGTGATGGAGGTCGCAGCCAGGGGGCCGCAGACCGTCGACGTCGCGGCGGGCGCATCCGTCGAAGTGCGGTTCGAAGCCGCCGGCCGCGGCGTCGGGCGGGCGCGGGTCCGCATGACGGTGAAGCTCGCGAACGAGTCCGACGCGTTCGAGGATTCGATTCCCGTCGAAGTGCTCGTGTCGCCGGAAACGGTGTCGGCCGTCGGCGAGGCCGGCGAGTCGAAGCCGACGGCGGAGGAGCGCCTGAAACTGCCCGCCGGAGTGGTCACGACGTTCGGCGGTCTTCACGTGGATCTGGCGTCGACGGCGCTGGTCGGCCTCGGCGAGGGCGCGCGCTATCTGGTCGAGTATCCGTACGGCTGCGCCGAGCAGCGCGGCTCGCGCGCGCTGGCGTTGCTTCTGTCGGCGGATCTCGGGGAAGCGTTCAAGCTCCCGGGCATCGAGCCGGCACAGCTCCGAACGACGGTGCAGGCGACGCTGACGGAGCTCCGCAAGTTCCAGTGCGAGAACGGAGGATTCGCCTACTGGCCGGGTGAGTGCTGGACCACGTCGCCATACCTGACCGCGTACCTGCTGCACGTCTTCAAGGTGGCGACGGATCTCAAATACCAGGTCGACGCGCCGATGATGAATCGCGCGTACGCGTACCTCGAGCTGCAGCTCGCGCAGCAGCCGCCGACCAACGAGAGCTGGTGGCCGGCATACACGGCGTGGCAGGCGTTTGCCGTGAAGGTGCTCGTCGAAGGCGGCCGAAATCAGGACTCGAACATCACGCGCCTGTACAGCTACCGGGAGCGAATGCCCGTGTTCGGGCTCTCCTACCTGATGGACGCCCTCGTCGCGAAGGGAGAAGGCACCGGCGTCCGCGCCGGCGATCTGCGCCGACGCATCGGCAACGCGATTCTGCCCGAAGCGGCGACGGCGCACGTCGAAGAGCTGACCGATCCGTATCTGATGTGGTTCTGGAACTCCAACGTCCGATCCACCGCAATCGTGCTGAATTCGATGGTGAAGGCCGGCGGCGCCGACGCGCCGTACCGGCCGATCGTCGCCTGGCTGCTGCGGGCGCGCAGGGACGGAAGATGGGGCAATACGCAGGAGAACGCCCTTGCGCTCGAATCGCTGGTCAACTATTACAGGCGGTACGAGGCGGCCGCGCCGGACTTTTCGGCGGTCGTGACGATCTCCGACGTGGAGCTGGCAAACGCATCGTTCAAGGGGCGCTCGACCGAGGCCAAGGCGGCCGATCTGCCGATGCCCAGGCTGCTCGCGTCGGCGCCGGCGGGGGCCGACCGGCCGCTGACGTTCAGCCGGACCGGCACCGGCACGCTCTTCTACGCCGCGCGGTTGCGGTACGCCGTCGACCGTTTGTTCCAGTCCGGCCTCGACCAGGGCGTCCGGATCGAACGTTCGTACGCGCCCTATGTCGAGAACGGGACGCGTCCGGCGGGGACCTCTTTCAAAGCCGGCGATCTGGTGCGCGTGACGCTGACGCTGCAGTTGACGAAAGAGCGCCGCTTCATCGCGGTCACCGATCCGCTCCCCGCCGGCTTCGAGCCCGTCGAATCGTGGTTCGCGACATCTGCCGCTTCGCTCGCGCGGGACGACAACACACAAGGCGACGGCACTGACCGAAGCTGGTTCAGTTGGTGGGAGCGCGGCGGCTTCGATCACGTCGAGCGACACGACGATCGCGTTCAGCTTTTCGCCACGCGGCTGAGCGAGGGAACCCACACCTTCACCTACGTCGTCCGCGCCACGACGGCGGGCACGTTCCGGACGGCGCCGGCGCACGCGGAAGAGATGTACGAGCCCGAGGTGTTCGGGAGAACGGCGACGGCGGTGATCGATGTCAAGAAATGATCGTCGGCGACGGGTGTGCGCGGCAGCCGCCGTGCTCGCCGTGTCGATCGCCGGCATCTGGATTCGCTGCGGCCCGATCCCGCCGGCGCTCCTCGAGGGCGTCGACAGGCCGTCGACGGTCATCGTCGATCGCTACGGCCGGCCGTTGCACGAGACGCTCCAGGGGGGAACGCGAGTCCAGGCCGTGGACGCGGATCGCCTGCCGCCGACGCTCGTCGCCGCCACGCTCGCGGCGGAGGATCGCCGCTTCTATTCGCACCCGGGCGTGGACCTCGTCGCGCTGTTGCGCGCGGCGCGGCACGATCTCGTCGAAGGGCGTGTGGTCGAAGGAGGATCGACGATCACGCAGCAGGTGGCGAAGCTGCTGCTGCAGCGCCGCGAAGGCCTGCACGCACGAGGCGCCCGGACGAAGCTCCGGGAGATGGTCCTTGCGCTTCGGCTGGAGCACCGCTTCGGGAAGCAGGAAATCCTTGCGCTATACCTGAATCTCGCGTCGTACGGAAACCAGATGGCCGGTGCCGCCCGCGCGAGCCAACTGTACTTCGGCGTGGACGCGGCGATGCTCACGCCCGCGCAGGCGGCGTTCCTCGCGTCGCTGCCGCAGCGGCCGAGCGCATTCAACCCCTGGAAGAATCCGGCCTCGTCGCGGAGCCGCCAGATGGCGGTGCTTCGGCGGATGGCGGCCGCAGGCGCGCTCGACCCCGAGCGTCTGCGCGAGGCGCGCGAGGAGCGGCTGAGCCTGCGTCCGCGCTCGGCGGCCTTCAGCGCCCCTCATTTCGTCGAGATGGTTTCGGCGCTCCCCCGGGATGGGGCCGATGAGCCCGCCCGCATCGAAACCACGCTGGATCTCGACCTGCAGCGTGAGGTGGAGGGCATCGTCGAGCACGAACGTCCGGCGTTGAAGGCCCACGGCGCGTCCAACGTGGCCATCGTCGTGCTCGATAATCACCGCGGCGAATGGCTCGCGTGGGAAGGATCGGGCGATTACACCGATGCGGACCATGGCGGCGCGATCAACGGACCGCGCGTTCCGCGCCAGCCGGGCTCGGCGCTGAAGCCGTTCACCTACGCGCTGGCGTTCGAGCAGGGGCGCACTCCCGCGACCGTGCTGCCCGACATCCCCTCACACTTCCCGACCGCCGAGGCCGGCGTCGTGTACAGCCCGCGCAATTATGACGGCCAATATCGGGGGCCGCTGCTGGCGCGCCGGGCGCTGGCCGGATCAGAGAACGTTCCCGCGGTGGCGCTCGCCTCGGACATCGGCGTCAGCACGCTGCTGCGTTTCCTCGATCGCGCCGGGCTGACGACCTTCGATCGCACGCCGTCGTTCTATGGACTCGGCGTCACGCTGGGCGACGCCGAAGTACGGCTCGACGAGCTCGTGGCGGCGTACGCGATCTTCGCGCGCGGCGGATCGTGGGTCCGGCCGACGGCGATTCTCACGCCTGAAGGCGGAAGCCACGAAGAGCACCGCGTCATCAGTCCGCGTACCGCCTTCTGGATCACCGACATCCTGAGCGATCCCGACGCGCGCGCGTTCATATTCGGCCGCGGCAGCAGCCTCGACTTTCCATTCCCCGTCGCCGTCAAGACCGGCACCTCTCAGGCGTACCACGACAACTGGACCATCGGCTACACCCGCGACGTCACGGTCGGCGTCTGGGTCGGCAACTTCGATCGCACCCCGCTCCGCGACTCGTCTGGCGTCACGGGCGCGGGCCCGATCTTTCACGCCGTGATGCTCGCGGCGGCCCGGCGTGCCGGCGGCCTCGCGGCTACGATGCCGATTGCGGCACCGCCGGCTGACGTCGAGGAAGCAGCCATCTGCGCGCTTTCGGGGATGCGAGCGAACCCGTGGTGCCCGTCGCGAGGCCGGGAGTGGGTGCCCGCGGGCGCCGAGGCCGTGCCGTGCTCGTGGCACCATCAGACCGACGAAGGGGTTGTCACGTACTATCCGCCCGAGTATCGGGCATGGGCGAGGAGCGAGGCCGGAGGCGCGGCCAGCGAGAATACCGGATCGAAGGATTTCGCTCCTCGCGACTCGCGCCTGGCGCCCCGCAGCTCGCTCCTCCAAATCGCCAACCCGCCCGCCGGCGCCATCTACAGCGTGGATCCGACGCTCCGCCGCGAATTCCAGGCGCTCCCGCTCCGCGTCGTCACGTCCCGGCCGACCACCGTGACGTGGCTGGTCGACGGCGCGACCGTGGGCACGGCGCCTTCGGACCGCAGCCTGCTGTGGCCGCTTGCCGTCGGCGCCCATCAAATCGAAGCGCGCGATGCCGACGGGCGCAGCACGAAAACCTCGGTGATCGTGAAGTAGAGTCGGCGCTGGCAGAGCTTCGCGGGGCTTCGATATGCTTCAGGTCGTCCAACTTGCAGTGATTCCGGGCCAGCAAGGAGGACATTCGATGGGTATCCTGTCCTGGATTCTGTTCGGCCTCGTCGTAGGGATAATCGCGAAGCTCCTGACTCCCGGTAGAGATCCGGGCGGGTTCATCATCACCATCCTGCTCGGCATTGCCGGCGCGCTGCTGGGCGGGTTCATCGGCCGTGCGATTGGCTTCTACGGTCCGAATCAGTCGGCCGGCTGGCTGATGTCGATTGGAGGCGCGATCGTTCTGCTCGTGCTTTACCGGATGGTCGCGCCGCGGCGGGCCTGAACGGGGTCGGCCGCGTCGACCGCCGCCTCGAGGAGATCGTCGGCGGTAAAGGGACGGACCAGCGTCGTCTCCTCGCTCGAGACGGCCGACCAATCGTCGCAGATGCGCACGACCTGAAGCTCCGGACAGTAGCGGCGAAGCCGTGCCGCGATGCCCAGCCCGGACCCCTCCGGCATCTGGTTCTCGATGATCAGGACGTCGAAGCCTCCGTGCTCCACGCACGCCAGGAACGCATGGCCGCCGTGTGTCGCCACCGTCACGCGGCAGCCGGCGCTCGCCAGGACCCGCGCCGCCGCGGCGCACAGATCGACATCGTGACTGACGAACAACACGGAAGACATGGGGTTGAGACCGGGTGCTATCGCAAGGGAAGTGCCCGAATATTCCGGCGGATTCTCGCCAGATCTCCCGGCACGCGTTGCGCCGATCGTCACATTTTTGCACACGGATCACGAAAACCGCGCAGGCCCGGCCATATGGGTGCTTCCGCGAGGGATCCGCAGTCTCGATCCGTGGCGACGGCGCAAGACGGAAGCGGCCGCGGGACAACCGGCGTGACGGAGAAACGGGACGCGACGTTGAAACGCGCGGACGCGCCGTCGAAGCTCCGTCGCAACTTTTTCATCGTCCGTACGGATGAAGTTGAAAAAAATCTGTGTATTATCATCGCGTGAGTTCCCCGACAGTTCGCGCTCGTACGTGGCAGGCGGGAGAGATCTTCACCGTCAACG
>Ga0310810_10008832_pt1 | contig 11632 bp, 13 predicted proteins | sample NCmetagenome_FD_207641 | JGI IMG/M metagenome (GOLD analysis project Ga0310810, IMG submission 207641) | Soil microbial communities from experimental microcosm in Duke University, North Carolina, United States - NC | ecosystem: Engineered > Artificial ecosystem > Soil microcosm > Unclassified ...
GATGGTCTGCGGAATCGGGAAGAAGTAGAACTGCGCGACCCGCAGGCCGTTGTTGTCGTACGACCAGGCGTAGTCGAGCGTCGCGTCATCGAACAGGAAGATTCGTTTGTCGCAGATACCGTCGCCGTCGAGGTCGACGCACGTCGTGAGGAGTTGCTTGCTCACGTTCCAGACCTTCGGTTTCCCGGCACTGCGTTCAACTTGCACGGTGTCGACGGAGCAGAAGGTTCCGGTCGAGCCATCCACCGTTCCGGTCACACACGAGGTGAGCTTCGCCTTGCCGCCCGGCGTCCCCACGGTGCGAACGTACACGCCGTACCAGGTCGTGCCCGTGTTGTCCGGATCCGGATCGGGAAGCTGGAACAGTCCACCATTCTGGTCGGTGGCGTTCGCGTCGAGGATGTCGAACGTGTCGCCTTCCTGCAGGTTGATCGTGGAGTGCCCGTTCAGGTTGACGAACATGCGCTTGCCGTTGTCGTTCGTCAGATCGGTCTGTTTCGGATTGTCGACGCCGATCATGTTGAACTTGTAGAGCGCCGTGGACGGGTTGCCGGGAAGACCGGTGGCCAGCGAGGCGCGAGCCGGGGCGAGAGTGCGCGCGGGACTGGTCGTTTCGTTGCACGCGGCCAGCCCGACGGTGAGCAGGGCGGCGAGCGTGGCGAGGGTGGGAGTGGGGTGTCGCATGTACTTCCTCCGTGACGCGGCGCGTCGGTTGGGGGCGCTCGACTCGACGGCGTCGCCGCCAGTCAAGCTTCTTTGCACTCGCGACGCGCGGCAGTTCCCGTGACCGGGCCTAGTCTGCGACTGGCTATTAAACTTTGCTCATGACGCTCGCGACGTGCGCCGACATGATATGCCGGCGCGCATCCCTCGCCGATGATCGGCGTCACACGAGCGATGACGCAGAATGCGAGGGTGATGACGGCGTCGGGGCGCCTCGTCGGCGAGCGCCAAACTTCTTGGCTTCGTTCGGCGTCGTTGCGTCGCCTCCGCCGTCGATATCTTTCGACGATGGTCTCGCTCCTCGACATCATCGGGCCCGTGATGGTGGGCCCGTCGAGCTCACACACCGCCGGCGCCTGCCGCCTGGGACTCCTCGCGCGCGGACTCGTCGGCGGGACACCCGAGCGCGCCCTCATCGAGCTGCACGGATCGTTCGCCCGCACCGGTGAAGGGCACGGCACCGACAAGGCGATCGTCGCCGGCTTGATGGGCTTTCGTCCCGACGACGATCGCATTCGAACGGCGCTCGAGATCGCCGAGCGCGAAGGGCTCGCGTACACATTCGACAAAACGACGCTCGACGAAGAAGCGCACCCCAACAGCGTCCGCATCACCATCGAGCGCGGCGATCGCAGCGCGGTGATGCTCGGATCGTCGCTCGGCGCGGGGCGCGTGCTCGTCACCGAGATCGACGGCTTCCCGGTCGAAGTCTCCGGCAATTACCACACGGTCGTTCTCGTGGCCGAAGACGTGCCCGGCTCGATCGCCCGGATCGCGACGCTGCTTGCCGAGGACGACCTCAACATCGCGACGCTCCGACTCACGAGGAAAAAGAAAGGCGGCGATGCGTTCATGGTGATCGAGCTCGACGAGTATCCCGACGAGCGAGTGCGCGATCACATCCGCGCGCTGCCGTGGGTGCGGTGGGCGTATCGGCTCGACAAGGTTTCGGCGTAATCATGTATCGCTCGCTCGCGGAAGCAGTCAAAGACGCCACGAAGCTCGGCATTCCGCTCTCACAGCTCGCGCTCGAAGTGGAGAGCGACGATCAGGGACGTCCCGTCGGTGAGATCCGCGACGTCCTGCAGCGCGCGCTCACCGTCATGAAGGGCGCCGTCGAACGTGGACTGACCGGCGATCTGAAGTCGGCGTCGGGTTTGGTCGGCGGCGATGCGGCAAAGCTCGCGCACGGTCCACCCGGCCCGCTCGCCGGAACGCTCTTCCGCGACGTGCTCGCACGCGCACTCGCCGTACAGGAGGTCAACGCCGCTATGGGCGTCATCGTCGCCGCGCCCACGGCCGGCGGCGCGGGCGTGCTGCCCGCCGTCATTACCGGGCTCGCAACGTCGCACGGACTCGGCGACGACAAGCTCGTCGACGCCCTGGCGACGGCGGGGCTGATCGGAGCGGTGATCGCCGAGCGTGCCTCGCTCTCCGGTGCCGAAGGCGGCTGTCAGGCCGAGACTGGAGCGGCCGCCGGCATGGCCGCTGGGGCGGGAACGGAGATGATGGGTGGAAGTCCGCAGCAGGTCGCGCACGCCGTCGCGCTCGCGCAGCAGGGAACGCTCGGCCTCGTCTGTGATCCGCTCGGCGGGCTCGTGGAGCTACCCTGCGTCTTCCGCAACGCGACGGGCGCGGCGATCGCCCTGGCCGCGATTGAAATGGCCATGGCCGGGATCGAGTTCGCGATCCCGGCCGACGAAGTCATCGATACCATGGGTGAGATCGGCCGCGAGATGGACGTCCGATATCGGGAGACCGCCGGCGGCGGACTCGCCGCGACGCCCACTGGCCGGCGGCTGGCGCGAGAACGGCTGGTCCAGATCAAGCGCGGCTGACTGCACCCTCGCCCAGCCCCTTCACTCGCCATAGCTTAGGCGACAGAGTGAGTCGTTGTGAAACGTCCCCGGCGGTAATCCGTAGGTTCAACAGCCATCCGCGCAAAAGGACTCGCGATGTTGACCAAAGAAGACATCGAAAGCTTTCTCAACCGGCTGAGCGCCGAGGGGCCGAGCTATTCGGAAGTTGAGCCCGGGCTGTGGGTCGTCCGGCCCAGCGGCGAGCTGGATTTCAGCGTCGTCGTGCACTACTCGCCGCCGGTCGTGCTGCTTCGCGTGAAGGTCATGACCCTTCCGTCGAACGCAGACGCGGCCGCCACTCTGAGCCGTCGCCTATTGGAGCTCAACGCGACGGACATGGTCCATGGATCGTATGGTATTGAGCAAGACTCGATCGTCATGACGGAGGCGCTCGAGCTGTCACACCTCGACTATGAGGAGTTCCTCGCCGCGTTCGAGAGCATCACCGTGTCGCTCGCGTCGCACTTGCGCGAGCTCGGAACGTATCGCGAGGCACGCTAACACATGGGCATCTTCGATAGACTCTCCAGTCTGCTGCGGTCGAACATCAACGATCTGATTTCTCGGGCGGAAGATCCCGAGAAGATGCTGAATCAGATCCTCGTCGACATGCGGTCACAGCTCGCCAAGGCGAAGCAGCAAGTGGCCACGGCGATCGCCGACGAGAAGCGACTTCGCGACCAGGCCGACGCCGAGTACAAGCAGTCGCAGGATTGGGAGCAGAAGGCGATGCTCGCGATCAAGGAACAGCGCGACGATCTGGCCAAGCAGGCCATCCTTCGCCAGGGCGAGCATCTGTCGCACGGGCAGCAGCTCGAGCAGACGTGGGAGCAGCACCGTCTCGAGACGGAGAAGCTCAAGAACTCGCTGCGCGATCTGAACGACAAGATCGAGGAAGCAAAGCGCAAGAAGAACCTGCTCGTCGCTCGCCAGCGTCGCGCCCAGGCGCAGAAGCGCATCGCCGAGACGATGTCGTCGCTCTCCGAGAAGTCGGCGTTCGAGGCGTTCGCTCGCATGGAAGAGCGCATCGAGACGAACGAACGTCAGCTCAAAGCGTCGATCGAGATCGAAGAGGAATTCACGGGCGACCGGCTCGCCCAGGACTTCAAGCAGCTCGAGCGCGGGGCCGTCGCCGGCACGGTCGACATGCAATTGCTCGCGCTCAAGCAGAAGATGGGCATGCTTCCCGCTGGTTCACCGGAAAAGAAAGCGCTCGGCGCCGGCTCTCAGGATGAGGAGACGGTGCACGCCGAGATCGAGGACGTGACGAGCGAGAAGAAGTGAACTCTGAACAACCGCGGCGCTTCAAGTTCGCGCCGATCCTGACCGCGACGGTCCTGACAGTCCTGCTGCTTTGGCTGTTCAAGACCGTCGCTCAGGTATTGGTGCTGTTGATGCTCGGCATCCTGATCTCACTCTATTTGGGATCGGTCGCCGACTGGATCCAGCGACGAACGAAGCTGGACGAGCGTTTTTGTCTGACGATCGCGATTCTCGGCTCGCTCGGCGCGGTGGTGCTACTGGCGTTCGTGCTGGTGCCACCGGTCGTCGACCAGACGCGGCAGCTCATTCAAGATCTGCCGCGCTTCATCAATTCGTGGGAATCAGGAATCGACAGTCTCGCCGACCGGCTGCCCGGCATGCGCGATCTCGTCGGCAACAAGGGCGAGCACCGCACTCTGATCGCGGCGTACGATCAGGTGAGTGGACTGTTCGGGAGCATTCCGACGAAGGTGTTCGAGATCGTGCATGTGGCGATCAACATCTTCGCCGTCGGTGTGATGGCGATTTACCTCTCGGCGCATCCGGCGCTGTATCGTGAGTGGCTGATCGCGCTCTTTCCGCCGATCCATCGCGACCTCGTGCGCGACGTGCTTTCCGAGCTGGCCGACTCACTCCGCGCGTACATCGTCGGACAGCTGCTCGCGATGAGCTTCCTCGGCGCGCTCACCGCCGTCGGCCTCTGGTTGCTCGACGTTCCGTTCTGGCTGCCATTCGGGATTTTCACCGGTCTCGTGGCGATCGTTCCGTTCTTTGGAACGCTGCTTTCGACCACGCTGCCCGCGCTGTTCGTCTTGACGGGACAGGGTTATCACGCATTCAGCCCGCTCGGCCACGCCATGCTGGTCGTCGGGCTCGGCGTCGTGATTCACCTCATCGAAGGGAACATCGTTTCACCTCTCGTGATGTCGCGGAAGGTGGATTTGCCGCCGGTGCTCACGATCATGTCCGTGCTGATCATCGGACAGCTGCTCGGCGGATTGGGGCTGATTGTCGCCTTGCCGACGCTGGTCACGATCATGGTGATCGTGCGTCGCATTCTGATCAGTCGGATCTACGAGGGCCAGGGCTTCCGTCGCACCACGCGTGAGCGCCCGCTGGTGTTGCGCGTTCCAGCGCCCGGCGGCGGCGTGATCGCGCCGCCAGGAGTTCCGTTCGACGTCGTGACCGACGCGGAGCGGAGCGGCCAATCCCGCAGCGCGGCATAAACCCGCGTTAGGGGTCAGACACCGTCTGTCAATTGGTTTCAATTGGAGTCTGACCCCTAACTTCGATTGGAGTCTGACCCCTAACGGGCGGTTTTGGTGGTGGGCGGGATGGACCGATGACGCGGACGGCTCCGCTGGGAGCTATCGGAGTGCGTGACGCTCGCGCTCGAGGTGATCGGTCTCCACAAGGGGTATACTGCCGGCTTCGGGTCATGCTTGGCGGCGAACGCGGTTCTCCGCGGCGTTGACCTGGAGGTCGAGCGTGGCGAGATGCTGACGATCGCCGGCGACCCCGGATCCGGACGATCGACGCTGTTGCTGTGCCTCGCGGGCCTTCTGCGAGTGGATCGTGGAGTCGTGCGGTGCTTTGGCGACGAATCTCGCGACGCTGCCGTTCGGTACACGAGACATTACTTGACCGCGGAGCATTGGGGACGCTCAGACGAGTCTCCGGACTCCTGGGTGCATCTCGTCGACCTCCGAGACTTCACGGCGCTCTCGCTCGGACGACTCCGGCTATGGTTGGCCGAACGGAGCCGGCGCGGCGATGCGGCAATCGTAGTCGCCGATTCGGTCGACCTCGGGCGTCATCTGACCGCTCGGACGCTGATTCTTCAGGAAGGCCGCCTGCACGAGACCTGTCGCGCTCACGCGCGCGTGGCGGAGCGTCATTTTGTTGACCGCTCATTCGAGCGAGTCTAGCATTCACGGGCCGCGTCGTTTCCGCGACGATGCGGCGTAGGCTGGACGCCTCGCCCCTCCCGGATACCGTGAAAGGTTTGCGTTCCGCATCGATAGGTCTGCTGAAGCGCTTCACCTGGCGGGCCATGCGCTTTCCGCTCGGTTTCAAGCTTGCCCAACTGGTGAGCGAAGAGTGGGCGCAGGCCGCGCACTTTGCCGCGATCAAGCGTTCGGCCGCGCGGCTTGATGAGACGCTCGACCTCTCGGTTCAGCGCGGACCGTTCGCCGGAATGACGTATCACGACTACGCCGCTGTCGGCAGCACGCTGTATCCCAAGCTCCTCGGCAGTTACGAGCGCGAACTCCATCAGACGGTCGAGGACATCGTCCGGTTGGGGTACGAGACCGTGGTCGACATCGGCGCCGCCGAAGGCTACTACGCCGTCGGGCTGGCGATGAGAATGCCGGGCGCAAAGGTGATCGCGTTCGAGATGCATCCGGCCGGCCAAACGGCGATTCGTGCGATGGCGACCAGAAATGGCGTGTCCGACAGAGTCCGCGTTCTGGGCATCGCCACCCGGAGCGAGCTCGCGGCGCTCGACGTCAGCGGCCGTGTTCTCGTCATTTCCGACTGCGAGGGCGCCGAGTACGAGTTGTTGGAGTCTGATTCGGTTCCCTGGCTTCGTGACGCCGACTTGCTGATCGAGGTCCACCAGTTCCACGGCATCGACGGCAGGGCCGAGTTGGGCCGACGCTTCCGCGCGACGCATGACATCGAGCCGATCGACGTCCGCCGACGTGACTCATCATTCTATCCGGAGCTTTCGGCGCTCCTCCCGGCCGACCGCGACGCCGTGCTCTTTGAGCGAACGGACTACAATGGGTGGCTGTGGTGTAGCTCGCGCCGCAACGCCGCCCGCGTTTGACCCCCAGATTGGGGACGTCTAGCATTCACGAGCCTTTCTCCATTCCAGTAGATGCCGCCGAGCCCGCCGGATTTCCGGCTGTTTAACACCATGACGCGATCGGTGGAGCGTTTTGCTCCCGCCGATGGCGAAACCGTGCGCATCTATAGCTGCGGGCCGACGGTCTACAATCCGGCGCACCTCGGGAATTTCCGGACGTTCTTGTTCGTCGACCTCCTCCGCCGCACGCTGCGCATGCGCGGATGGGCCGTACGCCAGGTCATGAACCTGACCGACGTCGACGACAAGATCATTCGGCGGGCGCACGAGCAGGCGAAGACGATTCGCCAAGTCACCGAGCCGATCACGGAGATCTTTCACGCCGACCGGAAATACCTCCGGATCGAATCGGCGGAAGTCTACCCGAAGGCGACGGACTACATCCCGCAGATGATCGCGCTCGTCGAGCGGCTCGTCGAGCGCGGGATCGCATACCAAGCCGACGACCGGTCGGTGTACTTCGCGATCGGCCGATTCCCCGAGTACGGTCGTCTGTCCAGACTCGACAAGCGCGAGATTCGAGTCGGCGCGCGAGTCGCCCAGGACGATTACTCCAAGGAGAACGCGCAGGACTTCGCGCTCTGGAAAGCCGCGACGCCGAATGACGAGGCGACTGGAGCCGCGTGGGATTCGCCGTGGGGACGCGGGCGCCCCGGTTGGCACCTCGAGTGCTCGGCGATGGCGATCGACTTGTTGGGAGACACGCTCGACATCCACGCCGGCGGCATCGACCTCATCTTCCCGCATCACGAGGACGAGATCGCCCAGTCCGAGGCGGCGACCGGTCATACCTTCTCACGCTTCTGGTGCCATGGCGCGTTTCTGCTGACCGAGGGCGCGAAGATGGCCAAGCGCCTCGGCAACGTGACGACGGTGCAGGGCATGCGCGAGGCGCGAATCCCGGCGGCGGCGGTGCGACACTTCGTGTTCAACACGCACTATCGCAAAGAGCTCAACCTGTCCGAGGAGGCACTCGAGGCGTCGATCAACGCGGTTCAGCGAATTGGCGATTTTGCGGACCGCCTCGGCGCTGCCGCGGGAGGGACACCCGAGCTCGCCACGATTGCCGATGAGGCAATCGCCGAGGTCGAGTCCGCGCTTGCCGACGACCTGAACGCGCCGAACGCGCTGGCTGGACTGTTCACCTTCATTCATAAAGCGAACGCCCAACTGGACCGTCGAGGGTCCGACCGCGCCGCGCTCGAGCGAGCTCAAGAGGTATTCTCGCGGATCAACACGGTCCTGGACATCGTCCCGGACCGAACGGTGGAAGACCCTGAGCTTGCCGCGTGGGTAGACGAACGAATCGCGGCTCGCCGCGCGGCCCGTGAACGACGGGAGTTCGCCGAAGCGGACCGGATCCGCCAAGAGCTTGTCGGGCGCGGGATTGCGATCGAGGATGGTCCGGGAGGGACGAAATGGAAGAAGGTGCGGTGAGTGGGCCGGGCGGGCGGTGTCGCGTCCGTAATAACGGGGATCGTCGGCGACTGCTGCTTTAGGTCTCGGGTCTCAGGTCCAAGGTCCCAGGCTCAAATGGCGCAACTGCGAGACCTGGGACCCGGGACCTGAGACCTGCCCATGTTGAGCCCGGACAAAGAGCAATTAATGCGCTCGGAGGGGGTGCAAGTCGTAACTGCCGACAGTGCCACGGCTTGACACTCCTCACCAGGTCACTTATCCTAAGAGTCTCGCGCAAAATTGGCCGTCTGCTGACGTAGCTCAATTGGCAGAGCACCTGATTTGTAATCAGGCGGTTGCGAGTTCAAGTCTCGCCGTCAGCTCTGACAGTTCTGCTAGGCGCCGTGTCGCCGCGATTAGGGGAAGGCTTGAGTAGCGCTGGGATCCGGTGGGGTGGCCGAGTGGCTAATGGCAGCAGACTGTAAATCTGCCGGGTTAACGCCCTACGAAGGTTCGAATCCTTCCCCCACCACTGAGGGGCTCACAACGGTTCGAGCGGCGTAGCGCGTCTGAGCAGGTTTAGCATTTGTTGAACGACACGAAGGAGAAGAGGAGACTGCGGGAGTAGCTCAGCTGGTAGAGCGCAAGCCTTCCAAGCTTGATGTCGCGGGTTCGAGCCCCGTCTCCCGCTCTGCAGAGATTGGAAGGAGCACCACCGCGAAGCGGAACCGCAGTACCGACGTCGATGTACGAGTTTGCTGACGTAGCTCAGTTGGTAGAGCACACCCTTGGTAAGGGTGAGGTCACCGGTTCAATCCCGGTCGTCAGCTCTGACATTCTAGGGAAGTGTTCGTCGAGGCTTGGGGCCACAGTGGCGCCCGCGTCTCGACTTGTGCGTCCCGCTTCCGGAAGTTGCCATGCCCCGAGACAAGATCATTCTCGCCTGTAACGAGTGCAAGAATCGCAATTACTTCACCACGAAGAACAAGCGGCTCCATCCGGAGCGCGTCGAGTGGAAGAAGTACTGCCCGCGCTGCAACAAGCATCAGACGCATAAGGAAACCAAGTAATGGCCGACGCTGTCGCGCGTAACGCCGCGAGTGGCGGCGGGGGACCGAAGGTTCCTGGCGAGCCCGGGTTCGGCGGCAAGCTGGTGAACTTCTATCACGGCGTGATCGCCGAGATGAAGAAGGTCACCTGGCCCGACGTGCCCCAGGTTCGGTCGGCGACCATCTCGATCATCATCTTCGTGCTCATTCTGGGTTTGTTGATCACGATTTTGGATTTCGCATTGCAGGGCATTCTGATTCGCGGCATTCCGTCGCTCTTCGCGGGGCGCTGATGATCATGGCCGACCACCGCTGGTACGCGATTCAGACAACGGCGGGTCACGAGAACAAGGTTCGGTCGCTCATCCAACGGAAGATCGACGCCGACGCGCGCACTCCGGAGGAACGATCGATCCGTCAGGCGCTCGTCCCGACACAAGAAGTCGTCGAGATCAAGAACGGCAAGAAGGTCAACGTCGAACGCAAGCTCTATCCCGGCTACGTGCTGGTCGAGATGGAAATGAATCAGGAGACGGCGCACACCATCAACGGCATTCAGGGCGTGATCAAGTTCGTGGGACACGATCAGCGTTTCCCGCAGCCGCTCCGCCCCGACGAAGTCAACCGCCTCCTCGGCATCGCCGACGAGCGGGAAGAGGAAGCGCCGAAGGAAGAGATTCCGTTCCTGGTTGGTCAGGCGGTCGCGATCACCGAAGGACCGTTCACGGATTTCAATGGAACGGTCGAGGAAGTGATGGCGGATAAGGGAAAGGTTCGAGTGTCGGTCTCGCTGTTCGGACGGCCGACGTCGGTGGAGTTGGATTATCTGCAGTTGAAGGCGTACTAGGCTGTCACAGTAGTCATCCTGAGGTCGCGAAGCGGCCGAAGGACCTACTGTCCTGAGTTAGGAACCAGCTAAGGCAAGTAGGTCCTTCGCTCGCGTTGTTCGCTCAGGATGACGATCAGTCGGCCACCACTCCGACTCTAATTAGTCCAGTGGGAGATCGACCGGTCCACAAGACCGGATAGTTCAAGGAGCAACATGGCAAAGAAAGTCACGGGGTTCGTCAAGCTGCAGATCCCCGCGGGCAAGGCCAATCCTGCCCCTCCGGTAGGAACGGCCCTTGGACCGCAAGGGATCAACATCATGGCCTTCTGCAAAGAGTTCAATTCTCGAACGCAGGGCCAGGATACGATTCTCCCGGTCGAGATCACGATCTACTCCGACAAGTCGTTCACCTTCATCACGAAGACGCCGCCCGCGGCGGTCCTCCTGAAGAAGGAAGCGGGAGTCGAGAAAGGGTCGGGTCAACCGAACCGCAACAAAGTCGGCCGCGTCACCAAGGCGCAGGTCCGCAAGATCGCGGAGATCAAGATGCCCGACCTCAACTGCGACACGATCGAGTCGGCGATGGCGATGGTGGCCGGCGCCGCGCGGTCGATGGGGCTGGAGGTCGTTGACTGATGCGCGACCACGGAAAGAAGTACACGAGCGCCGCGAAGAACCGCGAGCTCACGTCGACCTACCAGCCGCGTCAGGCGCTGGAGATCGTCAAGAAGTCGGCATTCGCGAAGTTTGATGAAACGGTCGAGATTGCCGTCCGTCTGGGCGTCGATCCCCGCCACGCCGATCAGGTCGTGCGCGGCACCGTCGTGCTTCCGGCCGGCACCGGGAAGTCGGTTCGCGTGCTCGTCATCGCCGTCGGCGACAAGGCGCGCGAGGCGCAGGAAGCCGGCGCGGATTATGTCGGCGCGGAGTTCATTCAGAAGATCAAGGACGGCTGGCTCGATTTCGACGTGCTCATCGCCACGCCCGACCAGATGGGCCAGCTCGGCCAGTTGGGACGCGTGCTCGGTCCGCGCGGGTTGATGCCGAATCCGAAGGCCGGCACGGTGACGTTCAACATCTCCAACGCGGTGCGCGAGACGAAGGCGGGTAAGATCGAGTTCCGCGTCGACAAGGCGGGGAACGTCCACGCGCCGATCGGCAAAGTGTCGTTCAACGTCGAACAGCTCGAGACGAATTTCACGGCGTTCATGGACCAGATCGTTCGGTCCAAGCCGGCGGCGTCGAAGGGCGTGTACGTCAGGAACGTTTCGGTGTCCAGCACGATGGGCCCCGGCGTCACGATCGACTCAACGCTCTACCGGGCCTAGGCACTATGAATCGCACCGAGAAAGAGCAGCTCGTTTCCGAGCTCAAAACGAAACTCGAGGGCGCCACGGCGCTCTATTACACCGACTTCACCGGTCTCAACGTGAAGCGGATGACCGACCTCCGCCGCCGCCTCCGCAAGGCGAACGTGGAGTATGTCGTGATCAAGAACACCCTCGCGCTGCGCGCCGTGAACGAGAGTGGTCTCGTTGGCGAGCGGTTGAAGGGTCCCACGGGCCTGGTCGTCGCCAAGGATGCCGTGGCCGCCGCCAAAGTCATCACCGACTTCGCCAAAGAGAACGACAAGAAGCCG
>Ga0310810_10008834_pt1 | contig 11632 bp, 9 predicted proteins | sample NCmetagenome_FD_207641 | JGI IMG/M metagenome (GOLD analysis project Ga0310810, IMG submission 207641) | Soil microbial communities from experimental microcosm in Duke University, North Carolina, United States - NC | ecosystem: Engineered > Artificial ecosystem > Soil microcosm > Unclassified ...
GACGCACCCGGAGCCGGCCAGCCCTTCGGCTACATCGACTGATGGCGGTCTACCAGGGCGCCCGGCGCCGGGCGCCGCTGCCCCTCGGCCTCGACGGTCTGACCAGGGACCGCGCCACCCCGGGCGCGAGCGCCGCACGACCTCGAGCGGAACGGACTGCCAACCGGCGCGCCGGCTCCGCACGGGGTGCCACGGAACGCGCTCGCGCCGCCGGCGGTCGCCGGGCGGCTCGCGCGCTCGCGGCACGCCGTCCCTCCACCGTTGGCGTCGCCCTCGCCGGCATCGTCCTCGTGTTCACTGCCGCGTTCCTGTCGCTGAGCCAGAGCGTTCGCGTCGCGGCCAACGGCTACGACATCGTGCGCCTGGTCTCGGAGCACGACCGAATGCAGGCCATCCGCCAGGACCTCCAGGCCGACGTGGAGCGGCTCGGCAGCGAGCCGGCGATTCGGAAGCAGGCGCTCGATGCCGGCCTGGGCCAGCTCGGCGCGCCGCTCGTTGTGCAAGCCCGCTAGCGAGCGAAACGAGCCATGGCCGGACGAACCGATTCGGGCCGCCGCCTGCTGTTCATCCTGGTCGTGCTCGCCCTCGGCGCGAGCACGCTGGTTGTCCGCCTCGGTTACTGGCAGCTGGGCCGCCACGACGACCTCGTCGAGAGCGCACACCGGCAGATCTACTACCGGGCCGACGTCCCGAGCCAGCGCGGCCAGATCTACGACCGGAGCGGCACGATCCTGCTGGCCGCGAGCGTCGTCCGGGACCGGCTCATCGTCGCCGCCGACAAGCTCTCCCCGCAGCAGCGTGCCGACCTGGTCGACCTGCTGACCGCGCAGCTCGGGCTGGACCAGGCGGCGAGCGACGCGCTCGCGGCCAAGATCGACACCGGCAAGCCGTACCTCGTCATCGCGAAGGACCTGCAGCCCGAGAAGTCGACGGCGATCGCCGCCGCGGCCGCAGCGGCCGGCATCGACGGCATCTCGTTCGAGTCGGACTCGGCGCGGACCTACCCGCAGGCGGGCGGCAGCCCCGACAGCTCCCTCGCCGCGCAGCTGATCGGGTTCGTGAACCGGGACGGCGCCGGGCAGTACGGCGTCGAGCAGTACTACCAGGACGTGCTGGCCGGTCAGCCCAAGGTCGTCGAGGCGGACCGGGACGCGAACGGACAGCCCCTGCTCGAGACGGAGCGCACGGTCGAGCCAGGCGTGCCGGGGCGGGACATCCGGCTGACGATCGACGCCGGTCTCCAGCTCGCGCTCGAGCAGGAGGTCATGTCCGTCCGAATCGCGAACAACGCCGGGGCCGTCTCTGCCGTCGTCATGGACCCCTGGTCCGGCGAGATCTACGCCGAGGCGACCTACCCGTCCTACAACGCGAACAGCTACGCCGCCGTCGCGAGCGACGACCCGGGCCTGTTCGTGGACCCGGTGGTGTCTCACGTCTATGAGCCTGGCTCGGTCTTCAAGATGCTCACGGTCCTCGCCGGGCTCGAGCAGGGCACGACCTCGTTCGACAAGGTCTACGACGACACCGGCCGGATGCGCCTCGATGGCGGCGAGACGCTGATCAAGGACGCCGATCGGGTGGCGATGGGCAGGCTCAAGCTCGAGGACGCGATCGCCTACTCGCGCAACGTGGTGGCCGCCAAGGTCGCCCTCGGCCTCGCCCCGACGACGAGCCAGGCCGCCACGATCCTCCACGATGTCTGGACCCGCCTCGGCGTCGGGCGCGCGACGGGCATCGACGTGGCGGGCGAGGCGCGCGGCCTGGTCAACGACCCGGCGATGACGCCCTGGAGCCAGATCGACCTCGCAAACGGCTCGTTCGGGCAGGGCGTCGCGGTCACGCAGCTCCAGCTCGCCTCGGAATATGCGGCCCTGGTCAACGGCGGGGTCATCGTCCATCCCCACGTCGTCGCGGGCGTGGGCACCGAGCCCGTGACCTACACCAACGAGCCGCCGGTCCTCGATCCGAGCCTCAGCCCCAGGCTCGCCGGCCTCATGGAGCACGTCCTCAAGAGCCCGTGGTATGCCGACCAGTCGCGGGTGCCGGGCTACTGGATCGGCGGCAAGACGGGCACGGCCCAGGTCTGGGATGCCAGGCACCAGAAGTGGGAGTTCAACACGTACAACTTCTCGTGCGTCGGCTTCATCGGCCGGCAGCCGGGGCATCCAGACCTCGTGGTCGCCGTGCGCATCGCGGACACCAGCCCGAACCGTGACTCACGGGGCACGATCCTGCTGCCGGTCAGCTCCGTGGAGCTGTTCCGCCGGGTCGCGACAGACGCCATCACCACGCCCGGGCTCCTGTCGCCGCTGACCCCGACGGACACGACGACCGCGCAGGCCGGCGGGTGATCGCGGGTGCGCCGGCAGCTTCGCGGGCGACGGCCACGACCTTGCCTCCGGCGGCCGCCGCCGGGCCCTGTGCCACACTTTCCGGCGTGACCGTCGAGGGCCCGCAGCCGCCCAGCGCGGGCGCCCGCTCCCGGGGATCCGACGCCCCGGCCCTCACCGCCGACGACCTTCGTCGCCTCACCGGCGGGCGGCTCCTGCGCACGAGCCGGCGCCCGATCCGGGGCGCGGCGGTCGATTCACGGCTGATCGGCAGGGGTCAGCTCTTCGTCGCGCTGGCCGGCGAGCGGACCGACGGCCATCGCTTCCTCGCCGAAGCCGCGGACGCCGGCGCCGCCGCGCTCGTCATCTCGCGGCCGGTGCCGGACACCGTGCTGGATGCCCTCGGCGACGTCACGGTCCTCGCCGTGCCCGACGGGCTCACCGCCCTCGGCGCCCTGGCTGCGGGCTGGCGCGCGCGCTTCGACCCGCTGGTGGTCGGCGTGACCGGCAGCATCGCCAAGACCTCGACCAAGGAGGCGATCGCCGCCGTCCTCGGCACGACCTTCCGAACGCTCCGGAACGAGGGCAACCAGAACAACGAGATCGGCCTGCCGCTGACGCTCCTGCGCCTCGGCCCCGACCATCGCGCGGCGGTCCTCGAGATGGGCATGTACGCCGGCGGCGAGATCGCCGACCTCGCGCGGATGGCCAGGCCGAAGATCGGGGTGGTGACGGCCGTGCACGGCGTGCACCTCAGCCGGATGGGCTCCCTCGCCGCGATCGAGCGGGCCAAGGGCGAGCTGGTCGAGGCGCTGCCCTCCGACGGCGTGGCGGTCCTCAACCAGGACGACCGCCGCGTGCGGCGGATGGCCGATCGGACCGCTGCTCGCGTCCTCACGTACGGCCTCAGCAGCGACGCCGACGTGAGCGCCGACGAAGTCGTCTCGGCCGGCTTCGAGGGCATGCGCTTCACGCTCACCCTGCCCGGCCGCGGCGGCCGGCGCGTGCGCCTCGCCGCGCGAATTCCCGGCCTCGGCAAGCTGTCCGTGCACAACGCCCTCGCCGGCGCGGCCGTCGGCCACGCGGCGGGAATCGAGCCGGTCGTCACCGTCCACGCCCTCGCCGCCGGCTGGTCGGCGGCGCACCGGGGACAGGTGCTCAAGGTCGGCCGGATCACGCTCATCGACGACGCCTACAACGCGTCACCGCCCTCGGTCACCGCAGCGCTGGACATGCTTGCCGGCCTGCCCGGCCGGCGCATCGCCGTGCTCGGTGAGATGTTCGAGCTCGGCAAGGGCGCCGTCAGCGGTCATCGCGAGGTCGGGACCGCAGCCGCCGCCACGGTCGACCTCCTGGTGGTGGTCGGTGCGGGCGCGTCGGGCATCGCGGCCGGGGCGCGGGCGGCGGGGCTCGACCCGTCGCGGATCCTCGAGGCGCGCGACCGTGACGCCGCCCTGGACATGCTCCGGGCACGCCTGCGGGACGGTGACGTGGTCCTGGTCAAGGCATCGCGGGGCGTCGAGCTCGACGCCCTCGTCGACGGGCTCAGGGAAGAGCTGGGGCGATGAACCCGGGCACGATCTCGATCATCCAGGGCGTCCTGCTGGCGTTCGCCGTGGTCGTCATCACCATGCCGGCGTACATCCGCGCCCTGCGCTTCTTCGGGATGGGCAAGCAGATCCTCGAAGAGGGACCCGAGACGCACCAGGTCAAGCGCGGCACGCCGACGATGGGCGGCCTGCTGATCATCGCGACGGTGCTCGGCCTGTTCTTCCTGCTCGCCGGTGGCCTGCCCCCGGGCGGCATCATCGCCCCGCTGGCCACGCTCCTGCTCGTCGGCATCCTGGGGGCATTCGACGACTGGCTGAACGCCAGGACCGGCGAAGGCATCACCGCCCGACAGAAGATGCTCTGGCTGGTCGTCGTCGCCGCGTTCGCGGCGTACCAGATCCAGACGACCTACGCGATCGACTCGATCGCGGTGCCGTTCGTCGGAACGGTGATGATCCATCCCTCGGTGTTCATCGTGTTCGGCGCGTTCGCCATCATCGCGGCGGCCAATGGCGTCAACATCACCGACGGGCTCGATGGGCTCGCCGGCGGCACGCTGGTCTTCGCCTTCGTGGCGTTCGTGTTCGTCTCGCTCCTGAACGTTCCGACCCAGCCGAACCTGGCCCTGCTGTGCGCCCTGATCGTCGGCGCGCTGCTCGGCTTCCTGTGGTTCAACGTGCACCCGGCGCAGATCTTCATGGGCGACTCGGGCTCGCTGGCGCTGGGCGCGACCCTCGCGGTCACGGCCCTGATCACCGGCCAGATCCTGATCCTGCCGCTCGTCGGCCTGGTGTTCGTGATCGAGACGCTGTCGGTCATCGCGCAGGTCTCGTACTTCAAGCTGACCGGCGGCAAGCGGATCTTCCGGATGAGCCCGCTGCACTACCACTACGAGCTCCTCGGCTGGGACGAGGAGAAGATCACGCTTCGCTTCTGGATCATCGGGATCATCGCCGGGTTGATCGGCGTGACCCTGTTCCTCGCGTCGATCAACCGGCTGAGCTGATCGTGATGACCGCTGACCGCGTCTCGATCATCGACCCGGCGACCCTGACCCCCGGCGCGCTCGACGCGGGCCTCTTCCGTGGCCGGCCGGTGAGCGTCCTCGGCTTTGCCCGTTCGGGCATCGCCCTGGCCCGGTTCCTGGCCGACACCGGGGCCGCGGTCACGGTGTACGACGCCCGGCCCGCCGCGGACCTGGAGCGGGCGATCGCGTCGCTCCAGGGCCGGCAGGCCCGGTTGCTGCTCGGTCCGGACGTCGATCCGGGCGAAGCCCTGGCCGGGGCGGCCCTGGTGGCCACGTCGCCGTCGATCAACCCGGCCTTTCCGACGACCGAGCCTCGACTCCGGGGTGCCCTCGTCGAGCTCGTCGCCCGCCGCGCGGCCGGCGACGCTGCTGCGCCCGCCGTCGTGTCCGAGGTGGACCTGTTCCTGCGCCTGTGCCCGGCGCCCACGATCGGGATCACGGGCACGAAGGGCAAGACGACGACGTCGGCGCTGGCCCACGCCCTGCTCGCGACCGATGCCGCGCACCCGGCGGTCCTGGGCGGGAACATCGGCGTGCCGCTCGTCGAGCGGCTGCCCGAGCTGACCCCGCGCCACCGGGTCGTGCTGGAGCTGTCGGAGCTGCAGCTGCCGACGCTCTCGCGGGGCACGACCGTGGCCGCGTACACGAACGTGACCGCCGACCACCTCGACCGGCACGGCACGCTCGAGGCCTATCGCGCCGTCAAGCGCCGCCTCGCCGAGCTCGTGGACCCGGCGGGCGCGCTCGTGCTCAATGCCGACGACCCGGTCGTGGCGGGCTATGGCACAGCCACGGAAGCGCGCGTCGTGCGCTACAGGCGCGGCGAGCTGCCGCCTGGCGGACTCGGCGTCGCCCACGGCTGGATCGTCGCCGATGCCATCCGGCCGCTCGCCGGGCAGGGCGCGACCGCGGCCGGGGGGGCAGGCGGCCGGATCATGCCGATCGACGAGCTTGGCATTCCCGGTGCCCACAACGTCTCGAACGCGCTCGCGGCGACGGCCGTGGCGCTGCTCTTCGGGATCGCACCGGCTGCGATCCGCCGCGCCGCGGCCGCGTTCAGCGGCGTCGAGCACCGCCTCGAGCGGGTCGCCGAGCTCGACGGGGTTCGCTTCATCAACGACTCGCAGGGCACGCAGCCCGACGCCGTGATCGCGGCGCTTCGCGCCTTCGAGCCGCCGATCGTGCTGATCGCCGGCGGCCGTGACAAGGGCGTCGACCTGGCCGAGCTCGCGACCGTCGTCGCACAGCGCGCCGCCGCGGCGGTCCTGATCGGCGAGAGTGGGCCTGCCCTGGAGCGGCTGTTCCGCGGCGCCGGCCTCGCGACGACGGAGCGGGCAGCCACGCTCGAGGATGCCGTCGAGGCCGCGGATGCGCTCGCGCGGTCCGCCGCCGGCCGCGCGGACGGGGGAACGGCCACCGTCCTGCTCAGCCCGGCAGCCGCCAGCTTCGACATGTTCGCCGACTACGAGGCCCGCGGCCGCGCCTTCAAGGCCGCGGTGGCGCGGCTGGCCGGGGAAGCGCGCTGATGGACTTCGTCGGGCGGTTGCCGTTCGGCCCGCGTCCGGCTGCCGCGGGTCGCGCCGGGCGCACCCGCGCAGGTGCGATGCGGCGCTGGGATCATGGCCTCGGGGCCGGGCCGGCCACCGAGGCTCGGCCCGAACGGCGGGCGGCCGCCGCCGCGACGGCACGGCCGGCTGCGCGGGCCGGCTCGGACGTCCTGCGTCGCGAGCGCCACCAGCCCGACTACTCGATCCTGCTGGCGGTCGTCGCCCTCGCCGCGATCGGCATCCTGATGGTCTACTCGTCGTCGGCGATGCACGCCTACATCGCCAGCGACGACACGCTCGCCATCGTCGGGCCGCAGATCTTCTGGGGCGCCCTCGGTCTCCTCGCGATGCTCCTGGTGATGCGCATCGACTACCGCTGGCTGCGCATTGCCTCCGTGCCCGGCTACGTCTTCGCCCTCGTGCTGCTCGCCCTCGTGTTCGTCCCGTCGCTCAATCGCGTCGTCGGCGGCTCGGCCAGGTGGCTCGTCATCGGGCCGCTGCCGGCCGTCCACCCGGCCGAGATCGCGAAGCTGGCGCTGGTCGTCTACCTCGCCCACTGGATGGCCAACAAGGGCCGGCGGATCGGCGGCTTCTGGTCGGGCACGGTGCCGTTCCTGCTGATCGCGCTCCCGGTCATCGCGCTCGTGTTCAAGGAGCCGGACCTCGGGACCACCGTGGTCATTGCGGTTGCCGCGTTCACCATGTTCTTCGTCGCCGGCGCGAGCCTCGTCCAGCTGGGCGCGATGGGGGCGATCGGCTTCGTCGGGGTCCTGCTCGTCGGCCTGCGCGACTACCAGGTCGAGCGGATCCGGACCTTCCTGGACCCCTGGCGGGACCCGCTGGGGACGGGCTTCCACACCATCCAGGGACTGCTCGCGCTCGGTCTGGGCGGGATCTTCGGGCAGGGCCTGGGCGAGTCGAAGCTGGCCGGTGGCCTGTACCTGCCCAATGCCTGGAACGACTTCATCTTCGCGATCATCGGCGAGGAGTTCGGGTTCGTCGGGGCGGCCCTGGTGATCGCCCTGTTCGTGCTCCTGGCGTATGCCGGGTTCCGGACCGCGCTGCGGGCCCCGGACACGTTCGGCGCGCTGCTCGCCGCCGGCATCACCGCCTGGCTGTGCTTCCAGGCGTTCATCAACATCGCGGTCGTGGTCGCCCTGCTGCCCGTCACGGGGATCACGCTCCCGTTCATCAGTGCCGGCGGATCGTCGCTCCTGGTGAGCTTCGCGGCCGCGGGCATCCTGCTGTCCATCTCGCGCGAGACGCTCGACCGCCGACCTGCTGCCGCGGTGGCAGGCAAGGGCGAGCAAGGGCGGGCCGCTCGCGACGAGGCACGTTCCGCAACCGGAGCCCGGAGGTCAGATGCGGCTGCTGATCGCGGCCGGGGGAACCGGGGGACACATCTACCCGGCCCTCGCCGTCGCGACGTCGATCCGTCGCCGTCCCGACGCGCCTGAGCTCGACTGGGTCGGCGGCCACCGCGGGCTCGAGTCGCAGCTCGTCCCGCCGGCGGGCTTCCGGCTGCGCCGGTTGCCGTTGCGCTCGCTCCGGTCGGTCGAGGCCAACGTCCACCTGGTCCTGGACCCGATCCGGCTCGCGGCCTCGGTGCCCCAGGCCCTGTGGTGGCTGCTCCGCCGTCGCCCGGCCGCGGTGTTCACGACCGGCGGCTACGTGGCGATCCCGGTGCTCATCGCCGCCCGTCTCCTCGGCATCCCGGCGCTGCTGTGGGAGGGCAACGTCATCCCGGGTCGCAGCGTCCGTGCGACCGCCCCGCTCGCCTCGGCGATTGCCGTCTCGTTCGGGGCGACCTGTGCCGCGCTCAAGGCGAAGCGGCAGTGCTTCGCGACCGGCACCCCGATCCGTGACGTGACCGCCATCGACCGGCTTGCCGCGCGCGACCGTCTCGGCCTGCCGTCGTACGCTCGCGTCGTCGTCGTGTTCGGCGGCTCCCAGGCGGCGCGCCGGCTCAATGGGGCGGTGACCGGCGCGGTGGGGCAGCTGGTCGAGAAGCTCCACGTGATCCACCTCACCGGTGAGGATGGCCTCGCCGCGGCGGAAGCAGCTCGCCGGGAGCTGCCCGAGCCGCTGCGGGCGCGCTACCAGCCCGCGGCCTTCCTGGGCGAGGGCCTGCTCGACGCCCTCGCCGCCGCGGATCTCGTGGTCGGCCGGGCGGGCTCCTCGACCCTCGCCGAAAGCGCGGCGTTCGGCCTGCCGATCGTGGTCGTGCCGTACCCCTACGCAGGTGCGCACCAGAAGGCCAATGCCGCGGAGCTCGTCGACGGGGGCGCTGCCGTGTACGTCGAGGACGACGCGTTCGACAGCGCGGCCCTCCTCGACGCGGTCGCGATCCTCGACGACCCGGCGCGGCACGCGAACATGGCCGCGGCGGCTCGTCGGCTGGCGAAGCCCTATGCGGCGGATGCCGTCGCGGAGCTCACCATGGCCCTGGCCGAGCGTCGGCCGCTGCCGCCGGCCGCTGCCGTGGCGGCGCTCGCCGCGGGAGGCGCGCGGTGAGCCCGGGAGCGACGACGGGACCGTTGCGCCCGCCCGCCGAGCCGCTCGATCTCGTGGCGCTGTCCGGCGACATCGCCCGGCGCGTCGGCGTCAAGGCGGAACGCAACGCGCCCCTCGCGAAGCTCACCACGATGCGGCTCGGTGGACCGGCGGACCTGCTCGCGACGGCCCACAACACGTTCGAGCTCCGGGCGCTCGTCCGCTTCGCCCGGTCGCGCGGCCTGCCGCTGACGGTGCTCGGACGGGGGAGCAACACGCTGATCTCCGATCGCGGCGTCCGCGGCCTGGTGGTCCATGTCCGGGCCGAGGGCAGCCGCGTCGACGGCACTGCCTACGTCGCGGAGGCAGGCGTGCCCATGGCGCGCGCCGCCACGGAGACGCAGCGCGCCGGCCTGACGGGTCTCGAGTTCGGCCTGGCGATCCCGGGCAGCGCGGGTGGGGCCGTGTGGGCCAACGCCGGCGCCCACGGCTCGGACGTCCGCTCCGTGCTGGAGTCCGCGGACGTGCTCCTCGGCGACGGCTCGGAGGTCCGGCTGCCGGTGGACGAGCTGGGCCTCGGCTATCGCGAGAGCCGGTTCAAGCATCCGCCGGCCGGCGATGCCGGGGAGGTGGTGCTCGGCGCCCGGTTCCGGCTCGAGCCGGCCTCGGCCGACGAGATCAAGGCCCGCCTCGATGACATCCGCCACTGGCGCCAGGCGCACCAGCCCCTCGGGCTGCCCTCGGCCGGCAGCTCCTTCCGCAACCCGAGCCCGGACGTCTCGGCGGGCGCGCTCATCGACAAGGCCGGGCTCAAGGGCCTCCAGGAGGGCGGGGCGACCGTCTCCGAGAAGCACGCCAACTTCGTCGTCAACGACCGCAAGGGCACGGCGTCGGACGTCCGGCGGCTGATGGACCGCGTCCGCGCCGCGGTGCTCGAATCGTCCGGCGTGGACCTCGTCCCGGAGATCGTGTTCGTCGGCGACTGGGCCGGTTGGCCCTGGCCGGCCGCGGAGGATCGGGCGTGAGCCGGCGAGTCGGGGCGGATCGGTCGTGACCCAGGCGCCGGCCACCGGCACGTGGCCGCCCGTGGTGGTGCTCCTCGGTGGGCCCTCCGCCGAGCATGACGTCTCGATCGTGTCCGGCACCGCGATCGCCGATGCCCTGCGCGACGCCGGCCTGGACGTCCGTGCCGTCCTCATCGACCTCGAGGGGCGCTGGTGGTGGCTGCCGGCGGGCCATCGCCGCGAAGGGCGGCTGGCGCGCGACTACGACGATCCGCGAACGCTCGGCGCGGACGGACCGATGGCGGTCGGGGCGGCCCTCGATCGGCTCGCGGCCGGCGACCCCGCGCCGGTGGTGTTCATCGGCCTGCACGGGCCATTCGGGGAGGACGGCACGGTCCAGGCGCTGCTCGAGGCGGCGGGACTCGCGTACACCGGCGCGGGCGTGCTGGCCTCGGCGCTGGGCATGGACAAGGTCGCCCAGAAGCGCATCTGGCGCGGCCTCGGGCTGCCGGTGATCGACTCGGTGGAGGTCCGCGCCGCGACCTGGAACGCGAATCGTGCGCTGGTGCTCGGCCAGCTCGAGGCGTTCGCTGCCGGCGCGAACCCGCCAGACGCCCGGCTGATGGTCAAGCCGGCGCGGCTCGGCTCGTCGGTCGGGATCACGCTCGCCCACGATGCCGCGGAGCGCGCCGCGGCGCTCGACCTGGCGTTCCGCTACGACGACCTGGCCATCGTCGAGCGGTACCTCGCCCACGCGCGCGACCTCGAGGTCTCGGTGATCGGCTCCGAGGCGCCGCTCGGCGTGTACGGGCCGGGTGAGATCGTGGCCGGCCACGAGTTCTACGACTACGCGGCCAAGTACACGCCGGGGTTGTCCGAGACGGCGACGCGCGCGGAGATCCCCGACGGCCAGCGGGAGCTGATGAAGAAGCTCGCCCGGGACGCGTACCGGGCGATCGGCGCCGAGGGCTTCGCGCGCGTGGACTTCCTCGTCCGGGACGACGCGGTCTACGTCTCGGAGATCAACACCATCCCGGGGTTCACGCCGATCAGCCTGTTCCCGACGATGCCGGCCGAGGCCGGGCTCGACTTCACCGCGGTCTGCCTGCGCATCCTGGAGCTCGCGATCGAGCGGCACGCGGGTCGGGTGCAGCACCGGCTCCGGCCCGGGGACCTGCCGCGATGAGCCGGCGATGAGGGGCTTCGGGTCGCGGCGGCAGCGCGCGAATGGCGCCCGGCCGATGAAGCGGCCCCGCGTCCCGGTTCCGGAGCGGTCTCCGGACGCGGTGCTGGGTCGGGCGATGCGCGGCCTCGTCGACCCGGCGAAGGACGACGGCCGGCGGACCGTGGGCTCGGGGCGGCAGCTGCCGGTCCCGTCCGCCGCCAGGCGGACCGGCGGAGCCGTGGCCCGGCCGGCGCGTCGCGGCCGCATCCGGATCTTCGCGCCCGCCCGCGCCGCCGGGCTGCTGGGCATGCTCGCCTCGGGCTTCCTGTACACGCTCGTGACCGGCCCGACCGCCTTCGGCCTGACCCGCACCGAGCTCCCGAACCTCACCTGGACGGACGAGGCAGCCATCGCCGCGAAGCTCGACGTGCCGGCGGGCAGCAACATCTTCCGGCTCGACACGGCCCCGCTCGAAGCCGCCATCCGGACCCTTCCGGGCGTCGCCGACGCCGGCG
>Ga0310810_10008835_pt1 | contig 11631 bp, 10 predicted proteins | sample NCmetagenome_FD_207641 | JGI IMG/M metagenome (GOLD analysis project Ga0310810, IMG submission 207641) | Soil microbial communities from experimental microcosm in Duke University, North Carolina, United States - NC | ecosystem: Engineered > Artificial ecosystem > Soil microcosm > Unclassified ...
CTCGACGTGGCCGACCACGCGGCGGTGGCCAGCTTCTGCAAGGACAACGGCATAGGCCTTGTGGTGATCGGGCCCGAGGCACCTCTCGTTGCAGGGCTCACCGACGATCTCGAAGCCGCTGGCATTACCGTATTCGGCCCGTCCAAGGATGCCGCGCAGCTCGAAGGCTCGAAAGGCTTTACCAAGGATCTCACTGCCGAATATGGCATTCCAACCGCTGCCTACCGCCGCTTCGCTGACGCCGCATCCGCCAAGAACTATCTCCAGACGCAGCGCCTTCCCATCGTCATCAAGGCCGACGGGCTTGCCGCCGGCAAAGGCGTGACCATCGCAACGACGCATGCGGAAGCGAACCAAGCGATCGACGCCTGCTTCTCCGGCGCGTTCGGTGCCGCTGGCGCAAGCGTGGTGATCGAGGAGTTTCTCGACGGCGAGGAGGCGAGCTTCTTCGCGCTGGTCGACGGCGACACCGCTCTGCCGCTCGCCACGGCGCAAGACCACAAGCGCGCCTTCGATGGCGACAAGGGCCCAAACACCGGCGGCATGGGAGCCTATTCGCCGGCGCCGATCATGACGCCGAAACTATGCACGCGCGTCATGGATGAGATCGTGCTGCCGACCGTGCGCGCCATGCGGGAAAGCGGCACGCCGTTCAAGGGCGTGCTCTATGCCGGACTGATGATCAAGGAAGGCGCGCCGAAGCTCATCGAATATAACGTGCGCTTCGGCGATCCCGAGGCGCAGGTGCTGATGCTGCGGCTGAAATCGGACCTGCTCCCTGCCCTCCTCGCCACCGCCGAAGGCCGGCTCGAGGACATCGCGCTAGACTGGCATGACGATGCGGCGCTCTGCGTGGTCATGGCGGCGCGCGGCTATCCCGGCGCCTACCAAAAGGGCTCTGAGATCAAGGGGCTGGACCGCGCCGGCGCCGATCCTCACGTGCAGATCTTTCATGCCGGCACGAGGCGCGACGGCGCCCGCATTCTCGCCGATGGAGGCCGGGTGCTCGGCGTCACCGCGCGCGGGCGCGACATCAAAGAGGCGCAATCGCGGGCTTACGCTGCTGTAGCTGAGATCGACTGGCCGCAAGGCTTCGCGCGCCGCGACATCGGCTGGCGCGCTTTGCAGGGAAGGCAAGTTACAAGGCGTTAAGGTTCGATCGCGACATGGACAGCTTGTCGCACTGGCATTTCGCCCAGGAGGAGTAGCTTGTCGGAATACATTTTGCTTGTTGGCGGCCCGGCTTTGGACCCCCTGCCCACTCGTTCCGAGGAGTTCATAGGTGATCCGCAAATCTGACTATAGGCTCTGGGCGCTTGCGGCGCTCGCTCTGCTCGCGGCCGGCTCCATGATGGCCGGGCTCGCCTGGAGCGAGCCGGCATCTGAGTCAAACTCCGAGCTCTATTCCCAGCTCAACCTGTTCGGGGAGGTGCTGTCGCGCGTCCGATCCGATTATGTCGAGAAGCCAGACGATCAGAAGCTGGTCGAAGACGCGATCAGGGGCATGCTGATGGCGCTCGACCCGCACTCGACCTATCTCACCGGCAAGGAATTCCGCGACATGCAGGTGCAGACCAAGGGCGAGTTCGGTGGGCTCGGCATCGAAGTCACCATGGAGAACGGCATGATCAAGGTCGTCTCTCCGATCGAGGACACGCCGGCGGCCAAGGCTGGTCTGCTCAGCGGCGACCTCATCACCGCGCTCGACAAGGAGTCGATCGAAGGACTCACGCTCGAGGAGGCCGTGGAGAAGATGCGCGGTCCGGTCAATGCACCGATCACCCTCACCATCATGCGCAAGGGCGTCGATGCTCCCTTCGACGTGAAGATGGTCCGCGACGTGATCCGCATCAAACCGGTCAAGTTCGAGGCCGACGGCGACGTGGGCTATATCCACATCACGAGCTTCAACGAGCAGACCACGGCAGATCTGGAAAGAGCGGTCGCCGATCTCAAGAAAAGCATCGGCCCGAAGCTCAAGGGCTACATCATCGACCTTCGCAACGATCCGGGCGGCCTGCTCGATCAAGCCATCTCAGTGTCTGATGCTTTCCTCGACCAGGGCGCCATCGTGCTCACCAAGGGCCGCAACGAGGAGGAGACGCAGCGCGCCAACGCGCGGCCCGGTGACATCACCGGCGGCAAGCGGCTGGTGGTGCTGATCAATGGCGGCTCGGCCTCTGCTTCAGAGATCGTGGCCGGCGCTTTACAGGATCACCACCGGGCGATCCTGGTCGGCACGCGCTCCTTCGGCAAAGGCTCGGTGCAGACTATCATCCCGCTGTCGGGCGGCGGGGCGCTCAGGCTCACCACGGCGCGGTACTACACGCCGTCGGGCCGCTCGATCCAGGCCAAGGGCATCGAGCCCGAGGTCAAGGTCGAGGAGGAACTGCCGAAGGACCTCAACAAGGACGTCGCGGCAGCGGTCGGCGAGGCGAGCCTGCGCGGCCACCTCAAGAACCCCAATGACGAGGCCGAAGCCGACGAGGTTGACGGAAGCTCGTCCTACGTGCCCGAGGACAAGACCAAGGACACGCAGCTCAACTACGCGCTTGACCTTCTGCACGGCATCAAATCGGTCGATACCAGCGCCGACAAGAAGGTCCAAGCCAACTAAGCTCCATCGTCATGGCCGGGCTTGTCCCGGCCATCCACGATGTCGTGCCCGCGAAAGCGGGCATCCAGTAACCCCGGTCTTTCGTGATTATGCACCACCGGGGTTACTGGATCGCCCGGTCAAGCCAGGCGATGACAAGAGCCGGGTGTGAACTTATTCCCGCTTCTTAATTCGCACTTAAGCTGCATGTACCTCGTTCACTTGAAGGGCGCATCATGAGGTGTTCGTGAGGCGGGACGAGGTGCGGCGCCTGCGGGCCGGCTGGACGCACAATCAGGCTCTCGGGTGGCGCCGGGGCTCCCCCCGGACCCACTACGAGATCCTGCTAAGAGCTAGCTGACGCTCTGAGGCGGCGAACCCCGACTCAGGAGGAAGCGGGGCCCGGTGCCGACCAACGTCGCAAATACCATGCGCTATCGCTTCGCTGCTTGAGCGCATGTGGCGCGCCGAGAGGCGCCCGCCGTGGTCCTGCAAAGGATCGCAGAACTATCGGTTTGCGCTTTTCGGCGCGCCATCTCCCTCAAGGCTCGCGGGCTCATGCCCGGCGAGAAGCGTCGTCATGCTTGGAGACATTTTCCGGGTCGGGCGCCACAGAGAAACGATAAGCGCGGAGATGATCGCTGCCGTCGACGAGCATAAGCTCGAGCACAAGCTCGGACGGATCGGCGCCGACAGGAAGAAACAGCCAGGCCGTGAGCTGCGCGTCCTTGGCAGGCAAGACGCGGCCGCCGCCTCCTGTGTCATTCGGCCTGAGAGCGATGTCGAGCGGAATGCTGGTCCGCGCTTTGTCGGTGGCAGGATCGGCCCAGACTTGGAAGTCGCCTTCGCGCGTGCTGACCTGCTGGATCGGCGCCATCAACCGCGCCGCTCGCGGCCTCACGCGCCTGAGTTCGTCAACAATGACGCCATAGGGCGCCTGATTGGTGACCGCGATCTGGAGCTGGTGTACCAGCCCGGCTTGAGCTTATGGAAGGTCGCTCGAATGGTCGGCGCGGCGCCAGCCTTGCGCGATCGGAGCGCAAAGCTCAACGTCGAAACGGCGATGGAAAGAACGAGGATCAGGGCAATCCCGAGCTGGATGGCCAGAGGTGACAAGATCATACCGCGCATGATCGGCAAAGACGCACCTTTTTCGCCACCTTTTTCTGGCCAGTCATTGCGCGGGAGGCGCGCGGCAGTTACCGTCGCAAAGATCGGAGATGCTGATGCCAAATCCATTCGACTGCGCCAGGATGACCCGTGCTGTCACGTGGGCGGCCGTGCCGCTGCTCGGTATTTGTCTTGTGAACGGACCTGAGCCCGCGCGCGCTGCGCCTGGTTTCGTGTCGCTGCCCGGCGCTCATGCAACCGCCGCCCAGCCGGCGCGCATCTTCAAGCCCGGGCGTCCTCCGATCTACCCGTACTACTACAGCCCAGGTCGGCCCGGCGGTTACAGCTTCTATTTCGGCTTCGTGCCCTACGAGAAGGGCGACTACGAGATCCAGGCGCTGCAGCGGAAATATCCTGAGGCGAATTATCCGCCAAGCATGCGCTACTGGACGCCGCGGTCTGGCTTCTAGCGCCGGGCGGCGAAGAAGTCCTTGAGCAGCGCCGCCGCGCGCGTTTCGCCTAAGCCCCCGATCACCTCTGGCGCGTGATGACAGGTCGGCTGCTGGAAGAACCGGGGGCCGTGCTCGACGGCGCCGCCCTTCGGATCGGCAGCGCCGAAATAGAGCCGGCGGATGCGGGCGAACGAGATGGCCGCCGCGCACATGGCGCAGGGCTCGAGCGTGACATAGATGTCGCAGTCCACGAGCCGCTCTGAGCCGAGGCTCGCACAAGCGGCGCGGATGGCAAGAAGCTCTGCATGCGCCGTAGGATCGTGAAGCGTCAGCACGCGGTTGCCGGCGCGGGCCAGCACCTTGCCGCCGGCGCTTACGATCACTGCGCCGAGCGGCACCTCGCCGAGATCGCGGGCTTGCTCCGCCTCAGCGAGCGCAAGCTCCATCGGCCGCATGGCCTTGCGGCTTGTCCCCGCCTCTGCGACCTTCGTTATCATGGAAGGCAAGGTGCGCGGGAAGAGAGGCGAGCGTCAAGCGGTGCGGCAGGACCAGAGGTTAGCCGCGCGTCGACCACCCCCGCCCCGGTCCCAGGAGCCGATGCGCATCGCCAAGGCGATGGCCCATGCCGGGCTTTGCTCGCGCCGTGACGCCGAAGCTTGGATCGCGGCGGGCCGCGTCTCGGTCAACGGGAAGGTGCTGACCACGCCGGCCCATGTGGTCTCGCCGGGCGACAAGATCGTGGTTGACGGCGAGCCCCTCCCTGCCCCACAGGCGCCGCGGCTGTGGCGCTACCACAAGCCGCGCGGGCTGGTCACCAGCCACAAGGACCCGCAAGGAAGGCGCACGGTGTTCGACGCTCTGCCGCCAAGCCTGCCGCGCGTGGTCTCGGTCGGGCGGCTCGACATCAACACCGAGGGCGTCCTCTTGCTTACCACCGATGGCGCGCTTGCGCGCCATCTCGAGCTGCCGAGCACTGGCTGGCTCAGGCGCTACCGCGTGCGGGCGCATGGGCGGGTGAGCGAGGAGGCGCTGCACGGGTTGCGCGCAGGTGTCACCATCGACGGCGTGAAATACGGGCCGGTCGAGGCGCGCATCGACCGCGAGCAGGGATCGAACCTCTGGCTCACGCTCAGCCTGCGCGAAGGCAAGAACCGCGAAGTGAAACAGCTCGCCGAGCATCTCGGTCTCACCGTCAATCGCCTGATCCGCATCTCCTTCGGACCGTTCGCCCTCGGCGATCTCGACGAGGGCGCGGCCGAGGAGGTGAAGCGGCGCGTGCTCGCCGATCAGCTCGGCCCGAAGCTCGCGCGCGAATTCGGGTTGAAAGCCTAATGCGCATCGTCGCCGGCAAGTTCAGAGGCGCTAGCATCGAGGCGCCCAAAGGACTTGCTACGCGTCCAACTTCGGATCGCGTGCGTCAGGCTTTGTTCGACGTGCTGGAGCATGGAGCGCCAGGATTCGACTTTGAAGGCGCGCGCGTGCTCGACCTGTTCGCTGGCTCCGGCGCGCTTGGCCTTGAGGCTTTGTCGCGCGGCGCGCGCTATGCCGTGTTCATCGAGGAGAATGCCGCGGCCCGCGCGGCGATCAGGCGAAATGTCGAAGCGCTTGGGCTCACCGGCGTCACCAAAATTTGGCGCCGCGACGCGACAAGGCTCGGCGAGGCCGGCACGCTTCAGCCCTTTCAGCTCATCTTCTGCGACCCGCCTTATGGCAAGGGCCTCGGGGAACGCGCGCTTGGCGAGGCGGTTGATCGGGGGTGGGCTGACCAAGGAGCAGTCGCCGTGTTGGAAGAGCGCGCCGGTGGCGACATCGCCTGGCCCGCGCCCTTTCATGAGATCGATCGGCGGCGTTATGGCGACACTCAGATCGCGATCGCAATGGTCGGAAACAAAAGCGATTTTCGCCCTTAACCCGCGCGGCTCCGCTTCGTGCTTAAATGCTTAAAGCCAGCATGCGGGGACCTGCAATGACGATGAGAGCCTTGCTCTTCGCGCCCTTTGTCGTGGCCGTGCTTTCCGCGGCAGACCCCGACAAGGGTAGCTTCACCTCCGGCGTGTGGCACGGCAAAGCCAATTACGACGGCGACGGTAAGTTCAGCGATTGCACCATGACGGCGCAGTCCAAGAGTGGCGTCCTGCTCGGCTTTGTCATCAGCAAGGACTTCGACTGGGGGCTCGTGCTCGCCGATGAGAGACGCGGGTTTGAAGTCGGAACGACCGTGGTCGTGGTTTTGCTGATCGATGCACGCAAACCGATACGCGCAATCGCCAAGGTTATCGCTGCGCACGGCATTCTCATTCCGCTCGAAAGCACCAATCCCGTGCTCGATGCGCTGCGCCACGGCAAGGTGCTCACAATCGTCGCTGGCGGCACCAAATTCAGTTTCAAGCTGACCGGCACACGCGACGCGATCGCGGCGCTAGCGGCTTGCGTCGCGCGGCACCGCGGCAGCGAGAAGGTCGAGTTATCCACGCGAGCTCCGGCCTGAGCTAAGCTCGCGCCGCATCAACGGCGCTGGAACAGCTTCTCGATGTCGGCGAGCTTGAGCTCGATATAGGTGGGTCGGCCGTGATTGCACTGGCCGGTGAACGGCGTCTTCTCCATGTCGCGCAGCAGCGCGTTCATCTCCTCCGGCGAGAGCCGCCGGCCCGCCCGGACGCTGCCGTGGCAAGCCATGGTCGAAAGCACATGGTCGAGCCGCTTGGCAAGGAGGCGGTTCCCTCCGGCATCCTCCTCTTCGGCGAGCGTATCGGCGAGGTCGGAAAGGAGTCCTTTGGCGTTAAACGTGCCGAGAAGCCCTGGCACCTCGCGTACCAGCAGAGCGGAGGCACCGAAGGCTTCGATGACAAGGCCCAAGCGCTCAAGCTCCGAGGCTGCGCCGATGAGAAGCGAGGCGGCGTCGCCGTCAAGCTCGACGACCTCGGGAATGAGCAGAAGCTGGCGCGAGATCCCGCCGTTGGCCAAGCTGCGCTTCAGCCGCTCATAGACGAGGCGTTCATGCGCCGCGTGCTGATCGACAATGACGAGCGCATCTTCGGTCTCGGCGATGATGAAGGTGTCCTGGAGCTGGGCCCGCGCTGCGCCGAGCGGATAGTCCGCGCCTACCGCTTCGTCGGACGCGGAATTGCCGCGCGTGTCGCCGCTCGGCTCGGCGAGAGGCGCGAGCGGCGCCTGCGCTCGTTCGGCAAAGCCGAAGCTCCGTGCGCCGGCCGAGGCATGGTGGTGGCCGAAGCCCTGCGGCGGCACGGATCGATTGGGCTGTACTATTCGTTCCAGCGCAGCTTGCGACAGAGAGGCCGTGGCGCGGTGGCCAGCGGCGCCAAGGGCATCCCCCAATGCGCCGATGAGGAGCGAGCGAACGGCGTTGGGATCGCGGAATCTGAGTTCGGTCTTGGCCGGGTGCACGTTCACATCGACCTCTTCGGGCGGCATGGTCAGGAACAGCGCGAGCATCGGATAGCGGCCGTTGTGCACGAGGTCGCCATAGGCCGCGCGCACCGTGCCTGCGAGCAGCTTGTCCCGCACCGGGCGCCCATTGACGATGAGATAAAGCTGAAGGCTGTTTGACCGGTGCAGCGTGGGCAGCCCGGCAAAGCCCTGGACAGAGATGGAGGCGCGCGACGCACGCACCGGGAGCGCATCCTTGACGAAATCCTCTCCGAGGATGCGTCCAAGTCGCGACAGGCCATGGTCGATCAGACCTGGCGGACAGGCGTCGAGCCGCAATGTCGTGCGCTCACCGGTCATAAGACTGAAAGCGATCTCGGGATGAGCGAGCGCAAGCCGCTTCACCATATCGGCGATGGCGGAGGTCTCGACCCGCTCCGATTTCATGAATTTGAGCCGCGCCGGCGTCGCATAAAAGAGATCGCGCACCTCGACGCGGGTGCCGGAGGCGAGCGCAGCAGGCTTGAGCGGCGATTTCCGCCCGGCATCCACTTCGATCGCGGAGGCCTCCCCTGCCCCCGCGGAGCGGCTTTGGATCGAGAGCCGCGCAACCGCGCCGATCGACGGCAGAGCCTCGCCACGGAAGCCAAGCGTCACGATGCGCGAAAGATCGTCGCCAGCGAGCTTGGAAGTGGCGTGGCGCTCGACGGCAAGGGAGAGATCGTCAGGTGCCATGCCCGCGCCGTCATCTGCGACGCGGATCAGCCCAAGCCCTCCGCCCGCGACTGCAACGTCGATGTGGCGCGAGCCGACGTCGATCGCGTTCTCGATCAGCTCCTTGACGACGCTCGCAGGCCGCTCGACGACCTCACCGGCCGCGATGCGATTGACGAGATCCGGCGGCAGCTGTCTTACGGGCATTCGTGGCCTCTGCCTGTTCGCCGGCGAGATACCGGCGGGTCAGGATTTTACCCGATTCTACCGCCGGCTGGTCGAATGGATCGACGCCAAGGAGGTACGCAGAAAGGATCGTCTCGATCATGAAATGCATCATCAGCGCGCCAAGCGCCCGCTCGTCGAGCACCTCGAGATCGATGGTGCGCACAGGCCGGCCTGCATTGGTCAGCGCTTCGGGAATCGCGCGCTGCTGCGCCGCGACGAGATCGCCAGCGGCGTGGCCGGCGAGATAGTCGGCGCCGGCAAGCTTGGCGAGGTCTGACGCGATGCGAGGGCCTCGGCCCTCGCAGTTCTCGCGAATGATGGTGATGAGATGCTGCGGCGCGCCGTCGAGATAGAGCTGAAGCTGGCTGTGCTGATCGACTGGGCCGAGCGCTCCGACCGGCGTTGTCCCTTCGCCTTGCTTGCCGAGGCTCTCGCCCCAAAGCTGCACATACCAGGCGGCGAAGCGCGACAGGCGATCGGAGTAAGGCAGCATCACCGTGGCGCGGACGCCGCGCTCCTTGGCAAGGCCGATGACGACGGCAGCGCCTATTGCTGGAGCAAAATCCGCAGCGCTCTTGGCCTTGAGCATCGCGTCGATGACGCTTTGGGCGCCTTCCCTGAGCGCCACGACGTCGAGGCCGCGGGCAAAAGCCGGCAGTAAGCCGACATTGGTCAGGCCAGAGAAGCGGCCGCCAATGCCAGGGTCGTGATCGAGGGTCGGGATCGCGAATTCCTCGCAGAGCGCGCGCAAGCCGTTCTTCACGCCTGGCGCTTTGGGCTCGGTCACGGCGAGGAACAGCTCTGGGATGCGATCTTCCAGCCCAGCGGCACGCACCGCCTCGATTGTCGCGATGATCTGCACCAAAGTCTCGGGCGTACCGCCGGACTTCGAGATCACCACGAAACGCGTTGACTTGAGATCGAGACCCGAAAGCGCAAGGTCCAGGGTGCGCGCGTCGAGATTATCATAGAAGCGCGTGCGCGGCCGCTCCTCGCTGCCATGCTTGTCGTCGCCGGGAATGGCCCAGCCGCCGAGCTGGGCGAGCGTCTGGCCGCCGAGGCTTGATCCTCCGGTACCGAAAAACACGACGGTGCGGGCGCCTTTGCGGAGCCGCTGGAATGCGTCGTGCGCCGCGGTAATGTCGTCGCGCCATTCGGGCACGCGCAACAGAGGCAAGGTCTTCTTGGTGTAAACCTCACGCAAAGACTCAAGTCGCGGCTTGAGCTTGGCGAGATTTTTGTCGAGGAAGGTTTGCGGCAGTCCCGCGCTGCCAATGGTCGAGTCGAGACAGCCTTCAACCGATTGCGACAACGTCATGTGATGTCCCTAGATTTGCTTTCGTCCACAATTTAACTCGTCATGCCCGGCCTTGTGCCGGGCATCCACGATTAAGTGGCCGACAAGCCGGCCATGACAGCATTAGACATTGAATTCAATGGGACTTAGCCGGGCACTCCTGCGCTCTTTGCAGCGACCGGCTTGCCAACAATGGTGGTGATGAGCCGGTCGGCCTCGATCAAGCGTTTCGCGACGCGCTTGATGTCATCGAGCGTAACTGCCTCGACCAGTTTGTTGCGCTCGTTCACATAATCGATGCCGAGCTCCTCGATTTGGATCCACAGAAGCTGGTTGGCAATGCTCGACGATGACTCGAACCTGAGCGCGTAGGCTCCAGTGAGATAGCTCTTGGCGTTCTCGAGCTCCTCGGCGGTGGGGCTTTGATCCGCGAGACGCTTCAGCTCGCTCTCGATGACGTCGAGCGACTGGCCGACGGCCTCGTTCTTGGTCGCCACACTGCCGATGAATATGGGACCATGCTGATAGGGGTAGAGGTTGGAGTAGACCGAATAGGCGAGCCCGCGCTTCTCGCGCACCTCTTCCATCAGCCGCGAGGAGAATCCGCCGCCGCCGATGATGTAATTCAGCACATAGGCGGGGATGAAATCGTCGTCCTTGCGCGGAATGCCGCGATGGCCGAACTGCGCCACCGATTGTGGGACGTCCATCTCGATGATCTCACGCGTCGGCCCGAGCGGCGGATTGGCATCAGCCACAGGTGCAAGCTCCGAATGAAGCGGCAAATCGCCGAACAGATGATCGAGCGCCTTGCCGAGAGTCTCGGCGTCAATATCGCCAACCACCGAGATCACCAGCTTGTCGCGTGCGAACACGCGGTTGACGTAGGTCTTAAGGTCCTCGCGAGTGATGCTGGCGATCGACTGCATGGTGCCCTTGATCGGCCGTCCGTACGGATGGTTCTGGAAAGCGAGACGGTCCCAGGCGAGCGAGGCGACCGTCTCCGGATCGTTCTCGTCGAATTTGAGGCCCGCGAGAATCTGGGCGCGGACGCGCTCGACGGCATCCTCGTCGAAGCGGGGCTTGGTCATGGCAAGCCGCACCAAATCGAACACTTCGTCCTTGTTTGCCGTGAGCGTCTGGACATTGCCGAGCATGACATCGCGCCCGGCGTCGAAGTCCATGCGCATGGCAAGCTCCTGCGCGCGCTCCTGGAACGCGACCGAGTTCAGATCGCCGGCGCCCTCGTCCATCATCGCCGTGACGAAATAGGCAAGTCCTTCCTTGCCTGCATTGTCCTGGCTGGCGCCCCCGCGGAAGGCAAAGCGAACGGCGATCAGGGGATTGGTATGGCCCTCGACGAGCCAGGCTTCGATGCTCCCGGGGCTCACGACGCGTTGGATTTTCATGCCGTCAACCTCAGCCGCCTGAGCCGTGGAAAAAAATAGGGTCGCTGCCGCCAAGATCGAACCTTGCCGCAACAGAAAGGGCGGGAGCCGGAAGCGCAGCGCCATGTTCGGTTACGATCTACCTTTACCTGACGCCTGGACTGGCTTCCCACCAACGCTGCTCGTGTTTTCAGGGGCGGGCAGCAGATAGCCGGTGACGGAATTCTTGTCGACGAGGTATTTCCGGGCCACGCCCTTGACGTCATCCACAGTCACCTTCTTCAGCCGCTCAGGCCAGGCCTCGACGTCCTCGATTGTCATTCCAGTGGCGAGCCGCCAGCCATAATGGCGAGCCATGCGCGACTGGCTGTCCGAGGTATAGACGAACTCGGCGATATAGGAGGCGCGTGCCCGGTCGAGCTCGGCCTGGGTCACGCCGTTCTCGCGCAAATCGGCGAT
>Ga0310810_10008836_pt1 | contig 11630 bp, 9 predicted proteins | sample NCmetagenome_FD_207641 | JGI IMG/M metagenome (GOLD analysis project Ga0310810, IMG submission 207641) | Soil microbial communities from experimental microcosm in Duke University, North Carolina, United States - NC | ecosystem: Engineered > Artificial ecosystem > Soil microcosm > Unclassified ...
AGCGCGCGGAGGTGGCCGCCCTCAACAAGACGTTCGGATCGGATTTCCGCGTGTTTCAGGGCGTGGAGGCGAACATCCTCATCGACGGCAGGCTGGACATGCAGGCCGAGGAATTGAAAACGCTCGATCTCGTGGTGGCGTCGCCGCATTCGAGCCTGCGAAAGACCTTCGACCAGACCGATCGGATGATGGCCGCGGTGTCGCTGCCGGGCGTCCACATTCTCGGCCATCCGCGCGGCCGCATCTTCAACTCGCGGCTCGGCGTCATCGCCGACTGGCCGTCCGTGTTCAAGCAGGCGGCGAAAACCGGCGTGGCCATCGAGCTGGACGGCGACGTGTCGCGGCAGGATCTGGACCACCGCATTGCAAGGGCGGCGAAGAAGGCGGGGTGTGTCTTCGCGCTGGACAGCGACGCCCACGCGGGCGATCAACTGTGGATGGCGGACTACGCGATTGCCCACGCCAGGCTGGCCGGCATCCCCGCGGAGCGCATCGTGAATTGCTGGCCGGCCGATAAGATCCTGGAGTGGGCCGCTAGAGCCTGGGAGCGCTAGAATGTAGGAACCAGCGCAACGTTTTTCCCGTTCGGGCAGTAATGCTTGTTGAACACGGCGAACTTTCGACCACGTTCAGGCGTCTAACGTAACCAGCATTCCAAAGTAGGAGTCGCACATGCGTGTACCCGTGTACCTGCTAGGACTTTGTCTGACAGCCCTCGCGGGTCTTCCGCTCCTGGCGCAGACTCCCGGCCAACCTCAATCCGCTCCTACGCCCGTGGTGACCAACAACGCGGAAGCCGTGCTGGCTGCCGCACGGGAGGCCCTGGGCACCGAAAAACGCATCGCCGGGGTGAAGACCATCGTGGCCACCGGGCGGACGCGGCAGGTGCAGGGCGACAATCTTGTCCCCATCGAATTCGAAATCAACATCGAGGTCCCCGACAAGTACGTGCGGACCGACGAGATCCCGGCCCGGGAAAGCGGCCCGACGTCGCGCGGGTTCAACGGCGCTGCCCTGATTCAGCTCCCAGAGGCCGCGCCGGCTCGCGCGGGCGGGCCTGCGCCTGCTGCCGCTGCGGCCAGGCCGGGCGCTGCTGCGGCGCCCGCGGCAGGTGGCGCTGCGCCAGTTGCCGGCACCCCGGCGGCGCCTCCCGACCCCACCGCGACGCTAAGACAGGATTTCGCGAGGCTGACGCTCGGCATGTTCGCCACGTCGTTCAGTTCGTTCCCGCTCACCTTCAGCTACGCCGGCCAGGCGGAAGCGCCGGAAGGGAAGGCGGATGTGGTGGACGTGAAGGGCCCCGCCAACTTTGCGGCGCGCTTGTTCATCAATAGTCAGACACACGTGCCGCTGATGCTCAGCTGGACGACGCCGCCCGTGCTGGTGCCGGTGGTGGCGGGACAGCCTCCGCCGGCCACATTGCCGCCAGGCGGGGTAGTGTTCGAGGTTCCGGGGCCGGCGCCCGCGGCCACAGCTACGCCGGAAGAACGGCAGAAATACCAGGCGGATTTGGTAGCGGCTCGCGCCAAGGCCATGCAGACGGCGAAGCCCACAGAGAACCGGATTTACTACGCCGACTACCGTGACGTGGATGGGCTGAAGCTGCCGTTCCGCATCCGCCGCGCCGTCGGCGCCACCACCGTCGAGGAAACCACGTTCGATCGCTTCCGCGTGAACGGGAAGATCGATCCGAAGAAATTCGAGGTCCGTAAATGAGGCGTGCGGCCACATTCTTTCTTGCGCTGTTGGTGCTGACCGCCTGCTTTGCCCGCGCGGCGTCCGCCCAGGCGGCGCGCGAGACGCGCCTGCAGATCACCGTGGTCGATCAGAGCAACGCGGTGCTGCCCACGGCAACTGTCACGGTCACCGGCCTCGAGGACGCCACCCGCAAGACGACGCTCGCCCCGGTGCAGACGGGCACCAACGGCATCGCCCTCATGGGCGGGCTGGTGCCGGGCCGTTACAGCGTCCAGGCGGAGTTCCCCGGCTTCGCGAGCGGCCAGCTCAAGGACGTCCGCCTGCGCCCCGGCGACAACCGGCACATCATCGTGCTGGTCATTGAAAAGATGCAGGAGACCGTCAACGTGGGGCAGGACGCGCAGATGGGCGCGGCAGACCGGCGAGGGAGCGCGTTCGGCACCGCGCTGACGCGCGAACAAGTGGATGCGTTGTCGGACGATCCGGGCGAGATGCAGCGGCAGCTCCAGGACATGGCAGGCCCGGGCGCGGTCATACGGATCGACAGCTTCGAAGGAGGCTCGCTGCCGCCGAAATCGATGATCAAGGCCATTCACATCACGCGCGATCAGTTCGCCGCCGAGAACCACAACGCCGAAGGCCTCTTCATCGATATCATCACGCAGCCCGGGGTGGGCCCGATCCGGACCAATCTCAACTACCAGATGCACAACGGCGCGATGACGGCGCGGAATGCGTTTGCCACCACCAAGCCTGCAGACCAGGTCCAGAACTACGGGTTCAATCTGAGCGGCGGACTCATTCGGAACAAAGCCTCATTCAATTTCGGGATGCGTGGGAACTCCTCGTTCGACAACGCCATCCTCGCAGCCGTGCTCCCGGACGGCGCGCGGCTGGACTCCGTGAAGCTTCGCTCGCCGCGCGAGAATTCGTCCTGGAACGGCAACTTCGACTACGCCATTACCCGCGATCAGACGCTGAGGCTGAGCTACAGCCAGTTCGACACCTCGAACAGGAACCTCGGCGTGGGAGGGTTCAACCTGCCGGAGCGCGCGTTCAGCACCGAAAACCACACGAACACGTTTCGCGTGCAGGAAGCGGGGCCCATCGGCCGCCGCTTCTTCATCAACACCCGGTTGAACGTCGGCTGGACGGACACGGACCAGCGTTCGGCCACGCAGGCGCAGACCATTCGCGTGCAGGAGGCGTTCACGTCGGGCGGCGCGCAGGTGACCGGCGGCCGGCATTCGCGCGACATGAACCTCGCATCGGATCTGGACTACGTGCGCGGCCGTCACTCCTGGCGGACCGGCGTTCAGCTGGACGCGAACTGGTACCGGTCGAATGAGACGTCGAACTATCTGGGCACGTATGTGTTCGAGAGCCTCGAGGCGTTCAACGCCGGGCTGCCGCGAAGCTTTACAAAGCGGGTGGGCGATCCGAACATCAGCTACGCCAACCTGCAGGCCGGCTATTACGTGCAGGACGACATCCGCGTGAAGCGAAGCCTCACGCTGACGCCGGGCCTGCGCTACGAGGCGCAGACGCACATCCGGGACTACAACAACGTGTCGCCGCGGTTCGGCCTCACATGGGCGCCGTTCAAGAACGGCAAGACCACGCTGCGCGGGAGCTGGGGCCTGTTCTACGACTGGCTGCAGACCGGCATCTATCAGCAAACGCTGCAAATCGACGGCTTCCGGCAGCAGGAGCTGCAGATTGCGAACCCGCTGTATCCCGACTTGGGGGCGTCCGGCACGCTCACCGCGGTCAACCGCTATCTGCTCGATCCGGGGCTCAGAAGCCCGCGCACGCAGCGCGCGAGCGCCGGGATCGACTACGCGTTCACGCCGCAGATTCGGGTGAACGCGACGTTCCGCGCCACGCAGGGTTCGGGCACCTTTCGCGGCGAGAATTTGAACGCGCCGGATCCGGCCACTCACCTGCGCGTCGATCCGACGTTCGGGAACGTGATCAAGGTAGTGTCGGATGCCGGGGTGCGGCAGCGCGTGCTGAACATCAGTGGACAGTCCGGGCCGCCGCCGCCTCCGGGCGGGGGCAGCGGGCCGCGCTGGAGATGGACCCGCGTCTCGTTTTTCGGCAACTACACAGTGGGGCGTTTCCAAAGCAACAGCGATGGCGCGTTCGCCACACCCGCCACCGGACGGATTGCGGACGACTGGGGACCTGCACCGGGCAGCGCCATCCATCGAGGCCAGGCGGGCCTCAGCCTTGGCTGGTTGCGGAATCTCAACGCCCAGTTCAATCTCAACGCGTCCACGGGCACGCCGTACACGATTACCACCGGCCGCGACGATAACGGCGACCTGATTTTCAACGATCGGCCGGAGGGGTATGGCCGGAACAGCGCACGGAATCCCGGGCAGTGGACGGTGAGCGCGTTCATCAACTACGGCTTCACCTTCGGGCCGCGGCAGAACAACCTGCCGCCGGGCATCCTGATCAACGGCGGCCGCGACGGCGGGCTCACGGTGTCCACCGTGGCGCCGCCGTCCCTGGGACGATATCGGATCTCATTCACCTGCCAGATACAGAACCTGACGAACCACACCAACCTCGGCAACTACAGCGGCAACCGGCTGTCGCCGTTCTTTGGCCGGGCGCAGACGGCATTGGGCGCGCGCCGCATCGATGTGGGCATGAACCTGGGGTTCTGAAAGAGCAGAGAGCAAGAGAGCAAAGAGCAGATGGCAGAGAGAAAATATGCTCTCTTGCTCTTGGCTCTTTGCTCTACGTGACGACGAGGGCTTTCTGCGTCGTGGGCGACCCGCACGCTTCGAACCAGTCGATGCCTTCGCTCACGAGGTCGAATTTCAGCGTGTAGCGCCCGGGGTTTGCGGGCGCGACGATCTCGATGGGCACATCCACGCGCGCGCCCGGCGCCAGCGTTTCCGGCAGCCACGCGCGTGCGTAATCCCGCTCCAGCAGACCTCCGCGCTCGTCGCACAACTGCGCCCCCAGGCGAACCAGCCGCCGGCCATAGGTGGCCTGTTTCGGAAACGGGCGCGCGCATGCGTTCTCGACGCGCGTCCGAATCTTCAGCGGCTGTGCCGCGCGGGCCTTCAGAGGGCGACTGGGGAACCATGAGGGCACGTCGATCTTCGCTCTGGGTGTGGCGCCGGGAATGGCGTTGCCGAGGTTGCTGGTGTCCCAGATCTCCTGCTTGATGGCCTCGTAGTCGGGGCTGCCGGGCGTGAACCGGCGGGAGTATGCGTTTTCGGGGTGATCGGTGATCTCCCAGGAGAGCCGGTCGATGCCGATCTCCGCCGCCAGCCGGCGCGCAGCGTCCATTTCTTCCGCGCTGTCGTTCCAGTTGAAGAGGATGTACCGCCAGTTCAGAACGGGGAGGTCGCGGCCCGCCTTCGTCTTTTCGTCCGCCATCGCCCGGAGGTTGCGGATTGCGAGATCGAAATTGCCGCGCTGCCGGTATTTCAGGTAGCTCTCCGGCGTGGCGCCGTCGATGGAAAATGTGACCTCGTCGATGCCGGACCGCGCCAGCCGGCGCGCCGACGCATCGTTGAACATCAGGCCGTTGGTGCTGGTGTAGAGGTAAATGTGCGGGAATTTCGCCTTGATGTACTCGCACATCTCGATGGCGCGCTTGTGCAGGAACGCCTCGCCGTAGTTGAAGAAGTCGATCCTGACGAGCGACGGTCCCGCTTCGTCCACCACGCGCGTGAACAGGTCGAAGTCCAGCATGCCGGACTGGCGTGTCTTCGTGATGCCGGTCTCCGGCGCGCAGCAGGCTTCGGTGCAGGAGATATTGCAGGCGGCCGTGCACTCGATGTACATCCGGCCCGGCAGGGGCCCCGCGTCCACCGCGCGGCGTATGGGCTCCTGGTCGCGCTTCAGCGGAAGCTTCAGCGGGCAGTCGCCGCAGAATTTGGAGCCGCCGTTGTTCAGGTCCTCGCGCAGCGACGAGATGGTGGTGCCCGTCCAGATGGCGGACACGCTTGCGGCCCGCGCGTCGCCGAGCACGCGATGGCCGTACGGATCCGCGCAGCCGCAGACCATGCGCCCGTCGCAGAGCATCACCAGCGTGCTCCACGGCCAGGTGCAGCCGAACCGGGTGGAAAGGTAGTTCAAAGACATGCTTTAGTCGCTAGTCACTAGTCCCTGGTCACTAGTCACTATTTCTTAGATAGCTTCCGCATGAACGCTTCGGCCATGTCGTTTTCGTATTTGACGGCGTTCAGGAACAGGCTTTCCACCATGTACGCCCGCCGCTCTTCCTCCGTCATCTGATCGATCAGGTGGTTGATTTCTCGCATCATGTCCTCGAACGAGCGGTCGAAGTCGCGCTTCACGGTGATTTCCCGGTAGAGCGCCTCGAGAATGGCCAGAAGATCGCCGTCGAGGGCGATGGAGGCGCCGGTGGTCGTCTTGATGGTGCGCATGGCCCTAAAAACTGTTCACGGCCGCCGCCGTGTCCGGATACATCTCCATGAACTGATTGGCACCAACCAGCGTGAGCATCGTATCGACGCGGCGCTGCACGCCTGCCAGCTTGAGCGTAGCGCCGGCATGGGTGGCCTGCCGGTAGAGATCCATCAGGCAGCCCACCGCCGCGCTGTCCAGGTACTCGACACGGCTGAAGTCGATGACGACCTTCCGCTCGCCGCCGGTCAGCTGCCCCTTGACTGACGCCGCAAATTCCGACAGCGACGGGTGCATCAGCCGCGCGGGAGCCGCATGGACGATGATCACGTCACCCGAGCGCTCGCTGGTCACATTCATTTCCGGACTCCCGTGTTGAGACGGCCGGCGCTCTCGGCGCGGAGCCGCTCGATCTGCCGCGCCAGCTCGGCGCGGCCCCTGTTGATTCTTGATTTTACCGTTCCTTCGGCGATTCCGAGCTTCTCGGCGATTTCATGGTACGAGAGCTCGTGGATGTCCCTCAACAGCACGGCCGTCCGCAGCGCTGGCGACAGCCCTCTGAGCGCCTCGCGCAGCAGCGCCACCCGGTCCTGCGTTTCCACCCGCGCCTGGGGGCTGGGCCCGGCGGACTCGGCCTGCACCGTGGCGGCGTCCACCTCGCGCGCGAACACCTCGCGATCCCGCCGTCCGCTGCGGTAGCGATCGATGCACAGGTTGCGGCTGACGCTGATCAGCCACGTCTGGAAATTCGCGCGGCGATCGAATGTGGCGAGCGATCGGAACACCTTCAGGAAAATCTCCTGCGTGAGATCCTCCGCTTCGTCGTAGGTGCCCACGAAGCGGTACGCGACGTTGAAGACTTTCCGCCAGTATGTCCGGACGATCGTGTCCCACGCGGACTGATCGCCTTCGGCCGCGCGTTGTATGGTGACGTCGATGGACACCGGCAGAGGAATCATAGGGTAAGATCACCGCACGATGGTCGGGTTTTTTCGCGAAGGAAACACGTTGGTCTGCGACGGCGTGGCGCTGGAGTCCGTGGCGCGCGAGCACGGCACGCCCTTGTACGTCTACAGCGCTGAATCTGTCAGGCGCGCGTATCGCGCCCTGGACGAGGCGTTCGCCGCGCACCCGCATCGCATTCACTACGCGATGAAGGCGAACTCGTCGATGGCCATCGTGCGGCTCCTGCGCGAGGCCGGCAGCGCCGCCGACGCCAACTCGATCGGAGAGATCGAGCTGGCATTGCGCGCCGGGTTCGAACCCGCGGACATCGTGTTCACCGGCGTTGGCAAGACACCCGACGAGCTCGACCGAGCCGTGGCGCTGGGCCTCAAGACGATCAACGCCGAATCGGCCGGAGAGCTGGAGCGGATCGACCGCGCGGCGCAGGCCCGAGGCGTCCGCGCACGGGTGGCGCTGCGCGTGAATCCAGACATCAACTCGGGCACCCACCCGCATATTTCCACCGGGCTTCACGTCAACAAGTTCGGTGTGCCGCTGGAGCAGGCGCGGGCGATCTACCGGAAGATGGTGAGCCAGCCCGGGCTGCAGCCGGTCGGTATCCATGTGCATCTGGGTTCGCAGATCGTCACGCTCGATCCGCTGCAGAAGGCGACGTCGATGGTGGTGAAGCTCGCGCACGAGCTCAGGGACGTGGGGCTGCAGATTGAGCATGTGGATTTGGGCGGCGGCCTGGGAATTTCGTACGACGGGTCGCCAGTGCCGGATGCCTCGCTCTATGCCGCCGCCGTGCTGCCGATCCTGAGGGACTCGGGCCTGTCCGTGGTGCTGGAGCCGGGGCGGCTGCTGGTGGGCAGCTCATGCGCCCTCGTCAGCCGCATCGTGGACATCAAGGACGGGCCGTCGGGGCGGCATTTCGCCGTGGTGGACGCCAGCATGACCGAGCTGATCCGCCCGGCGCTCTACGGCGCGTTTCATCGGATTGAGGCGGTAACGCCTGGGGAGGGCCGTCATCTCTCCTACGACGTCGTGGGGCCGGTGTGCGAGAGCAGCGATGCTTTTGGCGAGGAGCGCCGGTTCCCCGCGCTGGACGTAGGAGACCTGCTGGCGATTCTCGATGCCGGCGCGTACGGATCGGCGATGGGATCCACCTACAACCGCCGGCCCCTGGCCGCCGAGGTGCTGATCGACGCTGGCAAAGCCACGGTGATCCGCCGCCGGCAGACGCTGGAAGAGATGCTGATGCTCGAATTGTAGATTGCAGATTGCAGATTGCAGATTGCACATCGCGGATATCGCCGAGAGCGAGAAACGTTTCCGCGAGCTCGAGGTGGTAGCTCGGCGAGCGGGAGCGAGCCGAGACAGCTAAAAAATGCTCGAGCCGAGACCATAAATAATGCTGATCGCGTTCGAAGGGTTGGATCAGAGCGGCAAGGAGACGCAGGCGCAGCAGTTGCGTGAGCGGCTGCGCGAAACAGGCCGCAAAGTGCGGCTGTTGTCGTTCCCCGATTACGGCACGTCGATCGGCGAAGAAATCGCGCGGGCGCTGGCCGGCGAGCGCGACTACGGGGCCGACGTGATGCAGCTGCTGTTTGTCGCCAATCGCCACGAGCGGCGGGAGGCCATCATCGAGTGGCTCAATGGCGGCCTGATTCTGGTCTGCGATAGGTACCGGGCGTCCAGCATCGCCTATGGAGAGGCGCAGGGCCTCGACGCCGGCTGGCTCGAACAGATTCAGCAGATGCTGCCCGCCGCGGATCTCACGATCTTCATGGACATCGACCCGAAAACAGCCGCCAGCCGGAAGGCGCACGACCGCGACAAGTACGAGCGCGACCTCGCGCTGCTGACCCGCGTCAGCGAGAGTTACCGACGCCAGGCGAGTCAGCCCAACTGGGTGCGGATCGACGGCGAACGATCGAAGGAAGAGATTGCGGCGGACGTGTTCGCGGCCGTGGAGCCCCGGCTATGAAAGGGGTCAAGTCTTCCTGGCAGCCGTCAAGCCGCACACAGACGTGGCGCCCGCCATCTTCAGGACCCTTGCGCATGCCTCCAAGGTAGCGCCCGTCGTGGCCACATCGTCGATCAGCACCACCCTGCATGCCTTGAGGTCGGGCGCCGCGCGGAACCGCGAGCGCTTGAGGCCAAACGCACCCGCAACATTGGCCACGCGCTCCTCGGCTGACAGCTCCACTTGTGGTGTCGTGGCCCGGGAACGGATGAGAGCGTCGGCCACGGGGAGGCCGAGATGGCGGGCGATCTCGCGCGCCTGATTGAAGCCCCGGGCGTGCTCACGCCGCCAATGCAGCGGCACCGGCACGACGTAGTCTGCCCTCGAAAGCAGATCCTTTCCGGCCGTGCGCATCAATCCCGCAAGCGTGACGGCTATCGATCGGCGGCCCTGGTATTTCAGCGCGTGAACGATGTTGCGTAGCGAGCCCTCATAGGCGCCCACCGAAATCAGCGCGGAGATCGCAGCGTCGGCATCCAACATGGACTCGCCGGCGGGCGCGATTGCGTCCCAGCAATTTCTGCACACACATCCGTCCAGCGGCGCTGCCAAAACTGCGCTGCACCCCGCACACACCGGCGCTAGCAGCACGGATAGAACACCGTTCACCACTGCCGGGATTCGGGATTCGGGATTCGGGATTCGATCACCCACACGTCGATCGGGATTCGGGAGTCGGGATTCGGGATTCGATCACCCATACTTCTTTCGGGATTCGGGAGTCGGGATTCGGGATTCGATCACCCACACTCGACGCGACACACCCATGAGCCTGCCTATTCCAGGGATCGCACGAGACCGTGAAGCATCTGGCCTGTGCGTTCAGCCAGCGATGATCCCTTGGTGAGCAGAGGCTGAGGCGCCAGCTTGCGACGTCGAATGACCTCAAAGAGTGTCTCAGTTTCTGCCTGTGAGCCAAGTGAGTACGAAAGGTGGTTGAGGTAGGCCTTGTTCGGCCGGCGGCTACCCTCAGCGATGTTGGAAGGAATTGAAATCCCTGCTGGTATGAGCTGATTGCAAAATATGAAACGGTACCGGTGAGGGATTACTTCGACGATGTCGAAACATACGTCCACGAGGTCCATACTTACTTGCCACACTTCGAGATCTTTGTATGAGGTGATGTTTGTCATGGGGTCGCCTATCGCAATCCGCATGCCGCCCCGAATCCCGAATCCCGAATCCCGATTCCCGACTCCCGCCCGCGACTCCCGACACCCGAATCCCGACCCGAATCCCGAATCCCGATTCCCGACTCCCGCCCGCGAATCCCGAATCACGAGGTCCCGACCCCCGAATCCCGAATCCCGATTCCCGACTCCCGCCCGCGAATCCCGATTCCCGATTCCCGAATCCCGGCCCGGATCTCTGCTGATCCCTGCTATAGTCCTCCGCTTCTGACATGTTTTGCCGCGCAAGCGGCGCGCGGCGCCGGAACCGAAGGAGGCCGTGATGAGAACGAGAAAACCGTTTTGGGAAGCGGCGCTGGTGATCGGTTTACTCGCGTTCCTGGGAGCGAGCTATCGGCCGGCGAGCGCCCGTCAGGCGCCGGCGGCCGGCATTCCCATCGATGCCGATGATATCGGGGGTGTCGTGACCGGCCGGAACGGCCCAGAGGCGGGCGTCTGGGTGATCGCGGAAACCACCGAGCTGCCGACGAAGTTCAACAAGATCGTCGTCACTGATGACCGCGGCCGCTATGTGCTTCCGGACCTGCCCAAGGCTCACTACAACGTGTGGGTGCGCGGCTACGGGCTGGTGGACTCGCCCAAAGTGCCTGGAACGCCAGGCGCTGCGTTGAACCTGACCGCCGTTCCGGCGCCGAATCCGCGCGCGGCGGCTCAGTACTATCCGGCGCAGTACTGGTACTCGCTCATCAAAGTTCCCGACAAGAGTGAATTTCCCGGGACCGGCCCCAGTGGCAACGGTATCAACCCGAACTTGAAAAGCCAGGCGGAGTGGCTGCGGATCATGAAGACCGACAGCTGCGAGTCGTGCCATCAGATCGGCAGCAAGGGCACGCGCGAGATTCCTGCGCTGTTCAACTCACTCCCCACGTCTGTGGCGAAGTGGGAGCGCCGCATTCAGTCAGGTCAGGCCGGCTCGGCCATGACGGGCGGCATCAACGCGCTCGGCACGCGGCGGGCGCTGGCGATGTTTGCGGACTGGACGGACAGGATCGCCGCTGGGGAGGTTCCCCCCGCGCCGCCGCGGCCGCAGGGCATCGAGCGGAACGTCGTGATCACTCAGTGGGACTGGGCGGATCCGAAAGCGTATCTGCATGACGAGATCGCCACCGACCGGCGCAACCCGACACTGAACGCGAACGGCCGTATCTATGGCGCGGCGGAGATCAGCGCGGATTACCTGCCCGTGCTGGATCCCGTCACCCACACGGCGCATCGCGTCCCTGTGCCCGTGCGCGATCCGAACACGCCGTACGCCGCGCCCATGCAGGGGTTCCAGGCATCGGCCTACTGGGGCTCAGAGGCCATCTGGACGAGCAAAGGCAACGTGCACAACCCGATGTTCGATCAGAAAGGCCGCGTCTGGTTTACGA
>Ga0310810_10008837_pt1 | contig 11629 bp, 11 predicted proteins | sample NCmetagenome_FD_207641 | JGI IMG/M metagenome (GOLD analysis project Ga0310810, IMG submission 207641) | Soil microbial communities from experimental microcosm in Duke University, North Carolina, United States - NC | ecosystem: Engineered > Artificial ecosystem > Soil microcosm > Unclassified ...
CGCGCCGCCCGCGGGCGCAAGCAGCGCAGGCGTGACCTTCATCGGCGCCGCCAGTTTGATGAGCGCCACATCGGCAGTGACCCGATGACGCAATGCCGCATTCACGTCGAAGTCGGGATGGCGGGCGATGCCTGCGATGTCCTTGAGGACCGGCTGCCGCGCGGCGTCGAAGTCGACCAACTTGTAGTCGGCGCCCGGCAGCACGCAATGCGCGGCAGTGAGCACGAGCTCGCGTGCAAGCGCGACGCCGGAACAGAACGTGCCGTGCGAGCCGGTCAGCATGACGACCGCACGTCCGGCGCCCTCATTGGTCGGCTGCGCGCCGCCAACCATGGCCTTCGCGGGGAGCGAAGTCACGACGGCGCAGAGGATGGCGGCCGCAGCGCGGATCATGGCTCCAGCGGCGAGCCCAATTTTGCGGCGGTCTCCAGGATCCAGTAGCGGTAGCGCGCAAGCGGAATGACGCCGCTGACGAAGCCGCAAGCAGGCTCACCATCGGCGCGCGCCGTCCAGCTCACGATCCCGATCAGGGCGTGGTCGCGCGCGTCGAATACCGGCCCGCCGGAATCGCCATTGCACACGCCGAGGCCGGCCGTTTCGCCGAGCTTCTGCGGATCAACCAGGCTGAGCTGTTGGGAGCTCGGCCGGTCGGTCGCCATCAGGGTCACCGCGCGCAGTTTGCCGGCGGTCTTGCGGTCACCTTGCACCGCCACGCCAAAACCGGCGACGATGAACCGGTCACCCACCGCGGGCGGCGTGCGCCGTTCGCTGAATGCGGCGGGTGCGAGATTGGCTGCAGGCGGCGCGGCGAGCTTGACGAGAGCGAGATCCGGCGCGTCGGCGCGCGGCGAAAACTGCGGATGGGGGGCGACGGTCGCGATGTCCTTGACCGCGGGACGGCGGCCATCAAACACCACCAACCGATATCTGCCGTTGGCCAGCACGCAATGGGCGGCCGTGAGCACGAGATCCGGTGCGACCGCCACGCCGGTGCACACGTTGTTGCCGCCGATGATCAGCACCACATGGCGCGCAATAGTTTGATCGGCCGGCAGCGCTCCGCCGACCATGCTGGAGGAGGGCGCGGCTGAAAGTGCGAGCCAGGCAAGGGCGCTGAGCGCGCGCCACGTTGCCGCTCTACTCAACGTAACAGCTGGGACCGGGTGCGACGGCAGGCTCGGCATCATTCGACTTGCTCAAGGCCGGTTACTGCCGGAACGGTTTTCCATTCGGGTTGGCGGTTGTCCGCAGGCTATTGCCGCGGAGCCTGGCGCGGCTCCCGCTCCTTCTTTGCAAAAAATATCTGCTCCACCTCGTTGTGGATGCGCAGCAGCCAGGCCTCGGCGCGGGTCGCACGGTCGCGAAAGTGGCCCGCTTCGGCCTCGAGCTCTCGCACTCGTTCCTCGGACGCTCGCAGCTGGAAGGACAGCTTGTGCGCGAGGTCCATCGCGCGGGCGCAGTCTTCCTTCGCCATGTCCGCCGCCTTTTGCAGCAAGGCAATGATCGTGCGACCGGATTCGTCGGCCACAACTTCCGGCTGCTGCCCCTTCGGCGTCGGCGCAAACGGGACAACGGTCGCTGCTTTGTCGGGCGCATACGCACTCATCGCTACTCACTCCATTACCGCCAATGTCGGATAACGGAATAAGTCTAGCACAGCATCCATCGAGCGCCCGCGAAAAAATTAGGCGCGGAGCCCGACGAAGGTTGGCGGATGATCGCGAATGCTTAAAACGAAAAGAGACCTTTGCAATCTTGCAGAATGCTACCCGGTTGCCCAGATGGCGCGCGCCATGGTCGAGGCGAGGATGGCCGGGAGGCCGCCGCTCGCCGAGCAAACGCCTGCCTGCGGGCAAGTCGCCGCGGTCATGAGCCGGCGGCGAGAAGCATTCCGGCCGAATGTGGAATCTCGACGTCGATCGCGAGGGTTGAAACGCTGGGGCCGCGATCCATCCGCACCTGCACGCTATCGCGCTCCACCGTCACGTGCTTGGTGATGGCGGACAGGATCTCCTCGCGCAGAAGGGCTAGGAGATCGGATTGGCCGTGTGTTGCCCGCTCGTAGGACAACAAGATCTGCAGCCGTTCTCTGGCGACGGGGGCGGTGCCCCGGCGCCGAAACAGGTCGAGGAAGCTCATGCTGCCCTCCGTCCGAACAGCTTGTCGAACAAGCCTTTGCGGTCGCTGGGGATGCTCATCGGCACGTCGTCGCCCTTGAGCCTGCGGGCAGCGTCGAGATACGCGCGCGCGGGAGCGCTGGCCGTATTGTTGAGCGTCACCGGCGAGCCGATGTTGGAGGCGCGCAGCACCTCTTCGCTTTCCGGGATGATGCCGAGCAGCGGCGTGGAGAGAATTTCGAGCACGTCTTCGATCGTGAGCATCTCGCCACGCGCCGCCCGCTGGGCGTCGTAGCGGGTGATCAGAATGTGCTTCTCGATGCGTTGACCTTTCTCGGCCTTCTCGGTCTTGGAGTCGAGGAGCCCGATAATGCGATCGGAATCGCGCACCGACGACACTTCCGGATTGGTGACAATGACGGCCGCATCGGCGAACCGCATCGCCAGTGTCGCGCCGCGCTCGATGCCGGCCGGACTGTCGCAGATCACCCAGTCGAATTTCCCGCGCATCTCCTGGATGACGTTGCCGACGCCCTCCTCGGTCAACGCATCCTTGTCGCGCGTCTGTGAAGCCGGCAAAAGCCATAGCGTCTCGAGCCGCTTGTCGCGAATGAGGGCTTGCGGCAGTTTCGCGATGCCCTGGACCACGTTGATGAGGTCGAAGACGACGCGGCGCTCTGCCCCCATCACTAGATCGAGGTTGCGCAGCCCGACGTCGAAATCGACCACCGCGACCTTCTGCCCGGTTTGTGCGAGCGCGGCGCCGAGCGCAGCGGTCGACGTGGTCTTGCCGACGCCCCCCTTGCCCGACGTGACCACGATGACCTTGGCCATGTTTGCTATCTCCTGCATATTTTCAATCCAAGGCTGCTATCGACAGGACGCTGTCTTGGAGCCAGCACTGTGCGGGCCGGTTGCGGAGGCTCGCGTCCATTTCCTCAGCGGTCCGGTAATAGCCGTCGATCGAGATCAACTCGGCCTCGTTCTTGCTGCAAAAAATTCGTGCACGCGCATTGCCCATGGAGCCCGCCATGGCGCGGCCGCGCAACGCGCCGTAGACGTGGATCGATCCCCCGGCGACGACTTCGGCGCCCGAAGACACCGCCCCGAGCACGGTGACGTCGCCGTAGGGAAAAATGATCGATTGACCGGAGCGGATTGGGGTTTCGATCAGCAACGAGGTCGGCTCCTGGCGCTGGGCCGGTCCAGCCGTTGCCGCGGCGCGAGTGTTCGCGGAAGACGCCGGCGCCGCAGCTTCGAAGCCCGCGGTGGGTCGCCCGCCCTTGAGCAGCGGCGGTAGCGAGGGGCCGAGTTGATCGGGATGGGCGCCCTCGAGGCCCATGACGCGAATGCCGCGCTCGGCCAACATCTCGAGCAACTCGCTGATACCGGACTGGCTCAGCGCAACGCCGGCAAGGTCGAGGATAATCGCCCTGCCGACAAAAAAGTCGGGCGAGTTCCTGCTCCATTTGTCGACCTCCGCCAGCCAGGCGCTGAGCGGCGCGGACGGAGCGAGCACGAATGCCATGAAAGAACGGCCACGGAAACGCATCGACGTCTGGGGTCGAACGGCAGTCGCACTTGTCACAAGAAACCTCGGGAACCGGACCTGCGGGGGCTCCCCCGATTAGCGCGCGTTGTGGTTAATGAACGATTAACAAATTGCATTTATCGGCGCGGTGGCCGGATGTTCGCACCGAATATTTCGTGCGTCTTGCGCGCTGACGGTATTGGGTTGCGATGGCAGGGACGTGACTGCTGCGGGCCGTGCGTTCGGTAACGTCAGAACAATCGCCAGAATGCCAACAGCATCAAGCCGTAAAGCGCGACCACGAGCGCCGTTCCGGCAATCGCGAGGCGCCGCGGGTGCGGACCCGTCGGCTGCAGCCACCACGAGAAACGGTCAGCCGTCCATGGCACGAGATAGCTCAGCAGCACGACGCTCACGATGTTGCCGATGAACAAGGCAATCGCGAACGGCAGCCCGCGACCGGTCAGGAATGGCGTCTGGACAAAAAATCCGAACAGGAAGACCACCGGATAGAGCATCAGCAGAACGAGCATGTTCATTTTCCACGCCGCCGGAGGAGGCGTGCCGGCAGCGGGAACGGGAAACCACTGGTCGAAGCCGGTGCGGACGATACGGGCGTGAAATTCTTCGGTGAAGGGATTCGCGTCTTTCAATAGCTTCTGACGCTCCGGCGAGTCGAGCCAGGCCTGGAGGTTGGCTTCCGTATCGAAGCGCAGGATCGCGAGCCAATCGTCCTGCACGCCGGGGACCGGCGGCTCGAAACGATAGCCTTGAAAGCCCGGCGCCTTCGACTGAGCGGCGGCGATCCGTTGCTCCCACGCGCGATATGCGAGTTCCTGGCCGGGCTTGATGCGGGTCGAAATGACGACCGAGACCGGCGAGGGCAGGACGCCGGCGTCGCCATCATTGACGATGTGGACGTCGTCCCGGCCGACCAGCATGTCGGCCGCGCCCTGAATGCGTTTGAGCCTCTGCTCCGAATTGAGCCAGGCGACGGCAGTTTCGGTGCTGGCAAACCGTTGCAGGATGACCCAATCCGCCTGTGCGGGCGGGCTCGGAGGCATCACGGTCTGTTTGATGAAGCCGGGAAACTGCGCGACGGTGCGACTGGTCTCTTCCTGCCAGCGGGCGAAGTTGTGCACGCTCTCCGGACGCACCCGCGTCTGCGTGACGATGGTCACGGGGCCTTTGATGGAACCATTGGCAGATGGCGATGCGTCGCCGGCCGTGCGCCCGCTTGTGCTCACGGCTGCTCGGCCAGCTTGCTGAAGATGCGGTCGGGCGTGAACGGCAGGTGCGGGAAACGCACCCCGGTCGCATTCGCCAGCGCATTCGCGATCGCGGGCGCGACCGGATTGATCGCGCACTCGCCCTGCGCCTTCGCTCCGAGCGGCCCGATCGTGTCGTAGGTATCGGCGAAGAACACCTCCGTGCGTGGCACGTCGGCGAAGGCCGGGATGCGATAGTTGCGCAGCTGCGGGTTCACCATGGTGCCGCCGTCGTAGACCATCTTCTCCGTGAGCGCCCAGCCGAATCCCATGGCGATCGAACCGTCGATCTGGCCGCGGCATTGCAGGGGGTTGATGAGACGGCCGATGTCGGCGGCATGCACGCTGTGCAAGATGCGGATCTCTGCGGTTACCCGATGCGCCGCGAGCCGCACGCCCTGGACATTGAACGCAACCGTGCGCGGCGACAGGTAGGCCTTACGCTTGGCCTCGAAGCGGTGGCCGGCCTTGGTGCCGGCGACGTGAAGGTCGGTCAGCGCGATCTGTTGGTTTCCGCAGACCACCACGCCGTCGTCGAGACGGCAGTCGGCGGCGGCCACGCCGGTGTGACGGCTGGCGAAGTCGAGGATGTTGTCGCGCAAGGCCTTGGCCGTAAGATTCACCGCCTGACCGGCGACCACGGTGCCGGTGCTGGCGAACGTGCCGGTGTCGTACGGCGTCAGATCGGTGTCAGCATTGATGATGGCGACGCTCTCTGCCCGTGCACCGAGCACCGACGCGGCGATCTGCCGGTGCGAGGTCACCGATCCGTTGCCCATCTCGGTAGAGCCGACCGCAAGGTGAAAGCTGCCGTCGGGCAGCAGCGTCATCTGCGCTCCCGAGCGATGCTCGGTGGGCGGGCCGCAATCCAGCATTGCCAGCGCGATGCCGGTGCCCTCCATCCATTCATCGCCTGCGGGCTTGGGTGCGCCGCCGCCCGATGCCAAGGCCTTCTCGACGAGGTCGAGGCATTGGTCGAGCCCGTAGCTGCCGAAATCGACGTCGGAAGGGTCTTTCCAGACCGACTCGATCCAGTCGGTGGGCCGCACCATGTTCTTGCGGCGAATCTCGAATGGATTCATCCCGAGCAGCCGCGCCAGTTCGTCGATCGCACACTCGATCGCGAACGTCGTCTGCGACGAGCCGTAGCCGCGAAAGCCGCCGCCGGGGACCATGTTGGTGTAGACGGCGTAGCCGACCGCCTTCTTGTTGGCGCACCGGTAAGCCGCCATCGGGCTGCCGAGCGAGGCGGCGAGCGTCTCGCTGGCGTGGCCGCCATAGCCGCCGGTGTTGGAGACGACGTGAATATCGATAGCGGTCAGCGTCCCGTCGCGTTTGGCGCCGAGCTTCACCCGCGTCGTCATCTGATGCCGCGTGGTCGCGCCGATGAACTGTTCTTCGCGGGTGAACTCCCACTTCACCGGCCGCCCGGTCTTGATCGTGGCGAGCAGGCAGAGGTCCTCGGAGATCATCTCCTGCTTGCCGCCGAACCCCCCGCCGACGCGCTCGGTGAAGACGTGCAGGTCGCGCGCGCGCAGGCCGAAGATGTGGCAGAGCTTCTGCCGCACCACGAACGGTGCCTGCGAGCTGGTGCGGATATGCAGCCGCCCGTCATCGCCGCGCCAGGCAATCGACCCATGCGTTTCAAGATGGACGTGCTGAACGCGCGAGGTGGAGTAGGTCATCTCGTGCACGGCGTCCGCGGCCTTGAGGCCGTCCGCCACGCTGCCGACCTCGCCGTGGATGTCGACGAAGATGTTGCGTCTCTCCTCTCCACCCTTCTCGTGCAGGATCGGCGCTTCGGGTTCCATTGCCGCGACCGGATCGAACACCGCGGGCAATATCTCGTAAGTGACGTCGAGCAGCCGGCAGGCCTGTTCTGCGGCGGCCTCGCTCTCGGCGACGACGGCGGCGATCCGTTGGCCGACGAAACGCACCACGTTGTCGAGAACGTAGGTATCGTCGGGGTCGACCAAGTGGTCTTCGTGGAGCGCAGTACTAAAGAGCCGGCGCGGAACGTCCTCCCAGGTGAATATCTCCACCACTCCCGGCACCGCCATCGCCCGCTCGCGGCCGATGGCGAGGATGCGGGCGTGGGCGTGCGGAGAGCGCAGCACCTTGAGGTGCAGGAGCCCTTCCATCGCCACGTCCATGGTGTAGCGTGCCCGGCCGGTGACGATCCCCTCGGCGAACGGATTCGGGACGCTCGTGCCGCAGGCTTTGCCGGCGACGTCCTCCTCGATCTCGGTCACGCCTGCAAAAGCGTCGCCGATCGAGCGATAGCCGGTGCAACGGCACAGGTTGCCCTTGAGCGCATGCGGCAGGTCCGCTCGCTGCTCTTCCGTTAGCGCGGCCGCTGTCATGATCATGCCGGCGGCGCAGAATCCGCACTGGAAGGCCTGCGCATTCAAGAAGGCTTGCTGCATCGGATGCAGCGCACCATCCTTCGCCAGTCCTTCGATCGTGGTTATTTCGCGCCCGGCGGCGCGGAAGGCCGGCATCAGGCAGGAATGAATGGGCACGCCGTCGAGCCACACGGTGCAGGCGCCGCAATCGCCGGCGTCGCAGCCTTTCTTGACGCCGAACACGCCGCGATCGCGCAGGAAGGTGCGCAGGCATTGTCCCGGCGCCGGCTCGGCGGAAAACAGCTTGCCATCGACCTTGTAGTTCATCCGGGCATCGACGGAGCCGGCGCGATGCGCATCCGCAACCTCGGCATCTTTCATTTGCGCGCTCCGGGTTGCGCCAGTTCGGCGCGGATCTGCTCAGCGAAATAGCGGGTGACCTGGCGCTTGTAGGCGGCCGAGCCGTGGACGTCGTCGAAGTATGCGTCGGCGGGGATGCGCTCGTCGATCATGCGCCGCAGCTCTGTTGCGGATGGTGGCTGTTTGAATCGCAGTTGGATCGGGCGCGGCGTCGCCGCGGTGATGGTGATCAGGAGATCGTCGCCGGCGGCGCTTTGCGTACCGATCAACAGCGCCGCCGAGCGCCCGAGATGCGTGAGCGACGCGTGACGAAACGCGAAGCGCTTCGATAGCGCCGATGCCGGCAGGTGAATGCTGCGGAGCAGCTCTCCCGGTTGGAGAATGTTGGCGTGATTTCCGGTCACGAAATCGATCGACGGGATTTCGCGTGGCGCCGCCGTGCGCGGCCACAGGGTATAGGTGGCTTCGAGCGCGACCGTCAGGGAGATCATCGGCCCGGCCGGCAGCGACATGCAGATGTTGCCGCCAACCGTTGCCGCGTTCCAGATTTTGAACGACGCCAGGAAGGCGTTGCAGCATTCCCGCACGACCGACAACGCGTGCCAGTCGGAGGGACCGACGAACCGATAGAGCTCCGCGACGGTGCACGTCGCCGCGATGTCGAGACCGGCGCCGGAGGACTGCAGCGCCGGCCAGTTCAACTGATGAAGGTCGATGAGCGTGTCCGTGGAGACCTGCGGCTCCGAGAACAGCCAGGTGCCGCCGGCAAGCCACGCGTAGCCATCGCGCCATTGCGTGATCTGATCCGCAGACGTCGGGCGCTTCACCTCAGCGATAGTGTTGAGGTTCATGCTGCGCTCCCTTTGCGAGCTATTCGGCAGGCAAGCCGGATCGCCTTGCGATCCGGCTACCGAGGCTGGCCGGCAAGACGGTCACGGCACGTCGGCGAGGGAGGTGGGCCCCGGTCCGGGCGTGATCAGGGTAGGCCACTGATTGGAGCCGAACGGCACGGCGGGCGGCAGGAACGGCTTCATGCCACGCTTGTCCGCCTCGGCGATGATCGCGGCGCGGGCATCGCCCCCCATGAGTTCATAGTCCATCAAGTGGTAGTTGCCGAAGAACAGCGATCCGACCGAACGGTCGCCGATGATGCGAGTGAGCGAGTCGAGCATGTCGTCCGGTGTCGTCGTGAACGAGATGGTCTCGATCAGCATCAGCCGGTTGTTGACGGCCTCCGGCCCGAAGAATTGCGCCAGGACGCTGAACAGGATGTTGTTCTGGCGCGCCACGTAGATGGTGTTGCTGGCCGCATAGGTTTTGTCCCAGTCGGCGCCGAGCATCGTCTTCCACTCGCCGATCACCGACATCCAATGGGCGACCTGGGTCTGCGCCGCCCACGCGATATCCTTCTTGAGATAGGGCCCCTGCTTCTTGGAGAAGGCGGCCAACGCGGCAAAGGAGATGGAACCCTTGGCCACGCAATCGTCCATGAACGCGAGGTTGTTTTCGAGGATGATGCGATTGTTCTCGCGCCAGTCCGCGGGCATCGGCGTGAGGTCGAGGCCGTCGAGCGCGGATTTCATCCGGCTGCGATAGGCGAGCATGGCGCCGCGCCAGGATTGATCCGCGGGATTGTCGAGGTAGGGACCCACGACCTGGGTCAGCGCCATCGTGCTGTGGCCGATGGACTTCAGCAATTGATAAACGACGGGGACGGAAGGCGCTTCGAGCGGGGCCATGCCCGGCCGGTAGAGAATGAACCGCCCGCCCGCCCCCGAGAACAGGCCGAGGATCACGGGGTGCTTGCTCAGGATATTTCGCTTGAAGACCTGGGCGGCGTCGCCGTAGAGCTCGAACATCCCGGTATTGAGCGCCAACACGTTATTGGTCGCCGTCTGGGCGGGCGTTGAGTCCGTGCGACCGGCGATGGGCGCCATGAATGACGGCAACTCTTGGGCCGTCGCCGCCGTGCCCAGTGCCGCCAGGATGATGGAAGCCGCCGCCACGCGGGCGTAGTTCATGACCGACTCAGTTCGCATGGATGTCCTCTCTGGAATGCTGTCGATCAACTCGTGAACACGCAACAGATCATGCAGCGAGGCCGACCAGCTCGCCCGCGTTGGTTTTCATGAGCAGACTCAGCACACATGGTTGGTGGCCAGGTGACGAATGTGCTCAAACCCGACCGATATGTGCCCGATCCCGCGACCAGGTGGCAGCCGCGTGCGCCGGCCTGCCCCAGCGCAGGAGACGACGACAAAGATCGAACTCTTGCAATCCTTATAACCCATAAGCTCACGGGAGTGCTAGGCCGTAGGTCCGGCTGGGCGTGCGCCGCCGGTTGCCGCGGCTCAGCGGAGCGTCCGCTCCATCAAAGCTTGATCCGCAGAACTTGGGCGAGTTCGCCGATGATGCCGCGGCGGAACAGCAACACGCAGACGACGAAGATCATGCCTTGGACCACGAATACCCATTGTCCCATCGTGGTCAGGAAATTCTCCAACGTGACGATGAAGAACGCGCCCACGACCGGCCCGAACAAGGTGCCGAGGCCGCCGACCAGCGTCATCAGAATGACCTCGCCCGACATCGGCCAGTCGACATCGGTCAAGGAGGCAAGCTGAAAGACCAGGGCCTTGGTCGCACCGGCCACCCCTGCGAACGTGGCGGAGAGCACGAAGGCGAGGAGCTTGAACCGCTCGGTCTTGTAGCCGAGCGAGATGGCGCGGGCCTCGTTCTCGCGAATCGCCTTGAGCACTTCGCCGAAGGGCGAATTGATGATGCGGTAGATGAGCAGGAAGCAGCCGAGGAAGATCACCAGCACGGTGACATACATGTTGGTCTGGTCGGCCAAGTCGATGAAACCGAACAGCTTGCCGCGCGGCACCGCTTGAATGCCGTCCTCGCCGTGGGTGAACGGCGCCTGGATGGCGAAGAAGTACATCATCTGCGCCAGAGCGAGGGTGATCATGGCGAAATAGATGCCTTGCCGGCGGATCGCGAGCGCGCCGACGATAGTGCCGAGCCCGGCGGCGGCCACGGTCCCGCACGCGATCGCGAGTTCCGGCGGGAAGCCCCAGACCTTGGCGGCGTGAGCGCAGACATAGCTCGCCCAACCGAAGAACAGGGCGTGGCCGAACGACAGCAGGCCGACATAGCCGATCAGCAGGTTGAACGCGCAGGCAAACAACGCGAAGCACAACGCCTTCATCAGGAATACGGGATAGGCGAACATCGGCGCCACGATGAGGGCGCAGACCATCAAGAAGAACGCCACCGCCTCGCTCTGCGAGCGCCACGTATGCGCCACGCTCGGTTCGGTAGCGCGCTGCACGTTACGTGGCCCTTCCGAACAGGCCGGCCGGCCTGATCAACAGCACGATCGCCATGATGATGAAGATGACGGTGTTGGATGCTTCGGGAAAGAAAACTTTGGTCAGCCCTTCGATGATGCCCAGCCCGAACCCGGTCACGATCGCTCCCATGATCGAGCCCATGCCACCGATCACGACCACGGCGAACACCACGATGATCAGGTTCGCCCCCATTTGCGGACTGACGTTGTAGATCGGCGCCGCCATCACGCCTGCCAGCGCGGCGAGCGCAACGCCAAATCCATAGGTGAGGGTGATCATGCGCGGCACGTTGATGCCGAAGGCGCGTACCAGTGTCGGATTCTCGGTCGCGGCGCGCAGGTAGGAGCCGAGCTTGGTGCGCTCGATCACGAACCAGGTGGTGAGGCACACGGCGAGCGAAAAGACCACGACCCAGGCGCGGTAGTTCGGCAAGAACATGAATCCGAGATTCTGCCCGCCTCGCAGCGCCGGCGGCACGGAATAGGGCAATCCCGACGAGCCGAAGAAATTGCGGAAGGTGCCTTCGAAAATAAGCGCGAGGCCGAAAGTGAGCAGCAATCCGTAGAGATGGTCGAGCTTATAGAGCCATTGCAGAAACAGCCGCTCGATGATGATGCCGGTGATCCCCACTGCGAGGGGGGCGATGACGATC
>Ga0310810_10008843_pt1 | contig 11625 bp, 10 predicted proteins | sample NCmetagenome_FD_207641 | JGI IMG/M metagenome (GOLD analysis project Ga0310810, IMG submission 207641) | Soil microbial communities from experimental microcosm in Duke University, North Carolina, United States - NC | ecosystem: Engineered > Artificial ecosystem > Soil microcosm > Unclassified ...
GCAGGTAGGCATACCACTGATGTGCGATGGCGTAATTTGGATTCAACTCGATGGCGCGGTTGAATTCGCGCTCCGCCGCGCTGAAGTTCCAATCGTAGTACATCAGAGCGTAACCGAGGGACGCATGAGCTTCCGCGAGCATGGGATCGAGCTCCAGTGCCTTCCGGGCGGCGGCGCGCGCCAGCGGAAAGGACTCTTCCGGCGACACGTACGAACCATATCCAAGCTGTCCGTAGCAGTCGGCGAGCCCCGCATATGCGGGGGCGTAGGTCGGATCCGCGTCAATGGACTGCTGGAACAGCCGAACCGCGTCGCGCAGGTCGGCCTCGCTGCGTTTGTCCCATGCGTGGCGTCCGCGCACATAGGCGTCGTACGCGGCCGGTAATACCGGCCGCGTCGCCGAGGTGAGTCCCGCACTACCTTCCGGCGTCAATGTGAGGCCAACTTCACGTGCGATCGACCGCGCGATGTCGCTTTGAATTGTCAGCACGTCCTCCATCTGCCGTTCATAACTGTCGGCCCAGAGGTGTCGATCGGTCTGGCCGTCGATCAGCTGGGCAGTCACCTTCACTCGTGACCCGTCGCGAATGACCGAGCCTTCGATCACAGCATCGACACCCAGCTCGCCAGCGATTTCAGGGACCCTCTTTTGTGTGCTGCGGTAGCCCATCACGGACGTCCGCGAAGTGATTCTCCACGCGCCAGCCTTTGCAAGCCGCATCGTCAGCTCCTCGGTCATGGCGTCTGCGAAGTACTCCTGGTCGGCGTCGCCAGACAGGTTTGCCAACGGCAACACGGCGAGCGAACGGATCGATGGATTGGCGGCTGGAGACGCCACACGCGTACGCCCTTCGAACCACGCTGCGGCGGCGATAGCTGCGATGCAGATGGACCCGACGGCGATGAGCGGCCGCCGCCTCATCCGCCGCGGACGAACAGCGGCGAACGCTGATTCGGGCTGTGCGCGCAGCTCCCGCAGCGAAAACGCGAGATCCCGCGCCGAATGGAATCGTCGATTCGGGTCCTTCTCGAGACACCGCATCACCAGCGCCTCGAGGTGGGCCGGTGCCTCGATACCGCATTCACTGAAGGACCGTGGCGGGTCGCGCAGGATTGACGCGAGTGTCGCCGCGGTCGTTTCACCGCGAAATGGTTGTCTACCAGTCAGGAGTTCGTAGATCACGCAGCCCAGCGAGAAGAGATCGGAGCGCTGGTCCGCCGGCTCGCCGTTCACTTGCTCAGGAGACATGTAGCCCACGGTGCCGAGCAGTGCGCCGGGGCGTGTCGCATCCGCAATACCGGAATTGGTGTTGGCCTCCGAAAGCAGAGGATCCTGCTTCGCGAGGCCGAAATCGAGAATCTTCACGTGGCCGTCGCGCGTGACAAAGATGTTTGCGGGCTTGAGGTCTCGATGAATCACGCCTTTCGCGTGCGCCGCGGCGAGACCATCTGCGACCGAGGCCGCAATCTCAATGGCCCTCTGGGGTGTGAGGCCCGGTGAACCTATGCAGCGGTCGAGCGGCTCGCCGTCGAGTAGTTCCATCACCGCAAATGCGACGTCCCGATCGCGGCCGATGTCGTACAGCGCAACGATGTTGGGATGTGAAAGGGCCGCAACCGCACGTACTTCCCGTTCGAGGCGAGCAAGCGCGCCCGGACTCTCCGCAAGCTGTTCGGAGACGATCTTGATGGCGACTTCGCGCCCGAGACGCGTGTCTCTCGCGCGGTAGACTTCACCCATCCCGCCGGCGCCAAGCGGCGCTACGATTTCGTACGCCGACAAACGGTCGCCGGGCGCCAGTCTCATGACTCAGTCCGACGGACTGTCATGGGCTGTGTTGACCGTGGAGCAGACCGAACCACGAACCGCAACGTAATTGGCCCGAGACCGATGACTGACCCAGACAACACCGGGGTGGGCGTCGTCACGCGCCGGCCGTCGACGAACGTTCCATTGCGACTTTTCAGATCCCGGAGAACGGCGCGATTCGTGTCAATCGAAATCGCCGCATGACGCCGCGACACTGAGGGATGGTCGATGTGGACACCGGCGCTCGGCAGGCGCCCAATGATGGTCTCACCGGTCGGCAGAATGATTTCGTTGCTGCCCCGCATCAGGTAGAACATCTGCAAATCGTCATGGGCGGCCGCGTTGGACCGCCGCCGAGCGCCATCGGCACGGGCCGCGCGTGTTACGGTGTCCTCGATCTCCCCGATGAACCGATAGCCCTTTCCCACCACGGTTTCGATGAAACGCGGCCGCTCGGAGTCGTCGCCAAGCACCCGGCGAATCTTGCGTATCGCCGTGTTGATCGCCGCGTCCTGATCGACAAACACGTCCGATCCCCACACGTGATTGCGAAGCTGGCTGCGCTCGACGAGATTGCCGGCTGACTCTACGAGCAGAATCAGCACTTCCATCGGCACTCTCTCGAGTTTGATCGGAACACCGCCGCGCCGGAGCACGTAGGCTGCGATGTCGAGCTCGAATGCTCCAAATCGAAACGCCCGGGGCATGGCTGGTAAGCGAATGCGGATTATAGCGGCCCGCCTGAGTTCCGCCCAATCTTCACGAAATCTTCAGACCGCCTCTATGGCGCGTGTTAACCGGAAGCGACGAGGATAGCGCGCGAGTGGAGGTTCATATGAATTGGTTGTTCAGTCTGACGATCGCTGCTGCTGTGCCGATGCTCGCCGGGTGTGGGAACCTGCCGTCCGGCAACCCGGTGGCACCGAGCGAGCAGCCAGCGACCTATGTCAGCTCGGATCGATCGTCCGCACGGGACCTGGGAGTGATGTCCGCATCGACGCATGGTCAGCCGCTTTCGGCTGTGATCGGCAACGGTTCCGGGATCGTCAACGTCGCGCCGACGGCGGCCATTGACGGCAGCTTCAGCGCGCAAATCGAGGTCAACGTCCACGACGCGCCGCCGAACACGACGTTTTACGTGCAGCGCGCGCCTGAAGTAGGACGCTCGAACGGTGCCGACGGCATTTGCCAGCGTGCCGCAGGGCAGCCACCATGGGGGCCACCTGCGCCGAACTTCGTCACCTTTCCCCTTCCCGCAGTCGGACCACTCGTGGTTCTGGAAACATCCTCAGGAGGAGCCGGCTCCGTTCATATCGATTTCACCGCGGCCACAATCGCGGACGGCACGCAGTTCGATGTGATGTTCCGGCTCGTCGACAGCCTGACGAGCCCAAGCAACGAGCTGCGGACCGGATGCTTCACCGTGACCGTAAAGTGAAATCAACAGCATCGCCGCAGGACGCGGAGGCCCAGAGAGCAAAAGTGCTTCTCTGAGTCGCTGCGTCTCTGAGGCTTATGATCAGTTGGTTGAAGCCGTTGACATTCCCTTGAAGGTCAGCTTCTGCAGCCCCATCGTCGTCCCGGCGATATAGATGTTGCCCTTCGAGTCGGTCGCGATGTGATGACCGCCGCCGATCTGTCCGGGCAGCTTGATGCTACCGACGATCTGCATCGCTTTCCGATCGACGATGACGATGTCGTTGCCGTTGCCAACGTAGAGGAACTCCTGATTGGGATCCGCCGAAAACGCCAGGTCACGCGCGAACTGCGTGTCGGTCTTGACGATCTGCTTCAGGAACTTGCCGTCCGGCGTGAACGACTGGACGCGGCGGTTCTCGCGATCCGCGACGTAGATGGTGCCGTCCTTCGACAGACGGATCGCGTGGACGATGCTGAAGTTCTTCGGCCCGTCTCCCGCTGGAAATTCCTTCGGCGTGACAACCTCGCAATGGTCGTCGTCCACCGGCGTGTTGCCGAACGCGCCCCACATCCGCTTGAACTTGCCGCTGTCGGCGTCGAACACGATGACGCGGTGGTTGCCGTAGCCATCGGCGACAAACAGCTCGTTGGTGCGCGCGTTGTATTGCACATCGGCCGCGCGATGCACGTTCGTCGTGTCGGCGTTGCCCTTGCTCTGGTTGCTGTGGCCGATCTGCATCACGAACTTGCCGTCCTGCGTGAACTTCAGGATCTGATCGTCGGCGACGTGCTTGAGATTGGCGATGCCGTTCGTGGGGCAGTTGTTGCCGGTGATCCACACGAAACCTTTGCTGTCGATGTTGATCCCGTGCTCGCGCTGCGGCCATTCGTAGCCGGCGCCATCGCCGCCCCAGCTCTTGACGTAGTTACCGGCCGTGTCGAAGACCATCACCGCTGGCGCACGCTTCGGCACGTCCTCCGGCTTGATCAGCGTGCGCGGCCGATGCAGCGCCCAGATGCGACCCTGCGCGTCGACCGAGAAGCTGGAGACGTCGCCGAGCTTCCACTGCGCCGGAACCTTCGGCCAGTTGTGATCGACTTCGAAGGTCGGCAGGCCGCGCGTCCCAGCGGTTCCGACGACTTGCGGCGCAACGGGTGGCGCCGGCAGGGGCGTCCCCGCGACGCGCGCAGGCGCGACGAGCGCCGTCAGGCGCGTAGGAGCGGCGAGCACGGCGTGGGGAAAGCCGGCGACAGGACCCGTTGCGCCATCCGATGTCGCCGATCGCTGTTTTCCCGCAAGCGCCGGGTTGACGTAATTCTTCTTGAGGACCTTCTTCAGATCCGGTCGAACGCTCAGATAGTTGATGTGATCGGGAATCGCGGAGAAGCCATGCGGCACGCCTTCCGGAATGACGATTACGTCGCCGGGGTTGATGACGCGGCTGGTGAAGCCAACCATCGTTCCGTTACACGACGGCCCGTTGAGAATCGTCGTCACCTCGCTGTCGGCAGGCGAGCGCCGTCCGTTGACGATCGTTCCTCCAGTGATTAGCGTCCCGCTTCCGGAGGTGACGATGTATGTCTCCGCCGTACTGTCGTGGTAGATCCCGTTCGGTCCGGTCGCTCCGGCCCGCTGCTGACCGCAGGCAGGCTGCGTATTCGCAGGCGCCGCAGCGGGAGCCGCAGCCGCGGGTGCCGGAGTCAGCTTGCCGCGAGCGACGATGCCGACGGCGAGCTGATAGCTGCCCATGTCGATCACGCGAAGGCTGTTGTCGGGGATCGTGCGCTTGGTGTCCGCCGCCATCTTGAGCACCGCTTTGATGTCCGCATCGGTGATGACGATCGCGTCTTTCGGCGCCTGCGCCGAGACAATGGCGGGGCTGGCCGCGCAGACCAGCGCCAGTATCCGGAGGAAGTTCTTGTTCATGGCTGTTTGACCTCCACAAGCTCAATGGCGGATCGGGACTCTCATTTCGGGCGGCCCGTGAATCCCTGCGCGATCGTATCGATCCTGTAAATCGCCTTGGCGTTATTCCTCACGCCCTCGCGAGTTCTGTACTCCTTGCCGTCCGGCGTTGTCATGCCCGCACCCTTCGCGTAAAGCACTTTTTTGTTGGGTCCGGAAAACGCCACGCTCGAAGCCGATCTTGGCAGAGGAATAATGCCTAGGTGTGTTCCGTCCGCACTGAACACCTGAATGCCCGTATCACCGGCGGTGACGTACAAGCGACCTTCGGAGTCGATGCACATCCCATCGCCACCGGCGGCGCCTTGTAGCGTCGCGAAATCCCGCTGATTCGTGGTGGTGCCATCCGGCCGGATGTCGAACGTGACGATCGTCCGGCCATTGGTGAGATAGAGCGTCTTCTCATCGCGGCTCAGTGCCATCCCGTTCGTTCGCACGTCCTTCCCCGCAACGAGACTCACTTTGCCGGCGGCATCGACGAAATAGGTTCCCGCATCGTCGGAAAAATACGCGCCGCCCTTGGAATCCGCGACGACTTCGCCCATACGCCAGAAGGTTTTCTCTCCGAACTTGCTTGCGAGGACCAGCCGTGTGGGATGCAGGACGACCAGTTCCGCCGCTTCCTTGCACTCGGCAGGACGGCCACCCGGATCCGAACACGTTCTTTCTGCCCCGATGAGGCGGCCCTTGTTGTCGTAAGCCAACGCACCGGTGCCATGGGTATCCCTGACGAAAATAGAAAACTTGTCGTGCGGATCGAGCATGCCAACCGTGCTCGGCTGCTCCTGCGCAAACAGCAGCCCGCCGTCTTTGGTCCCGATGATGCCGTCCGCGTTATCAGGGCCCTGCCAGACGAGTCTCCATTTGGCGCCGGCGGCGATGACTCCGGGGATACCGGTAACGGTCACTTCCTTTGCGGGAGTTGGCTGTGGAAAGGGATTCCGTTGCTGTGCGCCGGCAAGCGCGCCGAAAGCGAAGGCAATCGCAAATGCGACCGTGCATTTCATAGGCTCTCTACCTCGTCCCATGTCAAACCTAACGGACGACCCCGCCGGCCGGATCGCGCACGATCCTGTTGAACTCCGCCTCCTGCGATGGGACGCAGAACTGTTCCGCGATCTCTCGGCGCGGCGCCAACTTCATGACCTTCCGCTCGCTCACCCACGGTGCCGTGAAGATCTTCGGATCGGTCAGCGTCATGTTCAACTCCAGCGTGTCGCGATCCAGCCGGCGATAACGCTCCTCCAGTGTCATCTCGCTGGAATGAGGCGTTCCGAAGTGATCGAGCCAGCTGCGGTCATCGAAGAACCCGGAGGTGACGACAAACGTGTCACCCTCCCATCGGCCGGTGGAGATGCCGTTGAATGTCACGTCGGCGTCTTTTGGCAGCGGCCGGCCGTCAGTCCACACCTGGCGGTACGAGTGGCCCCATTCGAAGAATTGAAACACCCGATCCCGTGTCTGAACAATTTCCATCGGATACACCGCGACGAGCTCGAGCAGGACGTTGCGAACCAGCCCGATCGGGTCGCAGTTGCCCATCGGATCGTTGCCGACCGCCGGCGGCACGGCCCGGGGTCCGTACGACGGTTTGTTGGCGTCGAACAACTTCTTGCCCAGGGGCGTGAAAGGCGGCGGTGTCTGACTGAGTGTCAGCAGCGGGCTTGTTCGTGTCCAGACGCCCGACAGATCTCGTGGGTCATGAGGAACCGAGACCGCGGGCCTCTCGGCGCGGCCGCCTTGTCTGCCGCCGCCTGGCGCCTGTGCGTCTCCTGGCGTTGCCGTCAGCATGGCGGCGGTCAGCGTCGCGATCGCGGACAGTGCACGCACGATATCAGCCTCGCTAGTTCTCGTTGCTGCCGCCGGTGCCCAGCACCTGCTTGCCGTTGACCAGGATCGGGCGCATGCGGTTGACGACACCCCTCGGCGTCCCAGCGCGCGAGGGGTTGAGTGTCATCGTGAGCTCATCGCCGGCCTTGATCGTGGTGGCCGTCCATCCGGCCTCCCGAAGCACGGTTGGACTGTTCATTTCGCCGACCCAGTGCACCATCTCGCCCTGCTCGTTTTTGACGTCGAACTCGACGAAGGAATGCGGGTTCCTGAAGGTGAACCTCGTCACGACGCCCGTCAGCGTCACGGCTTTCGTGGGGTCGTAGGATGCGTTCGTGCCGTGATGCGCGAAGACGGACGTCGACGCCAGGAGCACCACCATAGCGATCAGCCACCGTTCCGTCACGCCTCTCATACGGACCTCCCTATTTGACCTCCACGAGCTCAATCGCGATGCGATCGGGCCCCTCGATCATCGCTGCGCGCATGTTGCCCCACGGGTGAATCTCTTCCAGGAACTTCACGCCTTCACTCTTCAATCGCGTCACCGTTCCATCAAGGTCTGCGACGCTCAGCGCCCAGTGATCGACGAGGTGGCCGCGAGTGCTGACGAGGCCGCCGCCCGGCCACGGGCGAATCGAGATCGAGATGTCGTCGAAGAACACCGCGCCGGCCGGATCGCGAACGAAGCCGGTCTTGGCGAACGACGGCCACGTCGGCGGCGCGTACAGTTGTTTGCAGTCGCCCGAGGGCAGCGTTCCTGGCGCACCGCCGCGGCCCTGCGGCAGTGTCGCGCCGAGATGCGTGATGTACCACTGCATCGCGCAGATCGGATGCTCGTGGTACATGTGAATGTGATTGAAGCGCTCGACGTTGCCGGCCTGGGCGTTCTCGATCATGATGCCGTCAGGCCCACGTAGATAGCCGAAGCCGCCTTCGCGCGTCGGCTGCGTGCCCTTCGCGCGCATCTCGAGAATCTGCTCCTGCGTCGGCAGTCCGGGCAGCGTATCGCTCGACATGTCGACGAGCTTGCCGTCGGCCGCGTCCCACATCTGCGCAATCTTCAGTCCCATCTTGTGGAAGTTCTCGTTGTACTTGCGCGAGTCCGGCGTGTTCCAGCCGAAGTGCCAGACCGATGTCTGCGGTCCCGTCAGCTCGTTCTGGGGCGGCGTGGCGACCTTGGTAAACAGCAAGTAGACGTTGCCGGTCTTCACCGCCTCGTAGCCGTTGAACGTCGTCTTCGTCGCGGTCTGAGCGAACGGCTTTGGATAGTACGCGGCTGCTTTCGCCGGATCGACCGAGTTGAGGTGCACGTGATGCACGTGCATCGGGGCGATCTTAACGGCCTGTGCGAGGACAGGAGATTGCGTTGTCGCGCACAGCAGATATAAGCCGCAGAGACTCAGAGACGCAGAGATAAATAAATTGACTCTGAGTCTCTGCGTCTCTGAGGCTCGTGACTGCAACATCTCTCGTTTCATGAGATGCCTCGCTCTATTTCGTCGCGTTTGAAACCCCGGGCTTGAAGGGATATCCCGGCGGCCCGTTCACGTAGAACGCGCCGAGGTTCGTGATCTTGTCCATGTCCGGATAGAGCACGCCGAAGGCGGGCGCGTCCTGGCTTCCCCGCGGTGAATACCAGATCGCACCGTCACGGGTGATTTGGATCTTGGGCGTATCGGCCGTCCGCTGCGGTTTCGGATACAGCGTGAACGACTGATCACGCGGATTGAATTTGTAAATCGCCGCCGCCGAGCCACCGACGTCTGCGACCCAGATGTTCCCCTCTGGATCCTGTGAGACGTCGTACGGATTCCCGTTACGGCGCGGCACCACGTACTCGGTAATGCGGCCGGTCGTTTGGTCGATCTTGCCGAGCTTGCCCGGGCGAGGCCCCGCGGACCACATGCCGAACCAGATGTTGTTCTGCGCGTCGACGTTCAGGCGGCGGATCTGCGACGGATAGGTCGGCGGCGCGAAGATCGTGAACTGCTTGTTGTGCGTGTCGAACTTCGCGATGTTGCCCGAGTCCCACAGCGCAATCCACATGTTGTCGTTTTTGTCAGCGATGATGCCGTACGGAATGGCGTTATGCGTCGGGATCGGGAAGACCGACACTTTCTTTGTCGCGCGATCGAATTTCGCGATCGCGCCGCCCATGATCCAGCCGACGTACACGTTGTTCTGTGAATCGAAGGCCATCGACTGGAGCCACTTCTTCTGATTGCGAATCACATGGTCCGGATCCATCGGGATGATGTATTCGAATTTCTCCGTCTTCGGGTTGAAGCCGAGCAGGTGCTTCTCGCCATCGGGCTTCTGCCCTTCGGCTTCCGCGAGCCAGATCATCCCTGTGCGATCGATGTTGACGTCGTGGTTGCCGTTCCGCGGATCGGGCAGCACGTACGCCTTCTGCGCGCCGGTGCGTGGATCGAGCTTGACGAGACGATTCGGATAGCCGCGATCGGTCAACCAGACGTTCCCGTCGGCATCGAAGCGGACATCCTGACCGACGCGGCGGCCGGCGAACTGCCCTTTCCATGAGCTGAATTGCGGGTCGTTGATTCCCTGACCAGGTGCGTCGGGCGTGAGGTAGTACTCGATGAACTCGGCCTTTCCCAGCTTCGCTTCCTCGAGCGGCAGCTCCTTATCGATCTTGACCGCCTTCGGCTGCGCCGCCGGACCGAAATTGGCGACGAGATATTGCAGCAGCGTCTCGCGATCCTCGCGCGAGAAGCGCAGCTCCGATGCTCGATAGGTCAGCAAGCCTTCGGCGTACGACGCCGGCGCCTTGTCGAACAGGTTTTTCCCCATCATGCGATCGAGCCGGAGGTTCCACGTGCCGACCGTGGCCGGCTGCGTGGAGAGGAAGTTCTCGCCGTGGCAGATCATGCACGTCCGCTCGGCGATCTCGCGTCCGGGTCCCGGTGGATAGACCTGGTCGTAACTCTGTTCGAGTCGGACTCTCGACACGCCCTGACTCTCGCTTTCGTTGGCGTTGACGATGGCGCGGTCGGCGGCGGCGGCCTGCTGCGCGAATGTCAACGTCACCTTCGGGCTCTCGCCGGCTTTGACGGACAGCCGCTGCACGTCGGACTTCAACGCTCCGGTCGCGGCGCTGATTTCGTAGTTGCCGGGGAAGAGCGCAGACGCGCGGAAGCGCTTCGCGTTTGTGTAGACCATGTAGAGCATCCGCTTGTCCGTGTTGCGGATGAACACTTGCGCTGCGGTGTAGGGGGTCGAGGATTCGACGGTGCCCGTCAGCGTCGCCGTGCCCGGTAACGTCGCGGTTTGCGCCGCGGGGAACCTGGTGAAGGCGAACCCGACCACGGGGATGATGACGAGCGCCAGAGCCGAGCGACGAACCATCTCGAACCTCCTCAAGACGGGCTGATTATAGGCCGTTGACTCAGGTTCAGCCGGGCCAGATATTCCGCCTCTGTCTTATCGAGGCGAGGGAATAGGTTCACCCGAAAAGTGGTCATGCGGGATCATGGGACGCATTCATCCGTGACCGAAATTCTTGGCCTTGATCACGTTCAGCTCGCGATGCCTGCCGGACAGGAATCCGCCGCGCGAGACTTCTATTCCGGCGTTCTCGGATTAGTTGAGGAGTCGAAACCGCCGAATCTGGCGCCGCGCGGCGGCGTATGGTTTCGCGGCGGGAACGTCCGCGTGCATCTCGGTGTCGACCGCGACTTCCACCCTGCTCGCAAAGCGCACCCGGCAATCCTCGTGCGCGGCCTCGCAGAACTCGCATCGAGGTGCGCGGACGCCGGGTTTGTGCCGGTTACGGATGAACCGCTCGCGGGATTCGACCGCGTCTACGTCTTCGATCCCTTCGGCAATCGACTCGAGCTTTTGGAGCCAGTCAGCTCCTCGTCGTCGAGGCGCACGTTGCAGCCGGACATCGAGTAGATGAGCTTTTCGGGATGGAAAGCATGACATAGACTCGCCACACCCCCCGAGTTAGGACCTGTGGTGCAAGGGACATGAGGCTGGCGCATCTCGACACATCGCCGACGCACCACTACACGCCGGGACCCTTCACAAGCCCTGCGATTCAAATCACATCGTCAGGCCCACTCGATCGCACCCCGATCGCATGGCCTGATTGGGTGTCATTGCCGACCGAATAACCAGGAACACGGGAATCGCAGGAACCAGGTCATGCCACTAGAAATCGACGGAGAGTACAGGAGTCTCATCGACGTGCTCGATCGGATCTTGGACCGGGGCATCGTCATCGACACGTGGGTTCGTGTGTCACTGGCGGGGATCGATTTCATCACCCTCGAAGCGCGCATTGTGGTCGCCTCGATTGAAACCTATCTGGCGCATGCGGACGTGTTGAGCGCGACGCGTCACGTATCGAGGCCTTCGCTACGCTACCACTGACAAGGTCGTAACGTCCGCCTCCAGTTGTTCGGTAGCGATGCGTTTGTGGCGCTCGCACTGACCGGTCACGAGGGGCTGCGCTTCGTCAGCCGTAATATCAGCGATCGGTTGACACGCGCGAGTGATCCAAATGCGGGACATTCGATCACATCCGTACCTTCGGCGGTGATCGACAGGCCATTGGTCGTTCCAACAAACGTCG
>Ga0310810_10008844_pt1 | contig 11625 bp, 9 predicted proteins | sample NCmetagenome_FD_207641 | JGI IMG/M metagenome (GOLD analysis project Ga0310810, IMG submission 207641) | Soil microbial communities from experimental microcosm in Duke University, North Carolina, United States - NC | ecosystem: Engineered > Artificial ecosystem > Soil microcosm > Unclassified ...
CTCGACGCCGCTCGAGGCAAGCTGACGCCGGCCGACCCGCCACAGGTGGTCGCGCGCGCCGGTGCGGCGCCCCGTCACGTGGCGTTTCATCCGACGCGGCCCTTTGCGTACGTGGTCAACGAGCTCGATTCGACGATGGCGACCTACGAGTTCGAGCCGGACAAGGGCGTGCTGAAGCCGCTGCAAATCGTGCCGACGACACCATCCACCTACACCGGCAACAACACCGGTGCCGAGGTGGTGGTCGCGCCGTCAGGCAGGTTCGTCTATGGATCGAACCGCGGCCACAACAGCATCGCGATCTTTGCGATCGACGACAAGACCGGCCTGTTGAGCAGCGTCGGCTGGGAACCGACGCAGGGCAGCACGCCGCGGTTTTTCGCGCTCGATCCGTCCGGCACTCAGCTCTACGCCGCGAATCAGGGTACCGACTCCATCGTCGTGTTCGATGTCGATCAGGCCACGGGCAAGCTGACGCCGACCGGCGAAACCGTCAAGGTGATGACACCAACCTCGATTGCCTTCAAATGAGCGCCCATGAGAGTGTTTCCTGCGACAACAGCGGCGGTTCTCATCTGCAGTCACCTGGCGATGGCGCAGGCGCCTGAAGTGTGGACGTTCGATCGGCTCGATGCCATCGGCGGCCATCCGACGACGGTTCTCGGCAGTCCGCGCCTGATCGACACGCCGCTCGGCAAAGCGGTCGAATTCAACGGCGTCGACTCCGCGCTGGTTGTCGATGTCCACCCGCTGGCGGGAGCGGCGACCTTTACGTGGGAGGCGATCTTTCGTCCCGACGGCGGAGAGCAAGCGCAGCGCTGGCTGCATCTCCAGGAAACCGGTACTGAAAACCGCATGCTCTTCGAGCTTCGCAATGTCGACAACCAGTGGTATTTCGACAGCTTCGTCTACAGTGGGACATCGAGCAAGGCACTGATCGATCCGAAGCGTCTCCACCCGCAGGGCGCGTGGTATCACGTGGCGGCAGTCTACGACGGCCGCGAGTTCAGGAACTACGTCAACGGCGTGCAGGAAGGCGCGGCCGAAATCCACTTCGATCCTCAGAGAGCCGGTAAAACATCCATCGGCGTCCGCATGAATCTCGTCAACTATTTCAAGGGCGCCATCCGCCTCGCGCGTTTCACGCGCCGCGCGCTCTCGCCGGAGGAATTCCTGCCTGTTCCAGCTCGCTAGCGCGGTTATCGTTTCGGTGTAGCGCGGCCCTTTCAGGGCCGCGTCATCGCGGGGCTGAAACCCCCCCGCTACTCGAATATAGGTTGCGATTACTGCGTCGCCGTGATCCCGCCGTCCAGATACAGCGTCTGTCCGGTGACGAAATCCGAGGCGGAGGACACCAAGAACAGCACGGCGTTCCAGACGTCCTCCGGTTCGGCGATCCGTCCGAGCGGGATGCGGGCGACGAGGGCGTTGTAGAACTGCTGATCCGACAGCAGGTGGGCCACCTGCTGCGTTCGGACGAACGTCGGCGCGACGACGTTCACGTTGATGCGGTGCGGCGCCCATTCGGCCGCGAGCTGCTTGCAGAGGATCGCGAGGCCGCCCTTGCTGGCGCAGTAGGCGGCGTAGCCACGGCCGCGCAGCGCGAGCAGCGTCCGAACCGATCCGATGTGCACCTGCTTGCCGCCCTCGCCCTGGCGAATCATGTGTCGCGCCGCGGCCTGCGCCTGGAACATCGCGCCCTTCAGGTTCACGTCGACGACGTCGTCGAACATTTCCTCGGTGGCCTCCTCGGCTTTCTCCTCCCGATTGAGGCCGACGCAGTTGACTAGGATGTCCAGCCGCCCGAAATGACGGACGACGTCGTCCACCATCCGCCGCGTGTCGTCGACCGAGCGGGCATCGAATGCCGTGGCAAACGCGTCGCCGCCGTCTCTGCCGATCGATGCGGCGCACGCCTCGGCTTTGCCAGCGTGGTGACCGCTGATCGCCACCCTCGCGCCCACCGCCGACAGGCCGCGGCAGACCACTTCGCCGATGCCGCCGTAGCCGCCGGTGACGAGTGCGATCTTCCCGTCTAGCCGAAGGGTCTTCTCAGAACTGATCATGTCGAGCTAGTTCCAACGTCGATCGGATCTTTCCTTGGTGTCCATGGTGCGCTTGGCGTTGAGTCGAAGCCGAAAAAAGCTAGGTCTCGATAATTGCGACGGCGCGCACTGGGGCGGCCGAGGCGCCGCGCCACTTGACGGGCAGGACGCTGACGGTGAACGAATGGAAGGGCGGCGGGATCTCGTGCAGGTTGCAGAGATTCTCGAGATGGTAGTACTCGCGCTCGCGCATCACGCGATGCGCCTCCCAGAACTTGCGGCGTTCGAACATTTTCGCGACGGGAGGATCGAAGCCGATCGCGTCGATGCCCATCACTTTCACCCCGCGATCCAGCACGTAGTGGACCGATTCTTTCGTCATGCCGGGGTGATTGGCGAGATACGCCTTGTCGGTGCGCTGCTTCGCGGCGTCGGTCCGGAGCAGTACGATGTCCAGCGCCTTGATCCGGTACCCGTTGAGCCGACGCTCGGCGTCCTCGATGTCCGGGACGGTGATCTCGTCGCCCGGCGCCTTGTGGGTGAGATCGAGCACAACGCCGTCGCCGTAGCAGTATTCGATCGGAATCCCTTCGGCGCGTGGCGCGTCCGGCTTGACGTGGCCCCACGAGTCGATGTGCGTGCCGATATGGTCGCCAGTGACAATCATGCAGTGATTAGTGATCTCGTCGACACCGTACTGATCCGTCCCAACGCTCTGTGCCATCTGTCGGTGGTTTTCCATCTCGACGATGACTGGTTTCGCGACGTTGGGATACGTCATCATCCCTTGGTAGACGTCCATGCTGAGATCGATCAGTTTGCGCATAGACAGACACAGCTGGTGCTAAGGTGCTACGTGCACCACGGTTTACTTCCCTTCCCATCCTCCGTCCACGAAGATCGACTGCCCGGTCAGATAGCTCGCTTCGTCGGACGCGAGAAACGCCGCCACCGTCCCAATCTCGCGCGGCTGCCCGGCCCGGCCCAGAGAGATCTGCGCCAGGATCAGCGGCAGGATGTCCCCATCCTTCATGACCCAGGCCGTCATCGGCGTGTCGATCAGGCCGGGATGAATACAGTTCACACGAATGCCCTGCGGCGTCATCTCTGCCGACATGTTGCGCGTCAGCGCCTCGAGGGCGAGCTTGCTCGGTGCGTAGTGCGTACGGCCAGGAAGCACTTTCGCCGCCTGAATCGAGCCGATGTTGACGATGGCGGCCTTTCGTCCGTCGGCAAGCGCGCGGCGGCAGAACACCTGTGAACAGAGCCACGCCCCGCGGAGATTGACGTCGGTGAGCCGCGTCCACTGCTCGTCGGTCAGCTCGAGGAACGGCACGATTGTCTCGATGCCGGCATTGTTGACGAGGATGTCGATCGGTCCGAGCTCCTTCCAGACCCTGTCGATCATCGGCTCCACGTCCACCCGCTTCGCGACGTCGCCCTGAACCGCCATCGCCCGCGTGCCCTTGGACCTGATCGCCCGGACGACTTCTTCTGCCTGCGCCAGGTTCTCGAAGTCGTTGACGGCGACCTCGGCGCCTTCGTCGGCGAACACCTCCGCGATGCCGCGGCCGATGCCGCGCGCGGCTCCAGTCACCAATGCGCGCTTGCCTTTGAGCTTCATCTTCTCCTTATTTCTGCGGCAGGGCGAACACGTAGTAGCCCTGCGCTTGCAGCTTCCCCTGCACGATCGCGATGTCTCCGGCCGGCACCGCTTCGTACGTCGATGTGCAGAAGACCACGTATTCGCGGGCGCCGGCTTCGAACACCGCAGCCAGCCCTTCGGGATTCGCCTCGAGCTGGCGCTCCCACAGAATGCGCCCGTTGTCCTTGTCGAACGCGCGGACCATGCCGTCGGCGTTGGTGCCGATGAAGATCAGGCCACCGGCGGTCACTACGGGTCCGTTGCGGTGGACGCGCCGCGCGTTGCCCGTGTTCTTGATGCCTTGTTCGGCGAGCGCCCGCACGGTGCCGAGCGGCGCGCGCCATGTGATGGTACCCTCGTTCAAGTCGTAGGCGACGAGCTCCGCCCAGGGCGGACCGATCGCCAGGAGGCCGTTCTTCGCGACGAACATCGCGCCGAGGCGCGCGGTGTAGCGCGTGACACCCGGAATCTGTGGCAGCGGAGGACGCGGCGGACCCGAAGCCGCGCCGCCGGACGGCGTCTCGTTCAGATTGGCCTCGCGTAGTTTGTGAATGCCAGGCTGGTCTGCGGTGCGGACGTACAGCATGCCGGTTGTCGGATCCGCCGCCGCCCCGCCCCAGTTCGAGCCGCCCAGCTCGCCCGGAATGGAGATCTGATCGCTCGTCAACGATTGCGGCGTGAACAGCCCCTCATTCCGGGCGTTTCTGAGAATGCCGCGCAGCCGCTCCTTTTCCTGATCGTCCAGGTACGGATTGATGTCGTTGATGTCCAGTTTCAGGCGCGCGAACGGCGGGGGTTTGGTGGGGAACGGCTGCGTCGGATACGACTCCTCGCCTGGCACATCGCTCTTCGGAACCGGACGCTCTTCAATCGGCCACAGTGGCTCGCCGGTGACGCGATTGAACACATACAACAGTCCGAACTTCGTGGCTTGCGCGACGATGTCGACCGTCGCGCCGTTGTGGCGGACGGTCAGCAGCTTCGGTGCGGTGGTCAGGTCGTAATCCCACAGATCGTGGTGCACCGTCTGGAAATGCCAGAGCCGCTTGCCGGTTCGGGCATCGAGCGCGAGCAGGCAGTTGCCGAAGAGATTCGCGCCTTTGCGGTCGCCGCCGAACATGTCGTGCGTCGGCGATCCGAGCGGGAAGTAGGCGATGCCACGCTTCTCGTCGATCGAGATCTCGCCCCAGGTGTTGACGCCGCCGGCCCACTTCCACGCGCTTTCCGGCCACGTGTCGTAGCCGACTTCTCCCGGATACGGAATCGTGTGAAACGTCCACGCCAGCTTGCCAGTGACGATGTCGTAAGCGCGCAGGTCGCCAGGCGTCGAGCCGTAGCCTTCGCCGGTCTGCGATCCGGTGATGAACAGGTTTTCGAAGACGCGCCCCGGTGTTGCGCTTGGCCCGCCGAGCGGCCGCACCGGCCCCGTCCGCATGTCAACGCGGCCGTTGTCGCCGAAGGACGCGATCGGCGCTCCCGAGCGCGCGTCGATCTCGCGCAGGCTGCTGCCCGCGCCGAAGATCAGGCGCCGGTCCGACCGTTCCGGGTTCTCCCAATAACTGATGCCGCGCGTCGCTCTGCCGCCGGCTCCAGCGCCTTCGACGCGATGCGACCAGATCTGCTTTCCCGTCGTGGCTTCGACGGCGACGATCGAGCCCTGTGGCCCCATCAAGTACATCAGGCCGTCGACGACGATCGGATTGAATCCGATGTTGCCGCCTTTATCCGGGACCGGAAAGAACCAGGCCTGCTCCAAGGTTGCGACATTCGTCTTGTTGATCTGCGTGAGTGCCGAATACTGCATCGAGTCGGACGCGCCACCGTAGTCGCGCCACGTCGTGTACGGCTGCGGTGTCTGCGCGTGTCCCGCGAGAGACGCCGCGGCGGCAATCACGAGGGAACGCCAAGATCGCAAAGAGCGCAAAGAATCTTTGGTCAGGTATCCTTTGCGGTCTTCGCGGCCTTTGCGTTCTTCCGTCGCGGCTGCGATCGCGAGCGCCCTCACCTGCTCCGGCTGCTGTCGCGGAAGGTGTAACCGAGCTTCTGCAGGTAGACCTTGCCTATCTGCGCCGTCTGCAGCGGCGTGTACGGCGCGTTTGCCGATCCGTCGAGCTCGTGCATGATGTTCGCGTTCGGGTTCGCCGCCTCGACCATCTCGAGGATCGCTTTCAGATCGACCTTGCCTTCGCCGAGCGGACAGTAGCCGGCGAAATGTTCCCAGCCCTTGTAGTCCTTCAGGTGCATGTGGACGGTGATCGGCAGGAAGTCCTTCACCACTTTGGCCGCGTCGGCGCCGCCTTTCTGCAGCTGGCCGACGTCGGGGGCGAACTTGAGGTAGCGCGTGTCGGCCGCTTCCATCACGGCGTAGGTTTCGTCGCGCGATTCGACTGCCGTTCCAGTGTGCTGGTGCAGGCCGGCGCCCAGACCGATGTCGTTCATCGCCTTCGCGTATTCATTCAGGCCCGCGACGATCGCCGCCTTGTGCGCGGCGAAGGCGTACTCGTCCCGCTTGACGCCGTTCGGGGCCAGCACCATGAAGCGCCCGCCGTGTTTCTTGACGGCCTTGCCCCACTGAATGAGCTGCGCCAGGTTTTCCTTGCGCGTGGAGGTGTCCGTCAGCTGGACGGTCGAATACCCGGAGATCAACGGGATCCTGTGCTCGTCGAGCAGCTGGGCAAGCGTGCCTTTCGCGTCCCAGTCGTTGATGATCGAGGCGAACGTCTCGAAGCCATGAAAGCCGAGACTCGCCATGTCGCGGACCGCGGCTGTCAGGTTGTCGGGCGTGCGCGGCAGGGCCCCCCAGATGAGGGCCGTGCATCCGATTTTCAGCTTTCGTGATTCCGCGGCCGACAGCGACTGACAGGCCGCCGCCCCCAGGCCGGCGAGGATGATCTTCCCGAAATCCCGGCGGTTCATGGTGGATTCCACGGCTGGCGCCTCCCTGGGTGCTGCGGCTAGTAACACTAAATGCGTTTACTTTACCGGTCAAGTTGATATATCTAACGGGCGGGCGAACCCCTCATGACCTACCTGGATTGGGTCGTCGAACACACCGCCACGCAGTGGTGGCACGACTCGGCCGACCCCGGCGAGCTCGAGCTCGGACTGCGCAGGGGCGCCATCGGCGTCACCACCAACCCGGTCCTGGCCGCGACTGCGCTCAAGAGCAACCGCGAGCGCTGGCGCATGGATGTCGATCGAGCGCTCGCTCGCGGGCTGCCCGCCGAGCAGAAGGCCGAAGCCTTGATGGAAGTCGCCGTCACTAGGGCGGCGGAGCAGTTGCTCCCGGCCTTCCGGAACAGCTGCGGGCGCAGCGGCTTCGTCTGCGCCCAGGTCAATCCGGTTCGAGCAGCCGATCGCGATTGCATGTATCCGATGGCGAAGCGCTTCCACGGATGGGCGCCGAATATCGCGGTGAAGCTGCCCGCCACCGCGGCTGGCCTGGACGTGCTGGAAGAGTGCGTGGCTGAGGGGATCACGGTGACGGCCACGGTGAGCTTCACTGTTCCCCAGGTCGTCGCGGTCGCGGAGCGGCACCGCGCGGGCAGCCGGCGCGCGATGGCCCGGGGCATCACGCCTGGAAAGTGTTTCGCAGTGATCATGATCGGCCGCCTCGACGACTACCTCAGGGAAGTGGCGCACGACAGTCACCCGGCCGTCGCCGAATCCGACATCGTCCAGGCCGGCCTGGCCGTCACCAAGCGGGCCTACTCGATCTACAAGGAGCGCGAGTACGACGCCGTGCTGCTCGTCGCGGCCCTGCGCGGCGCGCACCACCTGACAGAGCTGGCCGGCGCCGACCTGCTGATGTCGATTCATCCCACCTACCAGGAGGTCCTCGTTTTACAGGATTTCGCGCACGACCTGCGCATCGATTGGCCGATAGCAGAGGATGTGGTTCGCCGCCTTCAGCAGATTCCGGACTTCGCGCGCGCTTACGAGCCGGATGGCATGACGCCGGCCGAATTCCTCGGGTTCGGGCTGTCGCAGCGGACACTTGGCCAGTTCATCGAAAGCTGGAAGCAGTTGGAAAGCCTGACGTAGATGGCCACGCCCGTCGAGTTGCCCAAGTCCGGCAACACGGTCGAAGAGTGCGTGATCGGTCGATGGGTGAAGCAAGCAGGCGACGCTGTCTCTCCTGGAGACGTCCTCGCCGAGGTGGAGACCGACAAGGCGACGTTCGAGATCACCGCTCCCATCGGCGGCACGCTGCTCGCGACGTTCTTTCCGGAGGGCGCACTGGTTCCGGTGTTCACGACGGTGTGTGTGATCGGCGAGCCGGGTGAGGCCGTGGCTAGCCCCGAGCCCCCAGCCCCGACTCCTCGGGTGTCCGCGACGGCTAGCCGCGAGCCCCTAGGCCCTACTGCGCAGGCGTCACGGCCAGCTAGCCCCCAGCCCCTAGCCCCGACTCCGCGCGCGTCAGGGCGCCTGAGTCCACGCGCGCGACGCTTCGTGGCCGAGCGCAGCTTCGAGCCCACGCCGATCATCGGATCAGGCCCCAGGGGCCGTGTCCTCGAACGGGATGTCCGCGCGGCGTACGAATCGTCGCGCGCTGCGGCAGCGGCGCCGGCGACGTTCGCGCGACCCTCGGATAGTCGCGACGTGATCGCCCACCAGCGGCGTGAGTCACCGGCGATGAACGGCCAATACACGTTGCACGCGTCGGCGGACGCTCGACAACTGCTGGCGATGCGCGCTCGTGTCAAGGAGGCGGTACGAGCCGGCCGCACGCCGAACATTTCAATCAACGCGCTCGTCACGTTCTGCACGATCCGTGCGTTGCTCGACACGCCGGATCTGAACGCGGAGCTCATCGACGGCACCATCGTCCGGCACCGGGCGATTCAGCTCGGTTTCGCCTGCCACACGCCACGCGGCTTACTGATGCCCGTCGTCCGCGATGCGCAGGATCTGTCGATCGCCGCGCTCGCGCGCCGCATGAACCAGCTGGCCGCCAGCGCCCTGGACGGCACCATCTCGCCCGACGCGTTGTCGGGCGGGACGTTCACGATCAGCAATCTGGGAGGCGTCGGGGTCGAGTGGTTCACGCCCGTCGTCTACCCGCCGCAGGTGGCCATCCTGGGCGTGGGCGCCATCCACGTGAAGCCGGTGCGAACCGGCGGCGGCGTCGATTTCATCGACGCGATTGCGCTGTCGCTCACGTGCGATCAGCGGGCGATCGACGGCACACTCGCCGGCCGCTTCCTCCGCACGCTCGCCGAAAAGATCGAGCACATTGAATACGATCTGATTCTGGGGAGCTGAAGTAGTGAGACCAAGAGGTTTTTGACAGATGCCGAAGTCGATCATCATCGCGCCAGAGCGCGTGTTCAGCCGGGAAGTCATCCGGTTCTCGGACATTCCCGTCAATGCGTACGCCACGCCCCCCAAGGAGGAGCTGGCCAACTATTCGAGGGAGGATCTGGTCTCCATCTGGCTCGACATGTGCGCGATCCGGGAGTTCGAAACGATTCTCGGCGAAATCAAGACCAAGGGCACCTACCAAGGGGTCGCCTACACTCATGCGGGTCCGGCCCATTTGTCGATCGGGCAGGAGGCGGCGGCGGTCGGCATGGCGTTCCTGCTCGGTCCCGAGGATCACGTCTTCGGATCGCACCGCAGCCACGGCGAGATTCTCGCCAAGGGTTTTTCCGCGATCAGACAGCTGAGCGACGAACGACTGCTCGACATCATGCGGTCGTATCGTGATGGCGCGCTCCTCGCGCCGGTGGAACGCGGATATGCCGGCAGCGTCAAGGCGCTCGCGCGGCGGTTCTTCGTCTACGGCGCCTACGGCGAGATCTTCGCGCGCGACACCGGTTTCAACCGCGGCCTGGGCGGTTCGATGCATGCGTTTTTCACGCCCTTCGGCATCTATCCCAACAACGCCATCGTCGGCGGCTCCGGATCGATGGCGCCGGGAGCGGCGCTGTTCAAGCGCGTCAACCGGAAGCCGGGCATTGTCGTCGCGAACATCGGCGACTCGTCATTCGGCTGCGGTCCGGTCTGGGAGGGGATTACGTTTTCGGCGATGGATCAGTACCGCACGTTGTGGGATCAGGCGCTCGGCGGAGGCCTGCCGATCATCTTCAACTGCATGAACAATTTCTACGGCATGGGCGGGCAGCCGTTCGGTGAAACCATGGGCATGCAGTACGCGGCCCGGCTGGGCGCAGGCGTCAACCCCGAGCAGATGCACGCCGAGCGCGTCAACGGCTACGATCCGCTGCCGGTCATCGACGCGTTTCGACGCAAGAAGCAGGTGCTGCTCGAGGGGCGTGGCCCGGTGCTCCTGGACACCGTCACCTACCGCATCAGCGGGCATTCGCCGTCCGACGCGTCGAGCTACCGATCGAAGGAAGAAATCGATCGCTGGCAGCAGGCCGATTCCATCCGCGCGTTTCGCGCCATGCTAGTCGACCACGGTGTCGCCGCCGAGTCATTGGACGCCAGCCGAGCCCAAGAAGACGCCACGATCTTCGCGATGTTTCGGCTGGCCGCCGACCTCGACGTCAGCCCGCGCGTCTCGATCGACTCGGAGCTGGTGGGCGCGTCCATGTTCTCCAATCAGCGCGTCGATCGGTTCGATGGCCGCCAGCCTGAATTCCTGCAACCGCTGGCCGACAACCCGCGCGTGCAGCAGGTCGCCTCCAAGATCCGCACGCCGACGGACCACGGTCAGCCGGTGCCGAAGATGAAGGCGTACAACGTCCGCGACGCGATTTTCGAGGCGATGATTCATCGCTTCTCGATCGATCCGACGATGATCGCGTTCGGGGAAGAGAATCGTGACTGGGGCGGGGCGTTTGCCGTCTACCGGGGCCTGACCGAAGCGCTCCCGTACCACCGTCTGTTCAACTCGCCGATCTCCGAAGCCGGTATCGTCGGTGCGGCCGTCGGTTACGCGCTCGAGGGCGGCCGCGTGGTGGCGGAGCTGATGTACGCCGATTTCATGGGCCGGGCCGGCGACGAGATTTTCAACCAGCTTGCGAAGTGGCAGGCGATGTCGGCCGGCGAGTTGACGATGCCGGTCGTGCTGCGGGTCTCGATCGGCGCCAAGTACGGCGCGCAGCACTCGCAGGACTTCACCGCGCTCGTCCACCACGTCCCGGGTCTGAAGGTCGTGTATCCGGTGACGCCGTACGACGCCAAGGGCATGATGAACGCCGCACTGGCCGGCACCGACCCAGTCGTGTTCTTCGAAAGCCAGAAGGTCTACGACTTCGGCGAGCTGTTCGTGGAAGAAGGTGTGCCGCAGGGTTACTACGAGATCGCGCTGTCGGAGCCGTCCGTCAAGCGGGCCGGCACCGATCTGACGATCATCACGCTGGGTCCGGCCCTGTACACCGCGGTATCCGCCGCCAGCGAGTTGGAGAAGCGGTTCGGGGTTTCGGTCGAGGTAATCGATCTACGCGCGGCGACGCCGCTGAATTACGAGCCGCTCGTCGAATCGGTCCGCAAGACCGGCAAGGTGCTTCTGGTTTCGGATGCCGTCGAACGTGGGAGCGTCATGCAGACCGTCGCTGCGACCCTCACGCAGCTCTGTTTCGACGATCTCGACGGGCCGCCGGTTGCCATTGGCTCGCGTAACTGGATCACGCCGGCGGCGGAGCTCGAAGCGAGCTTTTTCCCGCAGGTCAGCTGGCTGCTCGACGCCATCCACGAGAGGATCTTCCCGCTCAGCGGATACCAACCAGCAACCAATCAGACGCTCGAGGAGTTAATCCGCAGGGCCAGGCTGGGCGTGTAGGCGTCGTTCGTCTCGCTGAGTGAGACGGACCACGCCATCAGCGAGACGGCCGCACGATGGCTGAACACTTGTGCAGCTGCGGCCGTCTTTACAGTTTGTTTACGCTATACTCCCGCCTTAAAGACGCCTAGAACCGGAGGCTTTATGCGCAGTCAGCTCTCTGTGGTCGCGATGCTTCTCGCTTT
>Ga0310810_10008845_pt1 | contig 11625 bp, 13 predicted proteins | sample NCmetagenome_FD_207641 | JGI IMG/M metagenome (GOLD analysis project Ga0310810, IMG submission 207641) | Soil microbial communities from experimental microcosm in Duke University, North Carolina, United States - NC | ecosystem: Engineered > Artificial ecosystem > Soil microcosm > Unclassified ...
GGAGGGGAGAAGGGACCTACCCCACCTTCCCGATCTGGCTGATGGTGTCCTCGGCGCGGCGGGAATCCTCGTCCCAGAACTTCGCGAACTCCGAGGCGTCCTGATAGCTCGGCTCGATGCCGATATTCGCAACGGCCGTCTTGAACTGCTCGCTTGCTGCGGCCTTGTCGATGGCCGCGGTGAGGGTCGACACGACCGGCGCCGGCGTCCCCTTCGGGGCGAACAGGCCGACCCAGAGATAGTAAACGAGATCGAACCCCTTCTCCTTCATGGTCGGCACATCGGGCAGCGCCTTGGAGCGCTGCGCGCCGTAGGAGGCGAGGGCACGCAGCTTGCCGGCCTTGATGTGCGAGAGGGTTGCCTGCACGGTCTGGGTCGTCATCTGCGCGTTGTTGCCGAGCACGGCCGTGACGGCCGGGCCGCCGCCTGCGGTCGGCAGATGCCGCATGCCCTTGATGCCCGCCGCGTGCTCGATCATCGCGACCGGAAGGTGGCTTGCGCCATAAAAGCCGCCCGATGAATAGACGATCTTGTCGGGCTGCTTCTTCGCGTCGGCGATGAACTCCTCCAGGGTCTTCCAGGGCTGCTGCTCGTTCACCAGCAGCAGCACCGGATCGGCGGAGAGACGCGCCAGCGGGATGAAATCGGCGCGCGTCGTTTTTGGATGGCGGCCGAACAGCTTGTCGACCTCGGCATAGCCGGCGAGCCCGTTGTTGTGCGAGAGCAATGTGTAGCCGTCCGGCTTCGCGCTCGCCGCGACCTGCGCGCCGACCGCGCCCGCCGCCCCCGCCTTGGTCTCGACCACGACCGGCTGCTTGAAAATGGGCTCGAGCGCCGTAGCGATCGGACGTGTCACCAGATCATTCGCGCCGCCCGGCGGAAACGCGTTGAGGATCGTGATGGCGCGCGTCGGATAGGCGTCTTCCGCCTGCGCTATCGCGGGCAGAAGCGCGGCTGACGCCGTGCCGACCAGAAATGTACGCCGGTCCATCTAGCCCTCCACCTTTCCGATCGACTGCACGGCCGCCTCGACGCGCTTGGCGTCGGCATCCCAGAATGCCCTGAATTCAGGCTGATCGAGATGCGCCACCACATCGCCGATGTTGGCGACCGCGGTCTTGAACTGCTCGCTTGCGACGACCTTTTTCGTTTCCTCCCGCAGCCGCGCGATCACGGCGTCCGGCGTGCCCTTGGGGGCGAACAGCCCGCACCAGATGGAAAACTCCACGTCGTAGCCGAGCTCCTTCAGCGTCGGCACATCGGGGAGCGAGGCGGCGCGTTTCGGCGAGAAGCAAGCGAGCGGACGCAGCTTGCCGGCCTTGATCTGCGCATTCGCGGCAGCCACCGCTGACACCAGCGCCTGCGCATTGTTGCCGAGCACCGCCGTGACCGCCGGCCCGCCACCCGCGGTTGGAAGGTGCCGCAACTGAATGCCGGCCGCCTTGGTGAGCAGCGCGGTCGGCAAATGGAGTGCCCCGTACAATCCCGAGGATGAGAAGATCAATTTGTTCGGGTTGGCCTTCGCGTCGTCGACGAAGTCCTTCAGCGTCTTGTGCGGCTGCTGATCGTTCACGACCAGCACCATGGGCCCTTCGGTCAGGCGCGCGATCGGGATGAAGTCGGCGCGCGTGAACTTCGGGGTCCGCCCGAACAGCGTGTCGACGGAGGCAAAACCGGAGAGCGACGGCAGGTGCGCGAGGAGCGTGTACCCGTCGGGCCTCGCGTTGGCGGCGAACTGTGCGCCGACCGCGCCCGCTGCGCCCGACTTGGTCTCGACCACGACCGGCTGCTTGAGCAGCGGCTCGAGCGCCGCCGCGAACGGTCGGCCGACGACATCGACCGCCCCGCCGGGCGGAAACGGATTGACGATCGTGACGGGGCGCGAAGGGTAGTCTTGTGCAAACGCGGGTGCCGCAAACGCGGTCGCGGCAGCGCCAAGAAAGCTGCGCCGGTCCATCTGTTCCTCCCTCTTGTTTTGCCGCGATGCTATCGGCCGCGGGCGGGCCGGGCAACAGAACGGAAGTCGCAGGGTTTCATGGCTGGAAATGGCGGCGTCTTGCCGCTGCGGGACCGCATCGGCATGATCCGCGCATGGCGGACATTGCGCTCGTCACCACGAACGAAGCCGAGCCACGCTGGCGGGCGGTCTGGCGCAACGCGTTTCCGTTTCTCGTCGTCGGTGTGCTCTGGGAATTCGTGGCGCGGCTCGGCGTGTTTCCGCCGCGCCTCTTCCCGACGCTCGAAACCATTGCGGCGGCGTTCTGGCGGCTCACCCTCTCCGGCGTCCTGCCGCACCACGCGCTCGATACGCTGATCCGGCTCGGCGCCGGCTTCGCGCTGGCCGCAGTCGCGGGGGTCGTGATCGGCATCGCGATGGGCCGCTCGCGGCTTGCCGAGGACATCGCACTGCCGCTGGTGAGCATCGGCGCGCCAATTCCGGGCCTCGCCTATGCGCCGCTGTTCCTGCTCTGGTTCGGACTGGGCAACACCTCCGCTGTGCTGCTGGTGGCGTTCGTTTCGGCCTTCCCGATCGTGTTCAACACCTGGACCGGCGTCAAAGCCGTGAAGGAGATCTGGATTCGCTCCGCGCAGGCGATGGGAGCGGATGACGCGCGACTGTTCCGTCACGTCATCCTGCCGGGCGCCCTGCCCTATATTCTGACGGGCCTGCGGCTCGGACTCGCACAGGCCTGGCGCATCCTGGTCGGGGTCGAGATGCTCGCTGCGGTCCCGTGGGGGCTCGGCTGGATGATCTTCGGCGCGCGCGAATTCCTCAACATGGACGTGATGCTGGCAGGCGTCGCGGTCATCGCGATCATCGGGCTCGCGCTTGAGAAGCTCGTGTTCCAGCGACTCGAGGAATTCACTGTCGTGCGCTGGGGGATGATGACATGAGCGAGCGCGCCCGCTCATTATTCCGCGCCGCGGTGACGCTCGCGTGCGCCGCCGCGCTCTACGAGGCACTGGCGCGCTCCGGCTGGTTCGCCGCCGCGCTGATGCCGACCCTGCCACAGGTGGCAAGTGCGCTCGCCGCCTCGCTCGCCGACGGCACCATGATCGGCCACACCATGAGCACGCTCTATCGCGTGCTGTTCGGGCTGGCGCTGGCGATCGTCGCAGGCCTCCCGCTTGGAATCCTGATGGGCCGGTTCCGCGCGGTGGAGAATTTCGTGCTGCCGCTCGCGAGTGCGCTGATGCCGATTCCATCGCTCGCCTGGGTTCCGGTGTTCATCCTCTGGTTCGGCCTCGGGAACGCGGCCGCGATCCTGATTGTGTTTTATGCGGCTTTATTCCCGATGCTGCTGAATACCTGGACCGGTGTGCGTGCCGTCAACCCGCTGTGGCTCCGCGCCGCGGGCGCGATGGGCGCCGACGAGAACGCGTTGTTCTGGAAAGTGATCATCCCAGGCGCCTCGCCCTTCATCATTACCGCCCTGCGCCAGGCCTTCCTGCGCGCCTGGATCGCCGTCGTCGGGGCCGAGATGCTCGCCGCCTCCGACTGGGGGCTCGGCTGGGTCATTTTCGACGCCAAGGAGTTCCTCAACACGCCCCTGATGCTGGCCTCGCTGGCGGTCATCGGAGCGATCGGTTTCGCGTTCGAACGGCTGGTTTTCGGCTCGCTGGAACGCGTGACCGGGCTGCGCTGGGGAATGGTGCGCGCCGCAAAGGGATAATCAACCAAATCGATCAATCATTGCCTTGGCTTAAGGCTCGAATCGCGTATCCTTTTCGGCCAGCGCACTGTAGGATGTTGCCACGAAAGCGACATCCTTTTGGGGAGGAATGCTCGCATGTTCCGGCGACGTCATTCGGACCTGCACCGCAGCGCCATCAGGCTCAGCCTGTTCGACGCCGTCCTTCTCGCGCCGGTCATCGCCCTACCGCTCATTTTCGTCGTCAGTCTCGCGTTGTTCAGCATGGTCGCCTTGCTGGTCGTGACGGGCGCGGCCGTTGCCCTCACCATCGCGGGCGACGTGGCGCGGCGCTTCTGGCGTCACGCACGCCAGCCGGTCGTGCTTCCGCGCCGCGCGCTTGGCTAGCGTCCCTGCGGCGTTCTTTCACAAAACTGACACATGACATCGAACGCGCATGGCCCGGTGCTCTGGGACGTTGATGCGCGCGGCGTTGCCACCGTCACGCTCAACCGGCCCGAGGTGAACAACGCCTATAACGGCGCGATGATCGACGGGCTGCTCGCCGCGCTCGATGCATTGGGACCGGCGAAAGGTCTGCGCGCGGTCGTGCTCAAGGGCAACGGCAAGCATTTCCAGGCCGGCGCCGATCTGAAATGGATCAACGAAGTGCGCAAGTCCGCGCCGGAGGAGAACCTGCGCGTCTCGCGCGCGACGGCCGAGGCGGTGCAGCGGCTCAACTTCGCGCCGGTGCCAACCGTGGCGCTGGTGCATGGCGGCTGCTTCGGGGGCGGCACCGGAATGGTGGCGGCTTGCGATGTCGTGCTGGCGGCTGACAACGCGGTGTTCTCGATTGCGGAGGTGCGCTGGGGGCTGCATGCCTCGATCATCATTCCGCAGCTTGCCGATGCGATCGGCGTGCGCCAGCTGCGCCGCTATGCACTGACCGGCGAGCGCTTCAACGCCGGCGAAGCGGCGCGCATCGGGCTTGCGCACAAGGTCGTGCCCCTCGTGGAGCTCGAGGCCGAAGGCGCGCGCATCGTCGACCACCTCCTCGCCAACGGCCCGGACGCGATCCGGGAGACCAAGGCCTGGATCCTCAAATCGGCCTGGAGCGATCTTGGCGAGAAGGACTTCGACGCGCTGATCGAGAGCCATTCGGGCAAGCGCCAGTCGGCGGAAGCCGGCGAAGGGCTTGCCTCGTTCGCCGAGAAGCGCGCGGGGCGGTGGAGCAAGGGCTGACACCAAGGTCTTCAGCCCTCATCCTGAGGTCTTGTGATTGTTGCCGGCGCCTCAGCATGCCGTGCTAGCCTGCGGCAAACACGGAAACGCAATGCCCCACATCGAAGTCCGCGACGTTTCGCTCTCCTACGACACGCCCGCCGGGCGGGTCGCGGGGGTGCAGGCGGCAAGCTTCGACATCGATCAATCCGAGTTCCTGTGCATCGTCGGACCGTCCGGCTGTGGCAAGTCGACCTTGCTCAACCTGATCGCGGGATTCCTCAACCCGACCGGCGGCGAAATCCGCATTGCCGGCAAGACCGTCAACGGTCACGGTCTCGACCGCGGCGTCGTATTCCAGGACTTCGCGCAGCTCTTCCCGTGGCGCACCGCGCTGGGCAATGTGAGCTTCGGGCTCGAGATGAAGGGCGTGCCGAAGGGCGAGCGCGAGGACATCGCGCGCAACCAGCTCCGGCTCGTGAAGCTGGAGAAATTCTGCGACTCCTACCCGCATCATCTGTCCGGCGGCATGCAGCAGCGCGTCGCGATCGCGCGCGCGCTCGCCTACAATCCGTCGGTGCTGCTGATGGACGAGCCGTTCGCGGCGCTCGATGCGCTCACGCGCGACGAGATGCAACGCCTGCTCGCCGAGGTGTGGCGCGAGACGCGCAAGACCGTCATCTATGTGACGCACAATGTCGCCGAGGCGGTGTACCTCGCCGACCGCGTCATCGTGATGACGCCGCATCCCGGCACCGTGAAGGCGACCATTCCGATCACGCTGCCGCGTCCGCGCGACCCGCTCAGCGTGGAATTCCTCGACTATCAGCGAGAGCTGCTGCGGCATCTCGGGCAAGAGACGCAACGCGCGGCAGAATAACGGAGATCATTGTGCGGCGTATGCTGATCGCCTGCTTCGCCATCTTGTTTGCCGCGGTCGCCGAGGCGGCAACCATCAAGGCGCTCTGCGACGGCCCGCTCGGGCCGGTAATGCCCTCAATCGGTGAAGCCTTTCGCAAGAAGACCGGACACCAGGTCGAATTCGCGTTCGCACTCTCGCCGGTCATCCACAAGCGGATCATCGAGGGCGAGAGCGCAGATGTGGTGATCGTCCAACCGAATTTTCTGGCCGAGCTTGCCACCAGGGGCAAGGTCGATCCGGGCGACCATCCATCCTTCGGCCGGATCGGTAATGGGCTCGCAGCGCGCGCGGACGCGCCCACGCGCGACATCAAGACCCCGGACGCTCTGAAGCAGGTGCTGCTTAAGGCCGACACGATCGCGTTCAACAACCTCGCTGCTGGCAATCAATTCGCGAAGGTGCTGGAGCGGCTCGGCATCGCCGATGAGATCAAGGCCAAGGTCGTGCGTACCGAACCGCGCGGGATGTTCGAGCACATCCTGGCTGGCTCCGGCGATGATCTCGCGGTTGGTCCGATCACGTTGATCCGTGCCGATAAGCGGCTCAAGCTGATCGGCGCGCTGCCGGCGGAGCTGCAGGGCTATCTTCAATATGCCGCGATCCCCTTGACCGGCACGCCGAACATGAAGGCTGCCGTCGAGTTTGTCCGCTTCCTCTTTACGCCGCCCGTGAAAGCGCAACTTGCCGCGGCAGGCGTTGAATAGACCGTCTTGGCGCGCGCGCCGATTTGGTTTTCAATCCAGGCCCGAGAGAACAAGAAATCGAGGGAGGACACACATGAGGCACGCCAATCCGACTCGCAGGGGCGTCCTGACCGCCGGCCTTGCGCTTGCCACAGCAGCCTTCGCGCCACGCGCCGCATTCGCCCAGACCGTGATCCGCCAAGGCTATCAGACCAACCTCTGGGGCATGCCGACCTACTACCTGCTGCGCAGCGGCCTGCTCGAAAAGCACGGCATCAAGTTCGAGGAATTCGGCGTGCCGTCCGGCAACCTGACCATGCAGCAGATGGTGGCGCGGCAGGTCGACCTCGGCACCTATGCGGGCCCCTCGCTGATCCTCGGCCACGACAAGGGCGGGCTGGTCGCGATCGCGCAGATCGAACATGTCGGAAAGACCGCGAGCGTGATGGTGCGCAAGGACCTGAACGTGACCAAGATCGAGCAGCTCAAGGGGCTGAAGATCGCCAACCAGACCGGCTCGTCGGTCGGCAACATTTTCGTCGACCAGATCGCGCCGGCGCACGGCCTGAAGAAAGGCGACTATCAGGAAGTGCGCATGGACGTGAACAACATGATCACCGCGATGTCGGCCAAGACCGTGGACGTGATGGTCAACGTCGAGCCCTACAATGCGATTGCCGAAGCGGACGGGCTCGCGGTCAAGATCATGAACTACTACGACGTCGACAAGATGCCGGTGTTCATGGCGGCGACGCCGGACTTCGTCCAGAAAAACCCCGATGCGGTCGTGGCGTACCTGAAAGCTTGGCTCGAGGTGGCCAAGGATTTCAAGACCAATCCGGGCAAGGTCGCGGACGCGATCTACGCGTTCTATACCTCGAAGGGCTATCAGATGTCGCAGGACACGTTCCGCAAGGCGATGTCCTATGTCGATGTCGACCCGGGCTTCCCCGGCGACCTCAAACCCTACATGCAGGAGCAGGCCGAGATCCTGCTGAAGGAGAAGAAGATCGCCGCCATCCCGGACTGGAGCAAGGCGCTGCGGCCGGATTTCATGGAGAAGGCAAAGGCGGGGGCCTGACCGGGCCCGCGCAAACATTTCTGAAAGGGAGAGAGCAACAGATGTTCACGCACGTCATGGTCGGTAGCAACAATCTCGATGCATCCAAGGCGTTTTACGACGCCGCGCTCGGAGCCATCGGCGTACCGGCAGGCCAATTCGATCCGAAGGGCCGCGTTTTCTATCGAACCAAGACAGGCGCGTTCGGCATCACCAAACCGATCGACGGAAAGGACGCGTGCCACGCCAATGGCGGCACTATCGGCTTCGCGTGCACGAGCCCCGAGCAGGCCAAGGCCTTCCACGACGCAGGCGTCGCCAATGGCGGCAAGAGCATCGAGGACCCGCCTGGGTGGCGCCAGGGCGCTGCCGGACGGATCTACCTGGCTTATCTGCGCGACCCTGCCGGCAACAAGATCGTTGCGGTCCACCGCGGCGCCTGACGGTCCTTTGGACCCGTGGCCGGACTTGTCGCGACCACGCGGATTTGAAAGCCTAGGAACGAAGACGTGGATGCCCGGGCCAAGCCCGGGCATGACGTTGATGGAGTCGTAGATGCCCGACCAGATCGAATGGAATTTCAAGCTCATCGCCCACCACGAGCTCGAAGGGTTCGGGGGCATGGGCGAGGGCATGTCGATCCAGCTCGCCAAGGACGGGCGGCGCATCATCTGGCTCGCGCATGAAAGCGCGCCGAAGAATTTCACCGCGGTCGATGTGTCGGACCCGCGCAAGCCGAAGGTCGTCGTCCAGACCGAGCTGCCGCAAAGCTACATGCGCTCGAACTCGCTCGAAGTCGTCGGCGACATCATGGCGGTCGCCTATCAGTGCCAGAAGCCGGGGCAGAAGCCAGCGGGCTTCGAGCTGTTCGATATCTCGGTACCCGAGAAACCGAAGTCGATTGCGTTCGTGGACCGCTCGGGCGACAAGTCGCGCGGCGTGCACCAGCTTTGGTTCTGCGACGGCGAGTATGTGCACATGGCCTCGGGCGCGGCCGACTTCGTGACGCACAACCAGCTCGACGATCAGTGCTACCAGATCTTCGACGTGCGCAATCCGAGTGCGCCGAAGGAAGCCGGCCGCTGGTGGATGCCGGGCACGCGCGTCGGCGACGCTGCGCCGCAGCCGCCGCGCCACAAGGCGCCGATCCTCGATATGGGGATGCGCGCGCACAACACCAACGTCTATCCGCAACGGCCCGACCGCTGCTACCTCGGCTACATCGACGCCGGCATGTTCGTGCTCGACATCTCGGACAAGGCACATCCGAAACCCCTGTGCCGCTGGGATAACTCCCCGCCCTATCACGGCTTCACCCACACGGTGCTGCCGCTGTTCGAGCGAAACCTATTCGTCGTCACCGACGAGTCTGTGGTGGACGACGCGGACGACTGGCCGAAGCTCGTGTGGATCCTCGACGCGCGCGATGAGACGAACCCGGTGCCGATCTCGACCTGTCCCCTGCCCTACGACGCATTCGCGCATGCGGGCGGACGCTTCGGCGCACACAACATCCACGAGAACGTGCCGCTGCCGACCGCGTGGCACTCCGACACGATCATCATCGGCACTTTCTTCAACGGCGGCCTTCGCGCCTACGACATCGCTAATCCGTACCAGCCGAAGGAAGTCGGCACCTTCGTGCCGAAGCCGCCGGCGCTTAGCCCCCGCGGCACGATCCAGCTCAACGACGTGTTCGTTGACGAGCGGCAGGTCGTCTACACGGTCGACCGGCACGTCGGCGGACTGTACGTGCTGGAGATGGATTTTTGATGCTGCATTTCCCCTCGCCCGACATCGGCATGTTCGGGCGGCGGCAGCGGCGTGTGCGTGGGTATCGGATTCCGGTCACGATCACACGAGAGGCGGCGGTCGATCCGGAGTGCGTGGCCGTGGCCGACACATTCGGCGCGCACGATGTCGCGCCGCTCCCGGGAGGCTGTTCCTGCTGCACCGTTCGTGTTGGGCTGCAGGGCGCACTCCGACGGTTGCTTGCCGAGCGCGAGATAAAGTCGTTCAGCCGCCTCGCAATCGATAGCCGGCAGGACCTCGGTCCGATCCTGCGCACCTTTGCGTGCGAACGAGCGCTTGGCGGCGAGTACCATGTCGAAAACGCGCCGCCGCTCGATGGCGATCGTTTCGTGCTGACGGAGAACGCGCCGCTCTCGTGGGACGCCTTCGGCCGGTTCATCATGACGCTCACCGCGCTGCGCGGCGCTGATATGTTGCAGGTGAAGGGCCTGCTCAATATCGCGGGGTGCCGCGGCCCGGTCTCGGTGCAGATCATGGGGCACCTCGCGGCAAGGCCGGTCGAGCTGCAGGCGTGGCCCGACAACGAGCGCGCCAGCCGGCTGGAATTCATCACGCGCGGAATCGACGAGCGAGTGCTGCGCGAACTTTTCAACGCAACGCGTGCGCGCGCCTAGCTCGATAGATACGCCCCGCCGTTCACATGGATGGTCTGCCCGGTCACGTAGCGCGCGCCGGGGCCGCAGAGGAAGCGCACCATTGCGGCGATCTCATCGGGCGCGCCGCGCCGGCCCATCAGCATGTTGTGTGTCAGGTGATGCGAGGGTGTGCCAGCCGCGGGATCGCGGGACGTGTCGATAGCCCCGGGGGCGACGAGGTTGACGGTGACGCGCGGTGCGAGATCATGCGCTAAGCCGCGCGTGAAGCCGACGAGCCCGAGCTTTGCCGCCGTCACGTGCGCCCGGTGCTCCGACCCCCTGTGCGCCGACAGGCCGCCGATGTTCACGACCGCGCCCGCATCGCTCTGTTTGAGGTACGGCAGGCAGGCCTTGGTGCAATGGAATGCACCGTCGAGGATCACGGCATGCACCTCGCGCCACTCGGCGAAGGTCATCTCGTCAAAAGTGCGCTCGCGACGCAACGCGGCGTTGTTGATGAGACAGTCGATGCGGCCGAACTGCTTCGCGGCCGCTGCAACGCCCGCAAACACCGCCTTCTCGTCCGCCACATCGAAAATCGCCACGATCGCCTTGCCGCCGTCGCGCGTGATCTCGGCGACGACCTGATCTGCTTCCGATTTATTCGAGCGCACGTTGACGATGATCGCAGCGCCGCCAGCGGCAAGCGCCTTCGCCATGGCGCGGCCGATGTTGCGGCCCGCGCCGGTCACCAGTGCAACGCGGCCGGACAGTTCTTTTTCAGTGCTCACCCGCGCAGCCCTTTCAAATCAATGCGGCCATCATACAGCGACTTCGCGACCTTTAGCGCCGCCTTCGTCTTCGCCTCACCCCATCCGCCGTGACGGCAGCACAGCGCGAATTTCTCGTCGATGTCTTGCCGCGTGAGCGGCTCCTTCGCGCCGCCACGGAAATGCGGCTGGCGTTCTTCGATGACACTGCCATCCGCGAGCGTCGCGCGGACGTGGCCGGTGAATTCATTGGGATACGGGTTCTGCGGGTCGATGCGGTAGCGGACCTTGCCAGCGACACCGAGCACGCGGGGGTCCTTCACGGCCTCGTCGGTGAAGTCACCGAGGCCCACGTTCCCGCGCACCAGCCCGGCCGCGATGCAGTAGGGCTGCGAGAACTTGCCCGCATAGCCGTTCGCAGGCTTCTGCTTGGCCGCGAGCGGTTCCCACAGACGGTGCACCGTGCCCTCGCCGACGTCGCACACGATGTCCGCGACCTGCTCGCCCTTGATGCCGCGCGCGAACAGTTTTCGCGCGCAATCGATGTACGGGTGGGTCATGGTCCCACACGGGTACGGCTTGAAGGCGATCGTTTGCGTGACCCACCGCTGCCCAAAATCACCGAGCAGCGCCTCGTAGTTACCGTCGATCTTGTGCGCGAAGCCGTGGAACAGCCCGTGCGTCCCCTCGAACACCGTGCGCGGTCCGGAGAAACCGGCGCGAGCCATCAGGGCGGCGCGCAGGCCGGATTGCGCGGCCCAGCCGGCATGCATGCGCTTGGTCCACGCGCCTTCCGCCAGATACTCGATGATGCCGCTCGCCATGCTGCCGGCAATGCCGAGTGCGTCGACCGTCTGCTTCTGGTCAAGCCGCAGGGCCGCCGCAACGCCCGCCGCCGCGCCCATGGCGCCGAACACCGCGGTCGGGTGAAAGCCTGCTTTGTGCACGGC
>Ga0310810_10008846_pt1 | contig 11624 bp, 9 predicted proteins | sample NCmetagenome_FD_207641 | JGI IMG/M metagenome (GOLD analysis project Ga0310810, IMG submission 207641) | Soil microbial communities from experimental microcosm in Duke University, North Carolina, United States - NC | ecosystem: Engineered > Artificial ecosystem > Soil microcosm > Unclassified ...
GAGCGTCCGACGGCACGAGCACGCACACCGTTGCGTTGCCCGCCTTCGCCATCAGCGTCTTGAGCAAGCGCGCCGGCGAAACGCCGAGCGCTTCCGCCGCCTGCATGCCGATGCGCACGGCGTTCGGATCGTAGTCGTACTCGTGCAGCGTGAACGCAATCCCCGCCCTGGTCAGCGCGACGGTAGCGGGAGTGGACTTCGCCATCTCTTTTCCTTGGGCCGTGCCAGAGCGTTGTTGCGACGATCAGGCAGGCCGCGCGTTCCGGACCCCGATCTTGGCGCGGATCGCCGCAAGCTCGGCTTCATCCCAGATCCCGATCAGGATGCCGCCTTTCACCTGCAACTGGTTGTCCGCGTAGGCTGCGATCTTTTCGTTGCTGGTCGTAATGTGGCTCTTGGGGTGGAGTGCCCAGTCGAACAGCGCCGCCTGCAAGCGCGCGATGACATCCGCGCATGCAGGGTCGGTCCCGCGATCATCGAATTCTTCGCGGTCGGACTGCAGGTCGTACAGCATCGGCCGGAAACCGGAGGCGTGGATGTACTTCCAGCGCCCGTCAAACACCATGAACAGCCGGCAGCGTTCGATCGGCTGATTGAGCATCAGCCGCACGTCCTGCATGGAGTAATCGTATTCGGAGAACACGAAGCGGCGCCAATCTTCCGGCGTTTCACCGCGGAGCAGCGGCATCAGCGAGCGGCCTTCCAGGATGTGATCCGGCACTTTGCCGCCGAAGAATTCGATGAAGGTGGGTGCGAGGTCGATGGCCTCGACCAGTGCGTTGTTGACAGTCCCGCGCGTCGCGTCGGCCTCGCGCGACGGATCGACCACGATCAGCGGAATTTTTGCGGACTGCTCGTGGAACAGGTCCTTCTCGCCCATCCAGTGGTCGCCGAGATAATCGCCGTGGTCCGAGGTGAACACGATCATCGTGGTCTCGGTTAGCCCGCGCTCGTCGAGGAAGCGCATCAGCACGCCCATCTGGTCGTCGATCTGTTTGATCAGCCCCATGTAGGCGGGGATCACCTTCTCGCGCGCCTCGTCGCGCGCCATGTTGCGCGAGTAGCGCATGTCCATGTAGGCGGCAAAAACCGGATGCGCCTCCTGCCGCTCCTTCTGCGAGCGTACGGCAGGCAGGATGTCGGCCGCCGTATACATGCTGGCGTAGGGCTCGGGCGCGATGTAGGGCCAGTGCGGCTTGATGTAGGAGAGATGCAGGCACCAGGGCCGCCCGTCGCTTTCCGCCTCGGTGATGAAATCCATCGCGCGCCGCGTCATGTAGGGCGTCTCGGAATGCTCCTCCGGCACGCGGGCGGCCTTGTCGGCATGCGCGAGCAGCCAGCCGTTCTGCAGTGAGCCGTCCGCAGCCGCGCCGGAATTCGCCCAGTGCTCCCATGGATTCGGCGCGTCGAAGCCGTGGTCGCGCAGATAATTGTCGTAGCGCGGACGCGGGCGTAAGTCCGGATGCAGCCCGTCGTCGCGCTCGTAAGGCTCGAAGCCGCATTCGGCGGCATGCACGCCGACAATCGAATCGGGTGGAATGCCGAGCATCTTCAGGCCTTCCAGATCCGGCGCCATATGCGTCTTGCCGACCAGCACGTTGCGCACGCCAATCTTCTTCAGGTGATCGCCGAGCGTTGGCTCGCCCACGCGCAGCGGCCAGCCGTTCCAGTGCGAGCCGTGGGAGCGCATGTAGCGCCCGGTGTAGAAGCACATGCGCGAGGGGCCGCAGATCGGCGACTGCACATAGGCGTTGGAGAAACGCATGCCACGTGCGGCGAGTGCGTCGATGTTCGGTGTCTTCAGCGTCGGGTGGCCGGTGCAGCCGAGGTACTCGTACCGGAGCTGGTCGCACATGATGAAGAGGACATTTTTGCGCGGCATCATCCTTCCCCTTCCTCCGGGCCAGTACTGGCAATCAGTTCGCCCGCTTCCTGATTGAGGGCGCGTGGTCCCCGCTGCGGCTCGCTGAATGGCGTCATGGTCGGGCGCTTTCGCAGCAGGTCGATGCCGGCGTAGATGCCTTCTGCCTGCTGGATCGCGATACGGTCGCGATCGCGGTTACGGATGAAGTCTCCGATGATCGCCGCACGGTCGGGATCGACGCCCATGGCTTCCAGCGTCTTGCGGCCGAACATCATCGCGGACTCGAACGTCTCGCGCAGTTCATAGTCGACGTTCTTGGAAAGAAGCTGCAGCGTGTGGCCGCGATCGTAGGAGCGCGCGAAGATCTTGGTGCCGGCAAACTCGGTCTGCACCACGTCGACAATGCGGTTCACGTGCTCTTCATTGTCGATGCAGATCGCAATCAGCCGCGCCTTCTCGAGACCGGCCGCGCGCAGCACGTCGAGCCGCGTGCCGTCTCCGTAGTAGACCTTGAAGCCGAACCGTCCGGCGACCTGGATCATGCTCGGATCAAGATCGATTGCGATCACGTCGATCTCTTCGGCGAGAAGGTATTGCGACACGATTTGCCCGAAACGCCCGAACCCGACCACCAGCACCGAGCCCTGAGCGTCGCCGAAATCCTCGGCCTCGCGCTGACCGGCACGAACGAAGCGTCGCACCAGGAGCTCGGTCAGCGTCGCGAAGGGCGGGCTGATCAACAGCGTCACGGCGGCGATCGCCGAGAGCAGGCTGCCTTGGCCGGCGCTGAGGATTCCCAGTGAGGTGCCGAGCGGAAACAGCACGAAGGCGAATTCGCCGGCACCGGTCAGGACCGAGCCCGCCAGCAACGCTTCGCCGCGCGCGACGCAGGTGACGCGGAACAGCGCCCATACGATGAGGGCCTTGAGCACCGAAATGAGCGCGGCTGCGGCCAGAATGAGCCAAAGATTCGCCCAGACGACCGCCATGTCGATGGTCATCCCGACGCCCATGAAGAACAGGGCGAGCAGGAGGCCGCGGAACGGCTCGATATCGGCTTCGAGTTCGTGGCGGTAATTCGATTCCGCGAGTAGCACGCCGGCGAGAAAGGCGCCGAGCGCCATCGACATGCCGACGGCCTGCATCAAAAGCGCAGTACCGAGCACCACCAGCAGCGCGGCGGCCGTCATCACCTCGCGCGCTTCCGTCCACGCGAGCAATCGGAAGAACGGGTTGAGCAGGTAGCGGCCGGCGATAACGACGCCCGCGATCGCGGCGCCAACCAGCGCCGCGCTGTTCGCGGTGTCGGCGAGGCTGACATGCTGGGTGGTGCCGTCCATTGTTAGCAGGGGTACGAGCGCGAGCAACGGCACGACCGCCATGTCCTGAAACAACAAAATCGCGAAGGCGCGCTGGCCGTAGGGCTGCTGCAGGTGGCCGCGCTCTTCGAGGATGCGCAGCGCGATCGATGTCGCGGACAATGCGAGTGCGAGGCCCGCGAGGAGCGCGCCGCGCCAATAGAACATGCCCGTCGCGATCGCGAGCCCGGCGATCGCAGCGGCGGTGATCACCAATTGCGCCACACCGAGCCCGAAGATGTCGCGCCGCATCGCAAGCAGCCTTGAGAGCTCCAGCTCCAGCCCGATCAGGAACAGCAGCATCACGATGCCGAGCTCTGCAACCGGCAGGACGCTTTCCGGCGTGCTGAACAGGCGCAGTCCGTAGGGGCCGATCACCACGCCCGCGACCAGATAGGCGACGATCGCCGATAGCCGCACGAAGCGCGCCAGCGGCACGCTGATCACAGCTGCGGCGAACAGAATGAGCGGCGGGGCGAGAAGGCTGAATTCCGCGCTATGCGAGTCCATCGTGATGATCCGAGAGGCGACGGTGGAGAATGAGGGCTTCAGCCCCGGCCTTTCGAACATCACTACAGGATCGGAACTGCCTCAAACAGAGATCAACCAATCGTTGCGGGTCGGAGCAAAGCCGACCACTTGTTGTTCAAACCTGAGGCTGGCAAGATCGCGCGGCTCAAGGGGACGGGTCATGGTGCGTAGATCAGTCGCGTTGGTTTTGGCTCTTGTGCTGGGTGCGGCGGGTCCGGCTTCGGCTTTCGAGGTCACCGACAAATTCCAGCATGAAGGCTGGCAAGGGGAGGCCGTATTTCAGGATGGCCAGTTTCGCCAGTGTCACATGTGGATGCTCGAGATCAACAAATGGGATCTCGGGCTTTCGCTGGATAAATCGGGCGAACTGAGGCTCGGCCTGCGCACTACCTCCATCGATCAGTTCTGGCAGATGCTTCTCGGCCAAAAGATAGCGCTGCGCATTCAGGTTGACCGGGGCCCCGTGTTGCTCAAGGCATTCACGTCGGTGACACCGAAAATCTTGTCGACTTCGCTGAGGGGCACCGACTGGGACAAGCGGCTGGCAGCCGGAACGCTGTTCCGGGTCAACCCCGACGGCAAGGTGAAGCTGTTTCATCTTACCGGCATCAAGGAAGCCATGGGCCTGTTGCGCAAGTGCGTCGCCAAGCACGGTATGGTCTGAGGCCCACCCCTCGCGTCCGTGGATGCGGTTGACTAGAGTGACGCCGGGGGAGCTTCGATTCTCTCGGCAGGTCCATGCGCATCATGATCGGGCGGCTGTTGGCCGTTATCATCGCGACCGGTCTGGCGGCGATGGGTCTCGTCATCCCTGCTCCGGCCTACGCGCAAAGCGGCTATGATCGCCCCGGCGGCGACTTTTTGAGTTTTTCGATCCGGTCGGGTGATCCGGCGGTCTGCGCGGCGCGTTGCGAGCGGGAAGGGCGCTGCCGGGCCTGGAGTTTCTCCTATCCCGGGACCGTCGCGCCGAGCGCCATGTGCTGGCTGAAATCGCAGGTGACGCCGCGGGTCGCGAACGATTGTTGTGTCTCGGGCGTGAGGGGTGCGGCCGTGCTCGACAAGAAGAGCGATACGGTCGAGTTCTCGATGGACCGCACCGGCGGAGACTACAAGAACCTCGATGTGGCGACCGACCCCGCGGGGGCGACCTGCGAGGCTGCCTGCAAGGCGGAGGACCGCTGCCGCGCATGGACCTACGTGCGGCCCGGCTACCTCGGCACTTCGGCGCGCTGCTTCCTGAAGGAGCGGATCACCCGTCCGCGTCACAAGCCGTGCTGTGTGTCGGGCGTGGTGCGGTAATTACCCCGTCCCGCCGACCGTGATCCGATCCATGCGCAGCGTCGGTTGCCCGACGCCGACCGGCACGCCCTGGCCGTTCTTGCCGCATGTGCCGATGCCGGTGTCGAGCGCGAGATCGTTGCCGACCATCGTGACGCGGTGCAGGTCGCTCGGGCCGTTGCCGATCAGCATGGCGCCCTTGATCGGCGCGCCGATCTTGCCGTTCTCCAGCTTGTAAGCCTCAGTGCACTGGAACACGTACTTGCCCGACGTGATGTCGACCTGACCGCCGCCGAACGACACCGCGTAAATGCCGTTCTTCACGGATGCGATGATCTCTTGGGGGTCGTGCTGGCCGGCGAGCATATAGGTGTTGGTCATGCGCGGCATCGGCACATGGCCGTATGACTCGCGGCGTCCGTTGCCGGTCGGCTTCATCCCCATGAGCCGCGCGTTCTGCCGGTCCTGCATGTAGCCGGTGAGGATGCCGTCCTCGATCAGCACGGTCTTGCTGGTCGGCGTGCCCTCATCGTCGATCGTGAGCGAACCACGCCGCTCGCTCATCGTACCGTCGTCGACGACGGTCACGCCCTTGGCGGCGACCTGCTGGCCCATGAGGCCTGCGAAAGCTGACGTCTTCTTCCGATTGAAGTCACCCTCAAGGCCATGGCCGACCGCCTCGTGCAGCATCACGCCGGGCCAGCCCGAGCCGAGCACCACGTCCATCTCGCCGGCGGGTGCCGGTACCGCTTCCAGGTTCACGAGAGCCTGACGCACCGCGTCCTCGACAGCGCCTTTCCACTGGCCGGCCTCGATGAAGCGCTGATAGCCCTCGCGCCCGCCGTATCCATGGCTGCCGGATTCCTGCCGGTCGCCATCGCCTGCCACGACTGAGACATTCACCCGCACCAGCGGGCGAACATCGCGGTAGGTTTCGCCGTCGGCACGCAGGATCTCGACGACCTGCCAGGTCGCGCCGAACGAGACCGACACTTGCCGCACACGCGGGTCCTTGGCGCGCGTATAGGCGTCGATTTCTTCCAGCAGCCTGACCTTGGTCTCGAACGAGGGCGTACCGAGCGGATTCTCGTCGCCGTAGAGCTTCACATTGGTGCGCGCCGGAGCCTGCGAATAGCTGCCCGAGTAGCCGCCCTGCACGGCACGCACGGCATCGACTGCACGCTTGATCGCCTCCTCGGAGACATCCGAGGCATGTGCGTAGCCGACCGCTTCGCCCTTCACGGCGCGCAGCCCGAAGCCCTGTGCGGTGTCGTAGGTCGCCTGCTTCAGGCGGCCATTGTCGAACACCAGCGCCTCGGCCTGCCGGTATTCGAGAAACAGCTCGCCGTCGTCGGCGCCCTCGAGGCCGTGCTTGAGCAGCGTCTCGGCGCGGCTCTGGTCGAGGCCGGTGCGGGCCATCAGGCTCATCGTTGAATCGGTCATCGGTGCCTCATGGGATCGACAATGTGACGCATATATACTCGGGCGCTGCGGATTTCCGCCGCCGGGGCGAAGAAATTTCGGGGGCCTCATGGATGCACCGTTGAATGCGGCGGAGATCGTGGGGCGGCTGCGGGCGGCCTTCGACACCGGCCGCACCCGCGACATCGCCTGGCGCCGCAGCCAGCTTCAGGCACTGCGCCGGCTCCTCATGGAAGGCGAGGGGCGGCTGATTGCGGCGATCGCGGCTGATTTCGAGAAGCCGGCGTTCGAGACGCAGATCACCGAAACCCGCAATGTCGTTTGGGAAATCGATCACGCATTGCCGCGGCTTCCCCGCTGGACGCGGGGCCAGCGCACCAGCATTCCGTGGGCGCTATGGCCCGGGTCGGGGCGTGTGCGGCCCGAGCCGCTGGGCCTCGCGCTGATCATCGCGCCGTGGAACTACCCGGTACAGCTTCTGCTCTCCCCGCTGGTCGGCGCGCTGGCCGCAGGAAACTGTGCCGTGCTTAAGCCAAGCGAACTGACGCCGCATACCTCCGCGGCGCTCGCCGCACTTGTGACGGAATACATGGATCGCGACGCGGTGGCGCTGGTGGCGGGCGGGGCGGACACCTCGACCGCGCTGCTTGCGGAGCGGTTCGACCACATTTTCTTCACCGGCGGCGCGCGTGTCGGCCGCGTCGTCATGGAGGCGGCCGCAAAGCATCTCACTCCGGTGACGCTCGAACTCGGCGGCAAGAGCCCCTGCGTGGTCACTGCCGACGCCAACCTGAAGATCGCCGCGGAGCGCATCGTCTGGGGCAAGTTCCTCAACGCCGGTCAGACGTGCGTCGCGCCGGACTATGTGCTGGTCGACCGCGCGCGCCACGACGCGCTCGTCGACGCGATGGCGGCGACGATCACTCGCTTCTTCGGTGCCGATCCAAAACAAAGCCCCGACCTTGCCCGCATCGTGAACACGCACCACGCGGAGCGGCTCGCAGGCTACCTCAAGGGCGGCCGTGTCGCGGTAGGCGGCACCGTGGACATCGCCCAACGCTATATCGCGCCGACCATCCTCACCGACGTCGATGTCAACGCGCCGGTGATGTGCGAGGAAATCTTCGGGCCGATCCTGCCGGTGCTGAAAATCGACGGCGCGGCCGAGGCCACCGCATTCATCAACGCGCGCGAAAAGCCGCTCGCGCTTTATCTTTTCACGGGCGATGCCAGCGTTCGCGAGGCAATCGTCGGCGGCACGAGTTCGGGCGGGGTCTGCATCAACGATGTGGTGGTGCAATTGAGCGCTCCGGACCTGCCGTTCGGTGGTGTCGGCATGGCCGGCTTCGGCCGCTATCACGGACGCGCCGGGTTCGAACTGTTCTCCAATATGAAAAGCGTGCTGCGCCGCCATCTCTGGCCCGAGCCGCCGCTGCGCACCGTGCCGCACTCCGAAGCGAAGCTGCGCTGGATCGACCGGTTGATGTGAGGCTCCGGTGCGCGACCACTCAGGGCAGCTTGTCGAAGCCCTCGCCAAATCCCTTCAGGCTCATCGGGATGCCGATGCCTTCTTCGGGGGTCTGGAAGATGATGAAGGTCGCCTGCTGGCCGCCGCGAAGCTTGGTGAGCAGGGTCTCGTCCATCTGCACCTCGGCGACGCAGCCGTTTGGCAGGCAACGCACGAAGCCCGCGCGGCCAACGTCGTTCGCATCGATCTTGAGCCCGAGGCCGGAGGGCAGCAGCACCCCGAGGGGCGCGAGCACGCGCATCAGCCGGCTCTTCTGGTCGGCGGTCTTGAGCACAATGACGGTGAGGCCGACGTTCGGGCGGTCCTCGGCCGTGACGCTCTGGATCAGCGCACATTGCTCACCCTGCGCGCCCGGCGGGGTGTCGCACCGAATCTGCCAGTCACCATGCACCGACTTCACCGTGCCTTGCGCCAGGGTGGGCACTCCCGTCAGCGCGATACTCACGAGGGCCGCAACACAGGCAAGCGAGACCCGGATCAGTACATCCATGCTGTGTATCCAAATTCGAGGGCTGATGACGGCTGCATGTCGAGCCGCATAAGGGCCGAATCGCCGCTCCCCTTGCGGTATCCCCAGGCCACGTCTGCGTACATGTTGCTTCAACCGTGTCAAGAACGGGGCGGGGCAGGCCGGCGGGCCGAAAAACCGTCATGGAATCTGGGCCTTCGGGCTGCAAGCGCAAGGTCCGGGACAGCCCCAAAATGGCCCCCAGAGCCGCATTGCGAGTGGGGCTGAATTGTGGTTTGAGAAGCCGCAAAGCTCCGTTCATGGCGCTATCCCCAAGCGCCGGGGCTTCGCGGGCAATCTTGTGCCATGCGCAAGCGGACGGCTTGCAGATTCCGGCTTGGAAAGTGTCGGAACGTCGAACTGGAAGGAGCGGACACACCAATGCCGGTGCTCATGCGATTGATCCGAAAAGTCGTCCCGGTCCTCGTTTTTGTGGCGGCGCTCGCAGCGGGAGGCATCGCGTTCGCCGGGCTCGGACAGCCGTCGCCGTGGCAGATGAGCTTCCAGCAGTCGGTCACGCCGTCCATGGACGATATCGTCTGGTTCCATCACATCCTGCTCTGGATCATCGCGGCCATCACGCTGTTCGTGCTCGTGCTGTTGCTCATCTGCATCGTGAAATTCAACGCACGCGCAAATCCGACGCCGTCGCGCACCACCCACAACACGCTGATCGAAGTCGCCTGGACGGTGATCCCGGTGATGATCCTGGTTGGGATCGCGATCCCCTCGTTCCGCATCCTGTTCGTGCAGCTCAATACCCCGCCGGCCGACCTCACCATCAAGGCTACCGGCAACCAGTGGAACTGGACCTACACCTATCCGGACGAGAAGATCGAGTTCACCTCGATCATGCTCACCGACGCGGAACGGCAGAAGCAAAACCCGGTTCCGCCGCGGCTCCTCGCCGTCGACAATCCGATCGTCGTCCCGATCAACAAGGTGGTGCGTGTCCACACGACCGGGGCCGACGTGATTCACGCGTTCGCAGTGCCCTCATTCGGCGTGAAAATGGATGCGATCCCGGGCCGGCTGAACGAGACCTGGTTCAAGGCGACGCGCGAGGGCGTCTACTACGGGCAATGCTCTGAACTGTGCGGCAAGGACCACGCGTTCATGCCGATCGAGGTGCATGTGGTGAGCGAACAGGCCTATGCGGCGTGGCTCGCGGATGCCAAGAAGAAGTGGGCGATGGACAACAGCGCACCGGCCAACGTGGTCGCGGCGAAACAATAGCGGGCGGCAACCTAAAAGGCGTCAGGGAATAGATCATGGCTACTGCGGCAGCGGCTCACGCGCACGACGACGACCACCACACGCCGACCGGATGGCGCCGTTTCGTCTATTCGACCAATCACAAGGACATCGGCACGATGTACCTGGTGTTCGCCATCGTTGGCGGCATCATCGGCGGCGCGCTGTCGATCGGGATTCGCATCGAGTTGATGTATCCCGGGCTGAACTTCTTCCACGGCGAGCACGCCTCGCACCTCTACAACGTGTTCACCACTGCGCACGGTCTGATCATGATCTTCTTCATGGTAATGCCGGCGATGATCGGCGGCTTCGGCAACTGGATTGTGCCGCTGATGATCGGGGCACCGGACATGGCGTTCCCGCGCATGAACAACATCTCCTTCTGGCTGCTGCCGGCTTCGTTCATGCTGCTGCTCTCCTCCATGTTCTTCGAGGGCGAGCCCGGCGCTCCCGGCGTTGGCGGCGGCTGGACGCTGTATGCGCCGCTCTCGACCTCCGGCCATCCGGGGCCGGCGGTCGATTTCGCGATCCTGTCTCTGCATCTTGCCGGTGCCTCTTCGATCCTCGGCGCGATCAACTTCATCACCACGATCTTCAACATGCGCGCGCCGGGCATGACGCTGCACAAGATGCCGCTGTTCGTGTGGTCGATCCTGGTGACGGTGTTCCTGCTGCTGCTGTCGCTGCCGGTGCTCGCCGGCGCGATCACCATGCTGCTCACCGACCGCAACTTCGGCACCACGTTCTTCTCGGCGCAGGGCGGCGGTGATCCGCTGTTGTTCCAGCACCTGTTCTGGTTCTTCGGCCACCCGGAGGTCTACATCCTGATCCTTCCGGGCTTCGGCATGGTCAGTCAGATCATCTCGACCTTCTCGCGCAAGCCGGTGTTCGGATATCTCGGCATGGCCTACGCGATGGTCGCGATCGGCGGCATCGGCTTCATCGTGTGGGCGCACCACATGTACACGGTCGGCATGTCAGCCGCCGTGCAGGCCTACTTCGTAGCCGCCACGATGGTGATCGCGGTGCCGACCGGCGTGAAGATCTTCTCCTGGATCGCCACGATGTGGGGCGGCTCGATCGAATTCCGCACGCCGATGTTGTGGGCGATCGGCTTCATCTTCCTGTTCACCATCGGCGGCGTCACCGGCGTGGTGCTGGCGAACGCCGGCATCGACCGCGCGCTGCAGGAGACCTACTACGTGGTGGCGCACTTCCACTACGTGCTGTCGCTCGGTGCGGTCTTCACGATTTTCGCGGGCTGGTACTACTGGTTCCCGAAGATCACCGGCTACATGTACAACGAGACCATCGGCAAGCTGCACTTCTGGGTGACGTTCATCGGCGTCAACCTCGTGTTCTTCCCGCAACACTTCCTCGGCCTCGCCGGCATGCCGCGCCGCTATGTCGATTATCCGGACGCGTTCGCGGGCTGGAACTTCATCTCGTCGATCGGCTCCTACATCTCGGGCTTCGGCGTGCTGATTTTCCTCTACGGGATGTTCGACGCGTTCTACCTGCGCAAGGAGCGCGCGGCGAACAATCCCTGGGGACCGGGTGCGACGACGCTTGAGTGGACGCTGTCCTCGCCGCCGCCGTTCCATCAGTTCAACACGCTGCCACGCATCACGTGATCGGCGGGCGCATGATCCCGAACCGGTTTTCGGACAAAGATCATGCGCAAACGAAAAGACACTGAAGTCGAAGATCGATGTCATTAGCGAGCGATGGCCCGGAGCTGAGCAGGCCTTTGAGGCCTGCCTTCGCGCGCGCCGAGCCGAGCCTCGCCGGTGTCGAGGATTATCTCGCGTTGCTGAAGCCGCGGGTGATGTCGCTCGTGGTGTTCACCGCATTGGTGGGGATGCTGGTTGCGCCCGG
>Ga0310810_10008847_pt1 | contig 11624 bp, 10 predicted proteins | sample NCmetagenome_FD_207641 | JGI IMG/M metagenome (GOLD analysis project Ga0310810, IMG submission 207641) | Soil microbial communities from experimental microcosm in Duke University, North Carolina, United States - NC | ecosystem: Engineered > Artificial ecosystem > Soil microcosm > Unclassified ...
CAAGACGGGCTGATTCGCTTGGCCTATTCCTAATGTTCATGAGGCCGTGGCTCCGCGCAACTCGAAGTCCTGCTATGGTAGCGCGAATTCGCCCGTTATTCGCAGGAACTTAAGGCCATTGTGGACCGCTGATCCGATGCCGGCGTCTCGTCGCTTGTCCGTCCTGACCCGGATCGCCGCGGCCCCGGCGCAGGCTTTGGCCGCCATTTTGTTCCTGCATGCCGCGGTCTGGACGGCCCTTCCAACCCTGCTCTATGCCAATTTGCCGCTCGATCTGATTGAGGCGTTGATCTACGGCCGGGAGTGGCAGCTCGGCTATGACAAACTTCCACCGTTGCCCTGGTGGTTGGTCGAAATCGCGTATCGGCTGGCGGGGCACGATTTCGCGTATTATTTGCTGGCGCAAATCGCGGTTGTGACGGCGCTGTGGCTGGTCTGGCTGACGGCGCGGCCGCTCGCCGGCCCGCTCGGCGCACTGGCAGCGGTGCTGATCGTCGATGGCCTGCACTATCTCAACTACACGTCCGCCAAGTTCAATCATGACGTCATCGAGCTGCCGTTTTGGGCGCTGGCCGGATTTTCCTTTCATCACGCGTTGCGCCGCGGATGGATCGGGCACTGGCTGTTGCTTGGTCTCGCGATTGGTATGTCGCTGTGGGCGAAGTATTTTGTATTAGTGCTGGCGGTGCCGCTCGCACTGTTCATTCTGTTTGATGGAAAAGCGCGTAACACACTGGCGACGCCCGGCCCCTATCTGGCGGCGCTCGCCGCACTTGTCACGGCCGCACCGCATATTGTCTGGCTCGTACAGCACGACTTCCTGCCTTTCACCTATGCCGAACATCGCGCCCTGCCCTCGCGTGGACTGATCGACCATGTCTGGCATCCGCTTGAATTTGGCATCAGCCAGGCCTTTTTCCTCATTCCGTCGCTGCTCATTGCTCTGCCACTGTTTTTTCCGCGCCAGCGCGGCAATGAGATCAGCCTTGGCGCCGACGCCTTCGATCGCCGCATCGTTGCCTGCCTCGCCTTCGGACCAATCATGACAGTCCTTGTTTTGTCGGCGATCAGCGGCCGCGGCACCGTTGCGATGTGGGGCTATCCACTCTGGCTTTTCCTCGGCGTTTGGATCGTGCTGGCAGCGCGGGTGTTCGATAAATTGCGCGTTGGACGCGTGCTGCTGATCTGGGCGGCCGTCTTCGGATGCATTGCGCTCGCATTCATCGCCAACTACGCCGTGCTGCCGAACTACGATCACCGGTACCGGGCGGTGTTCTTTCCGGGTAGCGATTTGGGACGCGAACTGTCGCAACGCTATCGCGCCGCGACGGGGCGTCCGATCAGTTACGTGATTGGCAGCATGTGGGACGGCGGAAACGTCGCCCATTACGCGCCTGACCATCCACGCGTGCTGATCGATGGCAACCCTGATCGAACGCCATGGATCGATCTTGCCGATCTCAGGACAAAAGGCGCACTGGTGGTCTGGTCTACAGGAGATTTGAGTGTTGTGCCACCGGGATTGCGGTCCGTTGCAGCAGATGCCGCAGTGCAGCCACCATTCTTGCTGCACGACCGGCGTGGAGACTCAAGCCTCAATGTCGGCTGGGCGATCCTCCATCCGCGGCCGTCTTATGCCGCGGGCCCGCTTACGCCACCGATTTGATGATGCGGGCGAGTTTGTCGAATATCTCGCCGATCTGGCTTTCACTCACGATCAGTGGAGGGCTGAGCGCCAGCGTATCGCCGACGGCGCGGAACATGACATCGTGTTCGAAGAAACCTAATTCCAGAGCCTCCATGCCGCGCCTTCCAACGCCGTCGGGCTTGCTGGCGAGATCAATGCCGACGGTCAGGCCCACCGGCCGGATATCGAGCACATTCGGCAGACCTTTGAGCCCCATCGCCGCCTTTGCCCACGGCGCCTCCAGCTTGCGCGCACGCTCAAACAGCCCCTCCTCGCGATAAAGATTGAGCGTCGCGAGCCCGGCTGCGCAGGCAAGGGGATGCGCCGAATAGGTGTAGCCGTGGAATAGCTCAATGACGTGCTCCGGTCCCTTCATGAACGCGTCATAGATGCCCTTGCGCACCAGCACACCGCCCATCGGCACCGCACCGGAGGTAATCCCTTTGGCGAAAGTGATCATGTCGGGGATAACGCCGTAGCGTTCGGCAGCAAACGCATAGCCAAGGCGGCCATAGCCGGTGATCACTTCGTCGAAGATCAACAGAATTCCATGCTTGTCGCAAATCGCGCGCAGCCGCTCGAGATAGCCCTTGGGCGGCGGGAGCACGCCGGTCGACGCCGCCACTGGCTCGACGATCACCGCGGCGATTGTTGAAGCATCGTGCAGCGCGACAAGACGATCGAGTTCATCGGCGAGATGCGCGCCCCATTCCGGCTCGCCAATGCTGAAGGCCTGCTTCTCGCGATTGTAAGTCATCGGCAAATGATCGACGCCGGCAAACAATGCGCCGAATTGTTTGCGGTTGTTGACGATGCCGCCAACCGCAATGCCGCCGAAGCCGACGCCGTGATAGCCGCGTTCGCGTCCGATCAGCCGCACGCGGGAGGCGTTGCCCTGCACACTATGATAGGCGAGCGCGATCTTGAGCGCGGTATCGACCGCTTCAGAACCGGAATTGCAGAAGAATACATGGTCGAGATCGCCAGGTGCGAGCGCGGCGATCCGGCTCGCCAGCTCGAACGCCTTGGGATGGCTGAACTGGAAGGCTGGCGCGTAATCGAGCGTCGCTGCTTCGCGCTGGATCGCCGAAACGATCGGCTCGCGATTGTGGCCGGCATTGGTGCACCACAATCCCGCGGCACCGTCGATCAGCTTGCGCCCATCACTGGTGAAGTAGTGCATATCCTTGGCACCGACGACAAGCCGCGGGCGCTTTTTAAACGCGCGGTTGGCCGTGAACGGCATCCAATAGGGTTCGAGGTCGTTGGGTACCGACGACGCTGCTAAAGCCATTTGATGCCTCGCTTCCTGCGGCTGCCGTGGAAGGGATATTCAGCCAATGGATTATCCGCTTTCGCCTATAATGACAAAGCGGGAAACGACTGCTACCACGCGACGACTGTCAATTGCACGACTCGCCGATGGCCAAACCAACCAAGCTTAAAGCCCGCCTGCCACGCGGCCTTGCCGACCGCGGACCGGCCGAGATCGCCGCAACCCGGCACATGGTGGAAGCGATCCGCCTCGTGTTCGAGCGTTATGGCTTCGAGCCTGTGGAAACGCCGACGATCGAATATACCGATGCGCTCGGCAAGTTTCTGCCCGATCAGGACCGGCCGAATGAAGGGGTGTTCTCGTTCCAGGACGACGACGAACAGTGGCTGTCGCTACGCTACGATCTGACTGCGCCGCTCGCGCGTTACGTGGCTGAAAATTTTCAGAATCTCGCCCTGCCCTATCGCAGCTATCGCTACGGCTGGGTCTTCCGCAATGAAAAGCCGGGGCCGGGCCGCTTTCGCCAATTCATGCAATTCGATGCCGACACGGTCGGCGCCGCTTCCATGGCCGCCGATGCCGAGATGTGCATGCTCGCCGCGGACACGATGGAGGCGTTGGGAATTCCGCGCGGCTCCTACGTCGTGAAGGTGAATAATCGCAAAATTCTAGACGGCGCGATGGAGGCAATAGGGCTCGGAGGCGAAGCGAACGCGGGTAAACGATTGACCGTGCTGCGTGCTATCGACAAGTTGGATCGGCTTGGGGTCGAAGGTGTGCGCATGTTGCTCGGTGCCGGGCGCAAAGACGAAAGTGGTGATTTCACCAAGGGTGCCGACCTAAATGAGTCAGCGACTGATCGCGTGCTTGAACGTCTTACGACTGGCATAGCAGGAGACATTGGTGCCCCCGTAAGTGGTGTGATGCTAACCGACACTTCTGCGGACGGCCAACTTCCGCCGGGACAATCAATTGAGCACAGTGGCCTCGCTGAACTGTTCGAAATTCAGAAGCTTGTGCGGGCTGCGGGGTACTGTCGCGACCGAATTCGTATCGATCCCTCAGTCGTCCGCGGCCTCGAGTACTACACTGGCCCCGTCTACGAAGTTGAACTCACCTTCGAAATCAAGGACGAGAAAGGCCGTCCTGTTCGCTTCGGCTCGGTCGGCGGCGGCGGGCGCTACGACGGGCTGGTGTCGCGTTTTCGCGGCGAACCGGTGCCGGCGACGGGTTTCTCCATCGGCGTCTCGCGCCTGCAAGCTGCGCTCACCCATCTCGGCAAGATCAGCGAAAAACCTTCGCCAGGCCCCGTGGTCGTAACCGTGTTCGATCGCGACCGCGTCGCTGACTATCAGCGTATTGTATCGGCGTTACGCGCCGCCAATATTCGCGCCGAGCTCTATCTCGGCAACCCGAAGAACAATATCGGCACGCAACTTAAATATGCCGTATTTGAAGAGACAGGCCGAGGCGCAGTTTCCGGTCAGGGAAGATGCGCTGGTCGAAGCCGTGCGCAAGCTGCTGGCCCGTCACAACCTGGCTTAAGGCCCGCCGCAAACTGGCGCGTCCCTTGCATCCGTTTGGGTGCCATCAAGGGGTGAAACAATGCGGCTTCTGACGGTACGCCACGCTACGACCTACCGCTATGCCCGGCCCGTCACGTTCGGCCCACACCGGCTGATGCTGCGCCCACGGGATTCCCACGACCTGCGGCTGGTTGGCGCGGAACTGACCCTGTCGCCGCCCGGCAACATACGCTGGATGCACGATGTATTCGGAAATTCGGTCGCCCTGGTGGATTTCCAGACAGCGGCTGCCACGTTACAAATCGTGAGCACGCTCAGAATTGAGCGCTACGGATTCGAAGGCCCGGCCTTCCCGATCGCGCCCGAGGCCGAATTTTATCCTTTCATTTATTCCAGCAGCGACCGCGTCGATCTCGGGCGCCTGCTTGAGCAGCACGATCCTGATCCCAAGGGCGTGCTGGCATGCTGGGCCGACGGCTTCGTCACCTCGCGACCGATGCGCACCCTCGACCTGCTCGCCGCCATGAACGCATCGCTCCAGCCGCACATCGTCTACGCAGAGCGCCACGAATCTGGAACCCAGTCGCCGGCGGAGACCCTGGACAAAAAGACTGGCGCCTGCCGTGACTTCGCCATGGTGTTCATCGAGGCCGCACGCTATCTCGGCTTCGGCGCACGCTTCGTCAGTGGCTATCTCTATGATCCGGCGCTCGACCGCGGCAACGCGACACAAGCCGTCGCGGCGACACACGCTTGGGCAGAAGTCTATCTCCCGGGCGCCGGCTGGATCGAATATGATCCGACAGACGTGCTGATCGCCGGCGAAAATCTGATCCGCGTTGCGGTTACGCGCGACCCGTCGCAGGCGATTCCAATTTCCGGCAGCTATACCGGCAGTACCGCAGATTTTACTGGCATGACGGTTGAAGTGACCGTGACTGCGCAGAGCTAGTTGCCACCTAAAGCCGGCGCGGCCTTGCAGCCTTCATACAGTGACTATATTGCCGTCAACTCGATAGCCGTCGTACGTGTCAAGACTGTAGCCGAGCATCTGCTCAACAGCATCGAAACTGTCGATGATCGACACGTAGTCGATGACCTTTTCGTCGCGGAACTGAATGAAATGCGCCACGCGGTAGCTGATCACACGGCCGCCATCGCGTTTGGTCGCAGTGAGCTTGCCCAGCACCGCGGCGCGATCGCCATCCACCAGCATGGTTTTTGCAACGAAGCGCCGGCCCGACAGCAACGTCGGGATATCACGCACCAGCAATTTCATCACGACGTCCTTGCCGACACGCTGGCCGCAGAACGGCAGAATGTCGACCGGACCGCTGATGGTCCACGTGACCTGGTCGTCGAGAAAGGTCGCAAGCGTGCCCATGTCGCGGATCGACAGGGCATGGTAAAATGCCTTAACGACCGCGCGCGGGACCGAACCGCTCATCTTTCGTCTCCAGACGTCAGTCTGGCTCCGGTTGTATTGAGATTCTATTACCCGTCCTGCGACATGTGGTAAGCCTGCCGTAACCGCGGCCTCACCGGGTCCCGACGACGGCTGACGCGGCAAAAACTATTAACGACGACAACCATTTGACCGTCCTGGCCGTTAAGGCCAGCGGCCAAACGTCGTCGAATCCTTAAGGCCGCCATGCTAAAGGCCGCCTCCGAACCCCGGATTTGCAGTTGTTTTTGGAAGAGCAATGGACGCGAGTGTGACAACGCAGAGGCAAGGGCCCGATGCGCAGGCAGAGACGCTGGTCGCCTCCTACGAGCGCGCCGGCTACGTCCGTGTTGCGCCTGCGATGCTGCAACCGGCGGAGCCGTTCCTCGATCTCTCCGGCGAAGACATTCGCAGACGCATGTATCTGACCACCGCGCCGGACGGCGATGAATTCTGCCTGCGTCCCGACCTCACTATTCCGGTGTCACGCGACTATCTCTCATCACCCATCGCAGGGAAGCCGGCGGGCTACTGTTATCTCGGTCCGGTATTCCGCCATCGCCGTGATGCGCCGGCCGAATTTTTGCAAGCAGGTATCGAATCGTTCGGGCGCGCCGACAGGGCCGCAGCTGATGCCGAGATGCTGTCGCTTGGCCTGGAGGCGACCGCGCACTATGGCGTCGATGTGCCCGACATCCAGATCGGCGACGTCGCATTGTTTGCAAGCCTTGTTGCGGGACTCGATCTGCCGCCCGCCTGGAAGCGGCGGCTGATCAAGGATTTCAACCGCAAGACCAATCTGGCGCAGGACCTCGACCGGCTCGTCCTTGGCGGTAACAATGCGCGCCCCGAATATCAGGGCGTACTGGCCGCACTCGCCGGCTCCGACCCGAAGGGCGCACATGCGCTCGTCACTGATCTTTTATCGATTGCCGGCATCAATGCTGTCGGCGGGCGCTCGGTCGGGGAAATCGCGGATCGCTTCCTCGAACAATCCGCGCTCGGCGCCAGTGCCAAACTGCCGCGTGAGGTGCGTGGACTGATCGAGCGTTTCCTCGCCATTCAAGGGAATCCCGACGAAGCTGCTGGCGCTCTGCGCGCGCTCGCGCGCGAGGCGAAAATGATGCCCACGCTCGCGCCTGCGCTCGACCGGTTCGAAAGCCGCACCGGGTTTCTTGAGGCCCGCGGCATCGACGTGAAACGGGTGCATTTCTCGACCGCATTTAGCCGCGGCTTTGACTACTACACCGGCCTCGTTTTTGAATTGACCGATCCCAAGCGCACCGGCGATCCGCTGGTCGCCGGTGGCCGTTACGATGAGCTGCTCACGCGGCTCGGCGCAACCGAGCCGATTCCCGCCGTCGGTTTTGCGGTTTGGATCGAGCGGCTGGCTGTCTACGGAGGCGCGTCATGAGCGCACCTTTGGTTCTTGCAGTTCCGGCCAAAGGCCGCTTGCAGGAAAATGCGGAAGCGTTTTTTGCGCGCGCCGGCTTACCACTGATCAAACCGCGCGGAGCGCGCGACTATCGCGGTGCCGTCGCGGGCCTCGACGGCGTCGAGGTCGCTTATCTGTCGGCGTCCGAAATCACCGGCCAGCTCGCCGCAGGCGCCGTGCATCTCGGCGTCACTGGCGAGGACCTGATTCGCGAGATGATCCCGGACGCGGACAAGCGCGTTGTGCTCATCGAGGGCCTTGGCTTCGGTTTCGCCAATGTTGTAGTCGCGGTGCCGCAAGCGTGGATCGACGTTCGCACGATGGCGGATATAGATGACGTCGCCACTTCCTTCCGCCAACACCACGCGCGTAAGATGCGGGTGGCAACCAAATACATCAGTCTGACGCGAGACTTTTTCTCCTCGCACGGCATCGTTGACTATCGCATCATCGAGAGCTCGGGTGCGACCGAAGGCGCACCTGCCGCCGGCACCGCAGAGATGATCGTCGACATCACCACCACCGGTACGACGCTCGCTGCCAACGGCCTGAAAGTCGTGGAGGACGGCACCATTCTGCGTTCGCAGGCAAATCTGGTGGCAGCGCGCAGCGCCGCCTGGGGCCAGAATGAACGCGATGTCGCCCGCGTGATCCTCGACAGGGTGGCGGCGCAAGCACGCGCCCGGGCTTTCCGTGAGGTTCGGGCACGATTTGCCGCGGGCACCGATATGCTGATCGAAAACGCCAAGCTGAAATTCGGTATTGAGGCGCCGTTCGGTGGGCCGACCTCCTCGGGTATGTTGATTCTGTATTGCCCGCCCGAGCAGGTTTACGCACTCACCAGCTTTTTGCGTGAGAACGGTGCTGAATCTGTAGCAGTGGCCGACCTCGGTTACGTATTTTCGCGCGACAATCCGCTTTATGCAAAGCTGGAAGCCGGCCTTACCGGTTAGCTTTACGCTATTCCACCTTGATATTGGCGGCCTTGATCATCGGCCACCATTTCTTCACTTCGGCCTGTTGATACGCGCCAAGCGCTTCTGGCGTCTGCTGCTCGCGCGGCGGAATGTCCAGCCCCGCTTCTTCCAGTCGCTTGCGCACCGCCGGATCAGCAAGCGCGTTACTCACCGCTGAATTGAGTTTTGCAATAATATCCTTGGGCGTTCCCTTGGGTACCCAAATTCCCGACCAAAGTTCGACGTGAAATCCCGGAAGTCCGGCTTCGTCGACGGTTGGTATCTCGGGGGCCGCTGCAAGACGCTTGTTCGACATGATGGCGTAAGCACGGATTTTGCCAGATTTCACTTGCGCCAACGAATTGGACGCTTGATCGACAATGATATCAATCTGCCCGGCGACAAGATCGAGCAAGGCGGGGCCGGTGCCGCGATAAGGGACAAACTGGAATTTCGTGCCGATCAACTGGCCAAAATAGACGCCCGAAAAGTGCGAGCCGGATCCGACGCCGGCCGTCCCAGCCGTCACCTTGCCATCGTTGGCTTTAATCCAGGCGATCAACTCCTTCAGATTTTTTGCCGGAATATCGTTCTTGGAAACGACCATCATCGGATTGCTTGCTATCTTGGCAACCGGCTCAAGATCCTTCACGAGATCAAAATTCAGAGGATAAATCGCGCCATTGACAACATGCGTTCCGAGATGACCGATGCTCAACGTGTAGCCATCCGGTGCCGCATGCACTGCGCGGCCAACGCCGATCGTTCCGCCTGCCCCGGTAACGTTCTCAACCAGGATTGGCTGCCCCAGCGATTGACGCATGCGTTCACCGAGGATACGCGCTAGCGCGTCCGTTGGACCGCCAGCGGCGAAAGGCACGATGATCGTGATAGGTCGCGACGGGTAAATTTCGGCGCTGGCTGGTGTGATAACCGCCAGCGCCGCTGCTATTGCGGCAACAACCAACTTTTTCATTGCCTACTCCCCGGGCGCCCTTTTTTGCGCGCAACGGAAATCATCCCCTCACAAGGAAGCAAAATCAATCGCCTTATGCCGGTCGAGCGTACGATGCATGGGCGGTAGCGGATATTTAAGGCCGCTGGCGCAGTTAAACAGCACGACCTGATCGGTACGCTTCACGCGGCCATCCGCGAGGCTTTGCTTATAGGCGGCATAAGTCGCCGCACCTTCCGGACACAATAAGAAGCCTTCCTCGCGCGCCATTTCATCAAGGGCGGCAGTGATCGCCTCGTCAGGTACAGCGATCGCGAAGCCTCCACTCTCACGCACGGCACGCAGAATAAGAAAGTCGCCGATGGCCTGTGGCACGCGGATTCCAGAGGCGATTGTGCGCGCGTTCTCCCAGCGTGGCGCATGTTCTTCGCCCGCTTCGAAGGCCCTCACCATCGGTGCGCAGCCGGCGGCCTGCACCGCGATCATGCGCGGCCGCTTCTTGCCGATAAAGCCGATCGTCTCCAGCTCGGCGAAAGCCTTCCACATGCCGATCAGGCCCGTGCCGCCACCGGTAGGATAAAAGATCGCGTCCGGCACTTGCCAACCCAGCTGCTCGGCGAGTTCAAGACCCATTGTTTTCTTGCCTTCGATACGGTACGGCTCCTTCAAGGTCGATGTGTCGAACCAGCCGACCTTCGTCTTTCCTTCACCGACAATCTTACCGCAGTCGTCAATCAATCCGTTGACGCGATAGACGGTAGCGCCTTGCAGCGCGATCTCGCTGACATTCACTTCCGGCGTGTCCTCCGGACAAAAAATTGTGGTCTTGATACCGGCGCGTGAAGCATAGGCGGCAAGCGCAGCGCCAGCATTGCCGTTGGTCGGCATCGCCATGTGCTTGATGCCAAGCGCTTTGGCCATTGACACGGCCATGACCAGTCCGCGCGCCTTGAACGAGCCGGTCGGTAATCGCCCTTCATCCTTCACCAGGATGTCGCCGCCGCCGTGCTTGGCCGACAAGCGAGGCATGTGCACAATCGGCGTCATTACCTCGCCCAGACTAACGATATTCTCGGCTTTGCGAACTGGCAGCAATTCGCGATAGCGCCACAGATCGGGCGCCCGCGCCGCGAGGGTTTCCTTGCTTAGTGCCTTGCGAACCCTTGCCAGATCATAACGCACCAACAACGGTTTTCCGGCGCGCGACAAATTGTGAACCTGATCAGCTTCGTGACGCTCGCCGGTCATCGCGCATTCGAGGTGCGTTACAAAACACGGAAGCCTGGCCTTGAGGTTGTCATCGTACTGCATAATCGGACCCTGTTCTCTCCGCGAGCAGCTATCAGCTGCCGTCACGGCGTCCACGCACGCGGAACACTACCAAATGAGAAAGCGAGAAATTAACGGCGAAGCTCACAAGGATCGAGACCAGTTTCGCAAGCAGTATCGGCATGAAGTACGAAAGCGCGAACAGCGTCGCCGTACTCGAAACCATGCCGGCGACTCCTGAAGCGACAAAACTTGCATAGTCGCGCCAACGCAAAATGCGTCCAGATTCAGGGCCGAAGGTGATGAAAGAATTCATCACATATGAGCAAGTCACCGCCAAAAGCCAGGCTAACACGTTGGCCGGTACCAGCGGCCAACGCAGGTGCGTAGCGGCAGTCCAAAAAATGCTAAAATCAATGGCCGTATTGACAACGCCGACCAGCGCGAAACTGACTGCCTTGAGCGCAACAGCGCGCTCACGCCAGGCCACAGTGAGACGGTCAAAGATGTTCTGGAGGCGCGCCGGGATCATCGTCCGCTTTCGATTAGCACGGTAAATCACGTCCCGGTAGGCCGGACGCGACAGCGCCATCACGGTACGGTATAGATCGCCGGAAAGGTATGCGGCAGGTAAACCTAAGATGGCGGTGAAACCGACCAAAGCAGGCACACGCGCGCGGGTGTCGTCGTCTACGCCGACGTTGTCGGTGGTCGTGCCTCTGTACAACGAGGCCAAGGGGCTACCCAGTCTGCACGAGCGCATCGCCGAAGTCGCGCGCTACTTGCACGTCAAGCGTGGACTGAGCCTTGAAGTCGTGTACGTCGACGACGGTAGTGGCGATGGGACCAGCGCCGTCGCCAAATCGTTGCCCGCCATGCCGCTCGACATCCAGGTTGTCACATTGTCGCGAAATTTCGGCAAGGAAGCTGCTCTGCTCGCCGGTCTCGACCATGCTCGTCCCGGCGCCGTATTGTTCATGGATGGCGACGGACAGCACCCCCCGGATTTGATAGACACGCTGGTCATGCGCTGGCTCGATGACAACTATGACGTGGTCTACACTGCAAAGGCGAAC
>Ga0310810_10008848_pt1 | contig 11623 bp, 9 predicted proteins | sample NCmetagenome_FD_207641 | JGI IMG/M metagenome (GOLD analysis project Ga0310810, IMG submission 207641) | Soil microbial communities from experimental microcosm in Duke University, North Carolina, United States - NC | ecosystem: Engineered > Artificial ecosystem > Soil microcosm > Unclassified ...
CAACCCCGTGCTCGATCCGTTCGGGAAGATCCCGGAGTTCAAGTACTGCGCGGTCAGAGTGAGTCCAGGCGGCGAGGTGCCGGAGCATTCGAGTTTTGGAGGCGGTGCAATTCTCGCTGAAGCGATGTCGGCAACTCGTGGGTAGTGTCTGGCTTGAGCCAGATCATTCACATGAGTCCGACACACTGAGGCACAGAGGCACTGAGATCAAAAGGGGTTCCCTCTGTGCCTCTATGCCTCTGTGTGTTGTGATGAGCAACAGCCCGCGCGTCTCGCACGACGTCCGCATGCACGGCTTCACGCGACGCCACACCGTGCAAGCGGCTCTCACATGGCTCGACTCGCAGCTGCGTCAGCTCGATGCTGAAGATGTGCCGCTCGGTGAGGCGGCTGGTCGCGTTCTCGCATCGCCCATCGTCAGCACCGTCGACATTCCAGGATTCGATCGCGCGACGATGGATGGATACGCTGTCGTCGCCGACTCCACCGAAGGCGCGACGTCGTACATCCCAGTGCCGCTGCGGGTGATCGGAGACGCGCTGCCCGGATCCCCTTTCAACGGTCACGTGACTCGCGGCGACGCGGTGCGCATCATGACCGGCGCACCCATGCCGAGCGGCGGCGACGCGGTTCTCCCGGCGGAGTTCGTCGAATCCGCGGCGCCGGAAATCGCCGCGCTCTCCACCGTCTCTCCGGGAAAGAACGTAGGCCGCCGCGGCGAGGACATCGTCGCCGGCACCCAGGTGCTCGACGCGGGACGGACGTTGCGTCCGCAGGATCTGGGCGTTGTGAGCTCCATCGGCATCCGCCAGCTCAGCGTTGTCCGCCGTCCACGAGTGCGGCTGGTCATCACCGGCAACGAGCTGCTCCCGGCTGGTTCCGAGCCACGCGGGAGCCAGATCACCGACGCCAATGGTCCGATGCTGTCGGCTCTGGTGCAGCGCGACGGGGGGATTGTCGACTTTCCAGGGCTGGTGCGCGATGATGCAGACGCGATCCTTTCAGGACTTCAGGCCAGCGCCGACATCGTCGTTGTCTCTGGCGGCTCGAGCGTCGGCATTGAGGATTTGGCCCCGATGCTCGTCGCTCGCCATGGTGATCTGGCCGTGCATGGAATCGCGATGCGACCGAGCAGCCCAACCGGTATCGGCAAGATCGGGAATCGTCTCATCTTCCTGCTGCCGGGCAACCCGGTGTCCGCGTTGTGCGCGTACGACTTCTTCGCGGGGCGGGCGATTCGCGCGCTGGGTGGACGATCCAAAGAGTGGCCGTATCGCCCGGTGCGGGGGCAGCTGTCACGAAAGATCAGCTCGCCCATCGGGCGCCTCGACTACGCGCGAGTGCGGATCATAGAGGGAGCCGTGGAGCCGCTCTCTGTGGCCGGCGCTGCTGTGCTGTCGTCAACGACGAGAGCCGATGGCTTCGTGATCGTGGGGGACGACAGCGAGGGCTACCCCGCAGGCGCAGAAGTGGAAGTCTGGTTGTATGGACACGACGCGTGATCAGGAGCAGTTTCTCCACGTGCTCGACCGCGACGAGGCCGAGCGCCGCTTCCGGGCTGCCATCCGTCTCACGCCTCCCGGCATAGAGCAGGTGCCGCTCGACGCCGCACTCGGACGCGACCTCGCGTCCGATGTGCTTGCGCCGGTGGACGTGCCGTCGTTCGATCGCTCGAACGTGGACGGGTTCGCGGTGGTGGCGGAAGACACATTCGGCGCATCGGAAGAAGTGCCACGCGTCGTGCGTCTCGGCTCCGAAGTGATCCACACCGGCGTGGTGCCGAGCTCGGTCATTCGACGCGGCGAGGCGGTGGGCATAGCCACTGGCGGCATGGTACCGCGCGGCGCCGACGCGGTGGTCATGGTCGAACACGCGGATGTTCGTGGCGGTGAGCTGCGGATCGCTCGCGCGGTCACCGCCGGCAGCGGCGTCTCCTTCGCCGGTACCGACATCACGCGCGGCGAGACGGTGCTGCGCCGCGGGCAGATCCTCACCAGCCGCGACACCGGTGTACTCGCCGCAATCGGCGTCGCCAGCGTCGACGTCTGGCGCCGGCCCGTCGTGGCGATCCTCTCGACCGGCGATGAAATCATCGCGCCCGGTCAGCCGATGACACCCGCGCGGATTTACGATTCGAACGCGCAGGTGCTCGCTGACGCCGTTCGCGAATTGGGTGGCGACCCACGCCGCCTCGGCATCGCGCCAGACGATGTGAATGTGCTGCGGGCAAAGCTGCGCGAAGCGCTCGACATCGCTGATGTCGTGCTCCTCTCGGGCGGCACGAGCAAAGGCGCGGGAGACGTGTCGTATCGCGTGGTCGCGGAGCTGACCGATCCGGGCATCGTGGCGCACGGCGTCGCGCTGAAGCCAGGCAAGCCGATTTGCCTCGCGGCGACCGGAGGTCGCGCCGTCGTCGTCCTGCCGGGATTTCCCACGTCGGCGATCTTCACCTTCTACGAGTTCGTGGCGCCGGTGATCTCGGCTCTCGCCGGGCGCAACTATGCCGAGCGATCGACCGTGCAGGCGCAGCTCGCGGTGCGCGTCAACAGTGAGATCGGCCGCACCGAATATCTGCTCGTCAGTCTCATCGAGACGACGGAGGGAAAGGCCGGAACGGAGGACCGCGAGCCGGATCTGTCGGAAAGCGAGGAGAAGGAGACGCTCTCGGGATCGCGAAAGCTCGTGGCCTATCCCATGGGTCAGGGATCAGGCAGCGTGACCACGTTCAGCCGCGCCGATGGCTTCACTACGATCGGCCGCCACGAGGAGATCGTTCCCGCAGGAACCGTGGTGACGGTGCAATTGCTCGGGCACGAGCTGCAGTTGGCCGACCTCGTGGTGATCGGCAGCCACTGCATTGGCCTCGACTACCTCCTCAGCGAACTGCAGCAACGCGGTTTGCGCTCCAAATTCCTGGCGGTCGGGAGTGCGGCAGGCCTGGAAGCGGCCAAGCGTGGCGAGTGTGACCTCGCCGGCATTCATCTCATCGATCCCGTGAGCGGCGAGTACAACGTGCCATTCCTCACGCCAGCGCTCGATCTGATACCCGGCTACGGGCGGCTGCAGGGGATTGCGTTCCGGCGGGGCGACCCGCGCTTCGAGGGGCGCGCGGCCAATCAGGCGATCGCCGCTGCTGTCGCTGACACGTCATGTGTGATGGTCAATCGCAACCCGGGAAGCGGTACGCGCGTGTTGATCGATCGACTCCTCGGCGGCGTCAGACCATCCGGCTACGCGGTTCAGCCGCGCAACGACAACGCCGTTGCCGGTGCGGTCGCGCAGGGGCGGGCCGACTGGGGGATCACGCTCGATATGATCGCCCGCAACGCGGGGCTCGGCTTCATCCCGGTCCAACACGAACAATTCGACTTCGTGGTCCCTAAGTCACGTGCCGACCGGCCGGGGGTCAGAGCGTTTCGCGCATGGCTCGAGTACGCCGAGACACGCGATGCTCTCGCGCGTCTCGGAATGTTCCTCTAAACGCCCGCGCTACTTCGAAGGCGCGACCGTCAACTGATTGCTGATCGTGTAACCCTTCGCCTTGTCGCGCGCGATTGCTTCAGCCGCCGCTTTCTGCTGGGCTGTCGGCACGGTGCCCTTGAGCACAACGGTATGGGTGCTCGAGGAGGTATCGACGTTGATGTTGGTGGCGTCGACGCGGCCATCGGCGATGAGCGCAGACTTCACGTCAACGGTCTCTGTCGCCGCACCCGTCTTCTCGGCGATCTTCTCCGTATCCTTCTTCACACCCTTGGCGGTGTTGGCGCAGGCGCCGCTCAGCGCGGCAACGATGAGGCCGGTGCACAAGCCAGTCAAGATTCTGCTCACGGTGGTTCTCCTTGCGGTCTTTGCCGCGTTCTCCACCTTGGATAGCACGCGGCTTGCCACCGTCTTTGTAAGCAGTTGGACGCCTTCGGACGAGGCGGGCCGCTCATCCGTCGCGTCATACAAGGTGATCAGTTGCTCAAATTACAATGCCTCAGGTGAGCGATTCCTCTCCGGCCGGCATCGTGCTCTGCGGTGGCAAGTCCACGCGCATGGGCACCTCGAAGGCCTTATTGCCGTTCGGACCTGAGACCATGCTGCAGCGCGTCGTTCGCATACTCGCGGACGTCGTCAGCCCGATCGTTGTCGTGGCTGCTCTCGATCAAGAGCTGCCGACTCTGCCTCCCGACGTCATCGTCTCGCGCGATGAACGCGACGCACGTGGCCCGTTGGAAGGATTGCGAACCGGCCTGAAGGCGCTGCCCCAGCCTGCCGACGCGGCGTACGTCACGAGTTGCGACGTACCGTTGCTCGTTCCCGCCTTCGTTCGACAAATGCTCGAGCTGGCCAAGGGATACGACGTCGCGGTGATGGAAATCGATGGTTTCACGCATCCGCTCTCCGCCGTCTACCGTCGTGCAACGCTGCCTCACATCGAACAGTTGCTGGCCAACGATCGGCTGCGACCGGTGTTTCTCTACGAGGCGGTGAACACGAGGCGCGTGAAGCCCGAAGAGATGACCGCGGATCCCGATCTCCGAACGCTGCGCAACCTCAACACGCGGGAAGACTACGAGCGCGCGCTCGTGGAGGCGGGTCTTTAATAACGACGCGTCCGTAGAGGCGGTCTGTAGCCCGCCTGCGCTTCCACGCGCTACCCATTAATGGGTAGGGGCGGCGTGGGGCATTCAAGAGAGCCGAGATGCGGTCGGCCGTCGCTATAATCGCGTCGAGCCAGCCGTGAGATACGCCACCGTCTTGATCGTCGCCGCAACATTGGCAGGTGCCGCTGGCAACACCGCGGTCCGCGCGCAATCGTCCCGCAGCGCCACGACCACTCCCGACGTCGCTCAACGTAAGGCCGTTCTGCAGCAGTACTGCGTCAACTGCCACAACGCGCGCACGCGGACGGCCGACCTCGCGCTCGACAGCACCGACCTCGACGACATCGCCGCGCATGCTGACGTCTGGGAGAAGGTCGTTCGCAAGCTGCGCACCGGCGCGATGCCGCCAGCAGGCATGCCGAGGCCGGACAACGCCACCTACGACTCGCTCGCGTCTGACCTCGAAACCGCGCTCGACGCGGCAGCCGCCGGCCGATTACAGCCCGGTGCGCCGTGGCTGCATCGGCTCAATCGAACAGAGTACGCAAACGCCATTCGCGATCTGCTCGCACTCGAGGTCGACACGGCATCGCTCTTGCCGGCCGACGATACCGCGGGCGGGTTCGACAACAACGCCGGCGTCCTTGGGATTTCGCCGACGCTGCTCGAACGCTATCTCTCGGCTGCGGCGAAGATCAGCGCGCTCGCGGTCGGCGACACAACGCTTCTCGGCCCGACGTCCGAGACCTTCGTGGTCCGCGGCGACGTCTCGCAGGACGGTCAACTCGAGGACATGCCGATTGGAACGCGCGGTGGCGTCCTCGCCCGCCATACGTTTCCGCTGGATGGCCAGTACGTCATCAAGGCCGAGCTGCTGCAAACGAATCTCGGTGCTGTGCGCGGGCTGCTCGAGTCCCACGAGATCGAGTTCTCCCTGGACGGAACGCGTGTCTTCCACGCGACCGTCGGTGGAGACGCCGACAACGCGACGTCGGCGGCCAATGCCGCCGCGATCATCACTGCGCTCGAGGCGCGCCTGACAACGCGAGTGCCGATCACAGCCGGCCCGCATGTCGTCGCCGCCGCGTTTCTCAAGCGGACGTCGGCCCAGGGCGGCTCGCGCCTCCAACCATTTCTCCGAACGACGCTCGACGCGGGCGATCACACCGGGCTGCCGCACGTCGCCAGCCTGACGATCACCGGGCCCTTCGACAGCACTGGCGCCGGAGACACACCCAGCCGCCGCAAGATCTTCACCTGCCGTCCGGCCGCCGCTGAGGAGCTGACATGCGCGGAGACGCTCCTCTCGGCGCTCGCTGCGCGCGCCTATCGTCGCCCTCTCACTCGTGTGGAGATCGATCGCCTGCTGACGCTGTATCGCGGCGGACGTCAGCGGGGCACCTTCGAGACCGGGATCGAGTTCGGGCTTCGCGGCATCTTGGCCAATCCGAAATTCGTGCTCCGGGCGGAGCGCGATCCGGCAAATGTGCCCGCCGGGTCGTCTTATCGCATCGACGACTATGAGCTGGCTTCTCGCCTGTCCTTCTTCCTGTGGAGCACCATCCCCGATGACGAACTGATAGCCGTCGCGGGCCGGGGTCAACTGCATGAACCAGCGGTGCTCCAGGCCCAGGTACGTCGCATGCTGCGCGACGCACGTTCGCAGGCACTCGTGACGAACTTCGCCGGCCAGTGGCTCCAGCTTCGTAATCTGCGCAGTGCGCTTCCCGACAAAGAGGAGTTCCCCGATTTCGACGACAACCTCCGGCAGTCCTTCCAGCGCGAGACCGAGCTCTTCGTCGAGAGCATCATGCGCGAGGACCGGAGCGCGATCGATTTGCTCACGGCAGACTACACGTTCGTCAACGAACGGCTGGCCAGGCACTACGGCATCCCCGGTGTTTACGGCAGTCATTTCCGGCGTGTCGCGGTCGCAGACCAGGCGCGCCGCGGTCTGCTCGGCCAGGGCAGCATCCTCACCATCACGTCGCATGGCAATCGGACGTCGCCAGTCGTGCGCGGCAAATGGGTGCTCGATACCTTGCTCGGATCACCGCCTCCTCCACCGCCGCCTAACGTCCCGCTGCTCGACGACAGCGCAGGGGTGGTGCCGATGTCGATGCGCGAGCGGATGGAGCAGCATCGCCGCAGCCCGGCGTGCGCCAACTGTCACAAGATCATGGATCCCATCGGCCTGGCGCTCGAGAATTTCGACGCCGTCGGCGCATGGCGGACATCTGACGGCGGAGCCGCGATCGATGCCTCGGGTCAGCTCGCCGACGGCACTCGCATCGACGGTCCGGTGTCGCTCCGCAACGCGTTGCTGCAACGCCGGGTCGTGTTCGTCAGCACTGTTGCCGAAAAGCTGCTCACCTATGCCCTCGGCCGCCGCGTGGAGTTCTCTGACATGCCGGCGGTTCGCGACATCCTGCGTCAGGCGGCGAAGAACGACTATCGATGGTCGTCGCTCGTGCTTGGCGTGATCACCAGCCAGCCGTTCCAGATGCGCACGGCTCCGCCATCAGCCGTCACGACCACGGCGAGGAAGTAACCATGTTCATCACGAAGCGCTCGCTGCCTCGTCGAACGTTCTTGCGTGGTGTGGGAACGACGCTGGCGTTGCCGCTACTCGATGCGATGGTGCCCGCGCTGACAGCGGCGGCGCAGACGGCGGCACGCCCAACACCGCGTGCCGGATTCATCTACGTCCCACACGGGGTGATCCTGAATCAGTGGACGCCCGCGTCCACAACCGCCGGCTTCGAGCTGCCGGCGATCCTGCAACCGCTCGAGCCGTTCCGTGACGCGCTGACGATCGTGAGCAAGCTCGCGCGGCCGGAAGAATTACTCCAGGATCACGCCTGCACGGGATCGTGGTTGACCGGCGTCCCCCCGAAGCGGACCGAAGGAAGCGACTTCCTCGCGGCGCGCTCCATCGACCAGGTAATTGCCGCCGCAATCGGACGCGACACGATGTTCCCTTCGCTCGAGGTCGCGACCGAGGACTTCGGCGCGCTGCTCGGCGCGTGCATGAGCGGTTACAGCTGTGCGTACATGAACACGCTCAGTTGGGAGACGCCCACCAAGCCGCTCCCGATGGAGATCAACCCGCGAGTCGTGTTCGAGCGCATGTTCGGATGGGAGAGCACCAACGACCAGCGGCTCGCGCGCATGCAGGCCGATCGCAGCGTGCTCGACGTGGTCACGGAAGATCTGTCGGATCTGACCCGCACGGTGGGCCGGCGCGATCGGACGCGGCTCGATGAGTACCTGGCCAACGTCCGCGAGACGGAACGCCGCATCCGGCAGGCCGAGAAGCGGGCGACGCGCGAGCTGACGCTGCCCAGCGCACCCGTCGGAGTGCCCGAGTCTTTCGAAGAGCACGCGTCGCTGATGTTCGACCTCCTGGCGCTGGCGTTCCAGACCGATCAGACGCGGGTCTTCACGTTCATGATGTGCCGCGAGTTCAGCGTGCGCACCTACCCGAATCTCGGCGTCACCGACCCCCACCACACTGTCTCGCACACCGGGGGCCGGCCCGCGCTCATCGCCGCGCACACCAAGGTCAACACCTATCACGTGCAGCTGTTCGCGCGATTCCTCGAGCGTCTTCACGCCACGCCTGATGGCGACGGATCGTTGCTCGATCATTCGACGATCCTCTACGGCAGCGGTATGGGTGACGGAAACAACCACACGCCTTCTCCCCTCCCGATCGCACTCGTCGGCGGCAGCCGCGTGCCTGGAGGACGTCACGTCCAGACACCTGACAAGACGCCGCTGCCGAATCTGCTCCTGGCACTGGCACACCGGTTCGGCGTCGATCTGCCGAGCTTTGGGATCAGCACGGGAGCGGTCTCGCTGTGAACGCTCCCGCCGGCCGGTCGCCGCACAGGCCGCTCCCTGCGATCCTCCTCGCCCTCGCATGCATCGGCCTGCCCGCCTTCGCATCCGCGGACGATCGTCTGATCGACGCGGTCAAACACCGGGACATGGCCGCAATAGACGCGCTGATCCACGCACGCGTTGACGTCAACGGTGCGGAAGGAGACGGCACCACCGCACTCCACTGGGCGGTTCAAGCGGACGAGGTCGAGGCGGCGGCGGCGCTGATCAAAGCGGGCGCCAAGGTGACCGCCGCGAATCGTCTCGGGGTCACCCCGCTGATCTTGGCCGCCACCAATGGCAACCCGGTCGCCATCGACATGTTGCTGAAGGCGGGCGCCAACGCGAACGAGGCTTCTCCCGAGGGCGAGACGGTGCTGATGACAGCCTCCCGCACCGGCAACGCGAAGGCGGTCGCCCTGCTTCTCGAAGCGGGTGCGTCAGTGAACGCGACCGAGAAGTGGCGCGGCGAGACGGCGCTGATGTGGGCCGCCGCCGAGAATCACGCCGCGGTCGTCACGCTTCTCATCGAGCGCGGCGCTGCCAAAGACGCCCGTTCGTCGACGCTCAAGTTTCCCAACGTGCGCTATAACCTCGCGACGCACGCCACGCTGCCGCCGCCGCAAGGTGGATTCACGGCGTTGATGTTCGCGGCACGCCAGGGCGCCCTCGACGCCGCGAAGGCGTTGGCCAGCGTCGGCGCCGACCTCGACGTGCAGGATCCCGACGGCACTCCTGCTATAACCCTCGCGATCGTGAACGGCCATCATGACGTCGCCACCGTGCTGCTCGACCACGGTGCCGATCCCAACGTGGCCGACGCCGCCGGGATGACGCCGCTCTACGCCGCCGTCGATCTGCACACGAGCGAGATGTACCCGGAACGAAAGCCGCTGCGACGTCCATCGGGCTCCTACGCCACGCTCGATGTCATCAAGTTGCTGCTCGCGAAAGGAGCGCACCCAGATTCGCCACTCAAGACGGTCACGCTCCGCTGGGGCCGGCGTCGCGGGCCGGGCGACGCCGCTCTCGCCGAGGGCGCCACGCCGCTGATGCGCGCCGCCCGCTTTGCGGATGTCGCCGTGATGCGGACGTTGCTCGACGCCGGCGCGAATCCAGCGCTCACGCAGAAGGATCAGACGACGGTATTGATGCTGGCTGCAGGCGCGGGATGGCGCACGGGCGAAACGATCCTGGGCGGCCTGGACTTCGGTCCGGAGTCGGACGCGATCGAGGCCGTGAAGCTCTGTCTGGAGCGCGGCGGCGATGTGACGGCGATCGACGAAGATGGGCTCACCGCGCTGCACCACGCCGTTCCCCGTGGCGCGGGTGTGGTGCAGCTTCTCCTGGATCACGGCGCCGTGCTCGACGCCAAAGACAAACGCGGGCGCACGGCACTTGATGTGGCGCAGGGCGTCAAGCTCCCCGGCGAGGCGACAAGGATGAAGACGAGCGCGCTTCGCGAAGCTTCCGCGGTGCTGCTCCGCAAGCTGACGCAGTCGGCATCCGCGCCCGCGACCCCCTGATCGGTTAAATCAGTCCTCGGTCGTCCTTATTCAGCCGAGCGCTTGGTGCCTGGCCCGTAGCGGTCTACGTGCGAATAGGTCCGTCCGACCGGCGATTTGCCGTGAGTGGCCGCTGCCACCACCCACCCGCTGTCTGACGCCGTGACGTTCACGCTTGCCAGCGTAGCCGCGCTGCGCGCGTGCTGATAGGCCACGCGGGCATGGTCGAACGCCGTCGTGTATTCGTGAGCGGCGATACTCACCTTTGCCAGTCCGACTTCGACGTCGGCGGCATCGAGCTCCGCGAGGCCCAGGCTGGCGTTCGGGCTCGCGAGAACCGACTGCGCGATCCGATTCGCGATGACGATGTAGCCGGCGGCATGGAAGCGATTGAAGTTATCGCGATCGAACTGACTGAAGTCCCAGTTCAAATCCACGTAGCTCATCATCGAGTTGTTCTCGTCGCCAGCCCACGCGAAATAGGCATCGCCCTCCGGGCCGTAGTCGATCTCGAGCTCCGAGTCCCAACCGTCGTGCGGGTGGCTCATCCCGATGTGGTGACCGGTCTCGTGAATCTGTGTCGTCGTCAGCCCATATCCCAGTACCGTGGTCACGGGCGTCAGGAAACTGAACACACCGCTCTGCGTGCCATCCACCCAGTTGTCGTCCGCGAAACCCAGAATGCCTGAATCGCGATTGTCCTCGGTGACGTAGTTGAACAACATCGCTCTGTAATCACCGCCGGCGTGTCGCCGCCGCAATCGCCAAGGCCACGAGACAGACGGCGAAGAGTGCCCGGCCAGCCGGTACGGTGACCGGCGCCTGCCATGTCAGCCCCATCGTCTCGGATCTCGACAGAGCTGCGCACTTCGAGCCTGGAACGATGTTTGGCGAGCGGCTCAACCAGCTCGATTTCAGGGTCGCGAAAGTGTTTCCGTGGAGAGGCTCACGCACGACCGTGAACTTCGATCTGTACAACGCGTTCAACGTGAGCACTGTGCTCGCCGAGAACGCTGCATACGCAGGGACGGGACTCAATCAGTGGCGCGTGCCGACGACAATCGTCACGGCACGCCTGGCCAAGTTCAGCGTGCAACTCGACTTCTGATCAAGACTGCCGCCTCTCATGGCCCGGCTAAGGCCGGACATACGAGTGTGCGGCGAAGTCTTCAGCGCAGTGTCCGGCTTCAGCCGGACCCAGGTCCGTACTCGAAAATCGGCCCGCGCCGGCAGTCAACGCGGGACGTCTTCTCCCAGAGCGGTGGCCAGATCGATCTGGTGCTCCTGCTCTTCTCTCAGGATCTCGCGAATGTCTTCGGCGATCGCATACTCATGTAGCGCCTCGCACTGCCCGACACGCTCGCGATACGCGCGTATCGTCGCCGTCTCGTTATCGAGGTCGGCTCGCAGCATCTGGCGCGGGTCGTCGGACTGTTTGACCGGCAGCGCAGTGACCGCCGGCATCCCTCCGAGATAGTCGATCTGCTTCGAGATCGTGAGCGCGTGTTTCAGCTCCTGAGCGGCGTGGAGCTCCAACTCGGCAGCGATCGCCATGTACTCCGCGCCTTTCAGCACCTGGGAATACACGACATACGCGATGATGGCCTGGTATTCGCGCGCCAGATCTTCGTTGAGCTTCTCGAT
>Ga0310810_10008849_pt1 | contig 11622 bp, 10 predicted proteins | sample NCmetagenome_FD_207641 | JGI IMG/M metagenome (GOLD analysis project Ga0310810, IMG submission 207641) | Soil microbial communities from experimental microcosm in Duke University, North Carolina, United States - NC | ecosystem: Engineered > Artificial ecosystem > Soil microcosm > Unclassified ...
GATCTGCCGTGGAGGGAGGCTCCGCGACGCGCCGCGAGTCGAGGGGATGACGCAGTAGGAACACCGTTCCTCGCAGCCGGTCTGGACGCGAAGGGTGAACGCGGTGCGTCCGGCGATGCCCGGCTCGATCGGCTTGCCGCACGGCCCGTTCCCGTCGGCGAGCGTCGCGATGAAATCGTCTTTTTCGTCGTTTCGAATCACGCGGACGACGTTCGGCAGCGCCGCGACATCGTCTCCGCAGCGGGTCGCGTAGCACCCGGTCGCGACGATCCGGGCCGAGGGATTCTCGCGAGCGATGCGGCGGATCGTCTGCCGTGCGCCCTGGTCGGCGGTCGCGGTCACCGAACAGGTGTTGACGACGACCAGATCGGCGTCGGCCGCCGATGTCGCCTCGCCTCCACGCGCCAGGAGAGCCTCTTCAAGACGGAGCGAGTCCGCCTGGTTCACCCGGCAGCCGAACGTGACGAGCGCAAAGCGCACGCGCGGCGCGCGCTGTGCGCGCGGTGCTTCGTGCTTGGTGCTCGGTGCTTCGTGCATGTGCTCGGTGCTCGGTGCTTCGTGCATGTGCTCGGTGCTCGGTGCCGTGCGCCGTGCGCGGTGCCGTGCGCGGCGCCGTGCACTGAGCACCGGGCACGGAGCACCGAGCACGGAGCACCAAGCACCGCGCGCGAAGCGCGCTAAAGTCGCGCGGCCGCGGCTTCGACCTTCTCCGCCAGCTTCTTCTTGTACGCGGCGAGCTTCTGCGCCATCGCCGCGTCCGCCACGCCGAGAATCTGCGCGGCCAGCACGCCCGCATTCGTCGCACCGGGCTTTCCGATCGACACCGTCGCGACCGGGACGCCGGGCGGCATCTGCACGGTCGACAGGAGCGCGTCCCATCCCTTCAACGCCGACGAGTCAATCGGCACGCCGATGACCGGCAGGCACGAATGCGCGGCGACGACGCCGGCGAGGTGCGCGGCGGCACCGGCGCCGATGATGAACACCTTCACCCCGCGGCCGGGCGCCTCGGACACAAGACGCATCACGCGCTCCGGCGACCGGTGCGCGGACGCGACGGTCATCTCGTGCGAGATGCCGAATTCCTTCAAGACGTCGACGGCACCCTGCATCACCGGCGCGTCGGAGTCGGAACCCATCAGAATCAGAACGTCGGGCATGGAAGAAATTTTAGATTGAAGATTTGGGATTGGAGATTGATTTTCTATTGTTGGATTTGGCGATTAGATAGCTTTGAGACCGATGTCCCGGCGGTACTGCATGCCGTCGAAGTGAACCCTTCCGGCAGCTTCGTACGCGCGGGATCTGGCCTGCGCGTAATCGTCGCCCACGGCCACCACGGTCAGGACTCGGCCTCCCGCGGTCACGACGTAATTGTCCTTCATCGCGGTGCCCGCATGGAAGATCGTGACGCCGTCAGTCGATGCCGCGTCCTCGAGGCCCTCAATGCGCTGCCCTGTCGCGGCCTCGCCTGGGTATCCGCGCGACGCGAGGACGACGCCGACCGAGGCTTGGGGCTTGAAGGCCACGCTGTTCTCGCCGAGCGAACCGTCCGCGGCGGCCGCGAGAAGCGGATGAAGATCGCTCGCGATCAGCGGCATCACGACCTGCGCTTCCGGGTCGCCAAAGCGGACGTTGAACTCGATGACCTTCGGACCGGCGCACGTCAACATGAGGCCGGCGTATAAAAACCCGATGTACGGTGTTCCGTCGGCGCGCATCCCGCGCAGCACGGGCTCGACGATCTCGTGCAGGATGCGCGAGCGCAGGTCGTCATCGACCAGCGGACTCGGCGCGAACGCTCCCATGCCGCCGGTATTCGGACCACGATCGTCGTCGAAGATGCGCTTGTGATCCTGCGCCGACGTGAGCGGCAGGGCGCGCTCGCCATCGCAGATCGCGAAGAACGACACTTCGGGTCCGCTGAGACACTCTTCGATGACCACCCGCGACCCGGCGCTGCCGAAGCGGCGCTCTTCCATCGCCGCACGGATGGCCGCGTCGGCCTCCGCCGCATCGGCGGCGACCACGACGCCCTTGCCGGCCGCCAGCCCATCAGCCTTGACGACGACCGGGAACCCGAGCTCCCCGGATGCGACGATCTCCTGCGCCGCCGGCATCGCCGTGCAGACGCGATAGCGGGCCGTCGGAATGCCGTGGCGCGCCATGAACTGCTTCGCAAAGACCTTGCTGCATTCGAGCTGCGCCGCGGCGCGGGTGGGGCCGAACACGGGGCGCCCGGCCCGGTGCAACCGATCCGCGACCCCGCGATCGAGCGGCAACTCCGGACCAACGACCGTGAGATCGATGGCCAGCCGCTCGACAAGCGCGAGCACCGCATCGGGATCGCTCGGATCGACCCACTCGATTGCTGCGACCTGCCGCATGCCGGGATTGCCCGGAGCGCACGCGATGTACGAGACGCCGTGCTCCGGCGCCAGCTTCGCCGCGAGCGCGTGCTCGCGGCCGCCGCCGCCGATGACGAGGATCCTCACGTCAGCAATAACCCTCTCATACAGAGCAATTTACGGGAAACGCTGCGCTGCGTCCCTTTCCGCCGGGAATCACGGCTGACCTGTGATAGCCTAACGTATTCCGGCGGATTTCACGGGCCATAACAGAGTGCAGGTCGTCTTCGCCCCGCCTCCGCGCCGCCAACGCAAGAGCGGTGCGGCAAGAAGCGCGACTTGTCGCCTCGGCCGCGAAGGGGGTGTAGTTCAGCGTGGCTGAAGTCAAAGTTCAGGATGGCGAGTCCATCGAGAGCGCGCTTCGGCGCTTCAAGCGGAAGGTGCAGCAGGAAGATATCATCAAGGATATCAAGAAGCACTCCTTCTACCTGAAGCCCGGCGACCGTCGCCGTGCGAAGCAGGCGCTCGCGAGAAAGCGGACGCGCAAGAAACAGCGTCGCGAATCAGACTAGGGCAAAGATTGCAAAGATCGCAAAGATCTAAAGGCTGCAAAGATCTAAAGATCGCAAAAAGACTGCAAAGATCTAAGGATCGCAAAGATCTAAAGACGGCAAAGATCTAAAGATCGAAGGATTGACCGATCCAAAGATCGGAAGATCCAGAATCGGAACGATCGAAGAGATCGGGAAGCAAAGATCCGACAAAGAATCTAGAGATCACGAACATCGAAAGCTATGATCGCAAAGATCCAACGAACCGGGATCGGCGCGGTCGGCGGGTCTTTGGACCGTGAGAACTTTGCCGGCTTTGCTTCCGTCTTTGCTTCTTTGCCTCCCGCTTGCGCTCGGCGGGGTCGACGCTGCTCACGGGACCGGGCGGTGCGACGCAGATGAGCGAGAGAGGGTAGCGAGCAATGGAGTTCCAGGACAAGACCCTGACCTGCGTGGATTGTGGGGCCCCGTTCGTCTGGACTGCCGGCGAGCAGCTCTTCTTCGCCGACAAGAACTTCAAGAATGAACCCAAACGCTGCAAGAGTTGCAAGGCCAAGCGCGCAGCTCGGCCGGCAGGCGGCGGCGGCATGGGACGTGAACGCGTCGAAACCACGACGAACTGTTCGGCCTGCGGCAAGGAAACCACCGTGCCGTTCCGTCCGACGCAGGGAAGGCCCGTGTTCTGCCGGGAATGCTTCCAGTCGCGGAAATTTGCGGGAGCTGGCGGCGTCTAGCCTTCGCTACCGGCCTGAGCTCACCGGGCCACGCCGACGGCGTGGCCTTTGTCGTTTCAAGGGGCTTTTCCTGACGCGTACGCGTCTCACTCACCAGCACATGTCCTATCCGCTTTTCTCTCGATTGCTGTGCCTCCTGCTCGCTGTGCCGCTCGCCGCCTGTGGCGGCAACGGGCAGGCAGCGCAGGGCCCGGGCGGGCCGGGCGGCGCACCGCCGGCGACCACGGTGCAAACGATCACCGTTTCGAACAAGCCCATCGAGGTCGCCTCCGAATTCATTTCGACCGTCAAATCGCTCCATTCGACGACCGTCCAGCCGCAAGCCGACGGCATCGTCACCCGTGTGTTCGTGAAGAGCGGCGACCGCGTCACTGCCGGCTCGCCGATTCTCCAGATCGATCCGCAACGCCAGGCAGCGACGGTCCGCAACGCCGAATCCCAGCGCGCGGCGCGTCAGGCGGACGTGAAGTACTGGTCGAGCCAGGTCGACCGACTCCGCTCACTGCTCAGCGCGGGAGCCATCAGCCAGAACGAGTTCGACGACGCGCAGCACAGCCTGCAGACGGCGCAGGCCAACCTCGACGCGCTCAACGCGCAAGTACGGGAAGGCCAGGTGCAGCTCCAGTACTATCGTGTGACCGCCCCCACCTCCGGTATCGTCGGCGACATCACCATCCGTCCCGGCGACCGCGTCACGACCGACACACCGATCACGACCATTGATGACAAAGCGGGGCTCGAAGCGAACATCCAGGTGCCGCTCGACCGCGCACCGGATTTGAAGGTCGGTCTGCCCGTCCAGATTCTCGACGCCGAGGGGAACGTCGTCGCAACGAACCCGATTACGTTCGTCGCGCCGCGCGTGGACGACGGCACGCAGACCGTGCTCGCCAAAGTGGCTCTGAAAGACGTCCCACCGTCGATCCGCGTCCAACAGTTCATCCGCACCCGCATCATCTGGCGCACCCAGCCGGGCCTGACGATCCCGGTCGTGTCGGTCCTGCGCATCGGCGCGCAGTATTTCTGTTTCCTCGTCGAGTCGTCGGGGCAGGGCCAGGTTGCCCGCCAGCATCCGGTGCAGGTTGGCGAGATTCAGGGCAACGACTACATCGTGACCGGAGGATTGAAGCCCGGCGATCGCGTCATCGTCTCTGGCGTGCAGAAACTGGGCGACGGCGCGCCCGTGAAACCCGAGTAGCGCCTCCCTGCGGGTGCGCGACATTTCTCTATGTTCGTAGACGTCTTCATTCGACGGCCGATCCTCGCGTCGGTCTGCTCCCTCGTCCTCATCCTCGCCGGGCTCCTCGCGATCCCGACCATGCCGGTCGCGCAGTATCCGAACCTTGCGCCGCCTCAAATCAACGTCACCGCGATCTACACCGGCGCCAACGCGCAGGAAGTCGAAACCGCCGTGACGACCCCGCTCGAGCAGGCCATCAACGGTGTCGAAGGCATGCTCTACATGACGTCGTCGAGCACCAACAGCGGTGTCGCGACGGTGACCGTCACGTTCGACATCACACGCGACCAGGACGTGGCGGCGGTCGACGTGCAGAACCGTGTGAACACGGCGCTCGGCCGCATGCCGGCAGACGTGCGCACCAACGGCATCACGGTGCAGAAACAGGCGACCGGTTTCATCGCGGCCGTCGGTGTGTATGCCGAGCACGGCGAATACGATTCGCTGTTCCTGAGCAACTACGTCGACGTGTTCGTCCGAGACGCGATTAAACGGGTGCCCGGCGTCAGCGATGTCGTGATCTTCGGTGAACGGCGCTATTCCATGCGCATCTGGCTCGACCCGCAGAAGATGGCCGCGCGCGGCGTCACCGCGACCGACGTCGTCAACGCGTTGAGAGCGCAGAACATCCAGGTGGCGGCCGGCAGCCTCGGGCAGCCCCCTGCCCCTTCGGGCCAGATGTATCAGTTGAGCGTTCGCGCCGTCGGCCAGCTGACGAACCCGTCGCAGTTCGACGACATCATCGTCAAGACCGGCGCCAACGCAGCGCTCGTCCGCGTGAAAGACATCGGGCGCACCGAGCTGGGCGCCGAGACGTATTCGTCGGACCTGCGGTTCCAGGGCGTGTCCGGCGTCGGCTTCGGCGTCATTCAGCTTCCGACCGCGAACGCACTCGACGTGTACGAAGGGGTGACCACAGAGCTCCAGCAGCTCTCGAAACAGTTCCCGCCGGGGATGAAGGCGACGGTGGCGTTCAACACCACCGACGTCGTGCAGGAATCCATCCGCGAAGTGTTGAAGACGCTCGTCGAGGCGATCATCCTCGTCGTTCTCGTCATCTTCATCTTCCTGCAGACCTGGCGCAGCACGATCATCCCGACGATCACGATCCCGGTTTCGCTCGTCGGCGCGTTCGCGTTCGTGAAGCTGATGGGCTTCTCGATCAATACGCTGACGCTGTTCGGCATCATTCTCGCGACCGGCATCGTCGTCGACGACGCCATCGTCGTCATCGAGAACATCGAGCGCCATATCCAGGAGTTCCGCGTCCCGGCGCGGAAAGCGGCGCACGATGCCATGCGCGAGGTGCTGAGCGCCGTCCTCGCGACCGCGCTGGTGCTGATCGCGGTCTTCGTCCCGGTGGCGTTCTTCCCGGGAACCACGGGGCGCCTCTACGCGCAGTTCTCGATGACGATCGCGTTCGCCGTCGCGCTCTCCGCCTTCAACGCGGTCACGCTGACGCCGGCGCTCTCGGCGCTGCTGCTCGATCGGGAGAGCCATGACAAGGGACGGTTCTTCACGTTCTTCGAGGAGGGGATTGCGGCGGGCACGCGGCGTTACGTCACGGGACTGCGGGGCGCGCTCCGCGCGCGCTGGGTCGTCGTGTTCGTGTTCTTCGTCGCGCTCGCGGCCACGGTGTTCGTGTACCGCCGGGTGCCGCAGTCGTTCGTGCCCGAGGAAGACGAAGGCTACTTCATCGTCAATATCCAGGCGCCGGCCGGGGCCTCGCTGCAGTACACCGGCGATGTCGCGAAGCAGGCCGAGCAGATCATCCTGAAGGACCCCGACGTGATGGCGCTCTTCTCCGTCGCAGGCTTCAGCTTCAGCGGCGCGGCGTCGAACACCGGCCTGATGTTCGTCCGGCTGAAACCGTTCGATCAGCGGAAAGGCGACCAGCATTCGCTTCAGGCGATCCTCGGCCGGGTGAGCGGTCCGCTGTTCGGCATCCCGGGCGCGATCGTCGTCGCATTTACGCCGCCGTCGATTCCGGGGCTGAGCCGGTTCGGCGGATTCGAATTCCAGGTGCTCGATCAAACCGGCAGCGATATCAACGCGCTGGCCCAGGCCACGCAATCGCTGGTCACTGCGGGGAACCGGTCCGGCGTGCTGCGTGGCCTGTTCAGTCCCTTTACGGCGAACGACCCGCAGCTCCTCGTGTCCATCGACCGGCAGCGCGCGCTCGCGCTGGGCCTGCCGCTCGACGAGATCACCAACGCCATGCAGGTGTTTCTCGGCTCCCAGTACGTCAACGACTTCGAGTTCAACAACCGCGCGTATCGCGTGTACGTGCAGGCGGACCAGCAGTTCCGGGCAAGCCCCCGCGCGCTCAAAGAACTTTACGCGCGCACGAACAAGGGAACGATGATCCCGCTCGAGCAGGTGGTCTCGCTGAAGGAGACGACGGCGCCCCAGGTCATCAGCCACTTCAACCTGTTCCGGTCCGCGACGATCAACGGCTCGCCCGCTCCCGGCGTGAGTTCGGGCGATGCGCTGAAGAAGATGGAAGAGCTCGCAGCCTCGACGCTGCCGCAGGGCTTCGGGTACGCGTGGTCCGGCATCTCGCTCGAGGAAACCAAAGCAGGACGGCAGTCGTTCATCATCTTCGGACTCGCGCTGCTGCTCGTGTATCTGACGCTGGCGGCGCAATACGAGAGCCTCGTCCTCCCATTCATCGTGCTGCTCGGCGTCCCGCTCGCCGTGCTCGGCGCGTTGTCGGCGCAGTGGATGCGCGGCCTGTCCAACGACGTCTATTGTCAGGTCGGCCTCGTGATGCTCATCGGCCTCGCGGCCAAGAACGCGATCCTCATCGTCGAGTTCGCCGAGCAACTGCGGCACCAGGGGCACTCCATCCTCGAGGCTGCAGTCGAGGCTGCCCGGATCCGGCTTCGTCCAATTCTGATGACGTCGCTGGCGTTCATCCTCGGCGTGCTGCCGCTGGTGTTCGCCACAGGCGCCGGCCAGGAGGCGCGGCATTCGGTCGGAACAGCCGTGGCCGGCGGCATGGTGGTTTCGACGTTTCTCAACATCATGTTCATCCCGGTGCTGTACGTCGTCATCGAAACGATGCGCGAACGGGTCGGCGGCGCGCGGACGGTGAAAGCGGAATAAGGTCGGACCAGGGTCGGAGCTTCCCGCAAATCACTGGAAAAATTGACACTATCGGGCGATCCGTAGTACGCTGGCGGGTCTTTTTAATCGAACACGTAGGGCTTGAGGAGAGTGCGGCGATGCAGATCGAGGAACGGATCGTCGACGGAGTGACGATTCTCGACCTGAAGGGCAAGATGACGCTCGGCGAAGGCGACGAGCTGCTCAAGGACAAGATCAACTCCCTGATTCAGCAGGATCGCAAGCGTCTCGTGCTCAATCTCGAGAACGTGCCCTACATCGACAGTGCGGGTCTCGGTGAAATCGTGCGCACCTACACGACCGTGAGCCGCCAGGGGGGCAAGCTGAAGCTGCTGAACCTGACGAAGCGGATTACGGATCTGCTCTCGATCACCAAGCTGCTGACGGTGTTCGAGACCTACGACTCGGAAGCCGACGCTATCCAGAGCTTCACGTAGCCTTTCGGCGTCAGACCCGCCACGCGACGGCAACCGCGCATGGCGCATATCACAGTTTCGAGCCTGGACGATCCACGTCCGGCGGAAGTCGGGGCGGTGGACCGTCCGCTGGGCGTCAGCCTCTTCCTGTCCCTGCGGCCCTCGCAGTGGACGAAGAACCTGTTCGTCTTCGGCGCGCTGCTGTTCGGGCAGCGCGGCACACAGCCGGTCTTCCTCGATCCCCGTGCCATCGCCCAGGCCTCTGCCGCGTTCGCAATCTTCTGCGCGCTTTCAGGCGTCGTCTATCTCGTCAACGACGTCGCGGACCGGCACAGCGACCGTCTCCATCCGTTGAAGCGGAAGCGGCCGATCGCGTCAGGGGTCGTCTCCCCTTCGATCGCGATCACGACCGCGATCGTGCTCGGAGCGCTCGGCCTCGGAGCCGCCTACCTGCTTCGTCCGACCTTTGCCATCGTTGCCGCGACCTACGTCGCCCTGCAGGCCTGCTATTCGGGGCCGCTGAAGCACATGGTGATCATCGACGTGCTCACCATAGCCGTCGGCTTCGTGCTGCGCGCGGCGGCCGGCGCGGTCGCGATTGACGTGCCGATCAGCCACTGGCTGTTGATCCTGATCATGCTGCTGGCGTTGTTCCTCGCGCTGAGCAAGCGGCGGCACGAGCTGGTCCTGCTCGCCGACGGCGCAAGCAGCCATCGCCGCATCCTGCAGGAGTACAGCCCGTACCTGCTCGATCAGATGATAGGCGTGGTCACGGCGTCGACGCTCGTGTCCTACGTCATCTACACGGTGAGCCCCGAAACGGTCCAGAAGTTCCACACCGACTGGCTGGGACTCACGCTCATCTTTCCGTTGTATGGAATTTTCCGCTATCTGTACCTCGTTCATCAGAAAGAGGGCGGGGGCAGTCCATCCGACATGCTGCAGAACGATCGACCGCTGCTGGCGTGCGTCGCCCTGTGGGCGCTGTCGGTGGCCGCGATCATTTATGGGACGAATCTCTTGAATGGCTAAATCCAAAGTCGCGATCTTGCGAACGTCACCGGCCACGGTGCTGCGTGACTACCACGAGCTGCTGAATCTCGCCGACTACCAGAACGTCGTCGTCAAGGACTCCGACACGGCACTCAAAGTCAATATCTCCTGGCATTTCTTCTATCCGGGCAGCTCCACGACGCCGTGGCAGCTCGAGGGCGTGATCCGCGCCATGAAGCAGGACGGGTACGACCCCAATCTGATGCACGCGTGCCACAACCGGACGGTCGTGATCGACGCGCACCTCGGCGAGCGGGAGAACAAGCAGATCAACGTCATCGCCGCGCACGGCCTTCGGAACGTGCACATCTACGAAACCGAGGAGTGGATCAACATCCGGGATGCCGTCGGCGACCTGACGAAGCGGTTCACGTGTCTGAACGAGGTATACCCCAGGGGGTTCATGATTCCGCGCCGCTTCATCGGCGAGAACATCATTCACCTGCCGACGGTGAAGACGCACGTGTTCACGACGACGACGGGAGCGATGAAGAACGCGTTCGGCGGGCTGCTCAACGAGCACCGGCACTGGACGCATCCGGTCATCAGCGAAACGCTGGTCGATCTGCTGATGATCCAGCAGCAGATTCATCGGGGCGTGTTCGCGGTCATGGACGGGACGTTCGCGGGCGACGGCCCCGGCCCGCGCTGCATGATGCCGCACGTGAAGAACGTGATTCTTGCGAGCGCCGACCAGGTGGCGATCGACGCGGTCGCCGCGCGGCTGATGGGCTTCGACCCGATGTCGATCAAATTCATCCGCATGGCGCACGACCTCGGTCTCGGCTGCGGCGACCCGCGCGAGATCGAAATCGCCGGCGACCGGGAGGCCGGCGCGCAGAACTGGCATTTCGTCGGGCCCTTCAAGAAAATGACGTTCGCCTCGCGGATGCAGCACAAAATCTACTGGGGACCGATGAAGAAGCCGATCGAGTGGTCGCTGAAGACGGTGCTCGCCCCCTGGGCATACATCGCCAGCGTTCTCTATCACGACAGCTTCTGGTATCCCGTGAAAGCGAAACGAATGATGCGGCAGGTGCTCGACAGCCCGTGGGGACGGCTGTTCCGCAACTGGGAACAGCTCACGCCTGACGCGAACGGCTATCCGCAGGTCGGAGACACCGCGGCCGACGTCAAGCTGACCGGCGTCCGGGCGCTCGTCCGTTCAGTCGGGATCCTGGGGACGTGCATCAAACAGGCGCCCGAATTCGTCACCCGGCGCCGCCAGCCCGTGAAGCCATCATGAGCGATTTTCAGGTTCGCTCCGACAACGTCGACGTCGAGCAGATCATGCGGCAGATCCGCGCGCGGATCCGCGACAAGCGCGGCGTCGACTACACGGAGGACGAGATCCGCGAGCTGGCCAACGTCAAGCTCGAGAAGTTCCTCGATCCGAAAGGCATCCGCTCCGATCTGCTCCAGCAGTATCGGCGCGCCCGCGAGACAGACACGTCTCCGAGGAACTTCGCGTTCGAGGACACGACGATCTACGCGTCGAGCCGGCCGCTCCTGCGCGCGATCCGGCGGCTCCTCAATCCGATTCTGAAGCTGTTCTTCAATCCAAACCCGCTCATCGAGTCCCTCCACATCCAGGCGCGCCTGAACGAGTCGTACAACCGTTCCGAAGCGCTCTATTACGAGCTGGTGCACAACCTCGTCCTCGAAACGACGCGGCTCGGCGTGGAAGTGAAGAACCTGAAGATGCGGCTCGAGTCCATTTCGAGCCGCCTGGATTTCGACGAGCGGCGGGCCCGCGCGCTCGAAGGCGTCGTGCAGTATCGCCCGGGGGCCGCCGCCCCGCAGCAGCCGCCGACGGGTCAAGCCAACGATCTCGACAACGACGGCAACGAACGGCGCAACCGCCGCCGTCGACGGCGTGGACGCCGGCGGCCAGGCAGCGGCGAACCGGGCGCTGCGCGCGAGCAGGGCGCGGCCGGCGCGTCCGAGAACGAGGGCGGCCGTCCCGCAGGTGAATCGCGGGCGCCGTCCCCGGAACACGATCAGTCGTGAAGCTGGCGGTCGTCGTCCAGCGGTACGGCGCCGACATCAATGGCGGCGCCGAGCTCCACGCTCGTTATATCGCCCAGCGGCTGTCGCGCCGCGTGGCTGTGGATGTCCTCACCACCTGCGCGCGCGATTACATCACCTGGA
>Ga0310810_10008851_pt1 | contig 11621 bp, 12 predicted proteins | sample NCmetagenome_FD_207641 | JGI IMG/M metagenome (GOLD analysis project Ga0310810, IMG submission 207641) | Soil microbial communities from experimental microcosm in Duke University, North Carolina, United States - NC | ecosystem: Engineered > Artificial ecosystem > Soil microcosm > Unclassified ...
CAGCTTTTCCGCCTCGCCCTCGGAGTTCGTCTGCCTGGTCGGCCCGAGCGGCTGCGGCAAGACGACGCTGCTCAACATGATCGCCGGCTTCCTCGCGCCCTCGGCGGGCGAGATCCGCATCGGCGGAAGACCGGTGAGCGGCGAGGGGCTCGACCGCGGCATCGTGTTCCAGGACTTCGCGCAGCTCTTCCCGTGGCGCACGGCGATCGAGAACGTCGCCTTCGGCCTGGAGATGAAGCGCGTGCCGCGCGCCGAGCGCGAGCGCATCGCGCTCGAGCAGCTGCGCCTCGTGCGCCTGGAGAAGTTCGCGCACGCCTACCCGCACCACCTGTCGGGCGGCATGCAGCAGCGCGTCGCCATCGCGCGCGCGCTCGCCTACAACCCGGGCGTGCTGCTCATGGACGAGCCGTTCGCCGCGCTCGACGCCATGACGCGCGACGAGATGCAGCGGCTGCTCGCCGACGTATGGCGCGAGACGAAGAAGACGGTGGTGTACGTCACGCACAATGTCGCCGAGGCGGTCTACCTCGCCGACCGGGTGGTGGTCATGAGCGCGCACCCGGGCCGGGTCCGGGCGGTCGTTTCGATCCGCCTGACGCGGCCGCGCGATCCGCTCAGCGTAGAATTCCTCGAGCACCAGAGAGAGCTGCTTTCGCATCTCACCCGACAGGAGGAGGCATGAAACGGCGTGACTTCATCGCCGCCGCCGGCGCCGCGGCGCTGGCCGGACGGCTGCCCGCGGCGCTCGCCCAGGGCGTGACGGTCCGGCAGGGCTACCAGACGAACATGTGGGGCATGGCGACCTACTACTTCCTCCGCTCGGGCGCGCCGGAGAAGCAGGGGCTCAAGTTCGAGGAGTTCGCGGTGCCCTCGGGCAACCTCACCATGCAGCAGATGGTCGGCCGGCAGGTCGACCTCGGCACGTATGCCGGCCCGTCCTTCGTCCTCGGCCACGCGCGCGGCGGCCTGGTGGCGATCGCGCAGATCGAGGAAGTCGGCAAGACGGTGCGCATCATGGCGCGGAAGGAGCTCGGGGTGAAGACGGTCGCCGACCTCAAGGGCCGCAAGATCGCCAACCAGAGCGGCTCCTCGATCGCGCAGGTGTTCACCGACACCATCGCGCCCAAGGCCGGCCTGAAGAAGGAGGACTGGCAGGAGGTGCGCATGAACGTGAACGACATGGTCGCCGCGATGGCCGCCAAGACGGTCGATGCGATGATCAACGTCGAGCCCTACAACGCGATCGCCGAGGCCGACGGCCTCGCCACCACGGTGATGAACTACTGGGACGTCGACCGCATGCCGGTGTTCATGGCGGCGACCCCGGATTTCGTCCAGGCGCACCCCGACGAGACCGTCCGCTATCTCAAGGCCTGGCTGCAGGTCGCCGACGACTTCAGGAGCAACAAGAAGAAGGTCTCCGACACCATCTATGGCTTCTACAAGTCGAAGGGCTACAAGATGTCGCCCGAGACCTTCGAGAAGGCGATCGACACGGTCGAGGTGAGCCCCGCGTTCCCCACGAACCTGCGCGACTACATGCAGCAGCAGGCGCAGGTCCTGCTGCGCGAGAAGAAGATCAAGCAGATGCCCGACTGGTCCAAGGCCCTGCGTCCCGAGTTCATGCAGAAAGCCAAAGCCTGAACCGCAACCAGGGACAGACCACGTTTTTCGACTCGATCGTGACACTCACCATTTTCCAGCCGGAAAACGTGGTCTGTCCCTGAATTGGAGAGGTGGCATATGAAGCCGATTTCGGTAGCAGTGGTCGGAACAGGCTGGTGCGGCGGGATCCGCGCCGAGACCCTGGCGGGCCACGCGCTCGTCAAGGACCTGCACCTCGCCGAGACCAATGCCGGACGCCTTGCCGAGCTGAAGCAAAAGCTGAAACCCGCTTCCGCCGTCGCGGACTACCGGGATTTGCTCGCCAGGGACATCCAGGCGGTCTACATCTCGGCGACGCCCGAGAGCACGCACTATCCGATGGCCAAGGACTTCCTGTCCGCGGGCAAGCACGTGTTCCTCGAGAAGCCGATCGCCATGACGCTCGGCGAAGCCGACGAGCTGATCGCGATCGCCCGGAGCCGGAAGCTCAAGTTCACGATCGGCTACTCGCAGCGCTTCAACCCGAAGTTCGCGTACGTCCGCAAGTGCATCCGCGACGCGACCATCGGCCGGCCGGTGACGGCGCTGGTCTCGCGCCACATCACGCGCATGCTCGGCACCAAGATCAGCGGCCGCTCGAAGCTCTCGCCGGCGGCGATGGAGGCGACGCACGACCTCGACTTCGTCTTCTGGTGCCTCGAGCCGGCGAAGCCGGTGCGCGTGTACTCGCAGGTCAACTACGGTGCAATGAGGGACATGTCGGGCGGCGACGTGCCCGACCAGCAGTGGCTGATGGTGACCATGGACAGCGGCATGTCGATCGTGGTCGGCGGCGGCTGGAGCCTGCCGCTCGGCTACCCGAACTTCTCGACCACCTGGATCGAGATGGTCGGCACCGAGGGCGCGGTGATGGTCGACGACAGCCACAAGGACGTGGTCGTCAACACGGTGAAGAAGGGCATGCAGCTGCCGATGTCGACCATGCCCGGCGAGTTCGTCGACCACACCTATGCCGGGCCGATGGCGCCCGAGACGATCCACTTCCTCGAGGCCGTGGTCTACGACCGGCCGGTGATGGTCACGCCCGAGCACGCGCGCATGGTGATGGAGGTCTACATCGCCGCCGACCTCTCGGCCGAGCGCAACGAGCCGGTCGCGCTGCCGCTCAGGAAATCGCTTGAGAAAGCAGCCTAGGCGGATCGGCCTCGCCATCGTCGGCGCGGGCCGGGTGGGCCTCTTCCGCGGCGAGGTGGCGGCGCGCCATCCGATGGTCGACTTCATCGGCGTCGCCGACCTCAAGCCCGACCGGGCGAAGCTGGTCGGCGACAAGTGCGGCGCGGACTTCGTCACCACCGATTTCGTCGAGCTGTTGAAGAGACCCGAAATAACCGCGGCGATCATTTCCACCGACGAGCACCTGCACGTCGAGCCGATCCTCGCCGCCGTCGAGCGCAGGCTCGATCTCATGATCGAGAAGCCTCTCGCGACCGAATTGGCTTCTTCCCAAAGAGTTCTGAAGGAAATCGAAAGAGCGAAGGTCGATGCTGTCGTCGGCTACACGCAGCGCTTCCGCCGCAAGTGGCTCTCGGCCAAGGAGAAGGTGCGCACTGGCGCGCTCGGCGACGTCTCGCTCGTCACCTCGCGCGCGTTCATGAACCGCCTGGTGGCGCTCGACAACTACAAGCGCACCAGCGACCCGTCGCAGATCTCGCCGATGGTGATCTCCGGCACGCACGCGCTCGACGTCGTGATGTGGATGATGGAGGCGAAGAAGCCGGTCGAGGTGTTCGCCCGCTCGGTCGACAAGGCGCTCGGACCGCTGTGCAAGGGCATCGACGCGACCGCCGGGACGGTCGTCTTCGAGGACGGGGCGCTCTACCACTCGGTGATCTCCTGGGCGCTGCCGGTCGTCTGGCCGGGCGCGGTGTACAGCCTGGAAGTCGGCATCACCGGCACCGAGGGCGTGATCACCATCGACGACACGCACCGCGACATCGTGCTCGCCACGACCCGGGAGAGCGGCGAAGGCTACGCGCCCGACAAGGTGCGCCGCGTGGATTTCCTCGGCAGCTACCCGCCGGGCGACATGGTGCTGGGCGAGCTGCGCGGGCCGATGCGCGAGGAGACCGAGCAGTGGCTGAACCGGGTCTCGATGAAGCTGCCGACCCAGCACGCCACGGCGGCCGAGGCGCACAACCGGCTGATGCTCACCAAGGCGTTCGACAAATCGGCCCGGCTGAAGAAGCCGGTGGCCCTTCCGATCACTGAGGAGTAGCCCCAATGAGGAAATTCCTCGCGCTGCTGCTGTTCCCGCTTGCCGCGCTCGCCCAGGACTATCCGAACCGGCCGGTGCACATGATCATCCCGTTCGCGCCGGGCGGCGCGTCGGATTTCGTCGGGCGCATCATCCAGCCGGGGCTCGAGAAGGGGCTCGGCCAGCCGATCGTCATCGACAACCGGCCGGGCGCCTCGGGCAACATCGGTATGGCGGCCGCCGCGCATGCCGCGCCCGACGGCTACACGATCTACCTCGGCAACATCGGCACGGTGGCGATCAACCCCGGCGTGTTCATGAAGCTCGAGGTGCATCCCACCAAGGACCTCATCGCCGTCACGCAGGTGGTCGACGTGCCGGGCGTGCTGGTCGCCAATCCTGCCTTTCCGCCGAAGACGGTGAAGGAGTTCGTCGCCTACGCCAAGGCCAACCCCGGCAAGGTGAACTACGCCTCGCCGGGCAGCGGCAGCCAGAACCGGCTCGAGATGGAGCGCCTGCGCAAGGTCGCGGGCCTCGACATGGTGCACGTGCCTTACAAGGGCGGCGCCGGGCCGGCGGTCGCGGCGCTCACCGCCGGCGAGACGCACCTGATGTTCGTCACCGCGTCCTCGGCGATGCCGATGATCAAGGCCGGCCGCCTGAAAGTGCTGGCGGTCACGGCGCCGAAGCGGCTCGAGCCGCTGCCCGACGTGCCGACCATGGCCGAGGCGGGCTTCCCCGGCTTCGAGAGCGGCTCCTGGCAGGGCATCTTCGTGCCGGCGGGCACGCCGAAGGAGATCGTCGACAAGCTGTACAAGGTGACGATCCAGACCATGCAGCTTCCGGAAGTGCGCGAGCGCCTCTCGCGCGGCGGCGTCGAGGTGGTGACCAGCGCCTCGCCGCCGGCGTTCGCCGACTTCGTGGTGAAGGAAAGCGATCGCTGGGGCAAGGCGGCACGGGAAGCGGGAGCGACGGTCGACTGATGCTGAATGTCGCCGTATGCGGTCTGGGCTGGTGGGGCCGCATCATCGTGCCCCTCATCCGGACGAGCGCGAAGCTGCGCGTGGTCGCGCTCGTCGACCCGGACCCGAAGGCGGCGCCGTTCGCGGCCGAGCACGGCCTGCCCCTCAAGCCCTTCGCGGAGGTGCTGAAGGACGCGAATGTGCAAGGCGTCGTCCTCTGCACGCCGCACACCCTGCACACGGAGCAGATCATCGCCGCGGCGGGCGCGAAGAAGCACGTGTTCTGCGAGAAGCCGCTCGCGATGTCGCGCGCCGACGTTCTGCGTTCCGTGGAGAGCTGCAACAAGAGCAACGTCGTCCTGGCGGTCGGGCACGAAAAGCGCTTCGAGCCGCCGATCCAGGAAGCGATGCGCATGGCGAAAGCGGGCGAGCTCGGGACGCTGCTGCAGATCGAGGCGAATTTCGTGCAGGACAAGTTCCTCGGCCTGGCGGCGGACAACTGGCGGCTGTCGCAGAAAGAGGCGCCCGCCGGGCCGATGACCGCGACCGGCATCCATTTGCTCGACCTCTCGGTGGGCACGCTCGGTCCCGCGGAGCGGGTGTGGGCCTCGGTGCGCACCCTCGGCAGCCAGCTCACCAACGGCGACACGCTCGGCATCCTGGTGAATTTCAAGTCCGGCGCCAACGCCCTGCTCGGCGCGGTGCTCGCCACGCCTTTCGACGGCCGCTTCGCGATCTACGGCAACCGCGCGTGGGTGGAGGTGCGCGACAAGGCGCACCCGGAGTCGCCGCAGGGCTGGACTCTCACCGTTCATCGCAGAGGTGGGGAGAAGTCTGTCAGGGAGTTCCCCCCGGCCAAGGCCGTGCTCGCGAACCTCGAAGCGTTCGCCGACGCGGCAGGCGGCGGCGCGCCGTATCCCGTGCCGCAGGAGCAGATGATCGCCAACGTCTCGGCGCTGGAAGCCATTTTCCGATCCGCCCGCTCCGGGCAAATAGAAAAGGTGGAAAACTAAGTGAAGCTGGGCACGTTCATGATGCCGCTGCACCCGCCGAAGCGGCAGCCGTGGGAGACCTACGCCGAGGACCGCGAGGCGATCCTGCTCGCCGACCGGCTGGGCTATGCCGAGGCGCTGGTCGGCGAGCACGTCACCGACCTCGCCGAGAACGTCACCTCCTGCCTGATGTTCCTCGCCAGCCTCGCGCACGAGACGAAGCGGATCGTGCTCGGCTCGGGGACGGTGAACATGCCGAACTCGCACCCCGCGGCGATCGCCGCGCAGGTGGCGATGCTCGACCACATGCTGAAGGGCCGCTTCATTTTCGGCATCAGCCCGGGCGGACTGATGTCCGATGCGGAGGTGTTCGGCAACTACAGGAAGGACCGCAACGCCATCTTCCTCGAGTCGATCAACATGGTGCTCGACATCTGGGCGAGGGAGGCGCCGTACGAGATGCAGGGCCAGTTCTTCGCCGTGACGACGAAGAACACCATGATCCCGGAGATCGGGCAGGGCACCATCATCAAGCCCTACCAGAAGCCGCATCCGCCGATCGTCGTCACCGCGGTGGCGCCGCACTCCAGGGGCGTCACCGAGGCGGCGAAGCGCGGCTGGACGCCGATCTCGGCCAACTTCCTGCTGCCGGAGTGGGTGGCGAGCCACTGGCCGAAATACAAGGAAGGACGCCCCGACGGGAAAGGCGCCGACTGGCGCGTCGCGAAATCGATCTTCGTCGCCGACGACGACAGGACCGCGAAGCGCTACGGCCACACCGCCGAAGGCCCCTACCACTTCTACTTCAGGCAGCTGATCCGCAAGCTGGTCGGCGCCGGCGGCCGCGGCAACCTCTTCAAGCTCGACCAGAACGAGCCCGACTCGTCGATCACCGCCGACACGATGACGCCGCGCCTCGTGATCGCCGGCACGGTGAACAGCGTGGTCGAGCAGATCCTCGCCTTCCGCGAGAAGGTGGGACCGTTCGGCACGCTTTACTATGCCTGCCACGACTGGCTCGACCCGAAGCTCGGCCGGCGCTCGATGGAGCTGATGGCCGAGCAGGTCATGCCCAAGGTCAACGCGGCATTGAAGGAGTAGCCATGGAAGTGAAACGCGTAGGCACGTTCCTGGGCGCCGAGGTGCGCGGCGTGGATCTCGCGAAACCGCTCGATGCGGCGAGCGTGGAGGCGATCCGGCAGGCGCATGCCGAGCACGGCGTGCTGGTCTTCCCCGGGCAGAAGATCTCCTCGGAGGACCTGAAGCGCTTCGGGCGCTCGTTCGGCAACCTGACCGTGCACCCGTTCTCCACCTCGAGCGCCGAGAGTCCCGAGCTGATCGTCTACGACAACAAGGAAGGCAACCCGCCGGCGGCGACCGACATCTGGCACACGGACGAGACCTTCCGCGAGGCGCCGCCGATGGGCACCATGCTCTGCTCGAAGATCGTGCCCGACGTGGGCGGCGACACCGCGTTCTGCAGCATGAGCGCGGTGTACGAGGGGCTGTCCGACCGCTGGCAGCGCTTCCTCTCCGGGCTCGAGGCGGTGCACGACTTCAAGCCCTTCAAGGAGTTCTTCAAGGGCGGCGACCGCAAGCAGCTGGAGCAGCTGCGCAAGTACGAGGACATGTATCCGCCGGTCGTGCATCCGATGGTCACGCTCCATCCGGTGACGAAGCGCAAGGTGCTGTTCGTCAACCCGCAGTTCACGCTCTCCATCAAGGGCATGGCGGAAGACGAGAGCCGCACGGTGCTGGAGATGCTGTTCCGCAAGACCCACGTGCACGAGTACCAGTACCGGCACCGCTGGCAGCCCGACATGGTGGTGTTCTGGGACAACCGCGGCGTGCAGCACTCGGCGCTGCACGACTATTACCCGAAGCGCCGCATGATGGAGCGCGTCACCATCCAGGGCACCAGGCCGCTCGCCGCGGACCCACCCGCCGATGCCAAGGAGCTGCGCCGCTACCTGATGCCGCCGCTCTCGCAGTTCAGGGCGACGGCACAGAAACGGCAACACGAGCTGGCGGAAAAATGACCACTGAAAAGACACTGACCCCGGGGGCGAAGCGGGCGGCTCCCGGCGAGCACCTGTTCGACATGCACAAGGTGAACGAGATCATGGGCGGCCCCGCCTACTCGCCGGTGTTCGGCGGCTGCGTCGAGGGCGAGCGCATGATCGTCGCGCTGATGCGCTATCCCGCGGGCAAGCCCTCGGACGCGCACTCGCATCCGAACGAGCAGTGGATCTTCATCCTCGAGGGCGAGCTCGAGATGAACTTCGACGGCCGATGGCTCAAGGGCAAGCCCGGCGACGTGTTCTACGTGCCGGCGAACAAGGTCCACCAGGCGCGCAACGAGAGCAGCAGCGATTGCGTCTTCTTCACCTGCAAGGATGCGTCGCACGGCTTGCACGGGACCAAGCGTGCCGGTCTATAAGTTCGACGCGCTCAAGAAGGAGTACGTCACCCCGAAGCACTCGACCGCGTTCGGCAGCCTGGTGACGGGCGAGCAGATCGAGGTCGGCCTGCTGCGCTTCAAGGCGGGCGAGGGCGCCGAGCCGCACGCGCATCCGCACGAGCAGGTGCTCATGGTGCTGAGCGGCCGCGTGCGCATGACGATCGCCGGCGAGCGCCACGAGCTCGGACCGCGCGAGGTCGCGCACCTGCCGCCGAACGTCCCGCATTCCCTGTCGGCCCTGGAAGACACCGAGGTGCTGAGCGCCAAGGGGATCGTCGGCGGCGTCGGTCACCGCATCTAGGCGTCGCCGGGTCGTTGAACGACCGATAGCGCGGCGCGGTGTCTGCACGATAGTGCGCGCTGCAGCGCGTCGCTATAGTCGTCTTTCCGCCTTGGAACCACACCCCGGGAGATGCACATGCAGGAGCCCCAGACGCAGTTCTTCGACCTCTATCGCAGCGGCCTTCGCACCATGAACGAGCTCATGAAGAACTCGCTCGAGACCACCGAACGCCTGCAGAATCAGCAGCTTCAGAACGTCCGCAGCGCCATCGAGGAAACGACCCGGTCGAGCGGCCAGCTGGGCGACATCCGCACGCTCGACGAGCTGCTCGCCGCGCAGGCCAAGCTCGCCGGCTCGCAGGTGCAGCGCACCATGGACTTCTGGAGCAACGTGTGGCGCGCCGCCGGCGACAGCCAGATCGCCATGATCTCGCAGATGCAGTCGCTGACCTCGCGCGCCACCCAGGATGTCGTGCGTCTCGCGACGGCGCAGGCATCGACCATGGGCAGCGCGGCGCGCGACGCGAGCAATGCGGTGCGCGAGAGCGCCGAGCGCTCGCAGCACCGCAAGACCGGCTAGCCCAGGCCACGCTCAGGTCAGTATGACGGCGGCGTCAGGCGCCGCCGTCTCCCTACTGCAGCTTGAGCTTCGCCTGGCGGAGGAAATCGGCCCATTCGCCGGTTTCCTTCACCACCAGCTTCTGGAAATCCTCCGGCGACTCGGACAGCGTGACGGTGAGCAGCTTCTTCGCCAGATCCGCCTTCATCTCCGGCTTGCCGAGCGCCGCCGCGACCGACCGGTAGAGCTTCTGCAGGACCGGCTTCGGCGTCGCCGAGGGCGCGAACATCCCCTGCCAGGCGTTGGTGCCGATGCCGGGATAGCCCTGCTCGGCGAGCGTCGGCACGTTGGGCAGCTCCGGGAGCCGCTCGGCGGGCACTACCGCCAGTGCCTTCACCTTGCCGGCCTTCAGGTGCGGCAGGAATGAGGCGAGATTGAAGAAGCCGACCTGGACCTCGCCGGAGATCATCGCCGGGATGACCTGGCCGGCGCCGCCCTTGTAGGGCACGTGCGTCATCTGTATGCCCGCGGCGCGCATGAAGCGCTCCATGTCGAGGTGCGGGTAGCTGCCGACGCCCACCGAGGCGAAATTGATCTTGCCCGGCTCCTTCTTCGCCAGCGCGATCAGCTCGGCGATGTTGTTCGCCGGGAACGCGCCGGTGGCGACCACGAAGTGCGGGATCTCGACCAGCTTGGTCACGCCGGTCAGGTCATGGGAGGGCTTGATCGTGAGCTGGTGGGCATACACGCTCTCGTTGATCGTGTTGGTCGACACGTTGCCGACGAACAGCGTGTAGCCGTCGGGCGCGGCCTTGGCCGCCGCCTCGAGCGCGAGGTTGCCGTTCGCGCCAGGCTTGTTCTCGACGACGAAGCTCTGGCCGAGCGCTTCGGTGAGCTTCGCGCCGACGATGCGCGCGATGATGTCCGTGGCGCCGCCCGGCGCGTAGGGCACCAGGATCCTCACGGTACGGCTGGGATAGGCGTCCTGCGCCGCCGCCGGGAACGCGGCGAGCGCGCAGAACAGCACTGCGAACAGTCTCGTCATGGAGCTCCTCCTCGGTGGCATCATACCGCGCGATATTCACAGGCCTTGTGGAACAGCCTGTGGATGGCCTGTGCAACGCCTGTGGAAGGATTTCGCTACAAGCCCCGCCGGCCCGGCGGCGGCCTGGCGCTGCCCAAGAAATAGGCACGCGTTTCCCCAATGGATTCAGACAACTGGAAATAAGGATCGATGCGCGCGATAGACATTCATGCCCACTGGTATCCCCGCCAATGGCTCGAGGTGTTCGAGAAGGACGGCGCCCGCGAGGGCGCCTCGCTCGAGCGTGGGGCGGGCGGCTACCGGCTCAAGGCCAAGCACATCACCAACGCCTTCGACGAGCGCTTCGTGGTGGTCTCGCAGCGCGTCCAGGAGATGGACAAGCGGCGCATCGGCGTTCATGCGCTCTCGCTCACCACGCCCATGGTGTACTGGGCCTCTCCGGGGCTCTCGCTCGCGCTCAGCCAGGCCTTCAACGACGCGGCGTCGGCCGCGCACCGGCAGTTTCCCGACCGCCTGGTGGGCCTCGCCATGGTGCCGATGCAGGCGCCGGAGCTTGCGCTCAAGGAGCTCGAGCGCGCGGCCAGGCTGCCCGGCATCAAGGGCCTGTACCTCGCCACCAACGTGAACGGGGAGGAGCTCGACAGCCAGAAGTTCTGGGGCGTCTACGAGATGTGCGAGGCGCTCGGCTGGACCATCTTCCTGCACCCCGTGGATACGATCGGCCAGGACCGGACGAAGAAGTTCTATTTGAAGAACCTCTGCGGCAACCCCTACGACACCGGCGTCGCGGTGGCGCACCTCATCTTCGGTGGCGTCATGGATCGATTTCCGAAGCTGGGCTTCAACCTGCCGCATGCCGGCGGCACCTTCCCGTGGCTGATCGGCCGCTGGGACCACGGCGCGAAGGTGCGGCCGGAGCTCAAGCACATGAAGCAGCCGCCGAGCAGCTATCTCAAGCGCTTCACCTACGACACCATCGGCCACGACGACCGCATCAACGGCGCGCTGGTCAAGCTGGTCGGCGCCGAGCGCGTCACGCTCGGCAGCGACTACTGCTTCGACATGGGGCTCGACGATCCGCTCGCTACCGTCGAACGTATTCCGGGTGTGTCCGCCTCGGAGAGGGAAATGATTTCGTCCAGCAACGCGGCGAAGCTGCTCAAGCTATAGAAGCAATTGTTACTCTGACCCCGAATTGGAGCTCCAGGCCACCGGGATCATCGCGCAGTCCTTGGTGCCGAGCCCGGCGCGCGAGGCGCGCTCGAAGCCTTCGAGCGCCGCCTGCGTGACGAGCGAGGGGAAGCCGAGCGAGCGCATCTCCTCGACCATCTCGGTCAGGTCCTTCTTCATCGTGTCGATGTTCACCGTGACCGGGCTCGGCTCCTTGCCGGCGAGCGCCGCGGCGACCGTGGGGGCGCGGTTCTTCATCATGCTCGCCGCGCCCGAGGTGTCGGCGAGGAT
>Ga0310810_10008852_pt1 | contig 11621 bp, 10 predicted proteins | sample NCmetagenome_FD_207641 | JGI IMG/M metagenome (GOLD analysis project Ga0310810, IMG submission 207641) | Soil microbial communities from experimental microcosm in Duke University, North Carolina, United States - NC | ecosystem: Engineered > Artificial ecosystem > Soil microcosm > Unclassified ...
GCGCCGTCTTTTGCGTCCAGCTGCACGATGACGCGCTCGGACAAGAGAGGTACGATTTGGCTGACGCCGAGTTCTGTCGCTTTCTGGACGATGGATTCGAAGAGCTTACCCTTGGGCAAGGCCTGGGCCAAAGTAATTCGACAAGGAGGAGGGGGAATATCGCGTTTTTCTTGAACCGCCAACTGCAGTTGTTGACGGTTGGCGGCGATGACTTCACAAAAGAATTCCCCGCCGGATCCATTCAGGACAATCACGCGTTCGCCAGTGCGAATGCGCAGAACATCCAACGCATGGTGGGCCTCGCGGCCTTCGAGGGTCAGGAGGTCACCTCGGCACCGCTCGGCGGGTAGGTAGAAACGGTACATTGGATGGAATGGTGACTAAAGCGGTCAAAGGCAGTAGAACTCTTAACCCGAATTCCATGTACCAGTCGATTTACTGGAACAGCTTCTTAGCTTTATCGAGGAAGCTTTGGCTAATGGGGCTTTCTTTGCCGTTACAGAGCTGAGCAAACTCTTCGAGCTTGGTTCGTTGGGGGGCGGTCAAGTGGGTGGGCACCTCGACATTGATGCGCACATGGAGGTCACCGTGTCCGTAGCCCTGGATATTTTTTACGCCTTTGCCTTTGAGACGGAAGACCGTGCCGGATTGTGTGCCTGCAGGGACTTTGAGGGAAGCCTTGCCATTCAAGGTGGGTACGTCGATATCGGCTCCCAGGGCAGCCTGGACGAAACTGACTGGCACGTCGCATAACAGGTCATCACCGTCACGTTGGAAGATTTCATGCGGCCTGACGTGGATGACCACATAGAGGTCGCCGCTCGGTCCACCCCGCCAGCCGGCCTCTCCATTACCCGAGGAACGCAAGCGCGCGCCTGTATCGACCCCGGCGGGGATCCGCAATTTGATTTTGGAGGTTTTTTCGCGGCGACCGTTACCGCGGCAGCTTTTGCAGGGTTTATCCAGGATTCGCCCGGCGCCCTGACAATGGGGGCAAGTCTGGGCAATGCTGAAGATGCCGCGTGAGCTGATGACCTGGCCGCGGCCACCACACGTAGGACAGGTGCGGGCTTGAGAACCGGCCTCAGCACCGGTGCCGTCGCAGACGTCGCAGCGTTCCGGTTTGGTGATGGAAATCTCCCTTTCGCACCCGTGCGCGGCTTCTTCGAAAGTAATTTCCATGTCATACCGCAAATCATCGCCGCGATGGGGCTGCCCGGGCTCCTGCTGGTGACCGCCTCCAAACAGGTCGTCGAAGATGCCGCCGCCTCCGAAAACCTCGCGGAAAACGTCGAAGGGATCGTGGAAACCGCCGCTGCGTCCAAAGCCGCTGCTGCGGCGGTCGAACGCGGCATGCCCATATTGATCGTAGAGTGCTCGTTTTTGCGGATCGCTCAAGACCTCATAGGCCTCGCCTAATTCCTTGAACTTTTCTTCCGCGGATTTATCTCCCGGATTTTTGTCCGGGTGGTATTTGACGGCGGACTTGCGGTAAGCTTTTTTGATTTCCTCTTCGGAAGCCCCTTTGGCCAGGCCGAGGACCTCGTAGTAGTCGCGCTTGGTCATGAAAGGGTTAGGAACCCGCCTTGGGCGGTTTAGCGACCACTACGGATGCCGGACGGAGGAGCCGATCGCGCAGCTTATATCCTTTGCGCAGCTGCTCGGCGACATGATCCTCAGGCACGTCGGTGGTTTCTTTTTGGGAAACGGCTTCATGCAAATTGGGATCAAATGGCTTGCTGGCGGCATTGATCTCCTCCAACCCTGCTTCGGCTAAGGTAGATTTCAGCTGTTGATAAACCATGTTAATTCCGGCCACTAAGGACTGCTGCGAATCACCCTGTGCATTTTGTGTTGCGGCCAGTGCCATGTCCAACGCGTCCAGGACCGTGATCAATTTGCTGATGAGATTCTCGTTAGCAAATTTTATCGCGTCCTGTTTTTCACGGGCAGCCCGCTTTTTATAATTGTCGAAATCGGCGGTGGTGCGCAACAAACGGTCCCAGTTTTCGTCAGCCTTGGCGGCACGCTGCTTAAGCTCGTCCAATTGTTCCGGGGTAATAGTGGCAACTTCGACTGGAACCACTGGCTCGGCAGTTTCCTGTTCCTTTTCCGTTTCCAAATCGCTCTCTTTCATGATCACAATTAATTCTGGAATACCAACTTGTGTGCATTCAGTACCAGACCCGTTAGAATAGACGATTGTTTGACCGAGGGCAACTTCTGGTTCGGGTTATGGGCTGTTTCCCAGGCAGGAACTCGGGTCAATTACCGATTCCTGCGGAGAATTAATCGTGTACTCGAGCTATTTGGCTCCCACCAACTGCTTAAACTCGGCCATTTGGCGCAATCCGGCGAACCGCTGGTCGGTCCTGGCTTCGGTGCCCAGGTCGCGAGCTTTGGGGTCCTGTTGACGGCGTTGATTGCTGAGGGTGACGGCTCGGCGCAGGTCCTGGATTGCTTCGGTAGGTTTATCCAGGCTGGCTTTGAGGGAGGCCAGGTCGTACCAGGCTTCCGCTGAATCAGGGACTAGCTTAACGAGCTTTTCGAGGGTGGACTCGAGCTTTTGGTAATTAAGCATCGAGGCATATTGTTGTGCGACCTGCAGCGTGGCGGCGGCATCGACATTCGAAGAATTGAGGATCTGATCGAGCACCTGGGAAGCGAGTTCGGGTTTGCGCAAGTCACGGCAAGCCTCGGCATAACCAAGGCCGGCGGAGAGGTTGGCGGGGTTGGTGCGGAATTGCGCCTGCAGTTTATCAGCGGTGGTTTGCAATTTGGAGGATGCCTGAATGCTCGAATAGGCCTGCACGAGCGCCCGGAACGCGTTGACATCGGCATGCGGACTGTTCAATACGTGGTCCAAAGTTTCGATGGCTCGATCGGTTTGGGCCAATTGCAGATAGCTGCTGGCCAGGTTGAAGGCCGCTTGGAAATCATCGGGATTAGCTTTGAGAGCCTGTTCCATTTGTGTTGGATTGAATGCAGCACGCTGTTTTTTTGCGTCCTGAAGGCGGTTAACCAGGTCTACAAAGCCACCGTTGTAGGGGTCGAGCTTTTGGCAGGTTGCGGCGATGGTAAAGGCGTCATCGAATCGCTGTTGGGTGACGAGCAGGTTGGCGTACCGGAATACGGCTTCAGGGCTGTAAGGGCAAAAGGCGAAGGCCTGTCGAAAGGCGAAATCAGCTTCTTTGATCATCCGTTGCTGTTCGGGGCTGCCCGGCTTGGAGTTGGCAATACGCCAGTTATAGACCCCGCCAATCGAGCTGCGCAGTTTGGAAAACGATTTTTGCGCCTGGTCATCACGGATGAACCTGCGGTCTCCGGTAAATCCTCTGAAGTCGCGTCGCAAATAGACCTTCTCGACCCAGGCGGCGATATCTTTGACCGGGGTATCATAAGTGATCCAATTCCCAATTAGTCGTTCCGAGTATTGGGTCCAGAATTCGTGGTCGCGCCTGACCATATCTTCACTAAAGGAGGGCAGCGGTTGGCGGTTTATCTTCATGATAATGCCAAATGGGGTCAGGTGAGGGTACATCCAATCCAGGGGAAAACTTTCCTCGACGTAGAACTCGCTTTTCGGGTTGTGATCAAACATGACCTTAGTCAGGAGGCCGTTGATGGCCATAACGGCGACCTGGCCCGATATGGAGACTCGGCCGCTATCGCGATCATATTTTACATCCTCACCCGGCTTGAGTTGGTTCAGTTGAAGTCGCCGCTGGGCGTCAGCCATGTATTCGTTGAAGCAATGCGCGGAATCCTCCGGTGTGGCGATATATATTTCGCGATCGGGGTAAACTCCTCCGAGACTTTTGGCCAACTCCTGGGGATAAGCGGCTTCGAGCAGCAGGCGGTTGAGACGAACGCGTGTATGGCTTTGCGGGCTCTGCTTAATGAATTCCTGCAAATATTCTGAGATAGCAACGGATTTAAAGCGAGCGGGGTCATAGAGCGGAGGGGTTTTCAATAAGGCCTCGATTTCCTTGTTGAGGCTATCGAGTTGCTGCCGTGTGCGATCCGAAGTACCCCCGCTGGCGAGGTCCTGTTCCAGGGCGGCCTTTTCCGCCTGTTTTCTCGTGACTGATTTTTTAACCTTGAGTTCGCGGTCAATAATTACATTTAGATCGCGAGCGAGGCTGCTGGACAACTGGGTTTGGCTTCCGCCACTGGCCAGGAGTTGTTGTGTTTGCGGGGAGAAATTGTCGTAAAGGAATTTCGAGACCGAATCTTGTTGAGGTCCTGGTCGGAGGCGGGCGGCAAAGGCGGGCAAATCTTTAAAATCGGCTGGATTGAACCAGGAGGTGAAGGTGCGGCGATGTTTTTCGATTTGATCTCCAAGGCCAATGAACAGGCGGTCCAGTGGCTGAACAGTCCGAGCGAGGAGATTAGTAGCGTAGTTTTCCTGTCGTTCTTTATTCGAACGGAACAGTTCCTGGAAGAAAGGCGGATCGATTTGCGTGCTGCGGTTGTATTGCGCGCGAATGTAGTCGAGGTAGGTGCCGTCAGCGAGCGCATTTTGGGTAATGAGAACGACGTCACGCCGGTCGAACATGGGATCAAACGCTGGCTGGCACTTTTGCGGTATAAAGCTGTCGCAGAAAATCATGTACGTGGGACAAAACCGCCCGGGATCGGTGCCGCCATAGAGCACCGCGTCCCTCGCCATCTCCGGGTAAAGTGGTTTGCCATCTGATCCCTTATATGGGGGAGTGAACATGTCATGACCAAAGTAATAGCCGAACCAATGATTGCGCTGCTCGTTGTCTGACCAATGCGTCATGACGGAGTGCAAGGGCATGAGTGCAAAAACGGCGAGGGTAATGCCCAGCGGCGCACGATTGCGATAAACCAGCAGCGCGCCGACGAAGATGACCGCCATTCCAATCAGGATTAACCCGGCGTAGACGGGCAGGCCGTACTGGTCTTTGTTAGTGAAAGTTTCGCCGACGAACTTTAACAGCGTCGAGAGGCTGACGTTGGCTCCCTCGCCGAAAAACGTCTTTTCCGTGAGGTCCGTGAACGAATAGATGGCCAAGGCGACGGCGACGGCGCCGCCGGTGAGCCCCCAAACCCTGAAACGCTGGTAATGGGTCGCCATGTAGGCAGCGACCAAGGTCAGACCATAGCCGACCATCAAGGCGATCAAGACGTGTGAAGCGGTGAAAAAGACGCGCACGAGAGATTGTGCGGCCCGATCGGGCGGCGGATTGAGCAGGATGAGGAGCAGAACACCGAGGAAAAAGTAAAACGCGACGATGCCGATGAGCCAGGCGCGTTCGCGTCGATGCATTTTAAAAAAGAAGGCAAAGGGGATCAGGGCTGTGAAAGCATAGACCCAATTGAATTCCTCGATGATGCCGCTGCCGAGCATTGTCAACTGAGTGATAAAACGCATCGGATCGTGGATAAGGTCGGTGGGATTGGCCTTTTCATACTGGCCACGAGTGAAGGCATGGATGAAGCCTTCGACTGTGCGCGGGTAGCCCCATTGCATTGGGGGATTGGTCATGCCAGCCAAAGGCATGTAGAAATAGAATGCCGCCCCAAGGATCCAGCAGAGGCCACATATCATAACCACGAGCCATTCACGGCCAAGTCTCCAGGTGTCTCGCGCGAACTTGATCCAGGCGCCCAAAGCGGCGAGGGCGAGCACGATGAATAAGGCGCCTTGAATGGGCACTAGAGCCAGGAAGATGAAACAGGCCGCCATAGAGGCATCGAGTGCGAATTCGGCGAAGGTTTCTTTGGTCAGAATGCTGAACCAGATATAGGCTCCGATTGAGGCGACACCGACGACGTTGAAGATCACGAAGACAGCCTGGTTCTGTTCCAAAGCGGTCAGGATATGCTGCTGCTTGAGGATGAGGCCCGCGATGTAGATGATACTATTGCCCAGAAAGAGACAGCGCCCCATGCGAAAATTTGCGGCGGCGATTGCGACCTCGATGCCCATCGCGGCGACGATAAGTGTTTGATGATTGGTGAAAGAAATGCCGTGAAAGAAGAGGGCCAGATAGAGATAGCGGCGTTGGGAAGGGGCATAGATCCAACGCAGGAGGCAGAGCAGCACCAGCATCAGGGAGGCGACACTGAAGGAATAGACTTCGACGATAACGGACTGGCTCCACATGAATCCGTTGAAGCCGAGCAATGTTCCAGCGACGAAACCTGAGATTATGCAGATGGCACTTTCCCAGCGGCCCGCCATTGCGCGCAACTCCTCCACTCCCTCCATTAAGAGACTGCTGCCGCGGGAAACCAGGAATCCTAACAGCCCCGCTGCAAGAGCGCCTCCGGTGGCCTCGCCCAAAGCGACACGCCAAGCGATGTTTTTTATCGGAAGCAGTACCGTCCAAAGCCAGGTATAGATGGTCCAGACCGGATAACCTGGGGGATGGGGAATGCCTGCGTAGAAAGAGCCGGTAGCTAGTTCGCCCGAGTCTTCCAGAGTTAATTCTGGGGCGAGCGTTAGGTAATATCCGATCCAAACTGCGCTGAAAGTGACCAGGAATGTTATCCAGTCAATGGAGCGGAACAGCGGAGCCGGGCCAGGGGCCGGAGGAGGCAATGGCCTCTTGACTGGAGATGCTGCGTCGGGAAGAGTCGGTTTGGAGTTCTGGTTTTTCGGTTTCTCGCTGTTCATTAATCGGTGCCTCTCGGACCCCGGAGAGGACCGATACTAGAAGACCAACCGTTCCCATTTGTCCATTCGAAAGTCTCCACAGGCAACCCATTTTGCTCACGGGCGAAACTGCCGGGTATCCAGCCAGCGGCAAGCTGGTTGCTCAAGGCGGCGGCTACCATTGTCTTGGATGGCGAAACCAATGAACCAGAGGGGTTATTTCGTTGACTCATGAGGACACATAGCACGACCAAGGCGCCGGTTGCGGGCGCAAGCCAGTGCAAGCGCGGGTGAGCAGGCGCGCTGGCGACTTGAGTCTCGAACAATCGTCGTTTAAGCCTCGCCGAAGGGCGGCGTGGCACCCAAGAGCGCAACTCTGTCTCCAGTTGGTTCATCATCTCGTTCATATGTTCCTCCATTTAAAGAATGTCTGAGCTTTTGCAGTCCGTAACGGTAGCGGCCCGCGGCAGTGTTGGGCGAGATCTGCAAGACCTCTCCAATTTCCTCAAAGGTATACTCGTGCCAGATTTTCAAAACGATGACCTCACGCTGCTCGCGTGGCAGGCGTGATAAAGCTGCCATGGCCTCGCGCTCAACGGCGGATTCGCCGGGCTCGCGTTCAAACCAGCGCTTTGATTCCCATTCCCTTGTAATGCGTCGCCAGAGACTGCGGCGGTAATTCAAAGCCTTGTTTCTGAACGTGCGGATGCAGTAATGTTCCGGTTTGTCAGGTCTTTCCGCACGGTGAATCAGCGCCACAAAAGTCTCATGCAGAACATCTTGGGATTCACCGTGAGATAATCCCAAGGCCCGGCCGTACAACAGCAATTCGGCCGCTTTCGCCTCGTAAAGCGCTTCGCACCACCCGGATTGTACGTGATCGTTCACGAGCTACGTTTCAACCCATAGACATCAGGATCGGCAAATTTGTATAAAAATTTTGGCATTCCAAAGCCGCTGGCGGCGTGTAGATACCCCCGAGTTGAACAATATCCGGGAGTGCGGCGTTGAAAGCCGACAGCGAAACAGGCATGTCTTCCACAACCGCCGACCCACGCATTTCCTTCGGCAATCTGCGCGTCGAGAAACTCCTCGCAGCGTCGCCGGGTGCTCGGAGAATTCGGTTGCCCCCAGAAGCTCGATATCGTACGCGAGCCGCCATGCACAAAGAGCGTCGCGTTCCTCGGGACGCGGAGGCCGGCACAGCTCCGTTCCGTTGGAAAGTGCAAAGCGAGGAATGTTTCGAGCAACGATGTGTCGGCTGCTGTGAGGGGACGTTGTTGTATCACGTCGTTCATGTGTTGTTGTCTGCCCAACGAAAAAACTCGCCGGGGCCGTGTTGCTGACGTCCAGCATTCCAAGACTTCACGCAATTAGAGACAGGATCAGTTCTGCCCTCTCGCTTTCGCTTAGTCCCAAGGCTTCTTGTTCGATGTCTTTAAGCGTCATAGCCAAAATTGTACCTGGTGCGGAACAACAGCGCAACTTGGGTAGTGCGGGCCGGCAGCGAACGTGGAGCCGAGCCGCAGCCGCACACTGAGCACCGAAGCCAACGACCAGTGAATCTCGAACCGCCACCGCAAACAGGAGCGCAGGCGGCTGTCGGCTCCGGCGATTCGTTGGGCAATGTCGCGGTCATAATGGGAAGTCGAGCCAAATTAGAGCTGACGCCGGCCATTTCCCGCGAGTAGCACCGCCCAGAAGGTCGACGCCCAAACCAGCGGCCACGACGCCAACGCCCACGGTTTCCCACCTTAGCGGGCGGAACGCGAGAAAGGCAATCGCGCCAAAGACAGCAAGCAATAACCCGATCCCGGCGGCAATGAGCCTCGCAGCCGTCGGCATGTCCCGCTTCACCTTGTCCTTTTCCTGCATCATTGCAGCTCCCGCTACTGCGCCCAACGACCAAGCGCACCGGGCACGATTAAAAGTGGATGCGAATGCGCTTTTGCTCCCCGTTGCTTCATCTCATTAACACCTCCATTTATGGAGGTGTACCAGATCCTCGGTAGATCGAACCCTTTCAAAGGGTTTGTCGCCACCGCCCACTTTTAATCGCACCCAAGCGCACCGCTGAGCCGCATTTGCCGGTGCTTGTTGGCAGGCTCCAATAAATTCCTTATTTCGGCTCTAACCGGCTTGGGGGTTCATCACGCGTCCAAGGAAGAGGATGCTTCCACTCGCGTTGTGGCGTATGACAAACACAAAAGGGTGATCGGCCCGAAAGATGACTGGCAAGTGAAGCGGTCTGGAGCTCTTCACCACCACGGCCGTCGCTGCCGCTGCTTCCGTTCCTTCCTCGTTCACGTTGATAAAACCGGCGTGTTCGACGGCCGAGAGAAACGGGGACCCCTCTTCTGTCATCCCTCGGAAGTCGCTGACATTGGTTAATCCCATACTCTTGAGAATACCCAGCAATGAGAAGGCCGACGAAAAGTTGAACTTGGGCAGGTAAACGGGCAACGCACCCTTTCGCGCCGGGAGACTTATCAAGGACCGCAGCTTCTCGGCCGTCAAGGAATCCTCCAGCTTCGCTAAGCCATCCTTCGCTTTCGGCAAAAGAATGAACATGGAACACGCCCGACTCTCTGAAGCGGCCCTGTAGGGCAGCTCAAGGATCTGCACCTCCTCGGTTTCACGATAGGGAAAGACGAGGTACTCTGCGTGCATCATCGGAACTTTGGTGACTTTCGCAGGTGTCACATAGAAATCGTCCGGCGCAGTCTGCGTCCCGGCAAATGGCTCTACCCACTTGCCTTTGAAATAGATGGCACTTACCAGCACCAGGACCGTTTGATTGTCCAGCACACCCTCATTCAACAACTGGGGAATCTTCCCGGAGGTTCGGTCCGCGACCCAGGTGTTGATTTCCTTTCGCCCCGGTTCCGGGAAGGTGGTCCGGGCCAGCTCCGCTCCGTAGTTATTCCGCGTGATAGCCAGAAATGGGTCTCGAAAACTGTAACCCTTCACACCCCAAAGGCGATTTGCGACAGCTAACTCCGGGTTATCTCCCGGGAGCGATTTGACCAGCTTGCCCAAAGCAGGATGAAGACGCTCCTGGCTCAGTTCAAAATGCAGGACATTCGACATCTGCCGCTCGGTTTCACCCCGGGCTCCGGCGTAGGTCATCGCCAGGGCGAGCGAAATTGAAGCCGGGGATAAAACGAGGTTTTCCGACTGCTGGCGCACGTTGGAGTAAAGGCCGACCACAAAACCGGTGTTATGGTCCACAGCAGCCCGTAGATCCGCCCCTGGCAGTTGCAGGTCTTTCCCTACCTCCCATGGGGGGAGGGTCACTGGAGTGTCCTCAGAGTTGTTACATCCGCCGCCCAGGAACGCGCACGCCAACAGGATGAAGAGGCCTTTCATGATACCTCCGCCAGCCGCCGCCGGATGATAGTGCGCGACCTGGCAGCCGCCGCTAGTGCAAGGACTGTGAACTGATTTAGGCGCGCACTCATGCTGCCGAACGCCAGAACTGAGCGAAGCGGTCGCCTAAGGGCGATCGAATCGCCGACTGGCATGGCCCGCCCGATTTCCCTCCAGTGATCTGGTTCGGCGAGGCCATCACGCTCTCCCTTTCATGAAGGCCACGAATCGTCCCGTGGTGTAACCCGCTAATCTTCCGCCGCCGAGAAGCACGATGATGAAGATGGAAGACCCCACAAAAAACCGGCTGCCCTCTGGAACCATCGTGCCCAATCGCTCGAACAACTTTGCAGTCCACGCTGGCAAGGCGATGAGCATGGCCATCGCGATGCAGCCGCCGACGATAGTGCCAATGTCACTGGGAATTCGCTTATTCATAGAATCTCTGCCGAACGGTCCGAATCAGCGAGACCGACTTCCAACATGGCTGCAGTCCACGCTCGCGGGCTTCGCTGCATTCGGTTGGTTGGGCCGTTCGCTCACTCATTTAACAGGGAGCGGTGGACCGACGATTTCCATACCATGGGCTCGGAACAATCGCTGAAATTCCTCCTCCGGCGGCAGGACCGTGAGCTTGCCAATCTCGCGGAAGAACGCCTCCATTTTGCCCGCCGGCTGGAACACATTCATCATCTTTCCCGGCTTGTCGCTCACGCAGGCCCAGACATGGTCAATCTTGCGCGGTGCGAAAACGGACTCCCCTGTCCGCAAACGAAATTGATCGTCGCCTACCTGAAAATCAAACTCACCATCGATGACATAAAACCACTCATCCTGATTATGGTGGACGTGGCGCGGAGGGCCACCTTTGCCCGGCGAGGTAAACTCGAAAACACAGAGCGCACCATTTGTGTCTTGCGTAGATACCTTGCAATCGTTAGGGGCGCCGCCCAGTTTGATGTGTTCACTGAATCGATCGCCGCCAGCCGCCACACGTACAGCGCCTTTTGAGCGCTCGGCAGGTGAAGGTGCTGCAGCGATGGACAGCGGAACAGCGGCGAGTGTGGCCTTTAGGAACGTGCGGCGTTTCATTTGGTCGATGATGCCTGATAGTGCAGGTGGTGTCGAGCGACCCAACAGTGCCCATCAGCCGCCCGCGCCATTGGTGGGCAAAATGCTAACAAGGCGTTATCGCGGGTCGGTTGCATAGGGCTAGTTAGGCCACGGCGAACAAAGTGTGGACATCGCGGGACAGAAGCCAGCGACCGTCGCGCAGCTTGCGATATACCGTCATGCGATGCCCGGCGAACTGTGCCGCCTTCCCGCCAGCGCGCGGGGTCACGGACAACGCGTCCCGGCTCCGCGTGTAGGCGACCTCGCCGACAACAACGACCTCCTCTAACTCGCTGGCACAACAGATCCGCATCTGTTGGTGGGCGGCCCTAAAGTTGGAGGAAAATCCCTCCCGATCGAACGGCGCTTGGCCGGGGGTGAGAAAAACGACATCCTCCGCGACCAATGTGAGCAGACGAGCCAGGTCGCCGGCATTGACGGCATCAATCCAAATTGAATGCACCGTGCGGATTTCTCGTTCATCAGATGCCATAGCGTCTCTCGGGGCCTA